>Ga0114931_10007647_pt1 | contig 13188 bp, 15 predicted proteins | sample 2SBtaG_FD_89579 | JGI IMG/M metagenome (GOLD analysis project Ga0114931, IMG submission 89579) | Deep subsurface microbial communities from Kolumbo volcano to uncover new lineages of life (NeLLi) - 2SBTROV14_V59a metaG | ecosystem: Environmental > Aquatic > Marine > Volcanic | place: Kolumbo... | reverse complement strand
TGAGCAGCTTGTTCCACTGCCGGTTGTCGGTCCACGTATCGTTGCTGGTCTTGGTATTTGCCATCCCCAGCGTGTCGCCCAGAACTTGGAAGATGGAAAAGAAACCTGCTAACACCCATGGGGACTCCGTGTGGCTCGACGCGCGCCGCTACGCGCCGGTGGCCTGTACGTCGGACGCAGATGCAGCGGCAGTCCTGGTCCATTGTCTTGGCGAGCTTCCGAACTGGCGGCGGAACTCGCGGCTGAACTGGGAGGGGCTCGCGTAGCCGACGGCATCGGCGGCCTGGCTGACGGTCTCGCCGCCCGCGATCTGCATCGCCGCATGGTTCAGTCGCAGCGCCTTGATGAACTGCAGGGGCGAGTAGCTCGTGGCCGCCTTGAACTGTCGGTGGAACACCGCCCGGCTCATGCCCGCCCTCCGGGCCAGGTCGTCTACGGTGAGGGGTTCGCTGAGATTCTCGCGCAGGTACGCGACGACCTGCGAGATGTCGTGCGCACCGCCCAGCGTCTGGCGCAGGAGGGGGCCAGCCTGCCCCTCGATCAGCGTGAATAGAAGCTCCCGTCGCCGACTGTCAGCCAGTACCCGCAGCGCCAGCGGATCGTCCAACAGCTGGAGCAACCGCCCGACGGCCTCGACGAACCGATCGTCCACGTGTGCCACGACCAGTCCCGGAGTCGCCTCCTTCGTCGAGCTCGCTCCAGCCTCGGCTACAAAATGGGGATCAGGACCCTCCAGTTCGACGACATGAACTGGGACAAGAACTACAATCAGAACAGCACCTATTCGCAGAGCAAGCTGGCCCAGATGATGTTTGCCTACGAGCTTCAGGACCGGCTGGCCGCTGCAAATCGGACGGACGTCAAGGTCTATGTCTGCCACCCCGGCTCGTCGCGGACATCGCTCATCAAGACCAGCGGCAACCTGGCGACGCGGATCGCCTTCGGGCTCATGTCCCTGTCGCCGATGGTGCAATCAGCCGAGAAGGGTTCCTGGCCGGAGGTCATGTGCGCGACCGAAGGCGGCCTCGAGCAGCGGGCCCTCTACGGTCCCACCGGCCGCATGGAATGGGTCGGGCCGGTCGGCCAGGGCACGCTGGAGCCTTACGCCTATGACAAGCCCGTCATGGAGCGGCTTTGGCAGCTTTCCGAAAAGGAAACCGGCATCACGTGGGAACTGTGACCGGTAGGAGCCACCGCATGTCTGGATTTCGCATCTTGGGATTTGTCTTGGCGGCGGTCGGCGTCACGGCCGCCGTCTTTCCGGGGTGGTTTGGCCCGCTGACCCGCTTCCCCACTCCACCGGTCGACCTGTTCGAGGTGATCGAGAGTCGGGTGCGTGGGGGCATGGTGCTCGGGGTGGGCTTGGCCTTCATCGCGGTGACCGCCCTTCGCCCCTGGTCCACGAGCATTCCCTCGGCGATCTTCTACTTCATGACAGGCGCGCTGGTCGCACGCCTGCTCGGCCTGATCGTCGACGGCACGGTGCCGAAGCAGTGGCTCTTGGTCGATGTGGAAGCTTTCGTGATGGCCGTCGCCGCGCTTTGGCTGTGGCGCACCGGCGTGGCGGCGGCCTGAGTTCGGCGACGGTGATCTGCTCGCGGGGAACAAGGCGTGGACGCGGCTCGAACGGCTCATCGAGGAGCGCAAGTACGACGAAGCCGTGACGATGACCGTGGACCTGCGCGACACCGCGGTGTTGTCGGGCCGTACCGACGACTTCGAAACGCGAATCGCGGCGGTGCGCAACGAGCATTCACGGCGCCGTGGGTATCTGGATCGTCTCGAAGTACGCCTTGCCGAGGATCGTGGAGGTCGCCGCTGAGGGGCCCAATTCCTTGACGTCTTCTATCCGCTACAGAAGTGGCGTCATGGGTTGTCCCGAGGCATCGCGCAACCGTATGTTGAAGAAGAACATTCTGGCCGAGCTTGTTAACAGCCGGGCTGTTGAATCGAGCTTGTCACAAAGAGTCATTCCGCTCTCCGGCCAAGGCAACTCATCCCAAGGGACGTGCAACATGCAGGCCGACGATCACGGTGCGGCTACCGGTGTTGCCTTGTACCCCGACTCGGTGATCGCCGCTGCGATCGCGCCTGGCTTCGTTCGCGCCGGATCATACGTCACCCACGCCTTGGCATCGGCCATGCTCACACGAACGGCACTGACGCCGCCGACTCCCTCCGCAGCAGCCTTGACGGTCACCGGGCAACTCGCGCAGTGCATGCCCTCCACGTTGAACTCGGTCTGGACGGTGGCCGCGGCTCGAGCCGACGCCGTCGCTTCGTCAGGGGCGGACTTGTTGCAGCCGGCTGCGACGCTGGCCAGGGACAGGAGCAGCAGCGCAACCATCCGTCTCATCGCGACGCCTCCACCTGGGCGCGGTAGCCCAGGTCGTTGATCGCCTCGACCGTGCAGCAGGGACGAAGAAGCGCCGCCGGTGCGATGCCAAGTGCGGCTGCCGTGAGTAGGGGTCGAATGCTATTCACCATGATGGGCTGTCTCCTTCAGGCGGCGCAGCACGAGAGCTTGGCGACGTCCTTGTCGAAGGTCTGGCAGGCGAGCTTGATGGCCTCCGAATTGGTCAGGTAGGGGTACATGAGCGAGGCGAGCTGATCGATGTCGATGCCGAAGCGCATCGCCATCACGGCTTGCTCGATGAGGTCGCCTGCCTCTGGTGCCAGAATGTGAGCGCCGAGAAGCTTGCGGGTCTTCCTGTCGGCGATCAGCTTGATATGGCCGCGGGTGTCCCGCGCAGCGATCGCGCGCGGAACATACGTCATCGGAAGCGACGTAACGATGACGTCGAGGCCCTTGGATGAGGCTTCAGCTTCGGTCGCCCCTACCGACGCCACCTGCGGGTCGGTAAAGGTCACGGCGGGCACGACACTCGTGTCGTACTTGGGTGCATCACGAGGCGAGAGCGCCTGGGTCGCCGCCGATCGCCCCGCGTAGGCGGCCACGTAGACGAAGGCCGGCTCTCCGATCACATCACCTGCGGCGAAGAAGCCGGGGCGGCTCGTTTGCAGGCGATCATCCACGACGAGGGTGCCGTCAGCTCGAGTCTCGATGCCCGCATCGGCGAGCCCGAGCGCCTCGGTGTTCGCGACCCGTCCGGTCGCCACCAAAATCTTGTCGGCCACCACGGTTTTCGTTCCGTCTGCGTCCTGGACGGTGACGTGGACTTCGTCGCCCACCTTCGCGACCTCCGTGACCTTGGCGCCCGTGAGCACGTCGATTCCCTCTTCGCCCAAGTAGCCCGCGAGAGCCTCGCTGATGCTCGGCTCTTCGCGACCGAGGAGCCGCGAACGAGCGATCACGGTCACCTTCGAACCGAAGCGGGCGAAGGTCTGACCCAGCTCGAGGCCGACGTAACCGGCGCCCAGGACGACGATGTGTCTCGGGAGCTCATCGAGCTCCATCGCCTCCGTGCTGGTGAGATACCCCGCGTCGGCAAGACCCGGGATGTCTGGAATTGCAGGGCGCGAGCCGGTGGCGAGGAGCACGTTCTTGGCAGGCACGTGCTTTCCGTCCACCCACACGCGCGCCTCGGCGTCGACCCGTGCCTCGCCGCGAATCAACTCGATGTCGGGGTAGGCAGCGAGTACGTCCCAGTACTTCGCCTGCTGAAGCTCCGCGACGAGCGAGCGCTTCTGTTCGATGACCGCAGGGAAGTCGACGGCATCAGCCTTCGCCCGAACGCCGTCGAAGCTGTGATGCGTCGCGCGGTGATGCGCTTCGGCCGCCCGGATCAGCGTCTTCGATGGAACGCAGCCAACGTTGACGCACGTTCCGCCCAGTGCTCCCCGCTCGACGATGGCTGCCGACTTGCCCAGCTCACTCGCTCGAATTGCAGCGGCAAACGCCGCCGAGCCGCCCCCGATGATCAAGAGGTCGACCTGGTCCGGACGCCCCTCGACGAGCGGACTGCTCGAGCCGGTCTCGACCTGCCCCGACCTTCCACCGCGGATCACCGTGAAGCCGAGGCCCTCGATGGCGGCGTGCACTGGGTCGAGCGAAGCCCCCGAGCCGAGGGTGACCTCCGCGCGCCCTTTATCGTAGCTCGTGGTGCTGCGCTCGACCCCGGGCAGCTTGGCCAGCGCGGCATCGACGCTGCGTGCGCAGTGGTCGCAGGTCATGCCCTCGATCGGGATGGTCCAGCTCTGCTTGTCGTTCATGATCGGCAGCTCTCTCAGCCAAAGATGAGCGGCGCGATGTAGGGGAAGGCCAGAAAGCCAACGACGAGAACCGTCGCGACCCACAGCATCACGCGCCCGGCGCGGTTGGCTCGCGGCGCTGGGCACCCGCACGCATCACCGTCGGACAAGGCGCCGGCCTTGGGCTTGCAGTACTGTAGCCAGAAGCCCACGCCCAGGAGCGCGAGGGTGACTACCGCGAAGACGGGCCTATAGGGCTCGAACTTGACCAGTAACGCCCCGCCGCCCAGGCCGAGGAGCGCGAGCACGAGTGGCCCCACGCAGCACGCAGAGGCGATGAAGGCCGAGAGGATGGCTCCCGCGTTGGCAGCGAGCGACAGACGCCCGTCCCGCTTCGAGGGATCGGCTGGGGTCGTCGACTGGGCGCTGCTCATGGTTGGGGCTCCAGAAAGGGGTTCGTTTGCATGGATCGGCAGTAAGAACAGCAGGTGTCGTGCCAGAGCTGGTGGGTCTCTTGAAAGCTCAATTATTCCGCAAGTTTTTGACTGCGGCAGCCGGATCTCATCAAACAGGAGGTCTTGGAAAACGCCATTTTGGGGTCTATGAACGCCAGTATGGTGAAGCGTTCGGAGCGAGCGAAGTCCGAGCCGCTCGTGGCCAAGAGCCCGGGCATGCGACGCGTGCTCGAGCTCGCTGACCGTGCAGCGGCCTCGGAAGCGACCGTGCTCGTCACCGGCGAGAGCGGGACCGGCAAGGAGCGTCTCGCCCGTTACCTCCACGAGCACTCGAGACGCAGTCGCGGCCCCTTCGTGGCGGTCAACTGCGGCGCACTCCCGGAGCCCCTGCTCGAGAGCGAGCTGTTCGGTCACGTGAAGGGCGCGTTCACCGGCGCCACGTCGGACAAGAAGGGCCTCTTCGAGGCGGCTGGGGGCGGCTCCCTCTTTCTCGACGAGATCGGTGAGACGTCGCTCGCAATGCAGGTGCGCCTGCTTCGGGCGCTGCAAGAACGGACGGTCCGTCCGGTGGGTGCCACCAAGGATGTCGAGGTCGACGTCCGGATCATCGCCGCGACCAACCAGGACCTGGCGGCGATGGTTGAGGCCAAGACCTTTCGCAAAGACTTGTACTATCGACTACGGGTGGTGCCGCTCGAGCTGCCGGCACTCAGAGATCGCCGCGAGGATCTGCTGCCGTTGGCGAGGCAGTTCATCGCCCGCACTTGTGCGGAAAACTCCTGCGGACCTTGTGCGCTTTCGTCGGAGGTGCTCGACGCGTTGGCGCGGCACGACTGGCCTGGCAACATCCGCGAGCTGGAGAACGCCATCGAACGCGCCGTGATCCTCGCGGAAGGTCAGCCGCGCATCGAGGTCGGCGATCTGCCGCCGGAGCTTCGGGGCGCTGGAAGCGAGCCGTCCGAAGCTGCCGACAGCGACTCTGGGGCTGCGAGCATCCGTCCGCTGGCCGAGGTCGAGCGACGGCACATCCTCGAAACGCTCGACCGGCTCGGTGGAAATCGCAAGGCCGCGGCCGAGGCTCTCGGTATTGGCGAGAACACCCTTTGGCGTCGACTGAAGAGCTACGGCATGGTCCGCGAACGCGGCAGCAAGAGCTGAGCATCGCTCTCCCATTGTCCCCAAAACGCAGGTCCAAGCTGGCCATGTTGCGGCTCGTTCTGGCGACGCGCTCACCCGCCGCGAAGGTAGAGCACGCGGCCACCGGTCTCTCGGCAGCGTGGCAGCTCACTCGCTTCGCAGGCTTCCGAGCCGCGACGTTCTTCGTGCCGGCCGAGCCGACTGCGTGCCTGTACGTCGCCACCAAGCTCGGCGACATGATGGATGACCTGCTGATCATCGGCGGGCTCGTTCCCTCGCTCATCTGCTCGTCGGCCGCCGCCTCGTCCTTCGGCAACGCCGGCTTCGGCGCCGCGGGCGGGCAGCATGTAGGGGGCGCTTTGGGCACGGGGAACTCCAGGGCTAGCGCCCATCGTAGATGTACGATATGAATATTCGACGTCAAATCATCGGGAAATGAAAAGCCGAGAAGGCCGCCGGCGCAGAGCATGCAGCGGTTGTCCGCGTGCGCCTGTGCGCCTGGAGGCACGCCCGGATGGAGCTGCGTCCTTTTCCGGAGGTCGTCGTCGTTACGAGTAGGAGGTTCTGGACATGACTGCTGAACACACGAAGGATGACGTCCGCGCTGCGGTGCGGGACCAGTACGGAAGCATTGCGCGCGGCACCGCCGGCGGATGCTGTGCGCCGGGCACCTGTGGCTGTGGCCCTGGTGCAGATGCCAGTCTGGCCCTGGGCTACTCGGCCGAAGACCTCGCGTCGGTGCCGGAGGGCGCCGACATGGGCCTCGGCTGCGGCAACCCGCAAGCCATCGCCGGGCTCAGGGAGGGGGAGACGGTGGTGGACCTCGGTGCGGGCGGGGGCTTCGACTGCTTCCTCGCCGCCAAGCAAGTGGGGCCGAAGGGGCAGGTCATCGGTGTCGATATGACGCCGGACATGGTCTCGAAGGCGCGAGCCAACGCAGCCAAGCTCGGCACGGCGAACGTCGACTTTCGCCTCGGCGAGATCGAGCACCTGCCCGTCGCGGACAACACCATCGACATCATCCTCTCGAACTGCGTCATCAACCTCAGCCCGGACAAGGCAGCGGTTTTCCGGGACGCGTTCCGGGTGCTCAAGCCAGGGGGCCGGCTCGCGATCTCGGACGTCGTGGCCACCCGGACGCTGCCCGAGGCTCTGCAGAACGACGTCGCCGCGCTCACCGGCTGCGTCTCCGGTGCGGCTGACGTAGCCACCGTCGAGCGACTGCTCGGCGCGGCCGGCTTCGAAGGTGTCCACGTTACCGTCAAGCAGGAGAGCCGCGAGTTCATCCGCGATTGGATGCCTGGATCGAGCATCGAGGACTACGTTGCCTCCGCGACCATCGAGGCGACGAAGCCGGGTGGCTCGTGCTGCGCGCCCTCGTGTTGCGGAGGGGAAGAAGCATCGTGATCGAGAACGTCGGCCCCGCGGACCTCACGAGCGACCGAGCCTGGCGCGCGCTCGGTGCTTGGCGATGCCCTCCGGCACCGCAGCGGGGTCGGCGGCCCGGACGACGCCGGGCAGCTCAGCCGAGCTGCTTGTCGTACACGCGGTACTTCTTGTAGATCTTCGCGCCCATCGAGCGGATGCCCAGGTTGATCGGCGCGTCGTCCTCGCGCGTCCAGCTGAGCTCCGCCCACTGGTAGCCCTTCTTCTTCCCGCGCTTGGCCACCTCGACGTACATCGCCGCGGAAAGCGCGCCGTAGCGCTTGACGTTCTTGCGGAACTTCTCGCGCACGCCAAGCAGGATGAGACGCGTCGAGCGCGGCCTTCTGACCTTGGTGCGCCAGAGCAACTTCGCCCAGCCCAGGGGAAGCAGGCGACCATCGAGGTCGGCGATGACCTCGTTGAGGTTGGGCACCGTGATGCACATGCCCGCCGGCTCACCGTCGATCTCGGCCATGAACGCGATGTCCGGATCGATCACCAGCGACAGGTCGTCGGCCATCTTGTCCAGCTCTTTGCTGGTGATGGGGACGTAGGCCCACTTCCCGGCCCACGTCTCGTTGTAGATCTCCATCACCGTTCCCAGCTCGCGACGCAGGTCCTTCGTGTCCACGCTGCGGAGGCGGACCTCTGGCAGGCCCTTCACCGTGTCCCAGGCCTTCTGGGTGCGGGCGTTGAAGCCTGACTTCACGTCGTAGCGCCAGCAGTAGAGGTCCTTTTCCTTCGTGTAGCCAGAGGCCTCGGCCAGAGCGCCCTGGTACTCGCGCGAATGCGCCATGTCGATCATCGGGGGGTAGTCGAAGCCCTCGATCAAGACGCCGATCTCCTGCGCGGCATTCAGGGACATCGGGCCGTTGATGCGCTTCATGCCCTTCCGCTTGACCCATTCCTCGGCGCGCTGGAGCAGCGCCTTGGCGACCGCCTCGTCGTTGATGGTGTCGAAGTAGCCGAAGTGCCCGGTGTCGTCCTTCCACGTATCAAGCCAGGCGCGGTCCACGGTGGCCGACGTGCGCCCGACAAGCTTTCCGTCCTTCCACGCGGTGAAGAGCGCCACGTCGGCATGGCGGTGGACGGGGTCCTTCTTCGGGTTGAGCCGCTCGCGGATGACGAGATCAAGCGGCGGCACCCAGTTCTTGTCGCCGCGGAACACTTCGAACCCGGCTCGGATGAAGTCGCTCGTATCCTTACCCGGCTTGTGCTGTCGGATCTCGATGCCCATGGGCTAGCGGCATACTCGATCGAGGGCCGGGCGGAAACGATCGTGGAAACCCGCACCAATGACGGCGGCCTTTACCCGGCAGCGGCTGGGGCCGCGCGCGTGACCCACTGCATGATGAAGATCTGCGTGCCCTTCTCGATCACGTAGCCGCCGAGCTCGATGTCCTCCGGTGCCTCCCGCCCACTGCCACGCTCCCTTTCGGCAGCTTCACCGACGACAGCTCGTCCGATCGCCAGGCTCGCACGCGAGCCTGAGCTGTCACAGCTCTGCTGCGCGCCAGAGGTACCAGCTCGCCAGCGTACGATACGGCTTCCAGCGTTCGCCGCGTTTTTCGAGGTCCCGGGGAGTGGGGAGCTCGCGCTTCCGGAATGCGACAGCGAAGCCCTTCCGGATGCCGTAGTCGTCGACCGGAAGCACATCGGGGCGGCCGAGGCGGAACATGAGCAGCATCTCGACGGTCCAGCGCCCGATCCCGCGCACGGTCGTCAGCTGTTCGATGAGCGGCTCGGCGTCCATGCCGGCAGCCTCCTCGAGAGTGGGGAGCTCGCCGGCGCTCGTGCGGCGCGCGAGGTCCTTCAACGCCAGCACCTTGCTGCGCGAAAGCCCCGCCGAGCGCAGTCGCGCTTCGCTGGCGCGCGCGATCTGTCTGGGCGTGGGACCTTCCTGTGCGCGCGGGAACAGCGCGCATAGTCGGGCATAGATGGTCGCCGCCGCCTTGCCGGTGAGCTGCTGGTAGACAATCGCTTCGGCGAGGGCGACGAACAGGTCTGGCGTGGCCCTGAGCTGCATGCGGAAGGGGCCGACCTTGTCGATGAGCCGGCCGAGTGCCGCATCGGCGGCACGCACGTGTTCGAGCGCGGCGTCGGCATCGAAGCCCGGAGCCCGGCTGCCCGCGAACAGCCCGGGAGCCCCGTGTGCCCCCTCGATCGCCAGCAGGCGCAACTTGGTCGTGATGCCGCCGGCGGCCGAGAACCCGCCGACCCTGCCGCCGGCCGCCAGCACGCGATGGCAGGGGACAACCAGGGCGAAGGGGTTCTTGCCCAGGGCCTGCCCGACCGCGCGCGCCGCCCCCGGCTTTCCGAGGCGCTCGGCGAGCTCGCCGTAGGTCAGGGTCGAACCCGGCGGAATACCCCGCGCCGTCTCGTAGACGCGGCGGTAGAAGGGCGGAACCCCGTCCAGGTCGAGAGTCACGTCGGACAGGTCCAGGCGCTCGCCGCCGAGCAGCGCGGACATGCCATCGACAGCGCGGGCCACCTCGTCGGGTGGCGTCTCCTCGCGGGCGCCGGGGAATCGCTGGACGAGGCGGGCGCGCGTTCTGGCGTCGCGCGCTTCCGGAAGCTGCACCCCGGCGATGCCGCGTGCGTTCCACGCGACGGCGCAGCGGCCGATGGGGGTGTCGAACAGAGTGAAGCCGTGGGTCGGCATGCGCCGGCCATTGTAGCGCCTCCGGGCGCGCGTTGGAGCATGCGTACGGTCGAGTGCATGGCTAGAATGGCGCGCGTGGCCACTCTGGAAACCTTCGTGGCGCTGCTGCGCGGAATCAACGTCGGCGGGCGCAACAAGCTGCCGATGAAGGAGCTGGTGCCGCTCTTCGGCCAGGCCGGTGCCAGTGACGCCAGGACGTGGATCCAGAGCGGCAACGTGGTTTTCAAGGCGTCGCGGCGCGACGTAGCGGGACTGCCCGTCGAGGTGTCGAAGCGCATCGCCGAACGCTTCGGCTTCGAAGTCCCCGTGATGCTGCGCAGCGCCCGGCAGCTCACGGCGGTGGTCCGCGGCAATCCGTTCGTCGCTCTGGGGGCGGACGAGCAGAAGCTGCACGTGATGTTCCTCGTTGACTCGCCCAGCGCCCGGCAGCGGGCGGGTCTCGATGCTGCCCGCTCGCCGCCCGACGAATTCAAGGTGCGCGCGTCGGAGATCTACCTCTTGTGTCCCAACGGCGTGGCGCGCACCAAGCTGACCAACGCCTATTTCGACTCGGCGCTCGCCACGGTCAGCACGGCCCGCAACTGGCGCACCGTGCTAAAGCTGCTGGAGCTGGCGCAGTCCTGATCGCGGCAGGCCCCTGCCGAACTTATCGGATATCCGCGCCAATCGGCGATATACGATGAAACGGGCCAACGCAAGGTGTCGAGCGACGGGGCCCGGCCACGTTGTTCCACGGTTGAGCGGCTCCCCGGGCTGTACCGCGTACGCTGGTGGCCCGGGGCCGCCAGGGTCGGCTATCTTGGCCGGCGTGAAACTTCAAGTGCATGGGCTTTCGGACGTCGGGCAGAAGCGCGACCACAACGAGGACCGCTTCCTGGTCGACGAGGCGCTCGGCCTGTACGTCGTGTGCGACGGCATGGGCGGGCACGCGGCGGGCGAGGTGGCCTCCGCGCTGGCCGTGAAGACCATCGAGAAGGTGGTCCGCTCCGAGCTCGGCGCAGCCGCCGGCGAGGCTCCGGACATGTCCCGGGCGGGCTACGTCGCCGACGTGCTGCGCCGCGCGGTCGAAGCGGCCAACTCCGCCGTGCACGAGCTGGGCAAGCGCGATCCCCGGGCCCACGGCGCCGGGACTACCTGCACGGTGCTTTGCATCCGTGGCCAGCGCGGCGTGTTGTGTCACGTCGGAGACAGTCGGCTCTACGTGCGCCGGGGGGCCGAGCTGCACCAGCTGTCGCTAGACCACAGCTTCATCGCCGATGCCGTGCGGCACGGCTTCTCGCCCGAGCAGGCCGCAGACATGTTCCCCGCGAACCTCTTGACGCGTGCGATCGGACCGCTGGCGCGCGTCAGGATCGACCTGCTCGAGTTCGATGTGCTGCCGGGCGATATCTACCTGCTCTGTTCCGACGGGCTGCACAACTACTTCGAGGACGCCGGCGAGCTCGGCCTGTTGCTCGACGCCGAACCGGCCGGGCTGCCGCAACACCTGATCGACCTGGCCAACGAGCGGGGTGGAGACGACAACATCACCGCCGTTGTCGTTCGCGTCGAGGCGGCGGCGTCGCAGCGGCAGTCACGCGTGCACGAGGATCTCTCCGCGCTCGCCGCGATGGAGCTCTTCAACGAGCTGACGTATCCGGAGCTTCTCGAGGTGGCCGGCGTGCTCCGCACCGAGGAACACGAAGCGGGTGCGACCATTCTGCGCGAGGGCGAGACCAGCCACAGCCTGTACATCATCGCGTCTGGCCGCGTGCAGGTGGAACGCAACGACGCGGCGCTGACCACGCTGTCGGTCGGAAATCACTTCGGGGAGATGGCGCTTCTGACCAATCGCCCGCGCTCGGCTACGGTGCGCACCCTGGAGAAATCCCGGCTTCTGGCGCTGGACCAGGCGGCGCTCTATCCGCTGTTCCACGGCAACCCGGTCATCGGGCTGAAGTTTCTGTGGAAGCTGGGACAGATCCAGAGCCTGCGCCTCGACGAGACCACGCTGCTGCTCCGGCCGCCGGCAGAGCCCAGCCCGGGAACGACGCTCGATCTCGGCAGCACGCAGGAGCTGTTCCCTCCGCCGTTCAGCCGCCGCCGGCCGCGCTAGCGGCGTTCGCCCTGCCCGCGTCGGGATGCAGACTGTCGCGGCCGCCGTCGGCCTCCGCGGTTGTTCCAGCATCCTGGTCCGCGAGGTCGTTGCAGCAGCGGAAGCCGGCCTCGTAGCCGTAGTCGAACTCCTTGTGGAAGATGACGGTCGGGCGGCAGCGGTTCCGGACCGGTCCCCACCAGCCGCCTTTGAGGCCACCGCGGCGAGGCGACTTCTTGCCCGGACGAGTCACCCATTCGTTGACGTTGCCGTTGAGGTCGATCACTCCGGCCCATGACGCGCACGTGTTGACCGACCCGATGGCGTGACGCTGGTCGAGCCGCGCGAGCTCCTTGGAGCAGCGTTCGTCCTTCTGGCACTCGGCGTAGTGCAGCATGCGATGTTCGTGATCCGGCATGATGTAGGGCTTGTCGATGTTGCACGCCTTGTCGTCGCGCTTGTAGCCGGTGGCATAGGGGAGCATCTCGGGCCCCTCGCATGCGAAATTGAATTCGTCCTCCGTACACAAGCGCTTACCCTCGCGTTGGCAGAGCGCTCGCGCTTCCAGCCAACTCGTGAGGACCCGTGGCGATTTGCCGACCTTGTCCGGGTATTCGTAGCGGTCCATGCAGAAGGCCAGATGTTCCAGCCGATCGGAAAAGCAGCGTGACGCGCGGAACTCCAGGCAGCGTGCGCTGATGTTCTTGTTGTTCCGGTGCTTGACGTAGTCGGGATGGAATCTGGCGCATTCCTCCAGCACGTCGGGGCAGTATTGACCTTCTACACGCAGCATTCCGTCGGGACAGCCCTGGCTGTTGCCGGGGAGCGCGGAACCGGCCTCCAGCGGCGTCTGGGCGCTTTCGGCGGGGCTGGCCGAGCCGGGCGGAAGCGGACTTCTGCCCGGTCCGGCACCGGACGAGAGGGCTCGCTGATGTCGACGCTCCGCGCTCGTTTGCGGACCGGTCTTGTGCGGTGCGTTTCCGCCGCGATCGCAGCCGAGCGGCACGAGTGCGGCGACGGCGAGCGCCGTTCCCGTCGCCCGCTTCGCGGTCGTCCTCCAGCCTGCCCGCTCCATTTGTCTGCTGTCCAAAGCAGCAAACCCAGCGAACGCCGGCCGAAGATGTAATTCCGGCCAGTCGTTCGAAGGGTCAGCCCGCCGCTCGCGATAGACTAGTACCTCGATTCTCTTGAATCGAGGGGCTAGACGACCGCGGATCGGTCGAGGGGGAGGTGCGGCGAAGCCGAGGGGGCGCTGCTGAGATAAGAATAAACGGTGCTAGTCC
>Ga0114931_10007646_pt1 | contig 13190 bp, 10 predicted proteins | sample 2SBtaG_FD_89579 | JGI IMG/M metagenome (GOLD analysis project Ga0114931, IMG submission 89579) | Deep subsurface microbial communities from Kolumbo volcano to uncover new lineages of life (NeLLi) - 2SBTROV14_V59a metaG | ecosystem: Environmental > Aquatic > Marine > Volcanic | place: Kolumbo... | reverse complement strand
GCCTGAACGTCATCGCGAGCCGCCTTACGGCGGCGCGGCGATCCAGAATCCTGGATTGCGTCGCTACGCTCGCAATGACGATTTTTGAGACTTTTTCAGCAACCTGTTAGAGATGCCCTTAACAGTCATGGGATTCCTCGTTGCCTTAAAAATTATAAGTTAATCCGGCGTAACCGGAAACCCCCGCCGTGCCGAAGCCCGGAATTTCCTCGTGGGCGTCGTCGAACAGGTTCTCGCCGCGCGCGGTGATTTTGAGATTGTCGAGAAGCCGGTAGCTCAAGACGGCTCTGAAGAGGGTGAACCCGGCGGCGCTGAGCGCGCCGTCTCGAATCCGGCTTTTGTAGGATACGCTGACCAGCGAATCCAGTTTGTTTCTCCAATTGTGATGCAGGGAGGCGTTCAATTTATGTTTGGCGCGTCTTCTGAGCGGCGAGCCTTCCCCATTGACCGCCTGGTCCCAAGTGTGGTTCAGGGACAGGTCCAGGTTGTCGGTTAATTGGAAATTCACGAAACTTTCGAGGCCGTTGGCCCTGGCCTTGCCGACGTTTTCCGGCCGAAATGTTTGGGTGTCGAACTGGATCAAGTTGTTGAAGTGGGAATCGAACCAGGTGATTCCCAGAACCAGGCGGCCGCCGAACAGCGTTTGGTCGATGCCCACTTCCCAGTTTTTGCTTTCCTCGGGTTGCAGGTTGGGGTTGCTGAAATTGGGAAAGAACAGATCGTTGATGGTCGGAGCGCGAAACCCGGTGGCTCCGACGGCGCGGATTCTTGTACCGGACTCAATGAAACGGTAGGCCCCCTCGAATTTATAAGTGAGCTTGTCTTTAAAAACGGAGTTGAGGTTTTCGCGGAACCCTCCCGTCAAAATGAATCGATTCCGGTAGTTGAACTGGGTTTGCATGAAATAACCCTGCTGGTCGATGTTCCGGCTCAATCCCTGTTCCACGTTATTACCGTTCAGGCTTTGGAATTCCATGCCGACCACCGTGGAGAAAAACTCGCCCAGCTTCAGGTTGTTCTGCAAATCCGCCGTGTAGGTCCGGTTGAAAATATGAGAGGGAGGAAACGTGGAACTGATGCTTTCCAGTTTGTCGTAGGAGGTGTTGAGGTTGAGCTTGACGTCCCACCACTCTGCCAGCGATTTTTGTATGGGCACGGCGATATAAAACTGTTCGTTAGCGCTTTTGTCCGATCCGTCGACGAGCGGCGGCGACACGGAAAAATCGAATTTGTCGAAATCCAGGCGGGACTTGGTGTAGCGGCCTATGAACTCAATCCTGCCGTCATTGAGGAAATTGTAGCCCAGGCGTCCGGAAAGATTTGTGGCCTCGTAGCCGTCCTTTTCCGTGTTGCCGTTTTTCTTGTTGGCCGCGGAGAACCCGCCGCTGTCGATGCGGGAGGCCGTAAACGAATAGTCGGCATCTCCCAAGGCGCCGGAACTGCCGAGGGTTTCCTTGAAGGTGGAAAAACTCCCCCCTTCGAAGGATGCGAAGTGTGACGGGGCGCCCCGGCCTTTTTTTGTGATAATGTTAATAACGCCGCCCACGGCGTCGGCTCCCCAAAGGGTGCTTTGTGCTCCCCTAAGAATTTCAATCCGCTCAATATTATCCAGCGTGATATTGCTGAAATTGAACGCGCCGGTGGTGTTGGCATTCACCTGGATACCGTCGATCATCACCAGAGTGGAACTCGAACCGGCGCCACGTAGAAACACCGTGGCGACGCTCCCCATGGGGCCATTTTGCACCACGTCGGCCCCCAGGGTTTGCCGCAAAATATCCTCCACCTGCAAATACTGGCTCCGTTTGATTTGCTCTTGGGTGATCACGGTCACCGAGGAAGGCAGATTTTTGGCGCTTAAAGTTGACCGGCTGGCCTTAACCTCTATGGGGTCGAGGTCCACCGATGTCTCGTCCCCGAAAAGCATTGCCGGGTGAAAAAAAAGCAGGGTGGCGGTCAGGATTGAAATGGATGAAGAATAAAATTTTGTTTGCATGGTTTGCCCTTTCCCTCGAAGGTTAATGAATAAAATCCGGCCAGGTTTCCTGACTTAGGGCTGCCTACTTGCCGCGCCTTCCCATCGTGGTGACAGTGGCTTCCTGCGGCGTTCGTTCCCTTTACAGTTGCGGGGCAGTGTCGGTTTTTAACCGTCCTTCCCTGAACCGGAAATGTTTTGTCCCAGGCTTTTATTTCGCTTTAACGGCTCCTCATAGTGAGCTATGGACCATCTCATTGACTTTTTTCATATCGATATGGTCATCGATCATCGTCGCCAGGCGGTCGAGTTGTTTTTCCCGAAACGCCTGGTATTGAAAGTTAGAAGGGATATCCGGCAATCCCCGCCGCCGGCGCACGTTACGCAAAAACTCAATCCGAGGCTCGTCCTCGTCAAAGAATCCGTGGAGATAAGTACCGACAATCCCGTCGGCGGCGATGCCGGAGTGCCGCGAGTCCTTGCCGTTTTCGTCTGCGAACAGCGGCGGATACAGAGTGCCGAATTGGGTGATTCCCATGTGAATCTCGTATCCGCGGACGATCAGGCCCTGTTTAAAGAATGAACTGTTGCAAGTGTTCAGAGTCGATTGTCTGGTGATTTTTTTCCTGTCCAGCGTGGTTTCAAAATCCAGCAGCCCCAGCCCCGTTTCATGTTCCCGGGAGCTTTCTACATGCTGCGGATCGCGGATGGATTTGCCGAGAATCTGAAAGCCGGCGCAGATTCCCATGACAACGGTTCCGCGCCGGTAGCATTGGGTTATGGCCTTATCCAGACCCGCCTCTTTCATGAAGCGCAAGTCTTCCAGGGTGTTTTTGCTTCCGGGAATAATAATAAGGTCGGGGTCCCGCAGTTGCGGCGTTCGCCAGACATAGCGCACCGAAACGCCCGGCTCGTGCGTCAGGGGAGCCATGTCGGTAAAATTGGAAATTCTCGGTAGGCGGATCACCGCCACGTCCAGCGTTTCATCGGACAGCGAAACGCCGCCATACCCGGCGGAAAACAGCATGTCATCCTCCTCATCGACCAGCAAGTCGTGATAAAACGGAACGACGCCCACCACCGGTTTTTGTACCATGTCCTCAAACATGCGGATTCCGGGTTTCAGCAGTTCGATGTCTCCCCTGAATTTATTGATGATGAAACCCGCCACGAGTTTTTGTTCGTCCGCGTCCAGCAGGTCGTAGGTGCCTTTCATCCAGGCGAACACCCCGCCGCGGTCTATGTCGCCGACGATGAGAACGGGAGCCTCGGCGGCTTTGGCCATGCGCATATTGACGAAATCCATTTCCTTGAGGTTGATTTCCGTCGGGCTGCCGGCGCCTTCGAGGACGACGATCTCGTAGTTTTTCTGGAGATATTCCAGGGCGCCACAAGCTTGTTTCTCGCAGTTCCTTCTTTGCGAATAATAATCCCGGGCATTTCTGTTTTCGGTGATTACGCCCAGGATAATGACTTGCGACAGATTGTCGCCGCAGGGTTTGAGGAGGATGGGGTTCATGGCGACGTGCGGCTTCAACCCGCAGGCCTCGGCTTGATAAACCTGCGCCCGCCCCATTTCGCCGCCGTCTTCGGTGACGAAGGAGTTCAGCGACATATTTTGCGCCTTGAAAGGAGCTACGCGCCAGCCATCCAAATAAAATTTTCGGCAGAAGGCGGCGGCGATCACGCTTTTGCCCACCCCCGAACCCGTTCCCTGAATCATCAAAGCCTTTGCCGTCATTTCGTGTTCCGTCATCTTTTTCGTTTGAGCAGCCACACGAAAAACGGGCCGCCGAGAATAGCCGTCAGAACGCCTACGGGAATTTCCGTGGGAGCAATCGCCGTTCGCCCAAGGGTGTCGCAGGCGATCAAAAAACTTGCGCCGAAAAACATCGACGCCGGGATCAACAGCCGGTGGTCGGGGCCGACCAGCAAGCGTACGATGTGCGGTACGATCAAGCCGACAAACGTAATGGGTCCGCTGACCGACACCACCCCGCCGGTAATCAGGGATGCCGCGATGAATCCGGTTCTCTGGACCCCTGCGACGTTCACCCCGCGGCTCAACGCCGATTCCACTCCTGTGCTGATGACGTTCAGGTCGCGGGCGATGTAAGCCAGGACCGCGACCCCCAAAAACACCAGCGGAAAAATGGAAACCAGAGTTTCGTAATCCATGATGTCCAAGCCTCCCATCAGCCAGCGCACAATCTGAAAAGATTGTGTGATGTCGGACAGGTAGTGCACCAGCATGACCATGGCGGCGAAAAAGAAATTGACCGTCACCCCGGCCAGCAATAGAACCGAGGTTGGAAATTCTCCCCGGCGGCGGGTTCGCACCAGGCTGAAGACCAGAACAATGGCTCCCAGCGCGCCGGTAAAAGCCGCCAGAGGAACGGCGGGGACTCCGGGGAATACCTTGGACAATCCCAGCCGTATGGCAATCACGGCGCCCAGCGCCGCACCGCTGGAAACACCCAGGGTGAATGGCGCGGCCAGGTTGTTGCGCAGCAAAGCCTGGAACACGACGCCCGCCACCGACAGAGCCGCCCCCGTCAGGGCGGCCAGAAGAACCCGCGGCAGGCGGGCCAGAAAAAAAATGTTGGCATCCGGATTGTTTGAGAAATCCGTGTCACTGGCTAATGCTTTCATCAGGCTGATCTTTGTCGGTCCGATCATTGGCGCCGCCGCCAGGGCAGCTAAAAATAGTATGAAAAATGAACCGAGCGCCAGAAAATAGCGCTTTCGGTTCATCACGTCCGGATTTTGCATGGGCCTCCGGGAAAAACCATCAGGCTTCCATCGTCCGGGTCGCTAACGATTCTGATTTCAATTCCGTAAACTTTTTCAAGAATTGCCTTTTGCAAAACAAGGTGTGGCGGCCCGTCCTTGACGATTTTTCCCTGATCCAGCAGAACAAGCCGGGAACAATATTTCGAGGCCAGATGGAGGTCGTGCAGGGCCAATGCCAATGTCAATCCCGCGTCGGAGTTCAGACGTTGCAGAATATTTAAGATTTCGATTTGGTATTTGATGTCCAGTGACACAGTCGGTTCGTCGAGGAGCATCATCTCCGACTCCTGGGTGAGGGCGGCGGCGATCATGACCCGTTGCTTTTCGCCGCCGCTGATCTCATTGTAAAATCGGTCGGCAAAATCGGAAGTGTCGGTCAAGTCCATGGCCCGGCGCGCGATGCGGAAATCCTCCGCCCCTTCAAACGTCAACGCCGAAAGGTAGGGATGGCGTCCCATCAGGATGACTTCCAGCACCCGGAAGGGAAACACCATGGAATTCTCCTGTGGAAGCCAGGAAATAGACCGCGCCAGTTCTTTTCTTTTGTAACTGCCCAGATTATGCCCTTTAAAGGAACATTGCCCCCGGCCGGTTTGCAAAATACCGCCCATCAGTTTCAGCAGCGTGGATTTTCCCGCGCCGTTCGGCCCGATGACGCCGACAAATTCCCCCCTTTGGATATCCAGTGCAATGTCGCGCAAAACCGGACTTTTTTCGTAGGAAAAAGAAACCTCCTGCAACCGGATAAGGGCGGTGGAATCCGTGCCGTTGGGCGGCTCCGGGTTTTTGCCGGATTTTAATTCATTTCCCATCATCGAGGCCCTTGACGTTTTCGGTCGCTCCGGCCGCCGGGCTTTTTTCGGCCAAAATTTCCGGGTGAATGATTGCCGCGAATTTTTCCACTATTTTTGTTAACCGGGGACCGGGGATAAGAATATAATCGGCGCCGATATAATAAATGTTGTTGTTTTTAACGGCCCGGACGGTGGTAAAGCGACCCCACTGTTTTTTCCGTTCCCGAAGTTCAGCCGTGGAAAATCTGACTTTTGGGCCGGCGACGATGATGATTTCCGGCGATGCCGAAATGATGAATTCGCGCGACACCTTCGGGTAGGACGCCGGCGATGCCGAAAGAATGTTTTGCCCGCCGGCCAGCGTCAGCAGTTCGTCGAGGAAGGTGCCCTTGCCGACGGCGTATAAGTCCCGCATCGGGTCATCGCTATCGCCCAGAATCAGGAGAACGGATTTGCTTTTTAAGCCCTGGATTCTAGTGCGGTAAAACCGGATTTTATCCTGTAAGGTTTCCAGGAGTTGCTTGGCCGCCTCCTGCTCTCCCAAAACATCGCCGATTTTTTTTATGGTTTGATAAATATCGGTCAGGTTGCCGAAAGAGACACCCAACGACTGTACGCCGAGCCGTTGGGCGAAGTTTTTGATTTTGTCGCTGTCGTGATGATAAATGAGCAAATCCGGACGCAAGGAAATAATGGTCTCGGCGCTGGGGTTTATCAGGCCGCCGACTTTGGGAAGCAGGGCCGCTTCCCTGGGGTACAAGCAAAAATCCGTGACCCCGACGACACGCCGGCCCGCTCCAAGGGCGAACAGCACTTCCGTTATGGACGGAGAAAAGGAAATGATTCGTTGGGGAGAGAGCCGGTCCTGCGCGCCGGCGCAGGCAACGCCGGCGTAAAAAACAACGAGAGCGGAACAAAGCAGGCAGAAAAAAATGTTTCCGGTTTTTGCCCGAAGGAGTAAAAAAAATCCCCAGGTTTGGGGGAGGGGAGATCGAAAAAACGAGTTCTTCACCTCTTTCACCTCGAAGAGTTTGTGAAGCGCAGTCGGAAAGGTCTTCTGGCTTCCGGATCGACCTACTCCCCGCGCCTTCCCGTTTGCTGTCAAACAGTGGCCATGGCGGGTTTCGTTCCCGGTTACAGCGGCGGGACCGCGACGGATTTGCACCGTCTTCCCTTACTTCCAACTAGGCAATTTGAATTTCAGCATAGCATTTTTCATAAGGTTGTCAATATTTGGTTTTCTGTTTGCGCCGGGAAACGGCCGATCAGGAATTGAAAAACGCGCTGATTGCCTCAAGGTTTTCGGCGGTGATCTGGTGGCCTTGCCGAATTTCTTTGGCGGTGACTTGGTGGCCGCGGTTTTTCATTTCTTCCAGGGCATGTTCGGCGAGAAACGCGGGCACGACTTCGTCGTCGGTTCCGAACAGGCCCAGGATAGATGGAGCGTTGGGCCGGGAGGAGGCAGCGTCCGGCATTTCGGGAAGAAACCCGCAAACGGAGGCCACTTTATGTAAAGGATGTGAACCAAGAAGCGCATAAACCAGCGCCGCCGCGCCGCCTTGCGAGAATCCCCAAAGCGATGTGCGAACCGGCTTGCCGGAAAAAATCCGGCCCGCATGGCCGTGGGCGGCCTCGAGCATCTGCGATGTGTAATGCAAAAATGCCGTTACCGATTCGGTTTGCCTCGGCCCGTCCTGCCACCAGCTCCATAGTCCCTCCCCGGCGTCGACGGGTCCTTCCGGATAAACCGTCAGAGCATTTGTCAGCTCCAGTTTATTGCCGTAAACCAGCATGTTCTCCGGCGTGGACTCGGCGCCATGAAAACCGATGATGAGATGAATCGGCCCCGTGGCCCGCATCGCCGTTTCGCCGATAACAACCTTTTTCTCATTCCACCGGGCATTGGAATATTGGATAGTCATGGGTTGCGCCTAAACCAGGGTTTGGATCAAATGCCGCGCCAGGGCCTCTGCCTCTTCGCGGGTTGCGATCGAACCCAGGACGCGGGCCTCTTCCACGCGGTCAAGGATGGTTTTGAAAATTGGCGAAGGGGAAAGGTTGAACTGTTGGATCAAATCGTCACCGGTTAACAGCATAGGTTGCCCCTGAGCGGGCAAATAACGGTTTTGAAAAAATTCGACAAGATTATGAATCGTCCGGATAAAAGAGTCAATATCGTCTTCCTCGGACCGTGCCAGGCGCGCCGCCGCCAACAGTAAGGCGGGAATCAATTGTGCCCCGCAGCTTTTAACGAATGCATAAACTTGCGGGAGGTTGTTGGCTGGCCCGGCGAAATCCAGTCTTGTCGTTAGAGCGATTTGTTGCTGTTCGAGAACCGCGCGCATAAAGCGGATATCGCTGTTGGAAAACCGCCGCTCTTTGAGAAAGGTTTCGCCAACCGAACCGGCGGATGATTCTTCCTCCTCCAAAGGATACAAGAGGGCGGCCAGTTTGAGCAAAGCGCGCTTGTTGCCTTCCAGATACCGTTCGATCCCGGAAAAACTGTCCGGGAAAGCTTTCGCCGGATCGGCAATCATCTCCTCCAGAGACTCCAGGGTTTCAAGCGTTTCCCGGGCCTTGGCCGGGTTTTTCCCCGGGGCGTGGATGGCGGGAATCAGTTGTCCCAGTACGCCTGTCCGGCTCATAAGGCGGGCCAGGGGCAAGACTTTTTTTGAATTCAAAAGTAACAGCCATTCGTTGGCAATACGCTCCGCCGCAACGGATTTCAGGCCGGTATGCGCTGCCGCGATTTTCTCCAGGGTGTTGTCTTCAATATCGAATTCCAGGGTGCCGGAAAAACGAAATGCCCGAACGATACGCAGCGGGTCGGATTCGAAAATAGACCCGGGCAGTACGCGCACGATTTTTTTTTCCAGATCGGCGCGGCCCTGGAAAGGGTCCAAGGGCTGCCAGTCCTCTGCAAGATATTCTTCAAGCGGAACGGCCATCGCATTGATCGTGAAGTCTCGTCTCGCCAGGTCTTGTTCGATGTTGTTGCCCTGCATTTCGGAGAAATCGAAAAAAACGCCTCCACTCATGGCGACGCGCAGCGTTTCGCGTCCGGGAGTGTCGTGCAGGCGGATCAGATGCCTTTTGATATGAGTTGCAAAAAGCTCCGCCAGGCGGGGCGCGTCCTGCACGGCGAAATCAAAGTCGATGGGTGTTTTTCCCAGAAAATAATCGCGCAGGGTGCCACCCACAACATAAACGGTGCCCGGCAATTGGGTAAGGATATGCAGATTCTTTTGAGTGTTTCGATCTATGGATTTCCCCGAAGACGGGAAAATGATTTCGATAGTTTGGGAAAGACAAAGCAGGGAAAGTGGAATCTTGAAAGCCGGTAAACTTAACTGTCCCAGCCGGATGAAAGGCGAACCTGCTTGGAGACGAAAATCATCCCGCCTCGTTTGACCAAGTGAATGTCGGAATGGGTCAACGCTCCGATAACCTGCTGCAAATTCTCGGAAGGTTTGCTTTGCGGGTTTTTTATGAGAAAGGGGATCATTTCGTTGACGGAATTCCGCACCTGATCGCTTTCTACGATATAACCCAGATAGTTGAGGTCCACCTCAAGATATTTTTTGACAAGCGCTATCAGGTGTTGCCCCAGTAACAGGTCCTTCTTGTTGCGGACGCGGTTGACTACCAGGTTGGGCTTAAAGGCAGCGGTTATCGAGGCTATTTTTTTGACTATTGTGGGATTGTTTTTGCCGACATTTTTTTTCAGTTGATCTAGCGAATACATTTCGTTGGCCGCGTCGGGATTTTTCGAGAAATCCATCAATTCCCTGATTTTGGGTTGGTCGCCCAATTCCAGGTCCAGGCGGCGAAAAAGGGTGTTTTTGATGAAGCTGAACGAATTCATGACCGACGGCATTTCGGGAATGGTCAAAACGACACCCTGCGCTCCGATGTTGAAGTAATCGATGACATTATAACTGGTGCCCGGCCCCAGGTCCAACAGGACATAATCGGCCTGAATATTTTTGATAAAATCAAAGATGCGGTTTTTATGTTTTTCCTGCAAGTTTGCGCTGCCGGGGTTGTCGCCTGCGCCGCTGACAAATTTTAGGTTGCCGATTCCCGTATCCAGAAGCAGGGAATTGGAGTTTTTGTCCTTTTGCGTGAAGAAGTCCAGAAAACCGCGCTTCGGATTGCTGATGCCCAGCAAGGCATGCAGGTTGGAGGCGCCGTAATCCGTATCCACGAGGACGACGTTTTGCCCTCCCAGGGCCAGGCCCACGGCAAGGTTGGTCGTGACGACACTTTTGCCGATCCCTCCCTTGCCTCCGCCGACGGTAATGATGTTTACTTGTGACGCCATATGCTTTTCATTGACAAGTGTTCGCTTGCCGTTTGAAAAAAGGATTTTAAGTCAAAATAGAAAAATTAATCATATTTTTTTTGGCTGTCCAACAAAATGAACGATTCCAGCAAATCAAAGGAATTTTTTTTCTTCAGCGATAGTTTGCTTTGCTCATAATTTTCTTCGGCAGGTTGCAGAGTCAAGCCGCCGGAAGGCTCCTTCGGGGAAACCGCATCCGCTTCTTCAGCCGGTGGCTGGGGGATGCGCATTTTTTGCAGCCGTTCTTCAAGGTTTTTCTGAAAACTTACAAGATGGTTGATTTGCCGGTGAGCCTTTTCCGGGTCGATCGGAGGCGGTTTTTCGGTTGCAGGTTCGGGTTTTCGTGCAACGGTTCGTTGCCGGTCATCCATGGCAGGGTCAGCGGCAACTTCTTCGGACCGCGTTTCCCCTGTTTGCGCGATGGCTTCCGGTTTGATGGAAGCCGATTCATCGATTTGCGGTGATGTGGCAAGAGGCGCTTGTGTGGTGGCTTTTTCTTGTGGCGGTAAACCGGGAGGCAAAACCTCCTTAACCTGTTCATGGTCGTCAACCACCGGAGAGTCGTTGCCGGCAGTTGTCGTAGAAGATTCCTGTTTCGCCGTCAAACCCTCTGCCTCTATCGGCTCCTCCATGGGGGAATTGCCGAATAAGGTTTCGTCGTCTCCGTTGGCTAATTGCTCCGAAAGCTCCTGGATCGTTTGCTCCATCTCTTCCTGAAAATCTGCGAGAGATTGTTCCATATCCTCGTCTTCTTCCGGTTCCGTGGCGGCAATTTTCTCATTTCCAAGAACTTCCTTTTCTATTACGGAAAGAGGGTAGAACTCGTCAGAGCCGGAATCGGGGCCTTGTTCCCGGTCCATGGGAGAAGCGATTTTTGACAAATCTTTTTTGTCTGGAGTTTGTTCGGCAACTTCTTCCCGAAGGGTATCGACGTCCTGGAATTCATTTTCCAACCGTATAAATTCTTCTTCCAGTTTTTTCAGGATTTCATCGTCTTCGGTTGCTTCGCGGGGAGCATCAACGGCAGGTTTTTTTTCCGGGGGAAATGTATCCTCTGCGGGTTCCTTCTCTAATACCGTCAGAATATCCTCTTCCCCGTGGTCAGTTATTGATGTGTGGTCCGGTTCATAAGGGTCCACAGTCAGGGTGGAGTCGGCAACGAATGAACCGTTGCTTTCTGCTGTCAGAGCCTTTTCTTCCCCAGCCGTTTCATCGGGAAACAAAGGTCTCGCGTCATCGTCGTCGAGGTCTTCCTCTGTTGCGCCTGGGTCGAGAAATAGAGGCTGCTCTTCTTCTTCATAGTCGTCATCCTCTATGGATTTCTTCAAATCCTCAAGCATTTGCTTTCGTTCTGCCTGAGTTTTTCTGTAACGGAAAATGGCGAAGAGGAGACCGGAGATCAACAGAACGACGCCGGCCAACATCAGGGGTTGATGTCGGATGGCACTGAGAAAAGAGTTGAACGATTCACCCGCATGATCTCCTGGAAGGCCCTTTAGTTTGCTCCAGATGAATTGCAGGGTTTCGAAGGATTTTTCCAGAACGGTTTCCGTGAAATTGTTCAGGGAGGATGTTATAACCGGGCTGTTAGGAGAAGGTTCGCCTGTACCCGGATTCAAAAAAATTTCAGTAAAGACCAAACCCGAAGCCAGGAGAAAAACGCAGAATTTAATTTTCCGAGGTAGGCGTTTTTTAACCCGGGGTCGTTTCATGAAAAGTAAAAATTCCCATAAGGTTAACTCAGACTATTTTTCATCAACGTCTATCTTCATGTTAAAATTCCAACCCGTGAAGCACGGAGGCGGGAATTTAGTTTAACAGAAACCGGCAATTCATTGTAAAGTTGGGGAAAACTTCCTTTACTTTGTTTAAAGTATATATAATCTATCCGAGCCATGCTACCACATTCTGCAAAGAGTCAGGGGATTAAATCGATGGGTTTTTGCCGATTATTTTGAGCGGGAAAGAATAGCCGGTGCCGGGAACATGTCTCCGGCGCGGCAATATTTATATCCGAGCGGTCTATTGAAAGCGGCGCTGTGGAAAAAATTTCTGTAACTGTCATAACCCGGAATGAAGAAAAAAATATAGAAAGATGCCTGGACAGCGTGAAATGGGCGGATGAGATCGTCGTCCTTGATGCGTTCAGCCGGGACCGGACCATCGAGTTGTGCCGCCGTTTCACCGACAAGGTTTACCGGGACAACTGGCAGGGTTATGGAAAACAGAAAAACCTGTGCGCCGCCAGGGCCAGCCACCGATGGATATTAAACCTGGATGCCGATGAAGTCGTCAGCCCGGCCTGCGCGGACGATATTCGCCGGGAATTGGAAAAAGGCCCCAACCATCCCATTTACCTCATTCCGAGGAAGAATTTTTTCGGCGGCCGGTGGGTTCGGTTTGGCGGCTGGTACCCGGACCGCATCGCCCGCCTCTATGATAAAACACAGGCGTCATTCACGGAGGCGGCGGTTCATGAAGAGCTGTTGCCGAAAGCGAATGGCGGAGTGATCGGCCATCCGTTGGAACATTATTCTTACCGCGACATGGCGGATTACATTTCCCGGCAAAATCATTACTCTACGCTGTCGGCGGGGGAGATGGTTCGGCACGGGAAAGCCGGCACATGGTGGGACTTGTGTTTTCGGCCTCCGTGGGCATTTGTGAAATATTATATTTTACGGCAAGGGTTCCGCGAAGGATTTCTGGGTTTTTTCCTGGCCATTGCCGCCGGTTTTTATACCTTCCTCAAATATGCCAAGACCCGCTCCCTTTAGCGCCATGAAATATCCGGCCGGTGTTTCAATTTGCGTCCTGCTTTTTCTCGCCGTCCTGGTTTACCAGAATGCCTTGTCCAACGGGTTCACCTATGACGATAGCGTCGTCATTGTGGAGAATTATTATATCAAACACCCGGACCGGCTTCCGGCCTTGTTCGATGAGCGGTATTTTAAATTCTTTGGTGAGGAAAGCTACCGGCCCCTGGTTTCCCTAACGTATTTTTTTGACTATTACCTTTGGGGTTTGTCGGCCAGGGGGTTTCATCTTACCAACCTGCTTTTGCACGCCGTGAATTCCTGTTTGTTTTTCGTTTTTTTCAGCCGCCTGTTTCGCGGTGCACGGTGGGTTTTTTTTGCGGCGCTGCTGTTTGTCGTTCATCCGGTCATGACCGAGGCGGTGAACGCCATTGGTTTTCGGGAAGAACTGCTGACGACGTTTTTTACCTTTTCTGGCCTTGCGTTGTTTCTCAAAGCTTCCCGGATGCCGGACGGGGCCGCCGCCT
>Ga0114931_10007645_pt1 | contig 13191 bp, 12 predicted proteins | sample 2SBtaG_FD_89579 | JGI IMG/M metagenome (GOLD analysis project Ga0114931, IMG submission 89579) | Deep subsurface microbial communities from Kolumbo volcano to uncover new lineages of life (NeLLi) - 2SBTROV14_V59a metaG | ecosystem: Environmental > Aquatic > Marine > Volcanic | place: Kolumbo... | reverse complement strand
CTTTGTAACTACGTACTCTAAAGTAAATACGCACTACTTACGCATTATGTCCATGCATCATTTACTTAACACAGTGTAAGACAGCAAATCTCATGCCAATACGGGGTTCGTGCTGTGTTTTCATCGGTCAATCAGGTCTGGCTGATTCGATGGATTATGAGAAAATATTCTTTATAATAAAAGTGTTATGGCATTAATAAGGCTTGGGGGCTTGCGGGAAAATAGTGTGCAAATAGGCAGCTTGAACTAAAATTACGAACAGTAATTAATCTGCTTTCAACGTCGAGTGTAAAAAATATCGACACTTGATTTTTCACTTTTCCATGCTGAAAAAGAGGGGGAGCTCCTGTTTGGCTGCACCGGGCTGTGATTGAGTTTGAGAGGGTCAATGTTGATGCTGATAACCACGGCACTGGTGGTACATCAAGTTTATATCGGTGGGCCCAGGCTAAGGCTCGATGAACGGGTTAGATGTTGTAATGGCAGCAACAGGTTACGCATAAAACGGGGGACTCACTGGGGTTTGATTTATGCCTGAAGCTACGAATTCAGGTTACAGAGACAGGTGGGGGTCTCGGGATTTGCCCGAGATGGCATTCAAATACGGGGGTTTTTTGTCCGCCGCAGTGGCTGATACGCAAACGTTCAGCGTAAAAAAATCTGACAGTAGAGGCAGGGCCGACTGGAACGGGATGCCGAAAACAGTTATCTCGCCGGGGATGCGCTCGATGAAGACCCGATGTCTCAACTGCTGGGGCATTCGGTCACTTACCGCATTGCGGTCGGGCCACAAGCAGGCCGTAAGGTATTCACCCTGCAAACGTTGCAGGCATATATAGACGCCCCATCTTAATCGAGGGCTGCCATCATTGATGGATACCTCATGGTGTGTTGTCTCGCAGATAGGCGGCGATGGCCTGAGCCGCCCGTCTTCCGTCACCAATGGCAATCGAGACCATCCCCCACTCCACGGCGGACATCACCGCCAGCGTTTCATCGATCAGAAGCTCTGTGAACTCGTCGAACACGGCAATTTCGGTGGTGCAGAGACCGGAAAGCTGTTCGGTCATGCTGGCCAGCACCTCGGCTGGGAGCTGCTCGCGCACGGGAGAGAGAATGCGTTTGCGGTATTGCTCGGCGGCTCGCTCGGGGTAGATCTCGATCGCATCCAGCCCGGGCACGGCCCCGATCGCAGTAATCCAGTTGCCGATCACGCTGTCGAAGACCTGGCCGACGTTCGAGGCCAGATCGGTACTCACCAGCAGCACGCGCTGGTTGTCATCGGCAAATTTCAGCGCGCTGGCACAGGCCAGCGAAGTCTTGCCGACCCCGCCCTTGCCGGTGAAGAAGATGAATTTTGGGAGCCTGTCAAACATTAACGGCTTCCCCAATCCATATCGCCAGTTCATCGATGCCGAGGTAGCGTCCCTGGCTGACCAGTGCGCCATCAACAACGATGGCCAGGAGTGCGCTCAATCCACTTTCATCAAGCAGTTTCCGTATCACCGGGCAGGCAATAAACGGCCGCCGGCTCACGAGCCAGATTGAATCGCCTTATTTCGGTACCGGTGTTTTCCAGCTGCTTCAAATCGGCCGCAAAGCGATTCACTTCCGGATCCGTGTCGGGCCCACACACGCCACTGGAGCAGCACATGGCGGGGTCATAGATTTCGAGATGCCTCACGATGGTTTCCTTCTGTATTGCAAGAGATATTCGATTCTTAGCACTGGTCCGTTGTGTATTCGCCGGGTTCAATGAATAACATATGCGCGGCCATTCGATTTTGCCGACCACCACGCCGGCGGCCTTGAGAATGCGTAGATGCTCGGATACCGTTGACTGGGCCAGGCCGATTTTCGATGACGTCACCGCCGATGCAGTTTTCGCGCGTCAGCAGGAATCGTACGATCCGCACCCGAGCCGGATGCGCCAGCGCCTTGGCAAGCGCGGCAACGGTTTCCTCATCCGCAGTTTCGATCGCAGGCTGGGTGGTAGTGGCCATTGGTAATCTATCCTTCGTATATCTCGTCGATTAACGATACTAATATGACTTTATGGCAGTCAACCTGCTTTGTCCCGTCATTCACTGGATCCCGCGCTCGATCGTGCGGCGGTACTAAACGGAGCCCGAATGTCCCGGTGTCAGCCTGAGGGCCCGCGAAAAAATATCTTTGGCCAATTGGTCGTGATAGTGTCTTAGTAAAGCGCCCACACCGGATTTTTTCTGACTATCCATTCCCTGGGCACGGCCTGAAAAAAATATTGGCCTTTTCGGCGACACGAGCCGCCTGCAGCACCTTTCTGTTGTGTGCGGGATAGATGCCTTGCTTGACCAGCCCTCGACAGCGGTCGCGCACCTGCCTGGCATCAGACAGTGGGTAGCGCTTGGCAGCTTACGGTTAGTCATTTCTGCGTCTGCTTCCCTGGCTGTTGCCTGGCAATACTCACCGATGGCAAAGACGTTCTCCTTACCTGCAATGCGGTAGCGGTAACGCCACAGCTTTGCGCCAGATAGGGCGAACCTCCAGATACGGCCCACCACCGTCAGTCAGCTTAACAGGCTTATTGCAGGACTTTGTGTTGCAGATTTTCGCGTTGGTGAGAGACATAATGCGGGGACCCTTTGCTTGATACCCGCTCTTATATTGGATGGCAATAAACGATGTTACTTTCTGATGGACTATATATTACTGATTGTTAATTAGTTATATGCAGTAACTGGACGGTATTGGACCTCACTAAATCATGATGCTGATTTTCGATCATCAGCAGTATGATGGCTTACACTGCTCCAGATACATCATTGATAGCTTCTTTCATACCTGTCTCTTATTTCAGCCCGGCACTGACCATGGCCACCGCCTTGAACATAGCCCGCCCCTTGTTCATGGTCTCCTCCCACTCACTGGCAGGGATGGAATCCGCAACGATGCCGGCACCCACCTGAATATGCAGGACACCTGCCTTGATCACCGCGGTGCGGATGGCGATTGCGGTATCCATATTGCCATGCCAGCCTAGATAACCGACAGCGCCCGCGTAGACACCCCTCTTAACGGGCTCCAGCTCATCGATGATCTCCATGGCACGGATTTTGGGCGCCCCGGATACGGTACCCGCGGGAAAAGAGGCCCGCAGCACATCGATTGCCGTCAGTCCCTCGCGCAGCACCCCGGTCACATTGGAGACAATGTGCATAACATGAGAATAACGCTCGATCACCATTTGTTCCGTCAATTGCACAGTACCGGTTTGCACCACCCTGCCCACATCATTGCGCCCCAGATCAATCAGCATCAGATGTTCAGCCCGCTCCTTGGGATCGGCCAGCAATTCAGTCTCCAGTTGGCGGTCTTCATCTTCCGTGACACCACGCGGACGCGTGCCGGCAATTGGACGCAGGCTAACCACGCCATCTTCCAGGCGAACCAGGATCTCCGGCGATGAGCCCACAATATGAAAATCCCCCATATTCATATAATACATATAGGGAGAAGGATTCAGGGTGCGCAGCGCCCGATACAGATCCAGTGGTGCCGCCTGATAGGGAATCGACAGGCGTTGGGACAGGACAGTCTGCATCACATCACCGGCAAGGATATAATCCTTGATTCGCGCCACCGCCTGCTCGAAGCCCGCGCGGGAGAAACCAGAAACGAAGTCCTCTTCTTCCACTTTTGAGCGACTACCATCCGGATTGCTGTGAGCCAGAGGCTCCTGCAGTCTCTGCTCCAGCTTATCCAGGCGCCGCTGGCTTTCCTCCCAGGCATTCGCCTGCGCGGTCTCGGCATGAACAATAAGATAGAGTCTGCCCGCCAGGTTATCAAAAACCAACACCTCCTGTGACTGTAGCAGCAGGATATCCGGCGTCTCTAAAACTGCCGGGGCTGGGCTGGGTCCCAGGCGCGGCTCTACGTATCGAATAGTATCATAAGCAAAATACCCCACCAGGCCACCGGAAAAACGAGGCAATCCGGGCAGATCAGCCACCTTGAAGGTCGCCAGATAATCGTCGATCCAGGCCAAAGGATCCGCACTCCGAATCCTGCGCTCCGGCTGTCCTTCCCGTTGCAGCAGAATATCCTCTCCCTGAACCCGTATGCGGTTATGGCATGGCAGACCGATGATCGAATAGCGCCCCCATTTCTCCCCCCCCTGGACTGATTCAAACAAATAGGAATAGGGTCCATCCGCCAGTTTCAGGTAGGTGCTCAGCGGCGTTTCCAGATCAGCCAATACCTCGCGCATCACCGGGACATGGGTGTAACCCGCCTGTTTCAGAGACTCGAACTGGGCCCGGGACAGCGCCATCACTTATGCCTGAGCGGGAAGCAGCTGTGGTAATTGTTCCAGTGAATCGATAACTGCATCCGGAGACGACTCCCGGATATCCATACCGTGGTTATACCCATAGCTGACACAGACGATGAGGAAACCGGCAGCGCGGGCAGCCTGAACATCATTGATGGAATCTCCCACCATCAAAGACTGCGCCGGTGGCGTCGCAAAAAAATCTGCCGCATGCAACAAGGGCGCGGGGTCAGGTTTTTTCCTGGGCAGGGTGTCACCACTGATGGTAATCTGGAAATATTGATCCAGACCGAGCTGTGCCAGCAGGGGTTCAGTAAAACAGGCGGGCTTATTGGTCACGCAACCCAGGGGATAACCGGCCTGTTGTAAGCTATCCAAACCCGCAAGCACACCGGGATAGGGTCGGCTCAAATGGCAGACATGGGCCTTGTAGGCCTCAAGAAACACCGGATAGGCCCGTTTGAACAGGGCATCATCCGGTTCATCATCATCCGAGCCGGTCAGTGCGCGCCGCACCAGACGTTCCGCCCCGTTACCGATCCACCGGCGTACCCGGGGCTCCCCACAGACCGGCAGTCCCAGCTGTTCCATCATGATATCGACGGCATAGGCCAGATCCGGTACCGTATCCACCAGTGTGCCATCCAGGTCAAGTAATATCATGCCAGGACGACAGGCTAATGGTGAGGCTTGCACTACCCGGACAGCACCTTCGCTGTTAACAGCAAGCCTATCCACTAGCCAGCGCCAGCTCCCTTCGCATGGCCTCGATGGTTGCCTGGTAATCATCAGTGTTGAAAATCGCTGAACCGGCCACAAAGGTATCGGCGCCAGCCGCGGCAATGCTGCGTATGTTATCGACCTTGACACCGCCATCAATCTCCAGACGAATATCCAGACCGCTGTCGTCGATGATCTTGCGGGCATCACGCAACTTATCCAGGGCGGAGGGGATGAAGCTCTGCCCCCCAAAACCCGGGTTCACCGACATCAGCAACACCATGTCCACCTTGTCCAACACATAGTGGAGATAATCCAGAGGCGTGGCAGGATTGAATACCAGACCTGATTTGCAACCTTCCGCGCGAATCAATTGCAGACTACGATCGACATGCTCGCTGGCTTCAGGATGGAAGGTGATGTAGGTGGCGCCCGCTTTGGCAAAATCGGGAATAATTCGGTCAACCGGCTTCACCATCAGATGGACATCGATTGCCGCGGTGACCCCATGCTTGCGCAAGGCCTCACAGATCAGGGGGCCGATAGTCAGATTAGGCACATAATGGTTATCCATTACATCGAAATGGACAATATCCGCACCCGCCGCCAGCACATGATCCACTTCTTCACCCAGACGGGCAAAATCCGCAGACAAGATAGATGGTGCAATAAGATAGTCTTTCATGATGCCCCCTTGATCTCTTGCAAATATTTCGCTTAGACCTGAATCCGTGGATTCAGCTTAAAAAATAGACGCTTAACTTTACCTGATTACTGGAGATTTTGCATATATTTGTTCCTCCTGCCATGGCGCAGGGTGGCAGGCCACACATCTTATGTGACAGCAGCCAGTCAATGAGCCCTCACTATTCAAACCCCTGATGCCGATATAAAGATCAGGATCTCCGGTTTGCCTCGCATCTATCATGGCCAGCGTGACTGTACGAAAATGAAGACATCATTGACTTCCATATTGTTGATTACTGCACTTTCTGTGTACTCGCTCCCTGCCAGCAGTGCTGATACAGTACAAGAGCAATACTGGGCTGCTGCCATCGCCACATCGCATGATGCCGATGCGATCCGCTGGCTGCAGACAGATGATGCCAAGTTTCTTGCGCTCTACGAAAGGAATATTGCTGGCACACGGCGGGGCGGCGCGGTGATCCTGCATGATGCCAATGGCCATCCTGACTGGCCCAAACTAGTCAGACCGCTGCGCACCCGCCTGCCTCATCACGGCTGGTCAACCCTGTCGATCCAGCTGCCGGTGATGAAGCAGGTTGTCCCTGCGGCGGAATTTGCTCGTCTGCTTGATGAATCTAAAAAACGCATGGCAGCCGCTGTTGCCTTTTTGCAGGCCAAGGGAATCAACAGGATCGTTGTCATTGGTTACGGCAGCGGTGCAGCGCTGGCTACCGCGGTGCTGGCAGACACACAGAGCCTGGCGGTCACCGCGCTGATCACAATCAGCCCTACTGTCCTGAACAACAAGGATAATCATCTGGATACGGCAGAAAATATTGGCAGAATCAACCTGGCTGTGCTGGATATCTATGCCGCCAGAGATCTCGATTCAGTCAGCCTGTCCGCTCCCAAAAGGCGTGCAGCCGGGACACAGCGACAAGAAGCGGGGCCACAAACGACTCAGCAGCCGGGCGTGCCAATCTCGCCGGTAAGCAGCCATCGCAGCACAAACGCCACATTTACCCCCCCTCCTTACCGTCAGCTTCTCATCGATGGCGCAGATCATAGTTACCACGGCTTTGAGGCCCTGATTGTCAAACGCATCAGCAGCTGGTTGAAACATCTGAATACACTCCCGGTGATCGCCAGAAATTAAAGAGTAAACAAAAAAAGGGGCTGTGGTAACAGCCCCTTTCTACAGCATCCTTGCGTAACTGCTTGCTGACTAGGTACTTTTGATCAATCCGTAGCGCTGCAGCGCACGTTGCATTCCCCACCAGCAGACTCCAATCACCACCAATGTCACCACAATATCAAACATTGAGGTCATGGGCGTATGGTAATAACGACTGTCAATAGAACCCGAGATCCAGGTATAGCGCTCAATCCACGTTCCCACCAGGATAAAACCCGCCACCATGGTGATGATTACCGGATTATGGCGGTTGGGCGTAAAGATCAGTGTGCAGAAGGGAATAATAAATTTGAATGCGAGGAAGGTCCACCACATCACACCCAAACCTTCATACATCATGGCATTATAACGGACCATCTCGTGGGGCAGGCGTCCGTACCACATGATCAGATATTGCGTGAAGTAGAGGTAGGTCCACAAAATCGTCATGGCCAACATAAACTGGGCCATGTAGTTAAAAATATAGCCCTCGAATGGCTTGACAAGCTTCCCTGAACGATTGAGGAAAAAGAGGAAAATGGTGAAGAAGGCCAGAAACATGTGGAAATTGCTCTGGAAATGATAGGCGGCATAGCTGGCGCTTTCCCAACCTGGGCGCATGGTCATCTCAAAGTCCCAGGCAACCATAGAACCGTAAGCAAAATAGCCGAAGGGAATGAGCAAGGCAATATTGCGGAACCGACGCTGGGCCTTGTAGGAATCATCCACATCACTCTGGTGCTGGTACTTGATGAACAGTCCATAGAGGACCACAATCAGGATAAATCCAATAATTTCCCTGAGCACCAGGAAGGTATAGTTGTGCCAACCGTTAAGATGCTCGCCTTCCCCTGCATGGCCCAGCCACTGGAATGTCGCTTCCCCATTGGACAGCAGAACCAGCAGCAGAATCCCGGCAATGGGAAACAGCACCGCGAAGCTGCAGGCAAGATTACGCACCTGGAAACGCCACTGACCATTGGCCAGATGCAGGACTGCCGAAAAGGTCACACCGCCCAGCGCCAGATAGAGTGTGATTAAAAAATCCGTGGTCAAAACCGACCAACTGCCAAAACTTTCTTCCATCGTCCCCTCTCTCGCCTCGTTAGTTATCTTTTCCTGCTACTTTGCAGCAGCAGTACGGGTTAACTCAGCCTGCGCATCTTTCGCAAGCCCATGTTTTACGTAGTTGACCACATTCCAGCGTTCCTCCACCGAGAGATCATTGGAGCCCCGCTTATCATCGCGGGCCCGTGGCTTGCCGTAGGCTGGCATCACATAGCTGCCAAAAGTAATGGTGCCAAAGATCCAGCCTTCAGTGAGATTTTTCTGTACGTAATCATCCACCAGACTGATGGCACCGATCTTGGGTGACACCGGCGAATCCGCCTTGCCGGTCAGACCATGGCAGGCCGAGCAGTAAATCCTGAACAGGGTGCGGCCCTTGTGCAGCGAGGCGACCGTCAGTGGAATCGGGTTCTTCAGCGTCTTGGCCTCTTTGCGGTTAGCCACCTTGGTGGGGATCCCCTGGACCGGTATCGAACGATTGGGAAAAGGCACCATCTCACCTTCCTGTGGCTTGATACTGGGCTGGTTGGCCATATCGGTAGACCACGGCCAGGCAGCCGCCAGCCCCGGGAACAGCAACAATAAAAAAAGCCAGTTTCTTTTCTTCATTTCAAAACCTCGTGCCGAATTTCCAGCGCCTTGTGCTGATTGAATAATTCCCTGAGTGGCTCAAGAAACTTTTCATCCACCTCCAACTCTATTCCCACCTGATCCAGTGAGACCTGCTCGCTATAGAGGCTCTTGCGTTTGGTTACCAGACGTGCCCCAATCAGCAGACCCGCCAAGGTAGACAGCACAGCGAAGAGAATCATCATTTCATAGGTCAATACAAAATTGGAGGGCAGTGGAATAACCGCCTTCCCCCCCTGAGGCTGCACCGTAAAATTGGCCTCGGCAGCCGCCAGGAAGATAAAGCCGAAGGTCAGCCCGAACAAGGCACCACACAAGGTGAATTTCGGCACATGAGCCGGTCGTTCGCCCAGTATCTCCTCGATCTCCGGGTGCTCGATGGGGGAAATGACCGTCACATCATCCACCGATATTCCCGGCACTTTATAGTGGCGGATGTCGGAGATGGCCGTAAAGGCCTCATCAAAGTTGCTGAATAATGCCAGGATACGCGTGGTTCTCATGATTATGCCCCCTCCAGTCCGGGTGATTCTGTGCCAGAAGCAGGGGCAGGGCTGTCCGAAGCACGCCGGTGCATGACCTCCGCTATTCCCTTGCGCGCGATATGACGACGGTGGAAAATCATTTCCTTCACCTCGTACATGGAGACCGACGGGATGACCTTGACGAAGATCAGGAACAGCAGACCAAACCAGCCGAAGCTGCCACCCACGATGAACCACTGTACCCAACTGGGCCACATAACATCCCAGGCAAAAGGCTCATAGGCCAGGGACAGCGTAGGCGTCACAATCATCCAACGCTCCAGCCACATCCCCAGATTCAGCACCAGTGAGAGGACGAACATGGCAGGAATATTCCGTCTGATCTTCTGGAAGGCCAGGCCAAAAGGCGCCACCGACCCGCAGAACAACATTAACCAGAAGAAGGGTGAGTAAGGGCCGGTGAATTTGGCTACCAGCAGCTCCTTGTCAACCTCGTTGTGACCATACCAGATGGACAGGCATTCGATGATCACCAGGTAGGTCCATACCATGGCAATAGCGAAGGTGAGTTTGGCGACCTTTTCCAGGATCGGCAGGGTCATGTACGCTTCGAAGCGGAAAAAATAGCGCAGCATGATGAACAGCGTGATAATGGCTGCGCAGCCAGAATACAGGGCACCCGCCACAAAGTAAGGCGGAAAGGTCGTCACATGCCAGCCGGGCATTATCGATACCGCAAAGTCGGCAGAGACGATGGAATGGACCGAAACCGCCAGCGGGATCAGGAAACAGGCAAACAGCAAATAGGCCTTGCGGAAATTACGCCATTGGCGGTCATCCCCACGCCAGCCCAGCGACAAGACTGTATACAATTTCTTGCGCCAGCCCACCGCGGAATCGCGGCATATGGCAAGATAAGGAACTGAGCCCACAAAAAGGAACAGGGCCGATGAGGTCAGATAGGTACCGATGGCAAAGGCATCCCACACCAGTGGCGAGCGAAAGTTGGGCCAGATGCCCCGGTCACTGAAATAAGGCAGCACCCAGTACATATTCCACAAACGCCCGATATGAATGATCGGGAACAGGCCCGCCGTCATCAGGGTAAAAGTCGTCATCGCTTCGGCGAAACGATAGATCGGTTTGCGCCAGTCGGCGTGGATAATGTGCAGGATTGCTGACAACAAGGTTCCGGAGTGGCTCATGCCAATCCAGAAAATGAAGGTGGCAATGTAGAGATCCCACATGTGTGGCCAGTTCAGGTTAGCCGGCCCCATCCCTATATTGTACTGGTAAACCTCACCGAAAATGGCAAAAGACAGCAATACCAGACAGCCCAGGACAGCTGCCCAGTAGCCCTTGCGGGGGTTTTCCAGTGAACGCAGTACATCCTCATTGATCTTCGCCCACTTTATATCTTCATTAATATCTTTGCTCATATTAACACCGATTTTATTTTATGGTTGTTATCTATCACAGTCCCTGAACGGCGGCCGCCCTCAAACCTCGCGCACCCGCTCCAGATACATGACACAGGGATCCGTATTGAGCCCCTCCATCACCCGGTATCCGCGCAATTCCGGATTCTGCTTGGTCTGCTCGGACTTGCCCAGCTCCACCTGATGTTTGCGCCACAACGTACTCACTTTAGTCTCCCCCACTTTGGTTGTATCCGGGTTAAAAAGGTGCAGGATATCGCCGAAAGTGATGGCCTCTGTCGGACAGGTCTGTGCACACGCCGGCATAAACTCACCATCCCTGACCTTGCGGTCAGCCATCTTCGCCTTGTCCTTGGCAGCCCTGATGCGCTGCACACAGAATGTACATTTCTCCATGACGCCTTTATCACGTACGCTGAGATCAGGATTCAACTGCATATGCAGGGGTGCGGGCCAGGAGCGCTCATAGTAGGAATAAAAATTGAAAAAGCGCAGACGGTAGGGGCAGTTATTGGAACAATAGCGCGAACCGATACAGCGGTTATACACCTGAGCATTGAGCCCATCCGGGGTATGGTAAGTTGCCGCCACCGGGCAAACCGGCTCACAGGTGGCCGCGTTGCATTGCTGGCACATCATCGGCAGGAAACTGGCACCGTGGTGATTGTATTCCTTGACCTGGTCTTCACCCAGGTCCGGCTCATCCCAGTAACGCTCGAGACGCAACCAGTGCATGGCCTGCCCCTTGGACATCTTTTCCTCGCCGACAACGGCCAGGTTATTTTCTGCATAACAAGCGACCGAGCAGGCATTACAGCCGATGCATTTATTGAGATCGACGGCCATACCCCACATATGTTCATAATCCTGATAGCCACCTTCTTCGCGTGTGCGGCGATATCTGGACCAGTCCTGAAATATATTTTTAAGCGACATTATACCTCTCCCTCCGTTCGCTCGAACGCAGCTGCCGTCACCGTGGCGACAATCTTGCGCCCTGCCTGGACGTCACTACCACCTATCTTGACCATCATGCCTTCAGCCTCGGTACGGCTGGCCTTAACCCGCGTACCGTGGTGCGCCAGTTCCCCGGTTTTCCGGTCTACGCTAATACCCAGTATCTTGAGGGGATTCACACCGCGCCCCTTGGCATAGCGCCCATATTCATCATGCCCCTGTCCCAGGGGTACCGCAATCACATCCTGATGAACACCTTTGTACGCATAAACCCGGGTAACGATGGAGCCCTGTTTGGACGTGATCCTAATGGCGTCCCCGGTTTTTACGCCCAGCCTCTGGGCCGTACGCGGGTGCATCTCCGCCCAGGAATTCCACACAACCTTACTGACCTGGTCGGGCGCCTCCTGCAACCAGGGAATATTCGCATGCCGGCCATCCCACATCCCCAGTCTGGCTGAGGGCACCAGAAAAAAAGGATATTCCTGGTCATCACTCACTTTGGGGATATTGAAGGCAACCGCCTTGGGCTTGATTGCCTTGCGTCGGGTCTTGACATTGAGCACCCCGGCCTGCAGTGCTGCGGCCCAGAAGCTCTTGTCGTCAAGCCCGTTCTTCATGGTCTCCGGTAAAGCGGCAAAGGCTGCCTGGAGGTAGGCGTAGTAGTCCTTATAGGCACCAAAACCCTTGGCCTTACGCCGTTTCAGCAAGTTCAGCAAGACATCTCCGAAGCCCCGCGTTTCCGGGTAAAGTGGCTGCATTAATGGCTGCTGTATACCGATGACATGTTGATGGGGTTGGTAGCCGGCCACATGGGTACCCCAGTCTTCCATAGCGGAATAGAGCGGCAGTACCAGATCCGCCGTCATGGTGGTTTCATCCTTGAACTGGGAAAGGGCCACCTTGAATCCCACCTTGCTGAGCCTGGACTCAAGATGCAGGGCTGCCGGCGCATGGTAAACCGGATTTGCGCCCTTGAAAAACACCACATCAAACTGCTGGGCCTCCAGCGCTTTGACAAAGTCCAGCAGTGCCTTGCTGCTACCCACCTTGGGACGCAACTGTGGAAAGGGAAAACTGCCTGCTGACTCGATAGACTTTCCGACATTACCCAGAATGATGTTCAGCATCATAGCGGCCGTCGCATTATCGAAGCCATGTTCGTGACCTTCGGCCGCCGCACCAGCAATGACCAGGCTGGGACTGCGCTCATTGAGCCAGGAAGCGATCTTGATAATGTGATTGCCCGGGGTACCTGTAATGCGGGCTGTGCTGTTAACATCATGGGAACGAATCAGCTTCTGAACACTGGCAGGCAGGGCGGTCATGGCCTTGCGGTGTTTTACCACCAGTACATTGGCAATACCCAGCGCCAGCGTGCCTTCGGTACCAGGCCTCACCGGCACCCATAGATCCGCATTCATGCCGGTCAGCGTCATCTTCGGCTCGGCCTGCACCAGAATGCCCCGGGGTGCGTTGCGAAACTCGGTGTACATGCGAGTGTTATGAACAGGTGAGACCCCCGCACCCAGAAAATCGGCGCCGATGGAGAAAATCATCTGCGCCTTGTCCAGCCGCAGATGGGGCTGCGCCTCACCCAGGCTCGCCTGATTCGCCGCCTGGGAAACCTGATTGTTAACGACCTCATGAACAAAATGCCTGTCGGAACCCACACTCTTGAGGTAGGCATCCAATAGCACCCGCTGGTGCCCGCTAATG
>Ga0114931_10007644_pt1 | contig 13192 bp, 11 predicted proteins | sample 2SBtaG_FD_89579 | JGI IMG/M metagenome (GOLD analysis project Ga0114931, IMG submission 89579) | Deep subsurface microbial communities from Kolumbo volcano to uncover new lineages of life (NeLLi) - 2SBTROV14_V59a metaG | ecosystem: Environmental > Aquatic > Marine > Volcanic | place: Kolumbo... | reverse complement strand
GATCGGCACTCAGCCAGACAGAATCAGTCCAACACCCCTCTCACTGATGTGTGCTTCGGTCGATGTGACCGACGCACCCCAGAGGCAACTGGCGGCCCATGCCATGCGTCTCGAAAAAGGGTGGTATTGCGGGATTGTCAAGAACTCCCACCCTCTGACGAGTTCTTGACACAAATCGCCTCGCATTGGGGAAACTCGAATGCGATGTGACATGTTGGAAGCATTGGGAAGTTCTCCACAACAGTCGGCACAACGGTCACAAACACTGCGATATCGCTCGCCAAAACTGCATTCAACACTATTCCAGCCGCAGGTTTATTGGTTGGCCGCACATGCCAGTGTACAGAACACGGTCATCTGCCGGTAGCTTTAGTTCCCGCGAGACCTCTCGCTCAAGGCATCCCCCCAGGGGTACCGTAGTCAGGCCCAGGCTGGTCGAGACCAGGCAGAGGTTCTGCATCAGGTGTCCGGCTTCCAATAGCAGGAAACGCTCGCCACGCTCGCCGTACTTCGCAGCTACGCGGCGTCCGTCGCCAACAATGAGCCAGAGGATCGCTCCATCGGTCACCTGCCCGAGCGAGGGCACGCGTTCTCGCCAGAATTCGAGGTCAGCCGTGGGCGAAATCTGAGCGAGTTGATGACCGCGTCGATCGTAATGGTAAACTCCTTTTGGTAGCCAAGTCTCTCGCCAGTGGACGAGATACAACTCCAGTGCCTGCAGGCCGCCGGCGGAGGGCGTTGGGCCACGGAACCACTCGTCGATGATTCCGTGCGAGGTCTGTAGCAGCCGGGCGAGAGTACGCGCGCTGGGAAAGTCTGCTTTAATGTTCCTCCGGCAGCGACGGGTGTGAAGTATCCTGTCGAACAAGGGCCACCAGCGACGTCGAATCCGTGGCAACTCCCACATCGGGTAACCTGGATAGCGGCGAGGCTCTCCGGAAAATCCTTCTTCCTCAGCCAGCGCAATCCGCTCGGCCAGTTCCGGCAGGCTGATTCGATCTAACTCTGTCAGACGCAGCCACGAGATCACGTCAGTCATAACTTCACTCCTCAATTCTTCGATCAACTCACGCCGAATCTGTTCCCAGATGCAGAGTGTCTCTGCACCTGGTTCATGCAAACGGGTGGGGTGGCACGGACCGCCAGTCCGCAGGCCGACGTGGTTGCCATAATGGTCCGCCCAGAAATGGTAGCCGGTGATCTCCGTGCAGTGGTTGCAATCCCGGGATCAGTACTCGAAGCACATGCCATTCCGGGAATTGCAAAGCCAGCCCGGGCGGCGAAAGATTACGGAACAAAACAGGCCGATCGGGCCCGAGTTTTTCGTTCAATTCAGTGAGCCCTTCTGTCTCGTCAACTCCGGTCTCGCGGGTTGGGTTCTCTGCATTTTCCAGGACGGTCTCGGATAACCGCTCACGATGGAGTGCATAGAACAGTGCGTGTTCCAGAAACGTCTTGGGCACTTCGTGCGTCTCTTGTCCATTTTCGTGCCATTGAGCCAGTAGCCGGCGTACACAATGGCGTCCCTGGACCGCCTCAAGCAACGCCTTCCGCCAACTCTCCCGCCGCGATTCGCGACACGCCGAACCAATGCTGAAGACCCAGCCTTCCTCATCCTGTCCGCTGACCGAGATCATCGTGACGTGACTGCTGAATGGTGAGCGAATGCGGTAAAAATGGAAACGGAGGTTCGGACGGTTCACTCGTTTCCAGGTCGCCGAGCCAAGCAGATTGCGAATCTCTTCTTCCGACCATTCTTCAACCGGATAACGGCCCCACCAGCCACCGATCAGTGCGTCGCGTTCGATGACTTCCTGCACGCCCCGCAGCAGTACCGGATCCCCCACGCGGCCGCATGTCAGCCCCGTCGAAAACCCGTGCAGGTGCTGTTGACATTCGCCAGTTCGGGGTGTGAGGAATACCATTTCTTCCGGCACCCATTTTGCCATGCCCGTTGACGCCTCGCGGCAGCACACCCAGCGGCAGACGGTGTCTTGCTTGAGCGGGACGAACGGAAATCCATCCGATGTGTATTGTTCCGGATGAAACAGAACCCACTGCTGGGGATCGACCGCAGGCTCGTCCAGCGACCAGGAAGTATAGGCTGCCTGAATGGATTCGTCGCACGGCAAAGCGCGAGCAAGAATCCGCTCGATAGCTTCCCCGAGACTGGCCAGTTCAGCCTGCTCGGCCGTCCATCCGGCTCCGCCACAACCCAGTTCGGGATCATCGTGTTCCCAGGGCGGCATCTCTCCAGCCGTCATTTCAATTGACGGGTCGTGCGCTCGCAGATTCACGCGCACGAACAGAGTGAACAGGCCTGTGAAGCGGCTCTCATACCAAGCGGGCATCTTGACAGTCCGGACAGGTCGGATCGAGGAACACACGATGAACACTCACCTCCATTGCCTCCAGTTCCAGGACATGAAGCCGAAACACCGCAGATGGTCCGCCCCCGGCGGCCGGTGCGGGAGTACAATTCATTTGCTGGATTTTCCAGATCGCGATCTGTTCGAGAATCGCCAGTGCTTCCTTTGGGAACGGAGCCGGAGTAAAGTTGCCGCCTTTCTCACCGTGATGGATCAGGGCATCATAGAGTACAGGTGCTGGCGAGAGTCGCTGGAAGTGCCGCAGCAGACAGGCCAGGCAGGGACCAGCGCCCGGCAGAAACACCGGGCTGACATAGCCGCGGTTGGCAGGTCCCGTGGTGACCCACATCCAGGGACCATCGCCTGAGCCGAGACAGCGACGATTGAATTCCAGTGCGGTATGGTGATCGAGGGAGTCCTGACAAAGGACTGCCATCGGTTTGCCCTGTGTCTTCGCACAACCCAGACGATCGATCAATGGCCCGCACCCTTCGGTGGCAGGATAGTAGCGATCGGCGCGATGAAACGCTTCAACCGGACCGTCGAACAGGATGCGTTCTCCGTACAAACGACCGATCAGTTCCCTCGCCGCGGCACGATCGCTTTCCGCCACTGTGCCCAGGAGAGATTCCAGAGGCTGACACCCGTCACACCGACGCAGAAGTTCAGCGAGCTGCGTGGTGATTTCACCTGCGCGAACGGAATAGCGCATGTCCTCGCCGGCAATCAGGTGAACCGTGTTGCGATCGGCCACAATGGTAAATGGTAACGCCAGCCTGGAGCGGGATGATCGGACGCTGCTCATGGTTCGCCGGCTGCTTCGATAATCCGTTCACGCAGCGTGCCTACGAGATCCTTCTGGTGGCCGAGCAGCGTGTTGTACACAACAAATTGCGGGTACTGGCGGTACTGCTTTAGAACCGTGTAGACCAGCAACGTCTGTTCGGGGCCTTGGGGGGTCACGCGGATTGAGCCGCGGTTGAGCGGTAACTCATCGGTCGGTGCATCCCACCAGGCGCGGTAGCCGCCGCCGGGTATCTTCTCGTGCGTGACAATGGTTTCCAGCTTGATCGTTCCGAGCGGCGTCATCACTTCCGAAACGACGTGGTAGCGGTTGTTGTCCAGCTCTTCTGTCTTTGAAGCGCGGATGGTTGTAAAAAGCCGCTCCCACTCGTCGTAGTTGGAGAGGATTTTCCACGCATTCTCAACCGAAACGGGGATAACAACCGCCGTGCGGATTTCCTTGTCGCCGTCTTCATTCAAAACGATGACGGAAGTCACACCGTCTTCCGGTGAGGACGGGTACGTCGGGTTTTTCGTGGCCCAGGTCCCGCGGATGTAGTACCAGCCAAACAGAACCCCACAGCCCAGCAGAACGCCGACCACGAACCGCAAAGCCGGCCGTCTCGCAGTTGAAGGGCTCCTCGGCGTTGCGGCGGTCGGCTCGGACATGGTGCATCCTGTGTTGGTCACAAGGCGAGCAGCAGAAAAATGGGGATCATCACAAGGGTGCCAACCACGCTGCCCACGACTGCTCCGAGGGTGATCCGGCGGAGCTGGCGCCAGTATTCGGATTTCGACGGCAAATCACTGCGAAGGGCCAGCCGAATTGCCATGACAACGCTGGCAGCCAGCAACCATGCCGGGCCAGTCAGGATGATCGACAAACCGATTGCGATTGGAGCCTGGGCCATTTCTCCACTAATAAATGCCCACAACACCATTCCCACAGGAACTGCCAACAGGAAGCTGGTCCAGTACAGCAATTGCGACGACGGAGGTCTCTTCACAAGAGCCCCAGTTGGATCCGACTCCGCACGGAAGTTACCGCCGCAGGCGGCACCAATTGCACCGCCGATTGTGTGCAGACAGCAACAGCAGCAGCAACAGGAATAGAGAACCAGGTAGCGTTTTTTGCGCTCGCGTCGCTCTGGAGGGTGCTTTTCGATCGGGTCCAGAAACAATTTCTTCTCTGGCGGTGACGACACAACACGATCCTCCGACCCAATGAACCAGCCACTCCGCATGGCGGACTTCATTCAACGGGATTTATGATACAAACGGCAGAGGCTCGGACGCAATGTCTACGATTACGTTACGTGCGCTGGAGCGCGGTCGAATGCCCGGACCTGAAGAATGTTCTGCTTTCAGCAGTAAGTCGGGAGACTTCATTTGAATCGCACTGATCCACCCGGACCACCGAACGAGGCGTTCGGCAGAAATCACATCGCTGAGATGCGTCGCGACCTTGTCGGTTTTTGCGACCGGCTCTGGCGGGAATACGGGGATGTGGTGCACTTCCGACTCGGACCGTTCCCGTGCTACCAGTTCATTCATCCTGAGCACATTCAGGAAGTGTTCGTTCGAAAGGCAAAGAGTTTTCACAAACCAGCCCGACTGAAACAGGTGTTCGGTCGTTTTGAGGGCAACGGACTTGTCGTCAGCGATGGAGAACTGTGGTCTCGCCAGCACCGCCTGGTGCAGCCGGCATTCCAGACAGCCCGACTACACTCGTACGCTTCGGTGATCACTGAGTGCGTCGGCCGGATGCTGGACGGCTGGAAGGAAGAGACGGTGGTGGACTTTTCTGCCGAGATGAGACGCCTCACACTGCGAATCGTCACACGGACTCTCTTTTCCACCGCCGTCGATGACGAAGTCGATCAGATCGGCGAGGCCGTTGATGCGATCCAGCGATGGTCAATGCGCGAAATGAATCGAGTGTTGGCGACTCCCAGGTGGCTGCCGTTATTCGGACAGCCAAAGGCGCGGCGGGCCATTGCGTTTATCGATCGGCTGGTACGGCGCATCATCCGAGAGCGGCGGGCGTCGAAGATGAGAGCCGACGATCTGTTGGGTCGTCTGCTCGACGCCGTCGACAACGAGGGAGACCGCAAGCGCGTGACTGACCATCAGGTGCGAGACGAGCTTGTCACGCTACTGCTAGCGGGCCACGAGACGTCGGCCGCTGCGCTGATCTGGGCCGGCTGGCTGCTCGCCCGTCATGCCGACGTGCAGAAGCCCGTCGCGAACCAGGTACGGGCGGTGTTGGGTAATCGGCCGCCGGGGTATGCGGACCTGCCGCAGTTGGTGGAGGTTGAGCAGGCGCTCAAGGAGGCCATGCGTCTCTATCCCCCGGTCTATTTTCTGTCACGCCAAGTCGCAGAAACCGTCGAGATAGCGGGATATGAGTTGCCGCCGTTAAGCCAGGTTTATATGAATCCATTCCTGACACAACGAGATCCGCGCTGGTTTCCGGAACAGGAAAAGTTCGACCCGTTGCGATTCACACCGGGGAAGGAGGAACAATTGCCGCCGTGCGCCTGGTTCCCATTTGGCGCCGGCCCGCGGGCCTGCATCGGCCGTGGCTTTGCCATGATGGAAGGAGTGCTCGTCCTAGCGTAACTGTTGCAGCGCTATCACCTGGAACCGGCCCCGGGACAGGACGAACCCAAGTTAGAATGGCAACTGTCCCTGCATCCGAAGTGCGGAGTCCGACTGGCCGCACTCCCGACTGGGCATCCCGCTCAAGATATCCAGCGGGAATAACGTCACTCCTTTTCCAGACATGCCTGGAAATGCTGAGTGCCGAACAAGCGTCCCAAGATTCGTTCAATTGATGCATCGACAAATCCGCCTGAATTGGCCGTGACCTTCGGAACTGTGCCGAATTGCTCGGCCCGACCCTTTTCTGGGACGCTCAGCGAGTGCGGGATAACGTATGGCCGCGTGGGACTGATCAGCGTCCAAACGCGCCGATCAAAAATGGGTCCTTTTTCGGAACTTGCCACAATACGTACGGGAAACTGAGACGGCCCTTGGGCTGACAGCTAACGTGCGAGGAAATGCGCGCACTTGTCGATCACAGCGTACACCAGTCGATCCCACCGACCCGGGTCGGTGGGATTGTTTCGTGTCGTCCGACACCAGATTGTCCGCAAAGTTGTCCAAGACGACGTGCTGTGCGTGCCCGGAATTCAATCTTCGAGGTTGCCATACTCTTGGTTGCTGCATCTGTTGCGTGTATACTCATATTAACAGTGCTGCCAATCAACTTCGTGAGCCGAATTCTTTGGTGTGTGCAGTCCCGTTGACATTGTCGAAACTCTCATCGCAGGAAACATCGCATGTCTCATCTCAAGGCTTTCGTCTCTTCTCCGTACGAAGACCTCAAGGATCATCGGGCGCACGTAATTGCGCAACTTGGCAAAAACGGCATTCTCGTCGATCCGATGGAGCGGTGGACGGCGTCTGGCGGAGAGCCCAAGATCGTCTCCAAACGTCGCGTGCATGGCTGTGACTTCTGCATATTGCTGGTCGCCCATCGTCGCGGATTTATTCCGGAGGGAGAGGATCTGAGCATCACACAGATGGAAATCGAGGCGGCGGATGAGTTGGGAATCGAAGTGTTGGCCTTCCTGCTCTCCGAGGATGCGCCATGGCCTCCCAAATTTGTGTAGAAGGATCCGCAGATCGACGAGTGGCGCAAACATCTGATGAATCAGTATGTCGTAGAGCATTTCACGGAAGACCCGACTTCTTTAAATGTCCTAAATGCCATCAACCGCTGGTTGCAAGAGCACAGGGGGCCAGCGGCTGCTGATGGTCCAGCCAGCAGTGGGGCCACGGGCGACGAAGGTCCTGTCCGGATTGTCGGGAGCAATTTCCAGGATCTCGTCTTGTTCAAAAATCGTGACAAAGAATTTCAGGTACTTTGGGAATTCCTCAGCAGTGTCGGGGGAAAGAAGTTGTTGGCCATCGCCGGACGAAGCGGAACCGGAAAAACTGCCTTGGTCTCGCGAGTGTGCCAAGGAATTGAGAGTGGCGAATTGACCCACGAACAATGTCAACCCGGTAGTCGCTCCGATGGAAGCCTGCTGGGACTCGACGGGATCGTCTACTTTGACTGTCACGGTGCCGGGGAGCAAACCGTTGAGTTGCTGTACCACAACCTGATCCGACTTCTCCCGCCACAAGACCGGAAAGAGGTACGAGCGCTCTGGAGCGACCCGTCTGTTTCAGATCAGGTAAGATTCAGGACGCTCTTTCTTAAACTCCACAAGGGTGTGTACCTCCTGGCTCTGGACAACTTCGAGGAGACCCTGAATGACAAGCACGCCATCGCCGACGAGAGTCTTCGAACTTTTCTGGATGAGTTGCTCACTCGTCCACACGGCCTTCGCGTCTTTGTCACGAGTTCCTCGCGAATTCTTCTGGGGCCTGAAACCGTCGCACACATGCAGACACTCCTGCTTGATCGCGGACTCCCAACTACGGACGGAATCGATCTGCTGCGGGAATTGGATGCTTCCGGCGAGCTGGGCCTGCAGACCGGTGATGAAGAGACGCTGCGCACCGCCGTTGAGAAATGTTACGGACTGCCGCCCGCGCTCTATGGTATCTATTCCTTGCTGGAAACTGATCTTACGCTCTCGCTGACGGAGTTGATTCGTGACGACGACCTGTTCAACGACCAGCTGCTTTCCAAGCTCGCCGAAGAACAGCACCGACGGTTGACGAATGAGAAAGCGCGTGTCGTTGAGGCGTTGGCCATTTTCGGAAGACCGATTGGCGTCGATGCAGTCGCAACGATCGTCTCGCGGTTTTCTCCGCGTGTCGACGTGCATGGCTGTCTTAAGGACCTCGCCCTCAGTCATCTCGTGACCGTATCGCGGCAACGGCAGACCTACGAGTTACAGGGGATCCTGAGTAGCTACGCTTACATGCAAATCCCGGAATCAGGTGAGTATAACCGGACAGCTTGCCACTCAATTGCGGCCGACTACTTCGCAACACTGGCTCTGCAAGAAACGTCGTGGCAGACGAAACAGGATGTCGACCCCCTGATCGAGTCGTTCAATCACCATGTCAAAGCGCAGCAATTTGAAGCAGCTGCCCAACTGCTCGATCGAATTGACGAAGACTACCTGCAACGTTGGGGACACTACCGAACGAGCATTGCGATGCGTGAACAGTTGCTGCAGCACCTCACGCAGCCGGAGTTGCTCCAGTCAAACTATGGAAACCTTGCGCTGCTCTTTCGGCGGATCGGCCGGATGCAGGATGCCGTCACCTATCTGCAACAGGCTATCGTTACCGCAGAGGACGCCAACCTGCCCCTCGCATCGGTTGACTGGCATTGTGAGCTGGGCAACACCTTCGCCGACCTAGTGGAAATGCCACGGGCCATCAACGAATACCAAGTCGCAACAAAAATCGCTCGTGAGAGCGGGCATACGTCCGCTGAAGCCAGACCGTTAGGCAATCTCGCGATCGCCCATCGACAGCTTGGCGACGCAACACTCGCGCTGAAGTACTACGAACAGGCCATCGCAATCATTGAACAAGCAATCTCAGAGGAGGTCGATGAGACGGAGAAGCAACGATTCCGTCGACGGGGAGCGATCACCCGGGGAAACTGCGGAAGCGCACATCTTGCTCTCGGCAACGAACGACAGGCTCGGGAATGTTTTCAAGCAACTGTAGACTTCATGAGAATGGATGGCTATCGCTACTCGGAAGCTGTTTTTTTCGGACATCTTGGCCAGTGCTGCCTGTATCGAGGAGCGTATCACGAAGCCATTGAACAGATTCAGAACGCAATTGATATGCTACTGGAAACGGAAGAACAGCGAAGCACTTCGTACTTTTTTGAGTGGAAGGGACACGCGCATCATCAGCTGGGTGATCTGAGTTTGGCCGAAGAGGCATACTACGAGTGCTTGCAACTCGATACATCTGAAACAAATTACTCGTGTCATGTGCTACTTGGAATCCTCAATTTGGAATTCGAAAAGAAAGGAGATGCCCAACAACATTTACAGATGGGGATTTCGCTTTGTCACGAAGTCCTTCAGCGCTCTCCGCATTTCTACGAGGCTATTTATCGTCTGGCACTCGCTCAACTCGCCAGCGGTCAAGTTGAAGAAGCCCTCGCCACCTACGGAAAAGCCCTAGAGCAATGTTCTGCTCCCGGTGCTATTCACGCATTCTCGCTGGAACTCAATCTATTGGCGCGGACGCCGTGTCCGGGCACGCACGTCGAACGGGCACGAAAACTCCTTGCGGAAGCAACAACCGTTGAAACAGGGACGGATCCAAGAAGGTAATCGCTGTCTTCAGAGGGGCTGGAGCTTGCCGAGCGAAAATGCTGCCAGCACATTCACGGAAAGCACTCGTCAATGAATTTAGGTAATTATGAGCAACTCCTGGGCCTGTCTAGGGAGATCAGCTCACTCGAATCTGTCGCGAAGCTGTTAAGCTGGGACGAACAGACCTGCATGCCCGAATGCGCGTCGACGCCGCGGGCAGAACAGAGGGCAGTGATCGCTCAGGAACTCCACCGGCGTCAGACCAGTGCGGAGTTTGGCGACCTGTTGGCGGAACTGGACGAGGGGACTCGTGCTGGTGACCTCAACGACGCGGCAACCGCCAATATTCGTGAGTTACGACGGGTCTACGTACGCGAGGCGAAAGTGCCCACAAAGTTGGCGCAGGCGCTGACGCGAAGTTCATCGGAGGCATTTTATGCGTGGCGAGAGGCCCGTTCACAGGATAACTTTAGGCAATTCGAGCCACGACTCGCTGAGCTGTTGCAACTCACCCGTGAGCGAATCGACGCAATTGGGTACGAGTGTGACCCTTATGATGTCCTGTTAGAGGACTACGAACCGGGACTCTCGCTGAGTCATTTCGTGAAGATCGTGACACCACTGAAAGTCTCTCTTCCCTCCTTGGTCGACAAGCTCCGCGATCAGTCAACTTTCGAGCGCCAACAGCCGGATCTCCCTGCTGCCAAGGCATTTGAAAAGCTGGGCCGCAAGGTGGCAGTAGACTTTGGGTTCGACTTGCGGTCGGGGCGGATTGACACCGCAGACAGTTCGTTCTGTACCGGCCTCAATATGTTCGACGTGCGGCTTGCCAGTAATATCAATTCCGACAACCCCGTGGACTCTTTATATGCAATTATTCACGAGGTCGGCCATGGATTGTATCACCAGGGGCTCCCGCCTGAGCATCGCGGCACGCCCTTGGGAAGAACGAACTCCCTCTCACTTCATGAGTCACAGGCACGCTGGTGGGAGAACTTCGTCGGTCGGAGCCGGCCATTTTGTGAGCACTATCTTCCGTTTCTGCAAGAGTTCCAGAACGGCGGGACGCAGCTCACTGTCGAAAGACTTTACCGCCAGATCAATCAGGTTCGGCCTTCACTGATTAGGGTGGAAGCAGACGAAGTCACATACAATCTCCATGTCCTCTTGAGGGTCGAACTCGAAGTCGATCTGATTCATGGTCGCTTAGGCGTCAAGGATCTTCCCGACGTGTGGAATCAGAAGATGTCCGAGTATTTGGGCATAGTACCGAAAGGCACATTGCAAGGAGTGCTTCAGGACATCCACTGGTCTCGCGGGATGTTTGGGTACTTTGGAACCTACCTTCTCGGAAATGTGATCGCTGCGCGATGGCATGAACAGCTCACAGGGGACATTCGAGATTTCGATGATCTCATCCGTTCCGGTAACTACACGCCCTTACTCGAGTGGATGCGAAAACACGTGCATCGTCATGGATCCAGGTTCACCGCTCCGGAACTCGTGCGTAATGTCACGGGATGTGACATCGATGCGACGCCACTTCTGGATCATCTCGTCTCCAAGTTCACCACGATTAATCGCTCCGTGTGACTAACTTCTCAGATGCATTAGAGGAAGAGGAAGGCACTTTGCAGCCAAACTCGCTGTAGAAGTTGCGTTGATGCTACGACGACGTGAGGAAAACTTAATGATCGCGTAACCCAATCCTCGACTTCACCGGACAAATCGTCACCAACCTCAACCTGTCTGTTGCCCAACTTGTTCTGAAACCGTACAGTGCAATGGGTGCCAAGTTCCAAATTAATGTCAGTTCTCGTGCGAGCATTCCAGATGATGAAACCCAAAGAACGAAGCGCTGAGAGTGTTGCGATGCTCCACGACGCTGCGCTTGAATTATCACAGGCCGTTGTAACGGGCAGTCCTCTCGCCGAGGCTCAAGTAAAGCTTGTTGAGATGTTAGGCCGGGGCGATAAAGTTGGTAATCTCATCGTTGCTCTTACGAACAATCGGTTACAGCATGATCATACGAAGGTGCTACAAAGCGATCATACACCCCTTCAATATGCAACACCGAACGCAATCCTGCACCTTGAACCGGGTCTAAAACTCGTCTCGACAACCGAATCCTACCGCAGGCATATCCTGGTATTTGAAAATAGAGATGGACGCTCCGTTTATCTTCAACTCAAGATCCCTGGGGATAAAGATGCAGACGGAGCAGATCGTACACTTGTTAGCGACATGGATTATTGGATACCCGAGTATGCTGCTAGAAAACATGGCGCGAACTCTCGCATAACAGCACCGATTGCGATGGCCGAAACAACAGGAACAATCACGAATTATTATGGCACAGGAAGGACCGAAGAGTTTACGGGTGCGAAGCCGTTGCGGATCGTTGCCTTTGAGTACATCGACAATAAGAGGCTCCAATTCTCTGACGGTAAATTTGTAAACCTCGATGCAATGTCAGAGGCACGTCAAAACATGCTTCTCACAATCAAACGCTCAAGCGATAGTCAGGTCCAATGTCATAAGCAAGGAGAGACAGTTACTGACGATGATCTGAAGTGGCAAATCATTAGAGATGGGGCACAAGCGATAGCGCAGTTACTTGAGTTGGGGATAGTTCCATTTTTTGTTAGCGAAGATCCACGCGGAACGTTCCCTGGTACAAACAAAAAGCTGTGGACGCAGGAAATGGATTTGACACCTTCAAACGCTGGCTTGAATTTACTAGATGGCCGAGTCGTGTTCGAGGGAGATTTTGAGAATTGCACGTTGTTGAAAGAAATTGCTGGAACAGACATCCCCAAGGAGGTTTCTCTCCAAGAAGGTCCTGGGCAAGACCATTATATTAAAGGGCCGTATGATTTCAATCCTTACCATTTGGGGGAAGGTCCTAATCAGGTTGTAAGGTTTCTCGGCATGACGGATGTGGTGTCTTATTTTATGGCGTCATTGATGAAGAAGTTTGGATTTGCGAATCTGCTCGCGTTCATTGACACCCGTCGTGAGCTCGGGCTTGATGTTAATGAACCGTTAGGCATACCAGAAAGTAAGATATCGTCCGCGATGATTCCAGATAAGGATGGTGAGTTGCGCCATGTGATTAGAGCGCTATTTCCAGATGTAGACTTTGATGCAATCTCTGAACTCGGGCCGGCTCTTAAGATGATCGATTCGGCCCATTGAAATCATGCATGTCGAAAAACTCAAGGGCGCCAGTCCTCGTCATCACCCTGCCCGGCGGCATGATCGACTCTGGAATCTTGTTGTTGTAGGCGTGCGTGCGCTCTTGAGCGAAGGCGTTCCCAGCAAGATTTGGGACCAACCGCGAAGTAGCCGCCATCCTGACCAGGAAACATCTCATTTTAATCTCTCCCATCAACGTGCTGTGAAGCTTCGTCGAGGAGGTGATCGCGGTTTATCAAGGCCGCTTGATAAATTCAATCCGTCGCGACCACACTTCACCGGTTTTTCATGCTGTAACGGTCCAGGGCATGCCGATCTCCACCGAGCCAGTAGTCCGAGAAATGGTTCGATTCTCGACGCGCGGTCGTCCAATGCCCACGACGGCCAGCATTTTCGGCTGATGAATCCCGGAAACTCATCTCATAAATCAAGTTCCCGAAAACTCGTCGGGCTCGAAGTATTTGAACCTTTCCCGGCTCGGCATTCAACCTGCCGACGTCCCCCAACCTGACGGTCGAGGCAGCCGACAAATGG
>Ga0114931_10007643_pt1 | contig 13193 bp, 9 predicted proteins | sample 2SBtaG_FD_89579 | JGI IMG/M metagenome (GOLD analysis project Ga0114931, IMG submission 89579) | Deep subsurface microbial communities from Kolumbo volcano to uncover new lineages of life (NeLLi) - 2SBTROV14_V59a metaG | ecosystem: Environmental > Aquatic > Marine > Volcanic | place: Kolumbo... | reverse complement strand
AGTTGCGCGATATCGGTTTGATCGAGGATCAAGCAACGCTGCATTCGATGGTCACCGTGCAAGTGCGTGACCCCGGCGTCGACCTGACGCATGGCGCAAAACCTGAAATGGAAGTCGCCGCCCGGGGGCTTACGAAGATCGCGGCGTTGGCGATTGCTAGTCGTGACAAGAACAACCCCGCGGAGCAACAAGGGCTTCTCCTGGACGGGTATCGTGATTATCGTGGCGTGCCGGTTATCGGAGCCTGGCGATGGTTGCCACGGTATGAGATGGGCGTGGTGACCGAGATCGATGTGGACGAGGCTTATCAACCGCTCCGTTACTTGTTGACCCTATACGGCGTGTTGTTTGGCCTGTTAGCCATCACGACAACGGCGGCGACCATCTCCGCATTCTCGACCGCTAGTTTGCAACGTCGCGTACGGTTGGCCGAGAAAATGGGGCCGTATCATCTTGGGAAGAAACTTGGCGAAGGCGGCATGGGAACGGTTTATTTGGCCGAACACGCAATGCTAAAACGCCCCGCCGCGATCAAGCTCTTAAAGGACGATCAAGTGGACCACCGGGCCATGTCGCGGTTCGAAAGAGAAGTCCAAATCGCCAGCCGTCTCACGCACCCCAATACGATCGAAATCTACGACTTCGGGCGAACGAAAACCGGCGCGTTCTACTACGCGATGGAATTCGTGGAAGGACTCACGCTCCACGACCTTGTCAAGCGCTATGGACCCGTCTCCCCGGAACGCTGCATCTTCATCTTGTGCCAGATTTGCGGTTCACTTGCCGAAGCCCACGACAAAGACCTGATCCATCGGGATATCAAACCGCGGAACGTCATGCTTTGTCAACGCGGGGGACTGTTCGATTTCGTGAAGGTTCTCGATTTCGGGCTGGCCAAGGATCTTAACCCCGCCCGGTCCGACGATGTGACAAAATCGATGCAGATCGCCGGCACACCGTTCTATATGTCACCCGAGCGCTTCATCGACCCGCGCAACGTTGACCATCGGTCGGACATCTATGCAATTGGCGCCGTGGGGTTCTTTCTCCTGAACAGTCGCTCTCACATGGAACTTGGAAATCGTCTCGAAACAACTTCATCCGCGACGGAATCCGAGCAGTCGCCGACTTCCAGCCCAACCATCCCGGACATCCCAAACGCGTTGAGCAAGATCATCGCGGACTGTTTGGAGCAAGCCCCCGAAGCCCGTCCACAAAGCGTTGTGGAGTTGAGTCGGCTCCTCAGTGGCGTGGCGTTGGAGTCGAGCTGGACATCGTCGGAGGCGTGTAAGTGGTGGCAAGAGAATGTGCCGACCGCGCGGGGTTGAACGCTGCTTGAAGTCGGGATGCCGTTGGCTCTCCGTCAGTTGCTATCGACGAAATCGCCTTCGTGCAACTCAACCCGAACATCACCCTGCATGGTGGTCAACCAAATGCGTCCTGGTTCGATTTCAAAAACGTAGGGATACGCCAGCGAGGCGCCTTTCTGCCGTGCAATCACCTCCGGCTTCGACCAACGATGCCCGTCGTCGTCGGAGAAGGCGATCGACAGCTCTTCGCGAAAATTGCTCACGGGCACCTCGGACCACAGCCCATCTCCACCCCGCTTGGGCCAATGCTCTTTACCCTCGGGCAGTGGACGGTTCCACGCCAACATCAAGCGACCGCTTGCGAGACGCGTCATGATGCCGGGGGCGCTGCTTGCTTCGATTCCCGATGGCTGCAACACGCGCCAGTTGCGTCCACCGTCGTGGGAATAGCCTGACCAGAACTGTCCCCAATTGGTGCGAATCAACATCCAAACGCGACCATCGCCAAGTTCCGTAATTGCCGGTTCGGTGACCCCGCCGTGGTGTCCCTTCCCACCAAGGTCGATCAAGTTGCTTGCCCGCCAGGTCTGACCGTCATCGGTGGATGAATACGTCAGCACGGCATGTCGTCCTGGATGATGTTGCATCTTCATCGCGGTGAAGATGACCCGACCTTCGCTTGTTTGAATCATATCGCGGACACAGCCCGACCAATCGTCGTGCAGTTTCTGGACATGATCCCAGGTGAGCCCGTCGTCGGTGCTTCGCATCGCGTAAGTCGGCAACTTGGCGCCAGGCGCGTCGTGCAGTTCGTCATTCCACGTCCAATGCCGCTCGTTCAGGTTCATGAAGGCGGCGATCAGGGTGCCGGAGCGGGTGCGAAGAAGTTGCCGCTCGCGGCTAACCGTGATGTCGATGCCGTCTTTGAACAAGGGTCGCGGCTCCGACCAAGTGTGACCATCGTCGGAACTGACAAAGGTCGCCTTCGCGTCAAGTGCAAGGATCCCGCCATCGGTGGTGTGGACAAACGGACCCAACAGCTTGGTCGGTAAAGGGCTCAACCGTTTGTCGAGAATCAGCTTACCCTCAGCGCCACGAATCGTACTGCTCAAGGCGAGTGTGCTCAAAACGACCGACATGACACGAAGTTGCAAGCGGGATATATTGTCTTGGACCTTGGTTGCTGGGTGTGTCGGGTGGGAACGTCGCCGTCGATTGTAATCGCCCGCATCGCGACCGTCACATCGCGACCAATGCTGCAAGTACCGTTAGCGGCTCACCAATTCTTTTCATCGGCGGAGAAATGTCGCAATCTGTCTTCGGTGTCGTTACCATGGGACGAATATCGTGGACAATCGCGATTTTCCCGCCTATCCGCCGACCGGCAAGGTAGGGCAATCGCTAACCCTCATTCGACCTTCGCAGGAATCCCGCCATGAAACCCTACTTTCAAATCGTCCTTGCCGCTTGCATGGTCTTCGCAACATGCTACTCACCCACTCGCGCTGCCGAAGCAGTCGAACCGCCGGAAGGATTCACCGCCTTGTTCAACGGCTCCGATCTATCGGGTTGGCATGGAATGCCCCATTTCGATCCCCGCAAACTAGCCGCCATGAGTGACGAAGAACGCGCCAATCACATTGCCACATGGACCGACGACGCCAAAGAGCATTGGAGCGTGGACGGCTATGAGTTGGTCAACGACGGACACGGCGCCTATCTGACAACCGACAAGGATTTCGGCGACATCGAATTGCTAATTGAATACAAAACCGTCGCTGGCGCAGACAGCGGTATCTACTTAAGGGCGACACCACAGGTGCAAATCTGGGACACCACCGAAGCGGGGGGCAAATGGAAAATCGGCGCCGACAAGGGATCCGGCGGACTGTGGAACAATAGCAAAGGCGCGCCGGGGAAAGACCCTTTGGTGTTGGCTGACAAGCCGTTCGGAGAGTGGAACTCATTTCGAATCGTACAAATCGGCGACCGCACGAGTGTTTGGCTCAACGGTAAACAGGTCGTCGACCAAGCACCCATGGAAAACTTCTGGGACCGAGAGCAACCGCTGCTGGCCAAGGGTCCGATTCAGTTGCAAACCCACGGCGGAGAAATTCGCTGGCGAAACATTTTCATACGTGAAATCCCCACCGAAGAAGCCAACACGGCCCTTGGCGATCGCGAATCCCAAGGGTTCGAAACCGTCTTCAACGGTAAAGACTTAGCCGGCTGGGAAGGCCCCATCGAGAACTACACGATTGAAGACGGGGCGATTGTCTGTAAGCCAGGAACCGGCGGAACAATTTACACGAGCGACGAATACCAAGACTTCGTCGTACGAGTCGAATTCAAGCTTCCCCCCGGCGGCAACAACGGACTGGCGATTCGATATCCCGGCAGCGGGAATGCGGCGTACGACGGAATGTGCGAATTGTAGGTTCTCGATTCCGAGCATCCCAAGTATGCGAACCTTGACGCGCGGCAATATCATGGATCGGTCTACGGCATCGTCCCCGCCAAGCGCGGATACCTGCGCCCCACGGGGCAGTGGAACTTTCAACAGGTTACGGTCCGTGGCTCGAACATCACGGTGGAATTGAACGGCTACACGATTCTCGATGCCGACATCAGCAAAGTAACTCAGTACATGGCCAACAGCCCCCATCCCGGCAAGGACAATCCGCGGGGGCATTTCGGTCTGGCAGGTCACAACGACCCGGTTCAGTTTCGCAACATCCATATCAAGCGATTGGTCCCCGCCTCCACGGCGTCGGCGTCGAACTAGGTGTTTCTTGCCCATCCGTTTTGCTCGTGGTTGGTGACGCAATAAAGATTGGACTGTGTGTGGAACCGACACCAAGGCGTGGTTCATGAGAGTCTTACTAGCCGCGTTCATGGCCGTTCTCGCAGTTCACTTCTGCGTTGCGGACGACGCCATCACCTTGGAACGGGTCGTTGGTGCTGAGGTTCCGGGCAAGTACAAGCACCCTGCCACGATCACCGAATTGGACAACGGCGACTTGTACATCGCCTACTATGGCGGAGAAGGCGAATACGAAGGCGACACGGCTGTTTTTGGCATGCGGCTCGCCAAGGGTAGCAACACGTGGTCTCAACCCAAGATCATCGCCGACACGCCGAATCGTTCCGAGGGAAATGCGGCCGTTTGGCAGGCCCCCGATGGCGTCGTCTGGTTGTTCTATATCACGAACTACGGTCCAACTTGGTCGTCAGCACGCATCAAATACAAGACATCCAAAGACGGTGCGCACACTTGGTCCGATTCTTACATGCTGGCGTTCGAGCCGGGGACGATGCTCCGTAGCGGTCCGATTGTGCTCAACGACGGCGACTATTTGTTGCCGGTTTACCATGAAACGGGGGAAGACCGGGAACGCACCGCGTCGGACACTTGCAGCTACTTCTTGCGCTACAACCCAAAGAAGAAAACGTGGACGCCTACCAATCGCATCTACTCCGCCATGGGCAACCTGCAAGCGCAGCCCGTGCAAATCAGTGACGACTTTCTCGTGGCCTATATCCGCCGCGGGGGAACCTTCGAACCACTGAAAGAGGGCGTCATCTATCGTTCGGAATCACGCGATGGTGGACGGACTTGGGGACCCGGCAAACCGACGCAATTCCCCAATCCCAACTCGGCCGTCGATTTTATCAAGCTCAACAACGGGCATTTGCTGTTGGTATTCAACGACAACAACCAAGGAGAACGCATGCCGTTGACGGTCGCCATTTCGACGGACAACGACAAGTCATACCCCTATCGACGAGACATCGTAAACACCCCGGGCGACACCGCCGCCTATCCGGTGGCCATTCAAACCACCGACGAAAAGATCCACGTCGTCTACACCTCGAAGGAACGCAGCGAAATTGACCATGCCATCTTCGAGGAGTCGGCCATTCTAAATCACAAACCGAAGGCCAACCCATAGTCGACCGATCGTGGTTCGCCGTGATTCTTTACCCATCGCGTTAAGAGCGTTTGAACCACGGCGTTAACATCGACAGGTGGGTGCCCATGCCATGCCGCCGAACTCTCGCCAGTTGTGGCCTCGGTCGCGGCCAATGGACTGCCCCGGCTCAAAACTTGGCGGTGAACGAGTCTCCGCAGGCCACCTATCGCCTCTTCCGCCAGCCATAGCCGACTAGCCCGACAAACGCCAAGCCCATCAGCACGATGCTCGACGGCTCCGGAACGGGTTCGGCAACGAAGTTGAAAAATCCGTCGTCCACAAATACTGTGCGATCGCCACCCTGCGGATTGGTGCTCACCAGTGAGAGCGTGAGCGACGAACTGGTGGCGATAAAATCGTTGCTCGTCTGGCTGTTCCAGAGCTGATCGTTGACGATGTGCGATCCGAAAACCGAAACGCCATCGATCAGCACATCCAGATCGTTGCCGCCCGCGCCTCCTCGACTTTGTTCCAGCCATCTAAACGAGTAGGTGGCACCAACCTCAAAGCCCGTGATAACCTGGGAGGCGGAACCAGCGCCCTGAATAAAGCCGACTTGCTGGCCCTCGATAGTGTCGGCGTTGAGCGACTGAAATCCGCTGCCATTACGCGAGACACCGCCGCCGCCGGTGAACGACCAAGCAACGGAAGGATCAAGCGGATTGTATTGAAACGCCGTCGGGGCAAGTCCGAAATCATCGAAACCGCCGTTACCCACAATGGGAACCGCCCGGGTCACTTCGACGAAATCCAACAGAAGCGCGTTATCGCCGACACCGCCCGCCACGTTGGAAAGCACCAAATCATGCGAAGCGCTAGTGGCGGTAAACGCCTGGCTTTGCACGCGCCGATAGGCGTCGGTACGGGTGATATTTTTCCCCGGCACCACGATCGATCCGCCCAAGCTTACTTCGTGCCTTGCTTCGGCAGTGGGCAAACCACGTTCGTTTTCCAAGTAGCGAACCGAATAGGCCTTGCCAGGCTCGAAACCAGTGACGGTCTGGGTAAAGGAGGCTCCAGCGCCTTGCATAAAGCCAATGCGGCTGCCATTGGGAATCGTTAAACCGTTGTTGAACGGCCCCGTGGCGTCGTTGTTGCCAGTGTTGCCCGTGAGAGACCAGTTTTGAACAGGTCCATAACCGGGGAAGGCGTTCAGTGCCCCACTCTCAAAGCTGTGATTTAGTACGACCGGCGCCGCGACGGCTTGACCAGCCAGCACCGCAACCGCCGTGACTAGTACGGAGCATGAAAAGAAAGGACGAACCTTGAAGTCAAGCATGGAGTGTTTCCCTACAATCTTCTGGCTGCTTTTGCAATGAATGGCTTGGAAGGATTCCGCACCCAATGCTATCTCGTCCTAGGGTTCAGTGCAAACTTTGAGCCCACCTACCTTCGCTTCCGCCAGCCGTAGCTGATTAGGCCGACAAACGCCAAGCCCATCAATACCAGTGAACTTGGTTCGGGGATTGGTGTGAATAGAGCGAGTTGGCTTCCACCTGAATCGCGATACCCGGCGATATCATGGATCGACAGAGTGCCGACCGACTGACCGTCGAACTCGCCACCGCTGAGCGTCGGATCGAGCTGACCTGCCAGATTGCCGCTGACGACGTCATATACCGACAGACCCGAGGGGCTGAACAAGGCCAATTGGCTTCCGCCTGAATCGCGGTATCCGGCGATATCGTGGATCGATAGGCTGCCTAACGACTGCCCGTTGAATGCGCCGCCGCTAAGCGTCGGATTGAGAGTCGCTGCCAGATTCCCCCCGACGACGTCGTATACAGATAGACCGGCAGGACTAAACAAGGCCAATTGACTAAGTCCCGAATCGCGATAGCCGGCGATATCGTGGATCGACAGACTGCTGACCGACTGACCGTCGAACGCACCGCCGCTAAGTGTCGGATCGAGTTCTCCCGCCAGATTGCCCGAGACAACGTCGTACACACTCAGTCCGGCCGCCATCACGGTCCGCGCGGAGCCACACAAAACCGATGTTGCCACGATTGCAAGAGCCACAAATAAACAGTTTCTTACGTGAGACATTAGCGTTCTCCGGATGATTCCAAGTAGCATGATTCGGAATGCCAGCGTATTATTATACATCTTACTCTTAACCAGGGTGCAATCAGAGTGGTAACGGCCTTTTGCGGGAGTTTTCTGCGGAGGGAGGTTGATTGCGACGGGGGATCGGTGGAAGCGGCGCCGAGTCGTCGAGAATGCGAGACCAGATCATCGGCCAGAAGCGGCCGTTCGAAGGTCGACGATGGATTGCCTGCTGTCGCATTCCCAGCGTATCCCGGACTGCTTCATGCGTTGGTCGAAAAATCACTTTGCAGCCCGCCTCCGTGATGCCGCCGCCGATCGGTTCTCCAGCAGCGCGCCGCTGGGCAAAGTCCATGTGTGGACGATACCTCCTCAAGTACCCAATCGCGGACGCATAGTTCTTTTTCGTTCCCTTCAGGCCGTGCCGTCGTTTCTGATGGGCTCGTCTCTGTTGGGCTCGTCAAGTTGTGGAACCGGCATACCGGACGTGAACTTCTCCCGCTCCATTCGGGGCTGGCTATCCTCCACTCGATCGCCTTCTCTCAAGATGGCAAGTCTCTCGTTGCCGCCGGCGAGAATCCGCCCGGACAAGGTGCCTTCCGCGTATGGCATGCCACGGCGACAAGTGAATAGGTTCCTCCGACGTGTCGAGTACAGGGGGCATCTTCTTCATCACGTGATCAAGACCGATTGGATTCAACCGGATTCACCTGGCGCGACACGCCAATTCACGGAACATGAAAGGACTCGAAACTGAATGCCAAGCCGGGAAAGCTTGAGATTGATGCCCCCGCTGGCAGTTGTGGTGGTATATCGATTAGACTAAAGGGCGGTCGTTTGCCTGCCTGAATTGGTGAAGCTAGGGACTGGACATGTTCCGACCGCTCCTCCCCCGCCTTGTACTGGTTGCGTCGTCGCTCGTCGCTTGTTCCCTTTGCGCCGAGGACGTTGATTATCAGCGCGACATCAAGCCGATCCTGCGGGATCGCTGTTTCGCCTGCCATGGCGTGCTCAAGCAACAATCCGATCTGCGCGTGGACACGGGAGATTTTCTACGCAGCGGCGGCGCCAGCGGACCAGCGATTGTGCCAGGTGATTTGAAGGAAAGCCTGCTTCTGGAACGTGTGAGCGCCACGGATATCGATGAGCGAATGCCACCTGAAGGCGACGCACTTACGGCGGATCAAATTGCGCTGCTCGAAACTTGGGTCGCCACGGGCGCCGCGACACCACCGGATGAGCAACCACAGGAAGATCCACGTGACCATTGGGCGTTTCAGCCGCCGGTCAAAGTGGACTTACCCTCCGTTGTCGATGAGCCATGGAGCCATCACCCAATCGACCGACTAATTGCCGCGGGGCATCGCGAGTGGAACCTTCAGCCGGTGGGTGTCGTCGACCGGCGGTTGCTGTTGCGACGGGTGTCTTTAGATCTGACCGGTTTGCCGCCAACCGAGGAACAATATGCGAGCTTTTTGAACGACGACTCTCCGAAAGCCTACGAACACGCCGTCGACCTCTTGCTGGCAAGTCCACACTACGGAGAGCGGGGCGGTCGACAATGGATGGACGTGTGGCGCTATACCGACTGGTATGGCTTGGGCTATCAACTTCGCAATAGCCAGAAACACATTTGGCACTGGCGCGACTGGATTGTCGATTCGTTGAACGATGACAAGGGCTACGATCGAATGATCGTGGAGATGTTCGCCGCCGATGAAGTCGCGCCGACCGACCGCGAAACACTTCGGGCCACCGGATACCTGGCACGGAACTACTATCTGTTTAACCGCACGACGTGGCTTGACGATACGATCGAACATACCGCCAAAGCCTTTCTCGGGTTGACGATGAATTGCACGAAATGCCACGATCACAAATATGATCCTATTTCGCAGGTTGATTACTACCGTTTCCGTGCGATCTTTGAACCGTATCAAGTGCGTCTGGACGCCGTGCCGGGAGAAACCGACTTTGACAAGAACGGGTTGCCCCGTGTTTTCGATTTGCACCCGGAGATTCCCACGTACTTGCATGTACGAGGCGATCCGAAGCAACCAGACCTCAGCGAGGTCATCACGCCCGGTGTGCCGGCGATCTTCGACCGTGGGCAGTTCGAGGTTCATCCCGTCGAGCTACCCGCGGAGGCCTATCGACCGGAACTTCAGCCATTTGTCCTCGAAGACCAGCTTGCCGAAGTGGAACGCGTCCGAGAAAACTTGCAGGCGGAACTGAAAACCGCGAATCGATTACGCGCGCTGGCTCTGCAACGAGCGAACACCACTGAGCTGCTCACGTCGCTCACTTCCGATTCTTCGCTTGGGTCTGCGCAGCCTGAAACCCGGATCTGGATCGATGACTTTGTCACCGACGACGCCGAGCTATGGGAAGCAGGCCCGGGAAACTGGAGTTGCACCGATGGAAACTTGCAGCAACGTGACATCGGTGCGGAGCGTCGCTATATGCGGTCCCGTTTAGAACATCCGGCTGATTTCGTGGCGCGGCTTCGTTTTCGGATCCACGGTGGCCAGAAGTGGAAGTCGGTGGGGCTCGCCTTCGATGTACAAGGCGACCAAGAAAAGCTCGTCTATCTCAGCGGTGTTTCGCCTGGCTCGAAGCTGCAAGTTTCTTACCGTGACGAGAGTGGAAACGTCTATCCGTCCGCCGGACGATTGGATCGCGCGGTCGCCCTGAATCAGACGTACGACTTGATGGTCGCCGTGCGCGACCGCTTGATGAACATCGTGCTGGACGGTCAACTTGTCCTCGTCTATGAACTTCCCGTGCAACGCATGGCCGGGTTCATCGATCTGGTATCCTTCGATTCGTTGGCCGAATTCGAGCACGTCGAAATCTGTCGACTGCCCGAGGATATTGAATTGGTACCCACGACGGTTGCTGCCGATGACAACTCCGCAAAGCTCACGCTGGCTCAGGCTGATGCGGCCGTTGCGGTGTGTGAAAGACGGCTTTCCGTGTGCGAGCTACGTCCGAAAGTGCTTCGCACGGCACACGCCGCCGATGTGGCACGTGCCGCGTCCGCTTCCTCTTCCGCGGAAAAGGCTTCGGAGTTGGTTCGCGCCGCCGCAAGAGCGGCACGAGAACTCGAACTTGCAAAAGCCGAATCGGCGGTCGCTGAACTGCGGCGAGATCTGGCCGCCGCACGGATTGGCAACGACAAGAAGAAAACCACGGAACTCGATAAGAAGTTGTCGACGGCCATGGAAAATGTGAAAAAGGCCGCCGAAGCCATCGAACAACCTGGCGAGACCTACAGGTCGCTGCGAGCATCCCTCAAGGCGCCCGAGGGGCCTGACGAATCGGAGGCGTCGCAATTGGCTCCCTATCCGAACACGAGCACGGGACGACGAACGGCGCTGGCTCGATGGATGGCAAGTCCCAACAATCCCTTGACGGCGCGGGTTGCGGTGAACCACATTTGGTTGCGACATTTTGGTCAGCCGTTGGTCGAATCGGTAAGCGATTTTGGACTTCGCGCGCCGCGACCACCCCAACAAAAGTTACTTGATTGGCTGGCCGTTGAGTTCATGGAAAGTGGGTGGAGCATCAAGCAACTGCATCGCTTGATCGTCACTTCACGACTCTATCAACTCGATACATCGCGAAGGGATGCCGATCCGCAAACCATCGCCGCGGATCCCAAGAATGAGTATTATTGGTGCCGTATGCCGATCCGCATGGAATCACAGGTTATCCGGGACAGCCTTCTCACGCTCGCTGGCAAGCTCGACTCCACGCTTGGCGGGCCGACCATCGATCCGAAGCAGAAGGACAAAGTTTACCGCCGCTCTCTATACTTCACGCACTCGCGCGATGTTCAACACAAGTTTCTCTCGATGTTCGACGACGCGGACATCCTTCGCTGTTATCGTCGCAGTGAAAGTATCGTGCCTCAACAGGCGCTTACCTTGGCCAACAGCGAACTCGCTTTGAGCATGGCTCGAGAGATCACTGCACGCTTGCAAGAACAAGACGGCGCGGTGTCGGACGAAGAATTCGTTGTCGCCGCATTCAAGTTATTATTGGCCAAGACACCGACGGAAGAAGAACGGGCAACCTGTGGAGCGTTCTTGGCGAAACTACACACATTGCCGGCGGTGTCCAACGCCGCGATGCCCGACGTGCGTGCCCGAGAGAATCTCGTACACGCTCTGATCAACCACAACGATTTCGTCACGATTCGGTAAGCAACGTGGCCGGGAACCAATCACAAGAAAGGTGCCGCACATGAACGACCGTCGCACGATCAACCGACGTGAGTGCCTAGGACACATGGGGAACGGCTGTTTGATGCTCGCGCTCAATGCGATGCTACAGCGTGATGCGTTTGCAGCCTCGCCAAGCGGATGGGCCCCTCCCGATGGCAAGCCGCATTTCCCACCCAAGGCCAAGAGCGTGATCTGGCTCTTCATGCGAGGAGGCTATAGCCACTTGGAGAGCTTTGACCCCAAGCCGAAGCTCAATGAACTTGCCGGCAAGTCGATCTCGGAAACCCCCTGGGCCTATGTTCAAGATCCCGAGCGGCTGAAGAAGGTTCGCGTCGTCGTCGTGAACGATGCCAATGGCCAACAACGCAAGGAGCTGTTTCCGCTCCAAGTCGGCTATCACAAACATGGTCAATGCGGTGCCGAAATTAGCGATTGGTTCCCTCGGATTGGATCGTGTGCCGATGAGATTGCGTTTATCCGCTCGATGTGGACCACCGACGACAACCATGGCGCGCAGATACAGTTTCACTCGGGACGTCACATGCTCGATGCACGCGTTCCGACGATCGGCGCTTGGATCAACTATGGCTTGGGTTCCTTGAGCGATAACTTGCCGCAATTCATTACCATTGGCCCGCGGTATTTCGACGTTCGCGATGGACACTATCTTGGTCCCGCATACGACGCGGTTCCGTTGAAGATCGACCCGGCGAATCCGTTGGCGTACGCCAAACCCGAACTCGATGTCTCGTCACAAGAGCAGGCGATGAAGTTCGATTTGGTGAATCACCTGAATCGCCTGAACGAGGCGAGCTATCCGGGCGACGCATCGATGCGGGCGAGAATCAAATCATACGAGCTTGCCTATCGTATGCAGCGTGCGGTGCCTGAGGTGATCAACTTCAACAATGAGACCGCCACCACACAGCGTCTTTATGGATTGGACAACGAGGTCACGAAACCGTTTGGCATGCAGCTTCTCGCCGCGCGAAGGTTTGTCGAACGTGGGGTTCGTTTTGTGCAGATCATGCATGGCGATGGAGCCGCCGGGGCCTGGGACGCCCACTCACAACTCAAAGTCAACCACGAAAAGAACGCCAAGCGAGTTGATCAGCCGGTTGCCGGATTGTTGAAAGATCTCAAGCAACGCGGATTGCTCGACGAAACGATCGTTGTTTTCGCGACCGAATTTGGCCGCACCCCCGGTTCGCAGGGCAGCAACGGGCGCGATCATCATCCCTTTGGCTTTTCGGTCTGGATGGCCGGAGGCGGGATCAAAGGGGGCGTCGTCCATGGATCGACCGATGAGATCGGTTTCCATGCCGAAGAACATCCCCACTACGTCACGGACGTTCACGCCACGCTCATGAAGCTACTGGGGCTCGATGCAAGGCGTTTGGAAGTTCCTGGCCAAAAGCGGTTGGATATTGACTACGGGAACCCCATTGAACAGATCTTGGCGTAAGCCGGGCTAACACACGTTCCGCGCGTCGCTCACATGGATTAACGGTTTAGCTAAACCACGCCGTACGCGATCATGGCGTCGGCCACCTTGATAAACCCGGCGATGTTCGCACCGCGTACATAGTTGATGTAGCTGTCGTCCCCGCCGCCGTAGCGCACGCACTTGT
>Ga0114931_10007642_pt1 | contig 13194 bp, 11 predicted proteins | sample 2SBtaG_FD_89579 | JGI IMG/M metagenome (GOLD analysis project Ga0114931, IMG submission 89579) | Deep subsurface microbial communities from Kolumbo volcano to uncover new lineages of life (NeLLi) - 2SBTROV14_V59a metaG | ecosystem: Environmental > Aquatic > Marine > Volcanic | place: Kolumbo... | reverse complement strand
TCGGCCAGGATTCGGAGCAGCCCGTTCTCGTGCAGGGCGCGGATGAATATCTGTGTCTGCACACGCGGGAAGCCGACGCTCAGTGTCGTGCTTGGCGAGACCGGGATTCCATCCGACCCCACGACAAAGGGAAGATTCGTCGTCACCGGCGCGTCCGACGGCACACCGATGTCGGACGGGTTCAGACCGTCGAGATTGCTGAGCCCGAATCCGTCGCGAAGATTGTCACCGGCCAGAAATCCGTTGAATCCCAATTGCCGCGTCGTGCTGCGATTTACCTCGGCAACGGTCACGCGCAACAGCACTTGCTGAACACCCGCGACCTCGATGTTGTTGATCACATTCGTGGAGAACACGTTCGCAATCTGCATGATGCGCTCGGCGGACTCGACGTCGGGCGCCTGTCCCGTAAGCACGACCGAGTTCAACAGCGCGTGAGCCTGGACGCGGGCGCGCGGGGCCGCTGTACGGATGCTCGCCATCAGACGCTCGAGCTCGATATCGACCGCGACGTCGAAGACACGCTGCGTGTCATCATGAAACCAGGTGATCAACTGCGTGGTCCCGAACGATTTTCCGGTCACAAGAACCTGCGTCGGCGAGATCGCGGTCACCTCGGCGAACTCCGGCTTGGCCAGCCGCACCTCGCGAACCGGGGCGCTGAAGTCCACGACGATCGACTTGTTGACCGGTACCCGGATCAACTGACCTTCGGACTCGACATCGCGCACCGTCACTTGTACCTTGTCCGCGGCTTGGGCGCCCGCAGCCTGTTTGTTGTCCTGCGCCGCTCGCAGTGGGCACGCGAGCATCCCCGCCGCGAGCGCGACCGCCGTTCCTGAAAGCCACTCTCGGCGGTTCTTGTGCATCGAGCGCGTATTTCGTCCTGCCATGTCGGGGAGCTCCTCTGGCTCGTTGACTCGCTTCGAGTCAGTTCTCGTCCGTGGAATCCGACGAGGATTCCTTCACGTTACTCGTTTCTTCGACCGGCGGCTCGAACAGAGGCGGCGCTTGCGGGTTCGAATCGGGCGGCCGGGTCGACTTGGGAGGTTCCGGATTGAGCGGCGGATCATCGCGGAAAATATTCGGACCCTCGGTTGTCAGTTCCACCGCCTGACGAAGATGTCCCGGAGCCCAGGCCAGCACGCGCTTCTCATCGCCGTTGTAAATCACCATCGTGTGCGCGTATTTCGGCTCAGTTTTGACGGCGACCGGCACCGGCACTTCCACCACCGGGGCGCTCTCGACGACCGGCTCGTCAGTCGTTTCGGATCCGAACAGCCCTTTCACGAACCCAAGTAGCGACTCAGAGTTCTCGGGCGCTGACGACTTGCCGGTGATGACCGCGTCGGAATCGGTCAAGTCGTTTCCCGCTAGCGTTGCGTCGTTGTGCCGGCTCCGAATCGTGAGCTTAATCTTGCCGCGCTGCTCGGCCACGTGCAGCGTCGGCACGTCCTGCGGCTTGAGCAGGAGAACGGCGGCGCGGGCCGCCTTCTTTCGTCGGGATCCGCTGGACTTGTTGTCTGTTTCGTTGGGATTGTCGGGAGCGACCTGATCTCCGACGGCCGCGACCTCAACGTCCTCGAGGATTGTGCGGGCCACCGTGCGATTCGCACGACCGCCGGTGCTGAAGGATCCCACGACGTCGACGTGGTCGCCCGGCTGGAGGATTTGGTCCAGCCCGGCACTGTCGGTGATCCGGGTCGGCACGGCGCGGAAACCGGGCGGGACGAAAATCCCTCCGGGGGTGCCTTTCGGATGCAACATCGATTCCAGAATGGGCAAGCCGGCGGGTGCGCCGGTATGCGGAACGCGACCGACCAGGTTTTTTACCTCGAAGATCGCGCCGGCGGGTATGGACGCCTTGGGAAACTGCACGGGATGGACCATCGTTTCATCGATCCTCGTGCCGCGGGCGATGTCCTCGTTCGGGGCCCAGAGTTTGACCATAGGCGACGGTGCGCCTTTGGCTTTTTTGACGTAGTCCAGGCCGAGCTTGGCGCCGACGCCGAGGATGATCAGGCCCGCGATCAATGGAACTACCGCTCTTGCATTCATGATATTGGTCCCGTGCCACGTCCATTCCGACGCGCGCCCGAGCGGATCGTCCCGCCGGTTGCACTCGCGCTGCCTGTCCGCCCGTCTCTCATGCCGCGTGGGCGCTCTTCATCCTGTTTCCGCGCGCCGCGGCTGCGCGCACGGGTCACATGCCCTCTTTCCGCATCGACGCCGTCCCTTCGACGGTCCCGCCCTGGAACCCGAAGAAGTTCCCCACGAGCGAAATCTGGTCGCGCGGCGCCGTGACCTGGACCGTCACAATCGGGTCCGCCACCGTGGCCTCTGTCACGTTAATCGTCACATCGCCGTCCAAACCCATCGGCTGTAGGAATTGTTGGACTCGCGCAACTATCTCGGTCGAAGTGGTGCCTTGCAACGCACCATAGCGAGCTCCCTCGCGGGCGGCGTTGACCATGGTGTGTTGTGCCGTGAACATCCAGCCGAACTCGATGATGCCGAACAGCATCGCCAGCAGGACCGGGGTCACGACAGCCATCTCGACCGCGACGGCGCCACGCCGCTTTTGCTTCATTTCCCGTCTGAAAATCACACCCATCCTCCGAAGTATTGAGTCAGCACCACGCCGATCGTGCCCGCCGTCAGAGGCACTCCGTACGGGAGCAACTGACTCGTGTTTCCAAAGGTCTTGGCGCCCCCGAATTCACCAAACGCCGTGTCCAGGCGTCGCATCTTCGTCATAATCGTTTGCAGATTCACGATTGCATGAGCCACCCGGCCGGTTGAGGCGATCATGACGATCGCCGCCACCCCGCCGATCAGCACCCCGACGCCGAAGCTAAGCAGCGTCAGCCAGGGTCCGAGCCAGGCGCCGATCGCGGCCATCAGCTTCACGTCGCCTGCGCCCATCCCGTGCATCAGCCACGGAACGATGAGCAGCGCGAACCCGACCAGCAGGCCCAGTCCCGCCGTCCCCAGCCCGCTGGTTCCGAAAAAAAACGCCTGCGCCGCGAATCCCGCAAGCGCCAGCGACCCGTTCAACCAGTTCGGAACGCGACGCTCTGAATAATCAATCCACGAAGCGTAGAGAATCGCCGGAATCATTACGGCGAGCATGACTTCCCAGTATCCAAACTCCATTGTCGACCCTGCCTAAGTGATTGTCGTGTCCCGCATCGATCCTTGCCGCCGCACGCGCGGTCGTTGTTTCTTACATCGGTCAAATCTGAGTCTGTGTTTCGATCGGCCTGCTACGCCGTCCCGTCAAAACGGGCGAACGGCGGCGCCACACGTAGCGGCGCCGCCGTCCGATCATCCCTACGCGAAATGCGCGGCGCCGGACTAGCTGGCGGCCGGGAACGCGTTGGTGTTGACGCTGTCGAACGTCGCATCGACGTTTGTACCGAGCAGCGTAATGGCTGTAATCGCCACAACGATGATCAGCGCGAGCATCACCGCGTACTCAGTCGCGGTCGGCCCATCCTCACTGACCAAAAAGTCCTGCATTCTGCGAACCACTGCCTTCATACCTCGTTCCTTTCCTCAAAACCGTTCGGCGGCACACCCGCCGAGCCCCATGTACGCATTCCCTGCGTTCCGATCCGGATCGTTCCTTTCCGGAATCCACACTCAATGCGACGGAGCACGCGACCGCGTGACACGACGCTTGTTGGTCGAGCCGGCCACAGTCGCTTGACGGGAAGAGAATCCCGTCGCCCCCCCGAGTCCCGCACCGGCGAGCCAAACGCCGCACGGAACAGGTGAACTCTTCATTTCGAGTCGCGTGGATGCAAGTCGGTGCGGCAATTAGTGGTGCTTTGCGAGGCGATTGAGAAACGCACGCCGGTACAGCGAGTGTTATCGGGCAGGCGCGTCCGAATTGTCGGGCGGGATTGCGGCCCGCATGACGGCGAGCGGCGCGGGTCGCGCGTGCCACAGGGAGAATTGCTCACCCGCCTGGGCGATGAACATCTCCACGCCGCCAAGCGTTCGGCAGCCGCATGCCTCGGCGTCGCGAAGGAGCTTCGTCCTGGCTGGACGGTAAACCGTATCGCAGACGATGCACTCAGCCTTAAAGGAGAACGGGTCCAGCGGAGAGGCGTCCACAGCCGGCCACATCCCAACGCTGGTGCAATTGACGACGATGTCGTGTCCAGCGTTCTGACGATCCGCCCACGGCGCACAGCCGCACCCGAACCTGCCGGCCAGCGCCGCGCCGCGCTCACGCGTGCGATTGTAAACCGTTACGTCGCAGCCGATCTTTCGCAAACCCGCGACCACCGCCGCCGCAACGCCTCCAGCGCCGAGTACGGCGGCGCTACTCTCTCGAAAGGCTTCGGCGGGTGCATCCACGAGCGTGGACAGGCCCGTGAGAAAACCGGACACGTCGGTATTCTCGCCGCGCCAACCCTGCTTTGTTCGGATCAGTGTGTTGACAGCACCGCAGCGCTGCGCGTCGTCTGACACGGGGAAACGCCGCTCGTCGAGCCAGGTCAACGCGTGCATCTTGTGCGGGATCGTGACGCTCAGGCCTCGCAGATCCAGTGCGGATTCGGACTCGGCCAATTTCATGAACGCGTCGAACGAGGCCTTCTCCGGCAAAACCGGCAGCGGCAGATACACGCCGTCAATGCCCGCGTCCCTCATCGCGGCGTTGTGAACGAGCGGACTGAGCGAATGCTCGACCGGCCAACCGACGACGCCGAAGACGCTTGAAATCGGCGTGATCTCGTCCCAGCGGTAGACGCGCCGCAGCTCGTCGATCGTCGGCTGTCCGGGCGCGGTTTGGGTGTCCGGCATAGGCGAGGCGAACGTCAGGAACGCGCCGAATTTACGCGCCAGTACGCGTGAGGCGAGCCCGGCCGCTCCCATCGCCAGCGCGATGCGACCGCCGGCCGGCGCGCCGTCGCGCAGCACGCGCAACATGCGCAGCGCATCGCGCGCGTCGCGCGCGGCGCAGACGGTCTTGGTGATCGCGGCGGGGGCAGCGGCCCGCTGCAGTCGGGCGATTTCACGCGGATCCGGCGGGCAGCCGATGGTGTCGTGCCAGGACACGATCAACCGCGGACGGTTGCGACGCCGCACCGCGCCGAGCGCCGCCAGCGCGGGCGCGTCGCGCAGCGACTTGAACTCGAGGTCCAGAAAATCCGGCTCGAGATCGGCCAGAGCGGTGAGCAACGTGATGCGTTCGCGCTCGGTTCCGCGCCACGCGCCACCCTCGGCGGCGCAGCGCAGCGTAACCAGCAGCGGAAGACGCCGCGCCGCGCGCAGCACCTCTTCGACCTGTGCGAGATCCTCGATCAGATCGACACGCAACTCGACGAGTTGCGCCCCGGCGTGTGCGGCGGCAGCGATCTGCTCGGCCAATGGCGGCTCGGAACGGCCCAAGGAGACGGCGAGTCGGGTGCTTTCAGACACAGCGAGACCTCGCCCGCCGGGAACCCAATTGAACACTACGCCGTGCGCGACGCGGAGCGCGCCCCGGAAACGCACCGTCACAATATCACGTTTGTTCGTGTGGACGCAACCTTTACGGCGATTGTGAGTAGGATAGAATTGCTATGGGCGTGTTGTTCCGCGTCGCCGGCGGTCGGGGAGGCTTCAGACATGACGGGTTCACTGCAATTTCGATGGGCCGCTGCGGCGCTGTTCGCATCGCTCGCCGCCGCGGCTGCAAACGCGCAGGAGGCGCGCGAGGAGAAGGCGGCTGAAGAGAAGCCGTTCGTCTTCGAGCTTTGGCCGTCCGCGCTCGACAAGATGCTCGACAAAGTCGCGGACGACATGACCGGCGACTACGAATTTGACGAGTACCAGCACGACGCCGCCAAGCGGGCCTTGCGGGAGAATATCACGCGATTCCTGCGTGAGAATTCAAGTCAGATTAACCGTGTCGTGAATGAGTTCATCATCGCGCGACGATCGAAGGAGCCGCCCACACCGGAATTCGTCGCCGAATGGTCGCAACGCGCCCTGCCGCTACTCGAACAGGGGCACGGGATGCTCGAGCGACTGTCCGGCGATTTGCGCGAGATGATGACCGACGAGCAGATCATCAAACTCGACGGATACATGGCCGCGATCGACGTGGGGGCACAGGTCACCTCGAACAAACTGCGTCACTGGGCGGATGGAAACTTCGACCCCCAGACCGAATGGGCCGGCTACCGCGAGGTGCGCCAGGCGAATCGCGAGCGCGGCCGCGAGATCGAAGCGCAAATGATCGCCGCCCAGCGTGAAGCGACGGCCCGCGCCACGCTCGGCGAATCAAGCGACCGACCGACCGCGGCTCGGGCGACGTCGCAACCGGCGGGCGCTGCGGACAAAAGCAGCACCGACGTCTGGGACCGCTACGTTGCGGACTTCATCAAGAAGTATCAGCTCGACAACCAGCAACAGCAGAAAGCGCACTCGATGCTCGCCAGTCAGAAGCAGGCCCGTGACTCGTTCCTGCTCGGCAAGGCCGAGCGCATGAAACGTGTCGAGCGCCTGTTCAAGCAGGCCGCTTCGCCTGACGAACTGGCGTCCGCCGAGGCCGAATTCAAGAAGTTGATGATGCCGATCGAGCGCATGTTCGAGACGTTGAAGAGCCGGCTCGATCGACTGCCGACGCGCAAGCAGCGCGCCGACGCGGCGCAACGTGAACTCGCGTCGAAACCATAAGCCGGCTGCGCCCGCGTCGCGCCGCCGAGGGAGTCTTGAGATGGGCAGACGACCATGGCTGTTGGCGCTGACTGTTGGCGCGCTGTCGGGCGCGATGTGCGCCTCATCCGTGGCGCAGACCCCGCCGCAACGCGCCCAGGCCGCTCAGGACGAAGAGGATCCTCTCGACGGATTCTGGCCGACTCGGACGATGGTGCGGCTGTTCATTGATCGCATGCTCGATGACGGCGCAGGGCATTACGAACTAGACGAGACGCAGATCGAGCTGACGCGCGACGCGCTGCTGAATCGTATTCCGGCGTTTCTGTCTGAGCATCGCCGCCAGTTTCAGCCGATCCTGAATCGTTTCATCGAAGCGCAGCTTTTGGATGAAGCGCCGGACCCGGACGAGGTGGCGCGTTGGTCGCAGAGCGCGCTGCCGGCGTTGGCGGAGTTCACCGACATGATCCGCGGGGTCACCGATGACATGCGCGAGTTCCTCACCGATGAGCAGATCAACAAGCTCGATGCCGAGTCCGCGGCCTTCGAGGCGGGTATCGAGATGCTCAACAACAAGCTCGGCGTGTGGGCCCAAGGCGGGTACGACCCCGAGTCGGATTGGATCCCCGAGCCGGCCAGGCAAAAGCGACGTGAGCGGGAACAACGCGAAGCCGCCGCGGCCGGAGCCAGTTCGGCCGAACGCGCACAGCTAAACGCCGACGACTTGAGCACGCTGGAGGATCTTGGGTACGTCAGCTCGAGTTCCCCGTCGGCTGGGGCCGGCGCAGCGGCGTCGCAACCGGCGATTCCGAAAGACGAATGGGTCCGATACGTCGAGGGATTTATCGAACTCTATCAACTCGATGCCGAGCAGAAACAAAAGGCGCATGCCTATCTGATCGCGCAAATCAAGGCTCGCGACCGTTACCTGCAATTGCGCGGCAAGGACATCGAAAAAGCCACGAAGGCTCTAAAGCAAGCGAAGACAGGCGAGGAAACGGAGAAGGCGCAAGCCTCGTTTGAGCGGCTGAACGAACCTCTCGAACGCATGTTTGAGCGGCTCAAGGAGAAGCTGGACACCGTCCCGAACCGCCGGCAAATCGCGCGGGCAGAGGCGCATCTCACCACGAAAAAGGCTACGGGTAGCGTCACGAGCAAACCCGCCGCGAAGCAACCCTGAGAGTCCGCTGCAAAAGTAGCTTGCGTGCGGAGAACCGTCCCTGACGCCGCGGAAACACAGCCGAGGAGGGCTGTGCCACACTTTTGCGGCGGACGTGCGACGGCGGTTGACACGCATGCCGCGTTTAATATAGAGTCGTTGTTCCGGTGGTCCAACCGCTTGGGCATTGCGGCGGGTGAGTCGAGCACGGTTGAGGTTGCCTTTTGGATCCCCTTTTTGAGAAGATTTGCCTGGTTGCGTTCCTCCTGCTGATGGCCGCTCCGGGGGTTTACGGCGTTCATCTTTACGCGCTGATGTGGCTTGCGATGCGCCGGCGGAAGAGTGTCCGCGCCGAGCAAACCGAGCTGGTGGCGCGCTATCAGCGCAGCACGCCGGCCCAGAAATGGCCGCGCGTAACGACGCAGCTCCCCATCTTTAACGAGCCCGCCGTCGCCGAGCGCGTCATCCGCGCCATCGCGGCGTTCGATTATCCGCGCGACTTGCACGAAATTCAGGTTCTCGACGACAGCATCGACGAGACGCGCACGCTGGTGGATCGCGTCTGCGCCGAGCTGAAAGCGGACGGCTTCGATATCCGCGTGATTCGCCGCAGCGACCGCCGCCACTTCAAAGCCGGAGCGTTGGCGCACGGGCTCGAGCAGTCGAGCGGCTCGTACATCGCGATTTTTGACGCGGACTTCGTCCCGCAGCCGGACTTTCTGCGACGCCTGATTCCATTGATCGAAGAGCGTCCGGACGCATGCTGTGTTCAGGGACGCTGGGGCCACCTCAATCGCGGCGAGTCGTGGATGACGCAGGCGTTGGCGCTCGGGATGGACGGACACTTCGGCGTCGAGCAGGGGGCGCGCGGCTGGAACGGATTTCTGCTCAATTTCAACGGCACAGCGGGCATCTGGAGGCGCGAAGCGATCGTGGACCCGCGCGTCGGCGGATGGAGCGGCGACACGATCACCGAAGATCTCGACCTGTCGTATCGCGCCCAATTGGCCGGTTGGAAGATTCTCTACAGCGATCAGGTCGTCGCGCCGGCGGAGATTCCCGCCGACGCACCCGCGCTCAAGGCGCAGCAGCGCCGCTGGGCGACCGGCTCGATCCAGACGGCCCGCAAGCTGCTCCCCAGAGTCTGGCGCAGCGACCTGACCTGGCTGCAAAAGATCGAGGCGACGATTCACCTGACGCAGTACGCGGTCAACTTTTTCATGGTGTTGATGATCCTGCTCGGCCGGCCGCTGCTGTGGTTCGTACCGCTCGAGCTTTACAAGGATTGGATGGAGCTCGGGTTCTTCGTGGTGCTGATCGCCGCGGGAGCGCCATCGATCGCGTACGTGTACGCGCGCTGGGCGCTCGATCGCGTCGCGACCGGACCGGTGCAAATCCTCAAGCTGGTCTGTCTCGGGCTCGGTCTCTGGCTGAACAATTCCATCTCCGTTCTGGCCGGGCTGGTGCAGCGCGGCGGCGAGTTCGTCCGCACGCCGAAATCCGGAAGCACCGGGCAAGGCGGGCGGCCCATTACCCACAACTCGATCCGCACAAATCTGTGGATCTATGAACTCCTGCTGGGCGCATTGTGCTTATTCCAATGGGCTTATTTTCTCCGGGCGGACCGATTCGTCGGCGGGACGTTTCTGCTTCTTTACGCGATTGGGCTGATTTCGCTGGGGTGGTCCTCGCGTCCGCGCATCGCTCGCGCCGGCGTGCGCGACGCAGAGGCGACCGTCGCCGCGCCGAGCGCCTACGTCGATCCCGGCGCGGGAATCGTCGATTCCCCCGCGCCGGCGACTCTCGCCGCCAGCGCGGATTCACCGTCGCGCTAAACGCCGCGGCGCAGCACGCCTCGCAAGCGGCTACGATGAATTCATGCGTCGCACGGCGAAGATTTTGCCGCTGGTCCTGATTCTCGCGTATGGCGCGAGCGCGCTGTTCGAACCTGACGGACCGGCCGGCATCCGAGTGATGCAGGCGGCGTACGCGTCGGCGGCGCTCGGCTGGATTCTGCTCGTGGTGCAATTGCGCCGCCTTTGCCGCGGGGCGGATGCGGCGCTTCCGGATGCACGCCTGCTGTGGGGCGTCGCGCTCGCGGCGCGGCTGTTGCTGCTGAACGCCGCACCCTCGGACGATGTCTATCGCTACGTATGGGAGGCGCGCGTCAAGCTCAGCGGCGCCAACCCGTACCTGCTCGCGCCGGACGACGCGCGGCTGACCGAGCTGCGCGACGCGGACTGGTCACGGATCAATCATCCCGACCATCGCGCGATCTATCCGCCGCTTGCGCAGGTCGTCTTCGTCCTCGTCGCGCTACTGTGCCCGCGTCCCTTCTGTTTCAAGATCGTGCTGGCGCTGGTTGAACTCGCGGCGATCGCCGTGATGTGGAACTGGGCTCGAAGGCGACTCGGCGACGGGCGCTTCGTGATGATCTATGCGCTCTGTCCGGCTGCGCTGACCGCGTTCGCACGCGAAGCGCATCTGGACGCGCTGCTCGTGTTCGGCGCGGCATTGCTGCTCGATCGCTTTGATCGTCCGGATCGCGCCCGCCTGTCGGCGCGCGACGCGTTGCTCGGCTCGCTCGGGCTGGCCGTGGCGGTCGGAGTAAAATGGATCCCGCTCGTGCTCGGGCCGTGGTGGCTGCTGCGTTTGTTTGACGGGCGTCGCCTGCGACTCGGCGACCTGTCGCTGGTCGGCGGTTGCATCGTTCTATTGGGCGCGGTCGTCCTGCTCCCGGGAGTTTTTTATCTCGATGCGCCGCCGGCGGCGATGCTTGCGCCGCTGCGTCATTTCGCCACTGAGTTTCATATCCTTGATCCTGTTCGCCAGTTCGTGCTCAGCAAATTCGGATTGACGCCGGGCGCGTATCGGGCGGCAGCGGGCCTGGCGGTCGTGGCCGTCGCGCTGGGGCTGGCCGCTCGCCGCGTCGACGGCGCGACGATGCTCTTGTGGACGATGGGCACGCTGCTGCTGCTCTCGCCGACGCTGCACCCGTGGTACCTGACGTGGTATCTCCCGGCGCTGTGCGTCTGCCCGGCGTGGCCTTGGCTGATCCTGCCGATCTCAATCGTGTTCTCTTACGACGCCCGACACGTTCAAGCCATGACCGGCGCGTGGGCCATGCCGATCGAGGCCCAGCGGCTCGTGTTCTGGCCGTTTTTTGCGGGACTGCTGGCCTATGCGGTGCGGCGGTCGTACGCCCGGCTCAAAGGAAATCCGCCATGACCGTATCCGCGACGAGCATGCCCTTCCGTGTCAGCCTTACACGTCGCTCGTCGATCGCCAGCAGGTTCAATTCGGCGTAGCGCCCGATCTGCTCGGCGAACAGTTCGGTCGGATCGCGCCCGAACCGTTCGGCGAACGCCGCCCGATCGATCCCTTCGCACAGCCTGAGCCCCAGCATCATCGATTCGCGGGCAGACTGTTCGGGCGAGCGCGTCTCCTGCTCGTTCCGCGCGGAACGACCCGCGCTGACGGCGGCAACATAGGCGGCGGCGTCCGGGACATTCTTGTAACGCAACCCGCCGACATACCCCGCGGCCGACGGCCCGATCCCGACGTACGGCTCGTTCCGCCAGTACGCGAGATTGTGCCGGCACGCGCAGCCGGGCCTCGCGAAGTTGCTAATCTCGTATCGAGCGAAACCGGCGGCTTCGAGCCGATCGATGGTCTGTTCGTACATGTCCGCCTCGATGTCCGTATCGACGCGTCGCACACGTCCGGCCTGCAAGCGCTCGTAAAGCGGCGTACCGGGTTCATACGTGAGTGCGTAGCACGAAAGATGGTCGGGTTCGAGCGCAAGCGCCCGGTCGAGGTTGTTCATCCACGCATCGCGTGATTGCCCGGGGATCGCGAAGATCAGATCGAGGTTTACCTGTGGGATACCCGCCGCGCGACAGGCTGTAACGGTTTGGGCGACCTGATCGGGTTCGTGGATGCGTTCGAGCACGCGCAGTTCGGACGGGTCGAACGATTGAGCGCCGATCGACACGCGATTGACGCCCGCATCGGCCAGCGCCCGCGCGATCTCGGACGTCACCGTGGCCGGATTGGCCTCGACGGTGAACTCGGGATTCCCATCGCCGAGCAGTTCGGCAAGCGGCGCAAGCAGCCGCGCCAGCGTCGCGGGCGGCAGCGTGGTCGGCGTCCCCCCGCCGACGAAGAGCGTGTCGAGTGGAGTGTCAATCCGATCACGATATGTGTCGAGTTCGCGCAACAGCGCATCGACCAGCGGGCCGGCGGCGTTCTTGTCGAGCACGACCGAGTAGAAATCGCAGTACCCGCAGATCGTGTGACAGAACGGCACATGGACGTACAGGCTGCGGATGGGCGCGGTCATTGTCATCATGTTGCACTTTGCGTAGCATAACCATGGAACGGCGTTCATGGCGATGAGTCAAAGGCGGCCGCCGGCACAAACGGCGCAATCGCCGCGCGATTTAGAGGAACCGAGGATGCAGGTCGTACTCGTCAAGTTTCGCGACAAGGTGCGGCGCGACTTTCCGCTGACTGAGGCGGCGACGGTGTTGGGGCGGCACAGCGAATGCAATCTGCGCGTCCCGACCAAGGACATCTCGCGCAAGCATTGCGAAATCCGGATCGATGACGATGGCGTCTTCGTAAAAGACCTCGACAGCACAAACGGAACGTACGTCAACGGGGACCGCGTCGCGGAATCCAAGCTCAACGCCGGCGATCAACTCTCGATCGGTCCCGTCAGCTTTGTCGTGCAGATCGACGGCATGCCCGAGGAAATCAAACCCGCCGACGCCAAGCCGATGGCCTCGGCCATGGTCGACGCGATCGAGCCGGACGAAGGCGATACCGAGCAGATTCTCGATCTCGACGATCTCGAGCTCGAGGCGGACGAGGATCCGATGTCCGCGGTAGAAGCGATCCTCGATCACGATGACGACGACGAAGACGACGAAGACGCCGTCTAATCGCACGCCGCCCGGCCTATGCGAAACCGGCGAATTGATCAGCCGGCCGGCGGTGTAGCGGCGTGCGCCTCGCCCGCCGCAGCCAGCCGCAGAATTCGCCTTGGATGGACGGCCGGCGGACGGGAAAAGACCTTGGGCGCATTCTCCATTCGCAAGCACTGGCGCGCTATCACGCTGCTGTCCGCCGTATCGTCGCTGATGGTGCTGCTGGCCCTCGGCTGTGCGATCACCTGCCGGCCGTCGTGGTATCAGCCCCGTTCAATCGACTACGGCTTGCTCCAGCAGGACAAGCAGGATCTGACGAACCTGATTGACGAGATCAGCGCCGCGCTCAATGCCGGGCGGGATATCGAGATCTCGATCACGCAGGAGCAGGTCAATCGCTGGCTCGCGGCGCGCTCGGAGGTGCCGGCGGTCGACTTCTCGCAACTCGGC
>Ga0114931_10007641_pt1 | contig 13195 bp, 12 predicted proteins | sample 2SBtaG_FD_89579 | JGI IMG/M metagenome (GOLD analysis project Ga0114931, IMG submission 89579) | Deep subsurface microbial communities from Kolumbo volcano to uncover new lineages of life (NeLLi) - 2SBTROV14_V59a metaG | ecosystem: Environmental > Aquatic > Marine > Volcanic | place: Kolumbo... | reverse complement strand
CCAAAGCGCGACCGGAAACGCGGTCGCCTCGCTGCCGGGCTTCGTCCTGTATCAACGCAAGGCCCCCGCGCAGCGCGCCAGCGCGGAGCGGGGGTCTGCTAAAGAACTGACCTATGATCGCGTGTTACGCAAACGCGGCATCTCGAACTCACGGCAACGCGCTCTAAGTCATTGACACTCTTGTGGCGTGGTCCAGGATTGCCGGAGATTTCGGAGGCTTGATCCACCCAGAGGTGTCGCTGATCGGCGTCATCGCGTGCGCCTGCATCTCTGCGGCATTGTCCCGCGATCCACTTTCCGGACGTCGACGCGGGGAGCGTGGGTGAACAGAGCGGGGGCCCACTTCTACGCGTTGGCCTGTTTTCCGAGCTGTTTCGGTACTTGTCTGATGAGGGCGCCGACCTGGACGAGCGTTTCCGCGCGATCGCATAGCAAATCCGCCTTCGGGCACGGGCCACACCCATGCTGAGCGCATCCAGGGCGCAAGCATTCTCGATTCGGCAAGGTGCTCGAGTTCGAGAGCGGCGCCGGCCGTGTCGCTCGATCAGGTGCCGCGCTGCTTCTTCGCCGGGCGTCGCCCGCCCGCCCACCCCACGCAGTTCTCCGGTCCGCCGTCGTTGCTCGGAGCGAGCGACCTCCCACGCGCCGCTGTCGTCAGAGTGAAACGCAGACCCATGGCGGACGCTTGCTGGCTCGGTGTCGGTCACCCGGTTGGCAGTCTGCGGTTGACTCGGAGTCTTAGTTAGCGTTGGACCCGCGTCGGCTCTGATACAATGCACCCATGGCGCGTGGGGCGGAGCGGGCGGTTCCGGTCGGCGGGCTCGACACGACGATGCCGGGCCCGACACCGTCGGATCCCATACAGGTGCGTTCCCTATCCCCGACGCCCGACGGGCTCGACCTGGAGCAGGCGCTAGAGCGCGAGGAGCACATCGCCAACACGTTGCGGTTGCGTAAAGCGCTCGTCGCCGGCGGCGCGTTGTGGCCCGCATTCCTGGTCGTCGACCTGGCGATGGTGCGGTTCGTCACTCCACAACCGTTCCTTCGGTTCCTCGTCGTTCGGCTCGTGTTGTGGGCGGTGCTACTCGGCTCGGTGTGGTTGCTCGGGCGCAAGCCTGGGCCGTCACCGCGCATCCTGCTGTTGATCGATATCGCGTGCTTCGGCGGTACGTGCGCGGCCATCGCGGTACTGTGTACGTGGCTCGGCGGTCTCATCAGCCCGTACGCAGGAGGCGTCACAGTGGTGCTCGTGTGCCGCGCGTCGTTCATGGCCGACCGCTGGCGCCGCGCGCTGTGGTCCGCGGGCATCGGTGCGGCGTCGTATCCGCTCATCGTGATCGGTGGCGCCATCCTGCAGGGGAGCGACCAACTGACTGATCCCGCCGCGCTCACGCTATTCGGACTCTACGACGCGCTCATCTTGTCCACGCTGGCGTTCCTGCTGTTCGGCGGCCAGGCCGTTTGGGCGCTGCGGCGCCAGGTATTCGAGGCTCGCGGCATCGGTCGCTACCGGCTCGAGCGGCGCATCGGTCGCGGAGGTATGGGCGAGGTCTGGATCGCCCATCACGGAGGCCTCAAGCGAAACGTCGCGATGAAAATCCTGCGGCCGGAGCGCAGCCGCGACCCGGCCATGGTGCGCCGATTCGAACGCGAAGTGCAGGCGACCACCGAGCTCAACCATCCAAACACCGTTCGCGTCTTCGACTACGGCGTCACTGAGGACGGCGTTTGGTACTACGTCATGGAGTTACTCGAGGGCGAAGACCTCGCCCGCCTCGTTTCTCTGCGCGGACACTTGCCGCCGCGCCGCGCGGCCAACATCGTACTGCAGGCCAGTCGTGCGCTGGCCGAAGCGCACGACCGCGGCATCATTCATCGGGACATCAAGCCGGCCAACGTCTTCATCACCAGTGGCGGCGACGACCGAGACTTCGTCAAGGTGCTCGACTTCGGCATCGCCAAGCTCACGAACGAGCAGCTCGACGCGACTCTCACGCAGACCGGCTGGATCGGCGGCACCCCGGCCTTCATGTCGCCCGAGGCGGCGCGCGGTGAAGAGACCAGCCCTCGTGCCGATGTCTACGGCCTCGGCGCGGTGTTGTACTTCGCTGTCGCGGGTCGGCCGCCCTACAAGAGCGACGCACTACACCAATTGGTCTCGGCGCAGCTGGCCGGTCCCCCGCTTCGCCCAAGCGAGCACCGCGACGATTCGATCCCGGCATCGCTCGAGACCATCATCATGCGCTGCCTCGATCCCGACCCCGCCGCGCGCTTCGCGCACGCGGGCGAGCTCGTGTCCGCCCTCGACGGCTGGCTTTCCACCAGCGGCGACTCGCTCGACCGCGAGAGCTGACCCCTAAGCCGCGGCGTTCCGACCTTGGTCCGGCGCTTGCTGCGGCGCCGGGTCCAAAGCTTGGCACGGCGCCGCGAACGCCGTGCCTACGCGGCGCCCTCTTCCGACTCGGACTTCGACTCGGGCGCTTCTTCGCGCATAGGGAAAAGAAAGCAGATTTCGGCGCAAGCGAGTGGATGTGGTCGCGCGTGCCAGCTCGACGAAGCGAAGACAAGCGTTCGCATGGTAGGCACGCTCACGTGATTTCCCGGAGCAGGGATTGCGCCGACCGGCGCCGCAGGCAGGAATGCCCGGCCGCGGCGGCGGAAACGCGGCGGCTGCTGTTGACCGGCACGGAGGCTGGAGTGGCTCGGGTGGCGCACGAGCAGTGGCGGTGGGCCGGGGCTCGAGAGCGGCCCGGAGTCGTCGGCGCCGGCGTCGTTGTCGTTGTCGTTGTCGTTGTCGTTGTCGTTGTCGTTGTCGTTGTCGTTGTCGTTGTCGTTGTCGTTGTCGGCTGCGGCGCCGGCAGCCGGCACTTATGCTCAAGCTCAGTAGGCCCGGTACAGCGGCTCTTACACGATGAACGTGCTCGGCTGTGCTGCCGCCGGGTGCTGTACGCCGATCCTACTGCACAGCTCGTCCGCCAACATGTCGAACAGAAAGGCGATCGGCGTGCCGGTCCTACCTGCATTACGCAACGGTTGGCCAACCATCGATGCTCGACTGAAGTCGTCAGACCTGGGGATGGTCGTATCGAACAACTTGTGCCTGTCTCCGTCGTTGCAGATTCGATGGAACGCTTCGATCGAACCTTCTGTCCGACCTTGGAACATGTTGACGACAACGCCCGCGAGCGCCGGCCGCCTGGCTTCTGGGATGGCGGCCAGCCCGCGCAGGAACATCGAGAACGATCGGCTGGACAAGATCTCGGCCTGAAACACACCGACGACGTGGGTGCAGGCTTCCAGCGCCGCGTTGGTGGCGTGGAACATTCCGGCAGGGCAGTCGACCAACGTTATGTCGGCTTGTTTCGTTACCTCTTGAACCAGCCGCGCCCATACCTCTGGTAAGTCGCTCCGGTGAATGGCTTTGAGCGGTACTCGCGGTCCACACGCGGGCAAGATGGCGAGACCGGTGATGGCCGTCCTGCGTAGGGACTCCGCGACGAGCTCGGGGTTGTCGAGTAGATCGAACGCGCCGCGTTTGACTTTGCCGCGCGCGTTGACGGCCGACAGGATGTCGCTGTTGATGTCCGCGTCGATGACCGCAACCTTCAATCCGCTGTCGGCCAGGCTCAGCGCCAGGTTGAGGGTGATGGTCGTCTTGCCCACGCCTCCCTTGGGACTGGCGATGCCGACGATCACCGGACCCGGCTCGTGCTTGGCTTGCAGCGGCGGTGTGGGCGGCGGCGTGGTTGGCCGTTCTGCGCGTCGAATCACGTGGGCGCGGGGCGTTTCGATCGGCTTTGCGCTGGGCTGCGGGGTTACCACGCTACCCACGGGACGCGCGGCCAGAGGTTTGACGTCGACCTGCGTCTTCGGTTCGCGCTCCTGGGTGGCCGCGGCCATCAACAGCTTGGTGAGCGGACCGAGAGTCGCCGGGTACGCCGATGCGTCCGGAATGCGGAACACGTGAAACATCTCGGGCGCCTGCTCGAACAGCTCGAAGAACGCATCGGAGCCGCGTTTGCCCTCGTGCTCGCAGCTCAGCACCTGGCCGGCTTTCATCTGAATAGCGCCGCGCCGCTGGCCTTCGGGAGTGCGCAGCTCGATCACTGTGTGTTGGCGACTGACGCCTACGACCTGCAGCACTTCGGGCAGCCCGAACTCCTGCAGTGAACCTCTCATGACTAACGTGTGTCTACCCATCATTTGCTCGCAGCGCGACCACGCTGCCCTCCCCAACGGCCAGGCGGCCCATCTTCATTGTTGTTGCCAGCAGGGTGTAGACCCTGGTCCAGGCGTCTTTGACTTCGTTGGTGAACGCCTCGCCGAGTCCATAGTCGAGCGTCCACAACAGCGCTGCGCCGACGGCGTCGTAGGACGCGTCGGGAATGCGATACAGCTCGCTGTGGCGCCGGCCCAGGGCGAGCACCACCATGAAGAGATCGTCCTCGACGGCGACCGATTGGCGCCAGGCTTCGTCGGGCCAGTCCATGGACTTGACGATGAACTTCAGCATGGCCAGCAGCTTGCGTTTTTGAGGCGCGATGTCCTGCTTGAAGTAGCGCCGGTATTGCGGCGCGATCTCGAACAGGCGCTTGTAAAACAGGTCGGCGGCCGTATCGGCGATCGGCACGACCAGCTCCCAGCTGCGCTTGATCGCGGCCTTGTGCTGCTTGGTCAGCATCATCGTCATGGTCTGGCGTGCTCCGGAGACGTATCGATCTTTTCCCACTCGGCGGCGCCGGCGAGCATCAGGTTGCGAATGGCGCCGAACGCCTCGACCCACGCTACCTCGTAGTCGCGACTCCACTCGTCGCCCGCGGCTTCCGCAAGGGTTGCGACCAAGCATTCGCCGACGTAGTCGTACATCAGTGGCGTCACACCGTACACGACGTGTCGCGCGCCCAGCCCGGCCAGGTGGTGGCTGAGCCAGGGGGCGTCTTCCAGGTGATCGAGCACCGCGGTTAACGCCGCCGCCAACATCTTCTGCTGCTCGGCGATGCGTACCTGGTTGAACAAAGGTTTTACCCGCGGGTAACGCTCGAACAGGATCTCGTAGAACCGCTTGGTGACCGTGGGTTCCCGCTCGATGACAAGCTCAAAACTATCGCGTAGGGCGTCTACGTTGAGTCCCATGATGTTTCCCCTTTCGACTAAACGCCTGCATCGGTTGTAGGAGGTGCGCAGCGAGGTATCAACAACTATGTCGTTGGTGGGATGCGCCACGAATGGAGTGTGTCGCCTTTGGTGTAACGATGTCGTTCGCTCGCGGTGATCAAACTGTGACGACTGTGACCAACGCCAACACAGTCGCTGTCGACTGCAAGGGTGATGACAGTTGTTTCCGAAAAGCCAGGTTTCTGGCTGCGCAGGTGATTGTGAGAGGGCAGTGTTGTTTACGTTGACCTGGGAGTGTCTGCGAGCCAACGTTTGGGAGCGAGCACGTTCGCGGTGCCGCGCCAAAGGTATACCGGTCGGTATAGCGTCGCTGTGAAAACTGTAGGTGCCGGAACGGAAGCATAGCCGGCCGCGACCACCGAGTCACCGATGTGGGCGATGCGCACCACGCGCTTGGCGTTGTTGTCCAGATCGTTGAGTGCGGCGAAGAACGGATCGAGCGCGTGCTTGACGCACACGCAGAAGCGCGCGACGTCGGCGGCCCCCGTCTTGGTGTCCTTGCCGTCGGCGCCGACGGACCACTTCATCGAGCCGACGTCGATGACGAACACGCTGGATCGCGAGCAGGACCGAGGCGAGAACGCGTTCCTGCTGGCGATCCAGAGCGTCGCCGCGCTGACCATGTTTCAGATCGCGTGCACGGGGTTCGAGAGTGCCCTGCTCGTGCTGGTGGCCGCGGTGGTTGGCCTTGTGTTGCCATTGCGAGTCGCGATTCCGTGGCTAGCCGCTCAGACGATCGCGATGGGGTATCTCGGCACGTACCATTGGACGGTTGAGAAGTCGGTGTGGTGGATGGTTGGCACCGCGGGGTTCGAAGTGTTCGGGCTATTGATCGCCAGCTTCGCCGCGAGCGAAACCCGGGCCCGCAAGGAGCTCATACGCGTGAACGCGGAGCTGCGTGGCGCGCGATCGCTGTTGGCGCAGAGCAGTCGCGCGTCGGAGCGGGTGCGCATTTCACGGGACCTGCACGATTTGATGGGGCATCACCTGACCGCGCTGAGTCTGCATCTCGAAGTAGCGAGTCACACCGCTGGTGAGCAGGCGCGCGAGCCGATCGCCAAGGCCCAGACCGTGACCAGGCAGTTGCTGGGCGATGTACGCGAGGTCGTGAGCGCGCTGCGCGATGAACCGGTCGTGGATCTTCGAGAGGCAGTGCGCCTGCTCGTCGAGAATATCGAAGTGCCGAGCGTGCACCTGTCGTACGCGGATGACACGCCGGCGCCGACTGAGGAGCAGTCGCACATCATCGTTCGCAGCGTGCAGGAGCTGCTCACCAATACCGTCCGCCACGCGGCCGCGGAAAATCTCTGGATCGAGCTGTCTGCCAGGGAGGGCGGCATCGAGCTAGAGGCGTACGACGACGGTCGCGGCGCCGGCGAGGTTGCGCCGGGCAATGGTCTGCAGGGGATGGCCGAGCGGTTCGAAGCTGTTGGAGGCCGGCTGCAGTTCGGAACCAAAGCGCGTAAGGGCTTCTGGGTGAACGGGTGGATGCCCATCGACGGGGGAGTGTGTCGTGATTCGAGTGTGCGTCGTCGAAGATCAGATGATCGTCCGACACGTCAAAAAGCGGCCAAGCGTGGACGGTTCAAAACCGGCCAAAGGGGGTAGTCGGCGCGAGCCTGCAGCGCGGTCTTTACATCCTCGGATGAGATCGCGTTTCCGTAAGATGCTCGGGTTGTTCGATGCGTCGCCTGTCGTTCATGTACTCCTGCGGCGTCGTAACAACAACCCGATAGCGAGGAGCAGTAGCATGCTCGAAGCCCCGTTTGAGCCTGCGGAACAGCCATCGTCGACGAGCTGTTGCATGTCGCACGCGTCGCCGAGCCCGTCGCCATCGGCGTCCTCTTGTCCGGCGTTGGCCTGGAACGGGCAGTTGTCCTCGGAGTTGACAACTCCGTCACCGTCCACGTCGAGGCCATCGGAATCATCGCAGGCATCACCGAGGCTGTCGCCGTCGGCGTCTTCCTGGCCGGGGTTGGCGACGAACGGGCAGTTGTCGGCGTCGTTGTTTACGCCGTCGCCTTCCAGGTCGAGGCCATCGGCGTTGTCACAATCATCGCCAACGTCGTCGGCGTCTTCCTGGCCGGGGTTGGCGACGAACGGGCAGTTGTCCGCGCCGTTGTCGACGCCGTCGCCGTCTACGTCGTCGTTGTCCAGGTTGTCACAATCGTCACCGATGCCGTCGTTGTCGGCATCGGCCTGCGCGTTGTTCGGGACGTGCGGGCAATTGTCCACGTCGTTGTTTATGCCATCGCCGTCCACGTCGAGGCCATCGGTGGTGTCGCAAACGTCACCGAAGCCATCGTTGTCGGCGTCGGCCTGGCCTACGTTGCTGACGAACGGGCAGTTGTCGGCGCCGTTGTCGACGCCGTCGCCGTCTACATCGTCGTTGTCCAGGTTGTCGCAATCGTCACCGATGCCATCGTTGTCGGCGTCGGCCTGGCTGGGGTTGGCGGCGAACGGGCAGTTGTCCACGCCATTGTCGAAACCATCGCCGTCGAGGTCGTCGTTGTCGAGCGGGTCGCAGGCGTCGCCCAGGCCATCGTTGTCCGCATCAGCCTGTGACGGGTTCGCAACAAAGGGACAGTTGTCGGAGTCGTTGCGCACGCCATCATTGTCGAGGTCGAGGAATTGGCACACATCTCCGATGCCGTTCATGTCGGTGTCTTGCTGGTCCGGGTTTGCGTCGTCGACGCAGTTGTCGATATCGTCGCAGACCAAGTCGTTATCTGTGTCGCCGGTATCATCGTCACCCGTGCAGACGTCGCAGACATCGCCATAGGCGTCGCCATCGGACTCCGCTTGATCGGAGTTCGGATCGCTCACGCAGTTGTCGGTATCGTCGCAGACGCGGTCGCTGTCGGTGTCACCAGACGTGTCGTTGCCCACACAGAGGTCACAGGCGTCACTGGTACCGTCACTGTCGCTGTCGGGCGGTGTGCCGTCATTGGTAATGGTTGCGGTTCCGGCCGGATCATCTATGTCTGTCGTGTTGCCCGAGAAGGTTGCGTTGCCGGTGACTCCGGTCGATGCCGCATCAATGATAATGCCGCTGGCGTTCTGCGAAAACGCACTGTCGATCACCTGAACGTTGGGTGAGTTCGTGATCCAGAGTCCGCTGATTCCGAATGAGCAGGCGGAGTAATTGCGCACGATGGCTCCCGCAGAATTCGAGATCTGCATACCGCGCTGTGAGAATGGAGCCTGGTAGCGTCCCGCGTAGTTGGCGAGATCTACGCCGGGAGAGTTGTCCATCGACACGCCGGGTGTGCTGTTGTTGAAGATATTTCCGCCGTACGCGATCACCGTTGAAAGATCGACGGCACCGCCGGCAGTCGCGTTGCGAAGCAACAGCGCCCGGCGTCCGAACTGGTTTCCAGCGATTCTGACGTTGTTGAGCACCAGATTGGCCGGGTCGAAGCCCGCGATCTCCACGGCGCTTTCGGTGGCGCCCGAGACATAAACGTTGTGCAGTTGCAAGCCGGGGTTCAGCCCCGCGCTGTAGATGCCCCAGGTGCGTCCGCTGATCGTGAGGTTGCGAATGATCGTGTTCGTTGTATTGTTAAAAGAGAGCGCGTAGCCGTTGCCGTTGGTGGCGGATACGTCGACACCATCGATTGTAACGTCGGTGGTGTTTCCAAGAAACACACCGATGCCCCAGGCGCAACAGGCACCTGCCCCCGCGTTGACGAAGTCGTTGCTCGCGTCGAGAGACCATGGTCCGACGAGACCAGTGATGTACAAGCCCGTGGATCCACCCGCAATCGGATTGGCGAACGAGTTGCGCTCGAGAACGAAGTTGGAATCGACGGCCAGAAACCGACCGCCCGTACTATTCCCGCTGAGATCGCTGTCGCGCACCACGAGACCGACGTTGGCTGTGCCGGCGGCCTCGACACCATAGATCAGGCCAGTCGCGCTCACGGTTTCGAGCCTCGTATTCGTCGTATCGGCGACATAGATTCCGGTGCCGCGCCGATTGCCACGGCTCACCGTGATGTTTCGCACGACGGCGTTTGTCACTCCCTGGATCCGGATCGCTGGGGCGAACACGGGATCAACGCCCATGTTGTGAATGATGGAGAAGCCGCCACCGTCGAGCGTGACATCGTCGGCGCCGATGGTGATGTAGGGGTACGTAGGATAGGCGCTGCAATCGAGATCGGCGGTGAGCGTCACGCTACTCGTGATGACATCGCCGCAGGCGATTTGCGCCGCCGCCTCCGACGAGCTCCAACCCACAAAACCGATAGCAAGAGCGAAAACCGGAGAACAAAAACGGCTACCAGGACGACGATGGCTGCCCGGACGAATTCCCCGACTCGGATGGCGACGGACTGAAAGACAACGTCGACAAGTGCCCCAACGAAAAAGAGGACGCCGACGGCTACAAGGACGATGACGGGTGTCCGGACCCGGACAACGACGGCGATGGTGTGCAGGACCCGCAGGACAAGTGTCCGAACAAGAAGGGGCCAGCCGCCAACGGCGGTTGTCCCGACGTCGACACGGACGGCGATGGCGTCGTTGATCGTTTGGACAACTGCCCCAAGGTCAAGGGCGATCCGAAACACCACGGCTGTGTCAAGAAGCAGCTTGTGGTCATCAACACGAACCGAATCCAGCTGCTCGAGAAGGTGTTCTTCCGCACGAACCGAGCCCGCATTCGGCGCCGATCGTTCGCTCTGCTGAACAACATAGCCACGGTCCTCGTCAGCCACTCCAACATCCTCAAGATCGAAGTGGCGGGCCACACCGACGACGTCGGCCCGGCCGAGTACAACCGCAAACTGTCCCAGCGTCGCGCCGAAGCGGTGGTGGCCTATCTGATCAAACGAGGCGTCGCAGCAGATCGGTTGGTTGCCGTGGGCTACGGTGAGGACATGCCGACGATGCCAGGTAGGTCCCGCAAGGCTCGCAACGCCAACCGCCGGGTGGAGTTCAAGGTGATCAAAAGCGCACCGAACAAGGGTGTGATCAAATAGGGCGGCCGCGGTCGGTCACGAAGCGCGGATCGCGCACGAGCGAATTGCGGGGGAGCGATTGGTCTGGGCGTTCGTTCGCCTTCAAGATGTCCGAGTCAACGATGGCTCCTGGGCCGAGAGACACGGCGTTCCCGGATATTGAAACACAACCAGCTGCTAGGTTCGTGCTGTAATCTGAGAAACTGTGCCCGTAGCTGAACTCGCATACGTTGGCGTTGGCGTGTTGCTCGGCGTCGCAACCAGCATTCCGATCGGCGTCGTCAACGTCGCGGTGGTCGATGCCGGGTTGCGCGTTGGCTTCCTGTTATGCTTACACCACCTGGTCGATCTCGCGTTACCTCGGCGTGCAGAACGCACTCAACCTGGACAACGTCGAGGCCTTGCAGTGGGACTATCGGTTTCGCCACAGCGCGCCCATCACAGGCGTGCCGTTCTTGATCACGGCTGGGACGCGGTGCTCTGCTGATGCCGCGCACCTGGAGATGGGGCTCGTCGCGGTGTCCCCCTCCCACAACTCCAGCGGTGCAACCGTGATGATCGGTCACGCGTGCATCCAGCCGCACGACGGCGCGCCCGTGATCTCGGACGCCGGCACGCAACGGCACGCGCGTCGACGGCCGCATGCTGATGCCCCGCGGGGAGCCGGCCGCGCTGCACAGGTCGAGCTGACGTACCGGTCGGCCGGCGACGATCGCCTGCAATAGTGCGCTCGCCTCAGTGCAACACGCCGTCCACCGGGCACTCGCCCTCGCCCTGGAAGTGGCCCTGGGTCTTGAGCTGGGCCTCGACGTAGGTGAGCATGCTGTCGAGCGGCGTAAGGGGTGAGCCGCCCAGCTGGTAGCGATTGTCGATTTCGGCCAGATCGCTCGGCGCGATTGCCGCCAGCTCGTCCATGGTGACCACGCCGTCGACATCGAGGTCGCAGTCGGCGAGCCACTGGGCCAGGCGCGTGACGCCACCCTCGCCGCCTTCGGGGAAGCCGTTGAAGAACACATGATCGCCGTGGATGGTGAAGGCGATCGTTACCGTCCCACCCGCCGGCACGGTAAAGCCAGGAATCCCGTCGACCTCGCACGGCCCGAACAGGGTCGGCGTCTGCACGTCGAACCCGAACTCGATGCTCGGGTTGTCGTAACAGTCGTCGCCGGCGCTGTTGGTGTTGCCGTTGGGCACCGCGGCGCCCGGGTTGGCCAGCGCGGCCGGCGGACACGACTGGCCGCCGGTCTGGCTCAATGTGCCCGCAATCGAGTAGGTCAGATCGCCGGCGACCATGTCGTCCAACACGCCCTGATCGACGCTGCTGTGCCTGACAGCGCTAGCTGCGTCGCCGATGGAGTAGAACACGTCCCAGTCGCCGGCGGTCACGTCGTCGATCGACCACAGCGGTAGGCCAGTGGCTGGCAGCTGCGTCAGGTCGACGGCGTACACCGTCTCGTCATGGGCGTGCTCGTCGCTGCCGACCAGGGCGGTCTCGACGTTGCCGACGGCGACGACGAACTGAGCGTAGTCGACTTGCCAGCCGTCGGCGATGTCCTCCTCGGCGCTGCCGGCGGCGATCCCCTCGGTGATCGTGTCCTCTGCCTCGAGCACGACGCTCACGCTGCCCGGGTTCTCTCCGCCACACGCGCTCGCGGTGACCGCCAGAGGCAACAATGCCAACAATACCAGTCTGCGTTTCATGTATTCCTCGCCTATTGGTTGAAGTCGAACGCCGGCCGCTTGCCGGCGACGAGCTGGTTGCGTACTGCCCTCCACGCCTGGCTGTCGGGCTCGAACACGACGTCGCTCGCGCAGCCCGTGGCGTCACAGAATTGATCGAAGTCGACCGCGTCCAGCCACGGCCGCGGATCGAAACGCACCGTCAGCGCCTCGCCTGAACCGGTCAGCTCGTGATCGAACGCGGCGGCGCTGGCGCTGCGCACCACGGCGACGCCCTGCTCGGTGTCTTCCTCCTGCTGTACGCGCAGCTCGACATCGAACGCGATGACGTCCGTGCCGCGCGTCGCCGTGCCGGACAGCCGCACCGAGTTGCCGCCGAGCGCCGACGCGGCGTCGAGCTGCACCGGTTGTTGCTGGGTGAGCAGCGACACGATGCCCAGGTCGAACATCCACGAGTGCACCCGCCCAGTGAGCCCGTCGAGCATGCCGGCGCTCTTTGTCGCGGGATCGAGCGCGTCGATGACCACGCTGTCGAGCCACTCGGCGCGTGCGGTGTCGCAAAGTTCGCCGGCCTGCGTGCCCGCGCACAGCCACAACGGCCCGAAAGCCAGGTCGGCGCTGTCGAGGCTGACCTGCCAGTCGGTGTCGACGATGAACGGCGCGTCCACTTCCGTGCCCGCGACCGACAAGGCGATGTCTGTGCGCGTGGCGCCCGTGTCGACGCACGCGGTGGAAAGCAAACAACAAACGATGGCGATCCGGTTCATAGCGACACCTGCAGGGTGGCCATCCAGCTCAGCGGGGAGCCGGCGGCGAAGTGACGCGCCGGCACGCGAGGTGTGGGCGCATCGGGGTTCCAGTCCGAAGCGAAGTTGAACTCCACCGCGGCGTACTTAGTATTGAGCGCGTTGAACAGCTCGAAGCTGAGCTCGAACGGCCCCCAGTGCAGCGACGCAGACAGATCGAGCAGCGCCACCTGGTTGGAGAACTCGCCGAACGGCAACGGCCGCGGTGACAGGTAGCTGAATCCGAGACCGACCTTGCTGCCCAGCGGCTCGCCGCGGAGCCTGCCGATGTCGCGGTGCACCCCGACATCGGCGCGCACGACCAGTGGCGGCACGAACGGCAGGTTCTGGCCCTTCTCGAACGGTGGCTGCGGGTTCTGCGCCGTCGGCGACGGCGGCTCGAGTAGCTGGGCATCGACGTAGGTGACCGACGCGTTGGCGACCAGCCACGGCACCGGCCGCGCGTCCAGTTGCAGCACGCCGCCGAGGCGCTGGGTGCGGCCGATGCGTTCGAGCCGGCCCTCGCGCGCGTCGAACGCGATGTCATCCGAGAGCCGCGTGTAGTACCCGGTGACGGTGAGCTTGAGCTTG
>Ga0114931_10007640_pt1 | contig 13195 bp, 3 predicted proteins | sample 2SBtaG_FD_89579 | JGI IMG/M metagenome (GOLD analysis project Ga0114931, IMG submission 89579) | Deep subsurface microbial communities from Kolumbo volcano to uncover new lineages of life (NeLLi) - 2SBTROV14_V59a metaG | ecosystem: Environmental > Aquatic > Marine > Volcanic | place: Kolumbo... | reverse complement strand
GCGCTACCGTGCCGACGGCAGTCTTGAGCACCTTGGGCGTATCGACCATCAGGTGAAGCTGCGGGGTTTTCGCATCGAGTTGGGTGAGATCGAGGCGTGCTTGCGGGCACAGGTGACGGTGGCCGAGGCGGTGGTGGTGGTGCGCGAGGACACGCCGGGCGACCCGCGGCTGGTGGCCTACCTGGTCCCTACTCAGGATCATGCCGTAAAAGCTACGGATCAATTGACACTTGATACCGAGGCTATCGATCAGTGGCAATCAATTTATGACCAAACTTACCGGGCGCCTTCCTGCGAGAATGGGCTTTTTTTCAACATTTCCGGTTGGAACAGCAGCTATACAGGGCTGCCGATCCACGACCAGGAAATGCTTGCCTGGGTGGAATCGACAGTCGAGCGTATTCTGGCACTGAAACCACGGCGGGTTCTGGAAATCGGTTGTGGCACCGGTTTATTGCTCGGACGCCTGGTACCATTTTGTGAGCGATACACCGGTACGGATCTCTCCGTCGAGGCATTACGCCAAGTACAGAATGATCTGGCGGCGCTGGGTAGCGACGCTGAGAAAGTATCATTGCATCACGGGCGGGCTGACAACTTGGATGTTTTCGAAGAACAGAAATTTGACACAATCATTCTGAATTCTGTTGTCATCTGTTTTCCGAGCGTCAATTACCTGGTTAGCGTACTCTCTGAAGCTGTGCGCTTACTCGAACCAGGGGGACGGATATTTGTAGGTGATGTCCGCCACCTGGGACTACTGGAAGCTTTTCATGCCTCCGTTCAATTACATCGTCTGGATCCACAGAAATATGTTTCCGAGTTGCGCCACCATATTGGTTCCCAGGTTGCAAACGACAAGGACCTTGTTGTTGATCCGCGCTTTTTTATTGCCTATCAACAGGACAATCCGCACCTTGACCATATTCAGATATTACCAAAGCGTGGTCCCTACCAGAATGAAATGATGAAGTTTCGCTACGATGCGATATTGTATGAAGGTAAGGGGCTGGAGGTGGAAGACTGTATTCATTGGCAATCATGTTCGAACGATAATTTAACGTTAAACGCTATACGAAAATATATTACGGAAAATCGACCACAGGTTTTCGCTTTATCAGATATACCCAATACGCGGGTATTAGCTGAGTCAACGGCTCTTAAGCTTATCGATGGTTCGAACGAGCGAGTTAAGCTGATCGAGGATCTCACGCAGGCCTGTGAGTCTGCAGCAGAGAATGCAGTTGATCCAGACGAGCTCTGGGGCCTGGGTGATGCCCTGGACTACGATGTGGAACTGAGTTGGGCAGGCGCAAACGACGATGGGAGCTTCGACGCGGTTTTTCGTTACCGTGATGCCAGTAAGCAACGGCCAGGGCTAATGTCATTCCCGGGTGTGGAAAAATTGTATGAACCGATTTGGCGGCGTTATGCCAACAATCCCCAGTTACAAGAGTATAAGCGCGTAATCATACCGGCATTGCGTCAGGCGCTCAGTGAGTCTTTACCTGACTATATGCTCCCGGCTGCATACGTCTTCCTTGATTGCATGCCACTCACGGATAACGGTAAGCTTGATCGCCAGGCGCTACCGCAACCCGACGGTAGGCGAATTGATGTTGAAGAAGGTTATTCCCCACCTGAAAGTCAGAGTGAACAGGTTTTGGCGGCGTTGTGGGAAAATCTACTGGATGTGGATTATGTAGGGCGAGATGATAATTTCTTCGAACTCGGTGGACATTCTTTGCTGGCAACGCGAATGATATCGCAACTGCGTGAGAAAGTTCATGTTGAACTCCCCCTGGTAAGCTTGTTCGAAACGCCAGTATTAGCTGACTTTGCCCTGCGAATGGAGCAGGCCGAGCTGGAAGGGGGGCGGGCGAAAGCACTACCGCCACTTGTTTCAGCAGACAGGTCCAAACCATTACCATTGTCTTTTGCGCAGCTGCGATTATGGATTATTGATCAGCTTGAACCGGCCAATACTGCCTATAATATTCCTGTAGCAGTAAGATTGACCGGCCCTCTAGACATCAAGGCACTGCAAAAAAGTCTTGATACCGTTGTTGCTCGCCATGAAGTTTTGCGTTCACGCTTTCCAATAGTTCAAGCGGAGGCTGTGCAGCTTATAGATGCAGAATGTTCTCTGCCTATGTCTCATATTGATCTGTCGGGGCTGGAGCAGGGCTTGCGTGAATCGCGAATGCGCAGTCATCTGGGAGGTTTATCCAAAGCGCGATTGAACCTCAGCCAAGGTCCTGTAATCCGTGCAATAGTGTTGAAAATGGCGGCGGAAGAATATGTGCTTGGAATCGTAATGCATCATATTGTTGCCGATGGCTGGGCTTTAACAATTTTTATCGAGGAAGCAACCACACTGTACGAAGCCATCGCATCTGGTCAGCCATCACCCTTGCCACCACTTAGGTTTCAGTATGCAGATTACGCTTGCTGGCAACGCAACTGGTTGAAAGATGAAGTATTGGAAAGCCAGCTGGGGTACTGGACAAAACACCTGGATGCAGCACCGCTGCTTATTGATCTGCCGACCGACAGAGCCAGGCCACAGTTCCCTATCTATCCGGGTGATACGCGTGATTTAACGCTTACACCAGAACAATCGAATGCGATAAAACAGTTTGTCACAAAACATAACAGCACGCTTTTTATTGTCATGCACGCCGTTCTCAAGATCCTGCTTGCTAAATGGAGTGGACAGACGGATTTGGTTGTAGGAACGGTAATCGCAGGGCGAAACCATGCGGAAACCGAACGCATGATTGGTTGTTTTATGAATTTTCTCGCTTTGAGAAATCGCTTTACGCCTGAAATCAGCGTTGATACTTTACTGAATGAAGTAAAAAGCGCTGTATTGGGCGGATTTGCCCACCAGGAATGCCCATTTGAGCTGCTTGTAAAACAACTCAACCCGCAACGGGGGCTTACTCAAAACCCGTTATTTAATGTTGCCTTGCTGGTCAATAATTTTGAACAGCCAAAACCGGTTAAAAGTTCGATACGGACAGAACGTATAAAAACCGAGTCACTTTCCGCGCCTTTGGACCTGCGTTTTGTCGCTTTTGAAAAACCCGAGGGTTTAGTGTTGAGCTGTGAATACGATACGGAATTATTCAACGCGGATACTATCAATCTGTTACTCGGGGGATATCGGGATTTCCTGCTTGAGTTTACCGAAGGAGATATAAAGTGCGTCAATGACTTTAATCTTCCAGAAGCGTTGAAAGTACAAGCGCATGAAGCGCGTAATCGTGACCTTTCAATTGCAATCACAGCGACTTTTACCGCAGAGCCTGTTGAACAAACGCTGGATTTCTGGAGTGAACGGCTTGATTTACCCTTGCGGACAGAGTTTGCTCCATATAACCAGCCATTCCAACAACTTCTGGACCCCGAAAGCCTGCTCGCAAACAACACACGTGGTCTTAATGTGATATTTGTACGATTCGAAGACTGGCTGGGACTTGATGAAATGGCTTCAGAACAGGCGCTTGAGAAAAATGTGCACGACTTCGGCGCCGCCCTTACTGAGGCGGCTGCTCGCAATCATGCTTCATATATTGTTGTTATGTGCCCATCATCACCCAGCGTGCAGAAGTCGCACACAATACATTCTAGCTTGCAGCATCAGGAGCAAAAACTGGCAACGCTCGTTGAAAGTTTTCCGAATGGGCATTGGATCTCCAGTCGCAGGCTTCGGGAGCTCTATGATGTGGACGACTATTATAATGAACAAAGCGATGAATTGGCGAGTATTCCGTATACACCGGAATTTTATGCAGCGCTGGGCAGTTCACTCTTTCGCGCTATCCATTTACTCAATCGGAGACCTTATAAGGCAATAGTTCTCGATTGCGATAATACGCTGTGGCATGGAGAATGCGGTGAGTTGGATTCATCGGAATTGGATATGACCGGGCCCTGGCATTATCTTCAGGAGTTCATGATTGTTCAGCACGATGCGGGTGTGTTGTTGTGTCTTTGCAGCCGAAATACAGCGGAAGACGTAAATATTGTATTCGACAGGCGGCCGGAGATGCCTCTTTCCAGCAAGCATATTGCAGCGTCACGTATAAACTGGGCTCCTAAGTCAGAGAACCTACGTGAACTGGCTCGGGAACTCGGTTTGAGTCTTGAAGATTTTATATTTGTTGATGATGATCCCGTGCAGTGTGCCGAAGTTCAGGCGCATTGTCCTGAAGTGGCTGTGCTAAATCTGCCATCTGAATCTTCGGTGATTCCACAATTCCTCCGCCATGCCTGGGTATTCGATCATGGCAAGAACACTGATGAAGATAGCCGTCGCACGGTTCTTTACGAACAGCACCGCCACCGAGAAGCGTTTCGCGAGAGTAGCAGTGGTTTAGCGGAATTTCTGTCAGGCCTGCAACTTGAGATTAGCGTGCTAAACCTTGAGGATGTGCATTTTGCACGGGCAGCCGAGCTGACTCAACGAACCAACCAATTCAACCTGACAACCCGGCGTAGAACAGAGGCGGAGATTGCGAAACTTGTAACGAGCGGAGAACTCGAAGGCCGCATCGTTGCTGTGACAGACCGATTTGGTGATTACGGACATGTCGGTCTTGTTTTATTCAAATCGGAATCGAATCGTATTGTGGTCGATACCTTCCTGCTTAGTTGTCGTGCATTAGGCCGCGGTGTAGAGCACCATATTGTGCGCAAACTGGCTATCGAGGCCGGGGACAGCAACCATGACGAATTGATATTGCCTTACCGGACAACACCGAGAAATAAACCTGCGCTCAGCTTTGTGGAAAGCCTGAGCGGTGAGAGCACGGGCGTCCAGGGGAGTGGATCAATTTCAATTTCTGTAGAAATAGCGCGAAAAATAAATAATAATATCTTGAGAAATATAAAAAATAATAAATCTTTATCACCTGATACTATATACGAGAACGGCAAATCAGTGCGTGGCCGAAGTAACTGGTATTGGTCTGATATTGCACTCAATTACAATACCGCTGGTGCTGTTTTGAATGCCGTTGGTTTGAATCGCCTTAGTCCCGGATACGAGCGCCCAGAATATGTAGCGCCAAGGAATGATAAAGAGCGGATTCTGTCCGATGTCTGGGCAGTGGTTTTACAGGTTGATCGGGTAGGCGTAGATGATAATTTCTTTGAGTTGGGGGGGGATTCCATTAGTGGTATTCAGCTAATTGTGCAGGCTCGTCGAAATGGACTTGAGTTGAAACCCGTCCAATTGTTTGAACATCAGACGCTCGGTTCGCTGGCAACCGTTGCACGTGTAAGCCTTGAATCTCACTCAATTGATCCAGAAGAAGAACTGCTTCGGATGGAGGAGTCATTGAATCTGAACGATGATGACCTGGATCAAATCCTGGAAGAGATAGAATGAAGGAACAATGATAACTAGTCGGTAATTTTAATAAGGTGGCGTTTCCAATAAAGAAATGCCAACAAGTCGTTTATTTAAGCGGTATTAAGAATAAATCGTGCTTTGCATGCGGGTTTTTATCTAATGTCGAAAAGTAAAAAATCGATTGAAGCCATCTACCCTTGCACACCACTGCAGGCCGGTATGGTATTTCACACGGCAGATCGAAGTAGTCCTGGTCTGTATATCGAGCAATTGGGATGCTTGATTAAGGGGAGTGTAGACCTGTCTGTGTTGGAACGTGCGTGCAATATGGTTATGGATAGGCACATGATCTTGCGCACGGTATTCGCCTGGAAAAATGTCGAACAACCTGTGCAGGTTGTAAAGCGTGAAGTTGCATCGAATATACGGTTAGTAGACGGAGAGCTGATATCAGAGGATTTCATACAAAAGCGGCTTAAAGAAATACGCGAAGAGGATCGTAGCGAGGGCTTTGCCTTGACCAAGGCGCCATTATGGCGCTTAACAGTTGTGTCATTATGCGATAAGCGGTTTTACCTGATGCTCAGCTATCATCATGCCTTGCTCGATGGGTGGTCTTTGTCGCTGCTTATCAAAGAGTTGTTTATCATATACAGGTTGCTGTCTTCAAATTCGTCAGTAGCACTTGGGAAGGCGGTTGGATTTAGTACCTATATTGCCTGGGTCCAGCGACAGGATTTTTCGATAGCCGACCGGATATGGCAAGACTTTCTGGAAGGGTTTACCAGTCCGACGCCATTGCCTGGAATATCCGTCAATAACACCAAAAAATCACAACGACAAGCTGAACAAAGTTTTTCTTTGCAATTGAATGAAGAGCTGACTGCAACGATTACACATTTTCTAAAGCAACAACAGTTGACGCTCAATACCCTGGTCCAGGCAGCATGGGGATTGTTGCTTTCCACGTATACCGGTTCAAACGATGTTGTATTTGGTGCAACCGTGTCCGGGCGGCCACCATCCATGCCTGGTATAGAAGAAGTTCTTGGCCTTTTTATCAACACGCTCCCGGTACGTATTTCTGTAAATGGGCACGATACGATTGAAGAAATGTTGGATCGTATCCAGCGTGATGGCGTCAGACAGCGCGAGTACGACTTTATTCCCTTAAGCACTATTCAACGAGATTGCGACATACCGCCAGGCGTCTCGCTGTTTCAAACTTTGGCGATTGTAGAAAATATTCCAACCCCCCAGTCAATGGGTTCATCCGGAACATCATCTTCCAAAGAGTATGCGTTCTTGTCAGTGGATTATGAAAGTCAGACTCATTATCCGCTTGTGCTTACTGTAGTTCCCGGAGCCAGCTTAAAAATACAATTATTTTATGATGGCGAACTTTATGGTGAAACTCGGATTGCCCAACTGGCCAGGCACTTTCTGGGTTTAATGGTCAAGATGTGCGCAGGTTCGATTACCCGCGTGTCCGAGTTATGCATTCTTAGCGACAGGGAAAAGGAAAAAATATTACTTGAATGGAATGACACGAAGAGTGAATTTGAAAGCAAGGGTATACACGAAAATTATACTCGCAGGGCTGGCGCTAATCCCGGTGTGAAAGTCATTGTCGGCAATGAGTCAGATCTCACCTACAAGGAGCTGGACGAACAAGCGAACCATATGGCAGGTTACCTGGCATCGAAGGGTGTAGCTCACGAGGATCGTGTTGGTGTGGTTTTGGAGCGTTCATCGAATCTCGTCGCGTGCTTGTTGGGAATACTTAAGGCTGGTGGTTGCTATGTACCGATAGATCCGGAATATCCATCGGAACGCATCCAGCACATGCTTAATCATAGCGGTGTCCGGCTTGTTCTGACGCAGGATAGCCTGGTTGAGCGCTTGAAGGCAGTGGATGTGGATATTGAAACTGTATCCATCGATCGTGATTGGCGCACAATTATGTCTGCAGATGCAGATTCTTCAACCCGGTTTGTTTCGACCCGGCAGATTGCCTACATCTCTTATACATCAGGCTCTACCGGCAAACCGAAGGGCGTTGCCGTCACACATGAGAATGTTGTTAAGCTTGCCTTCGGAGCGTATGTAAGACTTGCCAGTGGCTGTAAGGTACTTGCTGCGGCTTCGATTGCATTCGATGCTTCGACGTTCGAGGTTTGGGGTTCGTTATTGCGCGGCTGTACTGTCGTTCTCTATCAGCACAAGGTGCCTACACCTGATAGCATGAGAACCACTATACAGTCCCACAATGTACAGGTAGCCTGGCTAACCTCATCGATGTTTAATTCTTTAATCGATGCAGACCCCCAGTGTTTATCGGGTCTTGAGCAAATCTTGGTTGGTGGAGAAGCGCTATCTGTGCAGCATGTAAAGCAGGCTTACGATGCGCTTCCTGGAATCGAAATCATTAATGGCTATGGACCGACAGAAGCGACAACGTTTTCGGCAACTTACTCGATACCCAGGGATGCTGATGAGCCAGGTATCGCCAGTATCCCGATAGGCAAACCAATTGCCAATACCACGTTGTATGTTCTGGATCGCCATATGAATCCCGTACCAGCAGGCGCGCGTGGAGAGCTTTATATCGGTGGTCTTGGTGTTGCACGTGGTTATCATGAATACCCCGGGCTCACAGCCGAGAGATTCATAGCCGATCCTTTTGGTGGTGACCAGGGGGCACGTATGTATAGAACCGGCGACTTCGTGCGCTACAGTGATACAGGTAATCTCGAATATCTCGGGCGTATGGATGATCAAGTCAAGATCAGGGGATTTCGCGTCGAGCTGGGTGAAATTGAGGCGGCACTAATTGGTCATCCAGGCATTCAGCGGGCGGTTGCTGTGGTGCAGGATGATAACAGAGGTAATAAGTGCATCATCGCCTATCTGATTCTGCGACCCGAGTACGGATCCAATATTGTCGCAGAACTTTCAACATATCTTCGGTCGCGACTACCGAAATACATGATTCCGTCTATATTTTTAACAGTCGACGCTTTACCGCTTACGCGCAATGGAAAAATCGATCATAAGGCTTTAAAAGAAAAAACGGATGAGCGCACAGATGAGTCCGATATTGTTCGTCCGCGTAACCTCACCGAGGAAACGCTTGCGGATATCTGGCGAAGTTTGCTCGGTTCTAAAATGCTGAGCATGAAGCATAATTTCTTTGATATCGGGGGGCACTCGCTTCTTGTGGCGAGACTTTTTGCGCTTATTGAAAGAGAGTTGAAGGTTGCCTTACCTGTCAATACTATATTCGAGTCACCGACTATTGAGTTGCTTGCTCAAAAAATTCAGGCTAATCAAGGTGCAGAGCAAACTAGCCATATAGTCCCGATTCGCCCTATTGGTTCGGATACTCCGCTCATCTTCATACATCCTGCGGCGGGTGATGTGTTATGTTATCTGCGATTGGCCAGGCGGCTTCGCAAGAACGGGTATGCATACCCCATCTACGGGATACAGGCGACAACCTCAGAAGTGGATTACCCGGATTTCGACGATCTGGAGTCCATGGCGAGATATTATATTAAAGAGTTAAAATCAATACGGCCCACAGGGCCCTACATGCTTATAGGGTATTCCATGGGTGGTGTGGTTGCTTTTGAAATGGCTAGACAACTTTCCGACTCTGGCGAATCGCCATCGTTTCTTGGTTTGATCGATACCTTTATACCAAACGGTGTATTACCAGAACATGATGCAGAATACATGGCGCGTTTTTTCTCGAAAGGGGTTTCAATCGAGGAGTTGCGTCAGCTTAGTCAGGGTGATCTGATGGATGCGTTCAAGGAGAAAGTCACGCGATCAGGGATTCTTCCGCCCAACGCAGACAGTAATCAGGCACAACGTTGTTTTAATATTATCAAGCATAATATTAACGTCACCGAGTATTACAAACCAAAACCTTATCAGGGGACAATCAATTTTTTTCTTGCAGAAGGGTCCAGGCCCAGTAAGTCCCGACGCGATTCTAGCCTGGGGTGGCGGCAATTGGCGAATGGAGGCCTTAAGGTATATCGAGTTCCCTGTAATCATCACAGTGTCGTGCGAATACCGCAATGTGTGCAATCACTCGCAAAGTCCTTGCAGGAAGCGATAAGCGGTGAACTGACGGGCTTGGAAGAGGAGTTGAGGTAATGGAGATAGCATCAAAGCTGTAGTCTTGTGAGGTATGAAATGATGTTGAATAATAATATCAACGCCTGGATTGACAGGTGTTTCTCGAAGAGAAACCCGTCATTACGCATGTTTTGTTTCCCCTATGCGGGGGGGAGCAGCCAGGCTTTTTATAGCTGGGGTGACAAAATCCCCGACGCGGTTGAGCTGTGCCCGATACAGTTGCCCGGACGCGGTTCGCGATTTCAGGAAGAACCCCACAGAAAAATCGCCCCCCTGATAACTGCGCTGTCTGAGGCGATTTTACCGGAAATGGACAGGCCCTGTGCTTTTTTCGGTCACAGTATGGGTAGTATTATTGCTTATGAACTCGCGCAACACCTAAGGCAGACGGCGGGAATCTGCCCGTCGCATCTATTCGTGTCCGGACGTGGTGCACCGCACGTGCCGCCTCGACGAAAACCTATCTATAATCTGGATGAGGCGGAATTTATAAAAGAGCTGCGTGAGTTTGATGGAACACCTGAAGAAATTTTTAGTGATAAGGATCTTCTTGACTTATTGATTCCTCAGTTGCGTGCAGATTTTGAGCTCGTTGATACACACCGATTTGACGAGCATCCACTTCTTGAATGTCCGGTCACTGCCATTGGCGGATTAAGTGAGGTGAGCGTTTCACGTGATGATATCGAAGCCTGGCGCAAACACACGGCCGGAGATTTCTCGGCACATATGCTGCCTGGTAATCATTTTTTTATAAAACAGTCCGAGAATTTGCTTCTGCAAGTTGTGTTCAGAAGACTATACGGCAGCCTGAAAACGGGCGCCTTTGCGGGGGGCTAGCTGTAAGAGGAATGAGGCAGCCGGCTGGTAACGGGATTATCATTTTCATTGCCGGTCTTCTGATTGGAATCAATTATATTTGGACTTGATGGCGCTTGGAGTGCCGTAACTAAGTTTAGTATGATACATGTTCTGTAATTGAGATCACGCGACCGATTAATTTTTGGGGATACTAATACATGATTCAGGGGGATGTAATCGGTGTTGTCGGTGGGCTCGGCGCCTATGCAGGCCTTGATTTGGTTCAAAAAATATTTGACCAGACGATTGCTCACAGGGATCAGGAACATTTACCATTAGCCTTGGTTTCTTTCCCTCAAATCATTGGCAACAGGTCAGATTATCTGGATGGTGAGGGCGGTCGAAATCCTGCTGATGGCATTATAACGGCACTTAAACAATTAGAGGCGATTGGTGCCACGATCGTCGGTATTCCTTGTAATACATCTCACGCTGACACGATATTTGATTCAGTATCTGATTATGCCAAGGGTGCTTCGAAGGGGTTAAGACTGGTAAGTATGGTTGATGAGGTTATCAATCATATAGATAAGTATCACGAGAAAAGCGTACAAATTGGTGTGTTGGCAACAACAGGAACTATTAGAGCCCAAGTTTACCATAAGCGTTTGGAAAGTAGGGGTTATCGCATAATCACTCTGGATGATTCACTGCACACGAAACTGCATGCTGCCATACACGACGATGTCTACGGAATCAAGGCGGAATCCAATCCTGTAACCCGTCGTGCACAAGCTGTGGTCAATGAGGCTATCAACGATATTCTAAATCAAGGTGCCGAGGTTGTTGTGCTCGGATGTACTGAGCTTCCCTTGGCTATTGGTGTGCATAGTTTTAATGATATACCGCTAGTAGACTCGACTTTAGTACTTGCACGGGCCTTGATCCGTGAATGTAATTCGCAGCAACTGAAGCCATGGCCGGTTGCGTATGAGGAGCTAAACACATTGAGTTTGGGGTGAGTCTGACTCTATTTCCAACTGTCGTTTCATCGATAAGTTGGTTCGGGAATCCTGTAGTCGCTACGGATTTGCTATATGTTTTATAAACCTAGGCTGAGTCGGTCGGTTACCCAATAGAACTTGGGCCGATACCATACGGACTTGAGCGTAATTGCAAAGAAAAAATCGAAAATGGGTTTACGTTACGATTCAGTTATCGCTTGGACTCAAGCGATGGTCGAGAGCAAACCGGATGCGGTAGCGGTATCGTATGGCGGTGGTGAGCTGAGCTACGCGGCGCTTGCGGACCGGGCGCAAGCGGTTGCCAGTGCGTTGCAGTCAGCCGGCATCGAGCCAGGACAGGTGGTGGGCGTGATGGTGGATGATCCGGTGGCGCGGATCGTGAGTCTGCTGGGCGTGATGCGCTCGGGTGGCATTGTCACACCGTTTTCGGCAGAAGAGCCGTCAGCCCGGCTGCGGGCGATGGTCGATCAGGTGGAGCCGGTTGCCTGGGTCACCGAGCAGGCGTGTCTCGACAAGGTTGTTGAAGCAGGGGGCGGCGGTGCAGCGGCCCGGGTGTTGCTGCACGGTGAAAATGCGCGGCCTGTGTCCTTGCCCGCAGGCTGGCAGGTCGAGCAACTGGGGAAAACGACGCGCGGCAGTATAGCGGTTGTCGAGCCTGATCCGGACACACCCTGTTATATCTACTTTACCTCGGGCTCTACCGGTCTGCCGAAACCGATTGCAGGTCGAAGCCGGAGCCTGGCGCATTTTATCCAGTGGGAAATCGAGACCTTTGAGCTGGACAGCAGTTGCCGGGTCAGTCAGCTGACGGCAGCGACATTTGATGCCTCGTTGCGTGATCTGTTCGTGGCGTTATGCAGCGGAGGCCGGGTGTGCATACCGCCGGCCGGTGGCCTGGATCCAGCGACGTTAATCGAGTGGCTGGACAGCAGCGGCGTGACCTTAATGCACTGCGTACCGTCGCTGTTCCGCACGCTGTTGCACGAATCGCTGGATGAGACCTGTTTCAGCGCCTTGCGGCATGTGTTGTTGGCGGGTGAACCGTTGCAGCCGGCGGATGTGCGACGCTGGCAGTCGATATTCGGTGAACGCATCGAGCTGGTCAACCTTTATGGTACGACCGAGACCACGCTGATCAAATGCTACCACCGTGTCAGTGCAGGCGACGCCGAGCGGGAGTTTATTCCAATTGGTAAACCGATTGCGGATACGCGGGCGATTGTTCTGAACGAGGCGGGTGAAGTCTGTGCGCGTGGTCAGACCGGCGAGCTGTATCTGCGCTCACCCTATTTCACGCTGGGCTATTACCGTCAGGCGGCGCGCACAGCCGAGGTGTTTGTCCCGAACCCGTTGAGCGGTAAGCCTGATGATCTGGTGTACCGCAGCGGCGATATGGCGCTGGTGTTGCCTGATGGGAATCTGCGTCTGTTGGGCCGCAAGGACCTGCAGGTCAAGGTGCACGGTGTGCGTGTTGAGCTGGCCGAGGTTGAGAATGCCCTGCTTGCGCAAGCGGGTGTTCAGGCGGCGGCCGTGGTTGGCGCACCGGATAGCGAGGGGGAGACGCGGCTGCATGCCTACGTGGTCGGTGAGGGTGAATACGATGCGGCCACGTTGCGTCGCGTATTGAGCGAACAATTGCCGTCGGCGTTGTTGCCGAACACCTTCACGCAGCTGGAGTCATTGCCCTTAACGGCGACCGGGAAGGTGGATCGGAAGGGATTGGCGCAGCGCGCCGGTGTCTCGGTGCCGGCGGAGCGTGAGTACGAGGCGCCGGTAAACGCAACCGAGCAGGCGCTGGCGGAGATCTGCGCGGAGGTGTTGGGTGTGGAGCGTGTGGGCCGGCACGATGATTTTTTTT
>Ga0114931_10007639_pt1 | contig 13195 bp, 12 predicted proteins | sample 2SBtaG_FD_89579 | JGI IMG/M metagenome (GOLD analysis project Ga0114931, IMG submission 89579) | Deep subsurface microbial communities from Kolumbo volcano to uncover new lineages of life (NeLLi) - 2SBTROV14_V59a metaG | ecosystem: Environmental > Aquatic > Marine > Volcanic | place: Kolumbo... | reverse complement strand
TCATGAACGGGACCCGGGCGATATCCGGCTCAGAGGCCATGAGGTTCAGAAAGCGCACCATCACCGCCTGCGAATCCAGCAGGCCCTCGTCCATGTTCACGTCGATGATCTGGGCACCGTTCTCCACCTGCTGGAGGGCCACCTCCAGGGCGGTCTCATAGTCCTCCTCCTTGATCAGATGCAGGAAGCGTGCCGAGCCCGTCACATTGGTGCGCTCCCCGACGTTCACGAACAGCGATTCCGGCAGGATATTGCACGGCTCCAGCCCGGACAGGCGACAGCCGGCCGGGATGTCCGGTATCCGACGGGGGGCACAGGGTTCCACCGCCTCCCGGATGGCCTGGATATGGTCGGGGGTGGTGCCGCAGCAGCCGTCCACGATATTCAAGAACCCGCTGCGGGCCCACTCACCGATCTCGGTGGCCATGTCCTCGGGGGTCTCGTCATAGCCCCCCATCTCATTGGGCAACCCGGCATTGGGATGGGCCGATACATGGGTCCCGGCGATGCCGGAGAGCTCCTGCACATACTGGCGCAGCTGCTTCGGACCCAGGGCGCAGTTGAGGCCCACGCTCAGGGGCTCGGCATGGCGCAGCGAGTTCCAGAAGGCCTCGGTGGTCTGACCGGTGAGGGTGCGCCCCGAGGCATCGGTGATCGTGCCTGAGATCATCACCGGCCAGCGGCGGCCATATTCCTCGAACAGCTGTTCCAGGGCAAAGATGGCGGCCTTGGCATTGAGGGTGTCGAATATGGTCTCCACGAGCAGGAGATCGACCCCCCCGGCCACCAGGGCCCGGGCCGCCTCCAGATAGGCCCCCGCCAGCTCGTCGAAGCCGATGTTCCGGAACCCGGGGTCGTTCACATCCGGGGACAGGGAGGCGGTGCGATTGGTCGGGCCGAGCACCCCGGCCACGAAGCGCGGTTTGCCGGGGGTCCGGGCCGTATAGGCATCCGCGGCCTCCCGGGCCAGCCGGGCCGCGGCCCGGTTGATCTCCTCGACCAGACTCTCCATCCGATAGTCGGCCATGGAGATCCGATTCGCATTAAAGGTGTTGGTCTCCAGGATATCCGCCCCCACCTCCAGATAGGCGCGATGGATGTCTCCGATGATCCCGGGCTGGGTCAGGACCAGCAGATCGTTGTTTCCCTTGAGGTCGCAGGCCCAGTCCGCAAAGCGGTCGCCACGGTAGTCGGCCTCGCCGAGGCGGTGGCCCTGGATCATGGTACCCATCGCCCCATCCAGGATCAGGATGCGCTGGCGTAGGAGTTCTCTCAGTCTGTCGGTGTGGTCTGCCTGTAGGTCTTGGCTCATGGGGAGTCGAAAGGTTCAGGGGCACGAATGCAGGCCCGGGAATTGGGGTCGCTAGGGGCCCGTCGGATTCAGGCGATCGCAGCGAAGCCATCACAGCGGCCCGCATTGACTCGGACAGGCGGCCAGACCTGGCACAACCGGGCCCTCGGGTTGGGGCGCCTGGGTACTGCTCAGTCATAGGCCGACCGGCGGGAGGCCGGGTGGACGCAGACCCACCTGGGCCGGGTATAGTATACCTGGCCCAGGTGGGTCTGCGAAAAGAGGCCATCGCTGTCGCACCGAGTTTCTCGGTCTTCGTCGGCCGTGGTTCTGAGTATCACACGAGGCGGTGACACAGGCATGTCAGTGACCACCAGGCGGCTCCAACACCGCCATCACCTGCCCACAGGCACGGCGCCTGCAGGGCGAACCACCCGGGGTGACAGGCATCCATACCCCGGGCGCAAGGACCACATGGGGCACCATATCGAGGGTGATCCCTGAAGATGCCTCAGGGAGTCTGAGAGCAATAAGCAGTTCGGCTGGGGCTGGCCGCGCTCGTCCGGCCCCAGCCTGCAGATGGCGCCCAAAGCGGCGGCTACGGGTGGCGTCACGCCGGGATGTGAACGATTGCGTCTTGCCCTCAGCGCGGCCCAGGATAGAGAGGTTTCCCAGCACTATGCTCGACCAGACCTTCTACATCTCGGCGCCCGAGGCGTGCAACTACCTCCCGGGAAGGGAGGCACGCAACATCTTCGCCCCGCCCTCCGGCGGGATGACGAACACCCTCTATTCCAGCCTCATTGAGCTGGGATTCCGGCGCAGCGGGTCATTCGTGTACCGGCCACACTGTCGGGCCTGTACGGCCTGCATACCGACGCGCATTCCCATCGAGCACTTCGTGCCCGGCCGCAGCCAGCGGCGCAACCTCGGCATGAACCGGGACCTGGGCGTGCGCATCCGCAAACCGGTGTATCGGGAGGAACACTACGCCCTGTATAGCCGATACCAGTCGATGCGCCACCCCGGCGGAGGGATGGACGAGCCGACCCCCCAGACCTACCAGGGGTTCCTCACCAGCGACTGGTCACAGACTGTGTTTGTGGAGTTCGTACTGGACGACAGGGTCGTTGCCGTCGCGGTCACCGATATTCTGGATCAGGGACTGTCAGCCGTATACACATTCTTCGACCCGGAGCTCGGCGCCCGGGGGCTGGGAACCCATGCCATCTTGTGGCAGATCGAGGAGACCCGGCGTCGGGGACTGAGCTATCTCTATCTCGGCTACTGGATTGCGCAGAGCCCCAAGATGGTCTACAAGAGCCGGTTTCAGGGCATAGAGGGCCTGCTCGCGGACCGCTGGCAGCCACTGCCTCCGCCGCCCCTGATCGACATGGACGGCCCGGGCTGATGTGGCATAATCCGCCTCCCTGACAGGTCACAGATGTGAGATCGAGACAATGAAGAGACCCGTGGTCATCGTGGGGCTGGGCCAGATGGGCGGCGTGTTCGCACGGGGGTTCCTGCGCCTGGGCCATCCCGTATACCCCATTGTCCGAGGGATGGATATGGCCATCGAGGCCGAGCAGATCCCGCCCCCCGAACTGGTGCTGATCGCGGTCCCCGAGGACGATCTGGCGCCGATCCTGGCGGCTCTGCCGGAGCCGTGGCGAGACCGCGTCGCCCTGCTCCAGAATGAGCTCCTGCCGCCCGATTGGGAGCGGCAGGCGCTGGAGAACCCGACCGTCATCTCGGTGTGGTTTGAAAAGAAGCCGGGACAGGAGGCCAAGGTGATCCTGCCCTCTCCCATATACGGCCCGCAGGCCCAGCTGCTGCACGATGCCCTGGCGACCCTGGATATTCCGAGCGTGATCCTCGAGGACCGGCAGCAGCTCGTATTCGAGCTGGTACGCAAGAACCTGTATATCCTCACCAGCAACATCTGCGGCCTGGAGACGGGAGGCACCGTCGGGTCGCTGTGGGAACAGCACCGGGCACTGGCCCAGGATGTCGCCACTGAGCTGCTGGACATCCAGGAGTGGCTCGTGGGGGCACCGATGGACCGCCCGGCGCTCATTCAGGCCATGGCGGCGGCATTCAGGGCCGATCCGGAGCATCGGTGCATGGGCCGCAGCGCACCACAACGGCTGCGCCGCACCCTGCAGATTGCCGATCGGGCCGGGCTGCCGGTCGCTCACCTGCGCGAGCTGGCCCGGGCGCATCTAAGGACACGCTGATCTATTCGTGGATCGGATGCTGGCGGTCGCAATCGCCCAGCTTCGCGTTGCGCATCCTGCCTATAGGGGGGGCCTGGGTGGCGATTCGCGCCTCGATCTGAACGCTTGCGCCCCTCCATTCGCTAGACCCAAAATCGATCACAGACGCCTAGGAGCGCCGGCTCAGTGGCCCGGTACTGCGACCGAGGACGACAGGGATATCTCAGATCGCACTCACCAGGATCAGCACCACGACCAGCAGGCCCAGCCAGCCGAGCACGGCCCTGGTTGCCAGTGACAGCGCCGCCCTGAACGGGATCTCGGGGTCGTCGCGGGCCCGCTCCCACTGCCTGTCAAGCTGAAGGGCCTCCGTGCCGGCCTCGCGCAAGAGCAGGCGATTGCGCTCGTACAGGGGCTCCTCGACCGACAGTGCGTCGCGCCGGAGTCGGGCAAAGGCCCCGTCGAAGGCCCCCATGACGGCATAGCCCAGGGCCAGCAGCCTCACCGGGAGCCAATCCAGAATACCGAGCAGGCGCATGGCCCACAGGGCGCTGGGCCGGTTGGCTGCGTCCTCCACAGCCAGCAGAAGGCAGGCCGAACGATAGAGCACGGCCCCCAGGGGGCCGAGGAGCAGGAACCAGACGATCACGGCAAACACCCGGCTGTTGGCCTCCACCAGGATCCCCTCGAGCACCTGACGTTCGAGCCCGCCCTCGTCGCCCCCGGCATCGCTGAAGTGCCGGGCGATCTCGCGTTCCTGTTCCAGATCGTTGCGGCCAAGTGCCTCGAGGAAGTCATCCACGTCACGTTCCAGGTCCCGTGGCCCGTAACAATAGAGCAACACGACCACCCCGAAGGCCACGGACAGTAGACCAAACAGCCCCCCCTGCACCATGCCCGCCACAAACTGAACCAGGAGCAGGAGCGGACCCAGGATAACCACTGGCCCCACCGGCCGGAAGAGGATCCCACCGAAGTTCAGATGCCGGTAGACCCACTCCACATAGTCATCGAACCAGTCTGTGCGCCGGCTCTGGTCGATGTTGCTGATGACCCGCTCCAGCACCAGACTGATAAAGACGGTTATCAGATTCATACCGTAGATGCTCCCCTGTTCTTGTAAGGTAGATACCTGTCGCGCTCAGGTCTTCGGCCTTCAGGTCCTGCGGCGATTTGCGCATTGAGCTGGACGACTGCGCCTCGCCATCGGTTCGACCCGGAACAGGTCAGAGCCCCCCGCGCGAAAACATGTCCGCCAGCTCCAGCCGACGCACTGGGCATTCGCCCCCTCGGGCAGGCACGACCGTTCGGCACAGCCTGGCTCACGGTGATGGGTGAGATGCCTGCGGAGGGGGCGTGGCTGCAACAGAGACCCGCCATGGGCCTCCACGGACCTGATTGCGGCGTCTTTGGGGCCAACGCCCCGCGGCCATCATGAACGGCGGGGACTGTGGAGGAGGCGCTCGAGCATCACCCAGTCGAACGCGGGACCCGGGTCGGTCTTGCGCCCCGGGCTGATGTGCTCATGCCCGACAATTCGATCCCTGGACAGTCCGGGATAGGCATCGACAAGCGTACGGACGGCCTCGGCCAGCCTGCGATACTGGACCCGGGAATAAGGTATCTCATCACAGCCCTCCATTTCTATACCCACCGAGTAGTCATTACATCGCGGGCGGCCCTGGTATTCTGAGGGGCCGGCGTGCCAGGCACGGCGGTGAAAGGGGACGAACTGCAACAGCTCACCATCGCGCCGGATCAACAGATGCGTAGAGACCCGCAGGTCCCGGATCTGTTCGAAATAGGGGTGCGCCGCGGGATCCAGCTGGTTGGTAAAGAGGTCTTCTATCCATCTGCCTCCGAACTCGCCCGGGGGCAGGCTGATCCCATGGATCACGATCAGATCCAGATCCCCCGCCGAACGCCCGTCGCAATTGGGGGAGGGGATATGGCGAGCGGCACTGAGCAGGCCGGTGTCCAGATCGATCTTCACGCTATGGCCATTCCAGACGGTTGGCTGCCCCCACAGCCGCGGGTTCGACTCCCCCGCGGCGCGGAGGTAGCCGGGTGCAGACCGAAAAACCACGTGTCGGGAGTATAGCAGCGCCCCGCGATCCGTTCGCGGCCCGCCTGCGCTCGACCGCAATCGCCTAGCCCCGGGCTGAATGATCGCACTCTCGTCAGCTCGACCCGGCACGGCTCAGGGCCTCTCCAGGCCACACGGTCATGCCAGTGGGTATACAATACCTGCCCCCTATGGACAAGCTCGACACACTCAATCCTCAGCAGCGCGAGGCTGTCACCCACCTGGGCACCCCCCTGCTGGTACTGGCCGGGGCCGGCAGCGGCAAGACTCGCGTGATCACCCACAAGATCGCCCACCTGATCCGCTCCGTCGGCATCGACCCGCGGGCCATCACCGCCGTGACATTTACCAACAAGGAGGCCCGGGAGATGAAACAACGCGTTGCCGGCCTGCTGGACGCCAGACAGACCCGCGGGCTGACCGTGTGCACCTTCCACTCCCTGGGCCTCCAGTTTCTGCGCCGCGAGCACCAGCATCTCGACTACCGGTCCGGCTTCTCCGTCCTGGACTCCCAGGACTGTGAGGGCGTGCTCCGCGAGCTGACCCACGGGGCCTCGGAGGACGTGGATCTCGCCCTGCTCCGCCAGCGCATCTCCCACTGGAAGAATGCCCTGGTGTCGCCGGAACAGGCGCTGAGCCAGGCCGGCGAGGCGGGCGAGCACGCCCATGCCCGTATCTTCGAGGCCTACCATCGGCAGCTGCATGCCTACAACGCCGTCGACTTCGATGACCTCATCAGCCACCCCGCCCGGCTCCTGCAGACACACGAGGAACTCCGTACCCGCTGGCAGAACCGCATCCGCTACCTGCTGATCGATGAATACCAGGATACGAATGCGAGCCAGTATGCCCTGATGCGGCTCCTGGCCGGCATCGGAGACGGCCTGACGGCCGTAGGGGACGACGACCAGTCTGTCTATGCCTGGCGTGGTGCGCGCCCGGAAAATCTGGTGCAACTGACGCGGGACTATCCCACCCTCAAGGTCATCAAGCTGGAACAGAACTACCGTTCCACAGAACGGATCCTGCAGACGGCCAACCAGCTCATCAGCCGGAATCCGCACGTCTTCGAAAAGCGCCTGTGGAGCGATCAGGGGCATGGGACGCCGGTGAGAATCCTGCCCTGCAAAGACCCGGAGCACGAGGCCGAACGGATCGTGGGCGAGATCATCAAGCTGCAGTTCCGGTACCGGGACGACTATGGAAACTACGCGATACTCTATCGCGGCAACCACCAGGGCAGGACCTTCGAAAAGGCGCTCCGCCACCACAACATCCCCTATGTGGTCAGTGGGGGCACCTCTTTCTTCGAGCGCGCCGAGATCAAGGACATCCTGGCCTACCTGAGAGTCATCACCAATCCGGATGATGACCCCGCCTTCCTGAGGATCGTCAATACCCCGCGCCGCCAGATCGGCGCCTCGACCCTCGCCAGACTCGGCCAGTACGCTGGTCAGCGGGATACCGGCCTGCTGGCCGCCAGCAGCGAACTCGGGCTGGAACAGCACCTGGGGGCCGCCCAGAGGACGCGTCTCTCACAGTTCGTGGACTGGCTCCAGGAGCTGCGCCGCCGAGCCGCGGGCGAGCACCCGGAAGACCTGGTCCGCACCCTGGTGCGGGATCTGGCCTATTACGACTGGCTCCACGAGACGAGCACGAGCTGCGATGCGGCAAAACGGCGTATCGAGAACGTGGAGGAGCTGCTGGCATGGATCGGACGCCTGGCCCGGGACACCGAGGACGAACGACCGGAGCTGGAACCGCTGGTGGCCAAGATGGCGCTCATGGACCTGATCGAGCGCAAGAGCGAGGACGACGAAGGCAATGGGGTCCACCTCATGACCCTGCACGCCGCAAAGGGGCTCGAGTTTCCCCACGTATGGATCGCCGGAGTGGAGGAGGACCTCCTGCCTCACCACTCTCACGAACAGGACGGGACGCTGGAGGAGGAGCGGCGGCTCGCCTACGTGGGCATCACGCGGGCCCAGCAGAACCTCTGCCTGAGCTATGCGAGCACCCGCAGCCGCTATGGCGAGAAGCTGGACTGCGAGCCCAGCCGTTTTCTGGAAGAACTTCCCGCCGAACACGTCCAGTGGGAGGAGGGGAAATCCAGTCCGGGCAGTCCGCAGGCCCGTGAGGCCGGCAAGGCACATCTGTCCAACCTGAAGGCCATGCTGGAAGAGTGAGGCCCCCACAAAAAAACCCCGCGCGAGGCGGGGCGGCATCTTTCACGCCGGGCGGTGCATCACAGTGCCATTGCGGCCACACCACCCAGGATGAGGCTCGTGGTCACACCACCGAGCACGATGAGAGATATCATCTTGTTGTAATAGGCTGCACGTACCATAAGCTTTTCTCCAGTAGTCTTACATAGTCACATGCCGTCTATTATATTAGCTTTTGCTAATATTGCAAGTGCTGCCAGTCACAGACCTCCCATCTGCCCCGCCCCGGCGGCAGCCAGCAGGGCTGTCACGCGCCCTGCTGGCTGCGCCGAACCAGGTCCCAAACAGCCTGTGGCACCCCTTGACGCCGGCCGTGCCGCAGGACGCGGCATCTGACGATAAGACACACCAGACCTGGGTGAGTCACATGACACCGCCCACGGGGCGCTGGCCCAGGCCGATGGTGAGGCGCAGTCGCCCGGATCCAGGTGCGCACCCCCTGCCTTGGACAGGCCTTGCGCCGCCAGGCCTGGGTGATTGCGACCCGCTGCCGCCGAGCCACGAATAGATCGGGCCTTCTCTAGGAGTCTGTCGGACTTAGGGCCAATCTATTGCGCCGGTGGGAGAAGGGTCCAAATATCCCCGATTCCTCGTTGCGTAGTCCCACTATGCGCCTCGAAATCGTGAATATTTTGCCTCCTTCTCCCACCTTGCTCGCTACGATCGCCTAAATCCGACACACTCCTAGGAGTCTGTCGGACTTAGGGCCAATCTATTGCGCCGGCGGGAGAAGGGCCCAAATATCCCCGATTCCTCGTTGCGTAGTCCCTACTATGCGCCTCGAAATCGTATAGTCTGGCCTCCTTCTCCCACCTTGCTCGCTACGATCGTCTAAGTCCGACACACTCCTGGGACTATGCAGCCCGCTGCTTGTCTCCCCGGATCTCGCGAATCAGCGGGTAGAGCTTTTCGGTCTCATCCTGCACCCGGGCCAGGACCATATGGAACATCCCCTGGGTGTCGTCCAGAAACCTGTCGTAATCACGAATGATCAGCTCGTGCCTCTGCTTGTTGCACCAGCGTTTCACGTAGCTGGAGATGAGCTTCTTGATCTCCTGCTCCCCGGACATAAAGCGCCGCGCGACATTGTTCACGTCCTGGTTGCTGTCCGCCAGCAGTCCGGCATAGAGATGGTCCACCTGCTCCAGGTGATTCTTGACCTTGTCTATATAGTTGAAAAAGAGATTGCATACCGTCTCCGTGTCGCACATCGCGCGGTCCTCGAACAGGTATAACAAGACGTTCGACAACTCCACGAGTTTGTGATTTTCGGCATTCAATTCATCAAAGGTAATCATGGGATGCTCCTGTGGGACACACTGGCAGATCATGTGGCGAAAGCGCCATAGGCTGTACGCCCGGCATTTCGTTGTCTTCCGGTCCGTGGGTCTGGCAGGCGGAAATATGCGGGTGACTCAGTCACGAGCCAATGTCTCCGGTGCGGTCATAGACCCAAAGACATCAGCCCCCGGAAAGCTCTCGTCTATCGTTGGCTCCGTTACCGGTCGCCGAAATCGCCCGGCTCCACATTGCAAGGCCTGCCCATGGGCTATGGACGGCGATGCGCGCCTTGATACGAAAGATGGCATCTCATCAGCCGCTCGACCCGGAATAGATCAGAGCTCCCCTTGGGTCCGTCCCCGACACAATCGGACGATGCCCGGGAAGTATCCATAGCCATTTCAATAGACTTTTTGTGAGATTAGAAATAAAGCCGTAGGCTGTCAACAAACGACAGTAAAACGCCAGTTTTGAACCTTCTAATTTTCACGGCAACCATCGCAGCGGCCCGCCTTCCCGGAAGGTGAAAAGCATGGCATGCGCCCCTGGATTGAAGTAGGCTTGAGGTGGGTGCGTAACAGCTACCCGTATCGTGCCCGCAAAGACTGTGCCGCGGCCCAAGGTCCTAGACCGTGAGAGACCAGACTAAGGATACCGGCTGCGTTCACTATAGTTGCTCAATGACCCAAAGGGAGGAGTCATGGCCGAATTGTTTTCTGACGAATGGATGAAACAGCTCCAGGATGCCTGGAATGCGGACCCGGAGGTCTCCGGCAAGCTTGCCGACATCAACTTTTCCTCCGTCATCGCCTGTGGATACAAGGGAGAGGACCAGCCACGCGGCGTCTTCGTGGTGGAAAGCGGGAAGTGCGTGCGGGCCGGCGCCTATGATGGAGAGACGCCAGATTGGGATATGCGGGCCGACAAGAAGGACTGGATGAAGTGGCTCGCCAAATCCTTCGGTATGACCGGCATGGGCATGGCATTTACCACCGGGAAGCTCAAGTTCCTCAAGGGGGATTTCAAGGCCATGATCAAGGATCCGCGCATGGCCGGCCCTTTTGTAAAGAGCTTCGGACTCATGAGCAAGATCGGCGGAGAGTAACACGCGCGAGGAGTTTGTCGGTTTAGGCGATCATAGCGAGCAAGGTGGGAGAGAGCGGCCAGACTACACGATTTCGAGGCGCATAGTGGGCACTACGCAACCAGGAATCGGGGATATTTGGGCCCTTCTCCCACCGGCGCAGTAGATTGGCCCCAGGTCCGACAGACGCCTAGACCGCAACCTGGCGCAACTCCGCACGCCCCGGGGCGTGGCCGGTATGGCCACGCTCGAACTCCGCAAACACGTCCATCATTCGAAACATCGCCTCACCACCGGGTGTCGATGTGTCCAGCCCCTGCTGATGGAGGTAGAGGTCGATCTCGGCGGCACGGATGTCGCCCAGCACGGAGGCCAGATGCTGCACAGAACGACCGAGTCGGTCCACCGACCACACGAGGACAATATCGATCTGCCGGCTGGAGACGGTCCTGAGCAGTGAATTGAGCCCAGGCCGGTGGTAGCGGCTGTTCAGGCCAGAGTCAGCATCATCGATGAATTCATCGACCACCTCCAGCCCCATGCGCTGTGCCACCGCTTCGAGCTGCGCGATCTGGTCCGTGATTGAACAACCATCGGGTCCTCCCCGCGCATAGATCGCCGCCTGCCTGCTTGTCTCCATGAACCTCTCCTTAGTTCGTGTGTAAGGAGCCGCTGGCCTGTTCGCGGCTCGACTGTCGCTGAGCGCGAGGGACCAGTTGCCCGGATGACGGCCATGGGCGTCGCGCCTTGGCCTGAGCGTTTGCCTGTCTCATCATCGGCTCGACCCGGAATAGCCCAGATAGTCTCCAAGGGGTCGATGCTTAGGACCATTAGACCCGGTGCCGGATCACCTGTCCTTGTCCCAGGTCGCAAAAAGACAGCGTGTCGAAGGCCACAGGCGGGCAGGAACCCGCATCTCTCGTCCGGGCCGGTAGGGGCCGAAGGCGGCCCGGCCAGCCCTCGCCCGAGCGGCCTGCTGGACACGGTGCCGACTCCGCCTGTCGGCAAGACGAAAAAGGCTGCCTGAAGGCAGCCTTTTTCGTCTTGCGGGTGATCCTGCAGAGCACTACGCGAGAGCGGTCCCGTCCCGCCGCCGACGCCGGGCTATCACCCCGAGCCCCAGTGCAGCGGAGCCGAACAGGAGGGCTGCACCCGGCAAGGGAATCGGCTGCAGATCCACAACCGTCGCGATCAGCGGTGACTGAAAGGCCAGCTGATAGGCATGGGTCCCCGCACTCACCTCCACCACGGCCTCGAACCACGAGGCACCATCCGACGAGGCCAGCCTGAAGGCATCACTGTCTCCAAGGTCGATAGCGGCAGCCCCATTGGCTGCGGTCCAGGCCCCACCGGACTCCGAGATGGAGACCGCATCACCCCCTGTCACTACCAATGGAGCGCGATACCCTGTGTCGGCATTGTCGAACAATGCCAGACTGCCACCTCCATTGACCAGGATTGCATTGATGTCGCCGTCCGTTGGCTGCCAGACAGTCGCCGAAGCTGCAGTACTCAGACTCAGCCCTCCGGCTACGGCAAAGGCCGCCAGACTCTTGTTCATCGTAGATCCCCGTGTAATTGGTCCTCAGATCGGAATGACCTCTCGGCCCCCATGGGGCCGGATCACACCCCTGACAGAGTCTTCCACCAGTGGTCGGGAATATAGTCCCACCCCCGCCACAACACAAGTGCCCAGCGGATCACAGATACCCAGGCACCCTGTGCCGGGGCCCGGGAATCATCCGCCCAAAGAAAAAGGCCCGCGAGGGGCCCGTTCCTTGAGTTAATGGCTAGGGGACCAGGATTCGAACCTGGGTTGACGGAGTCAGAGTCCGTAGTCCTACCGCTAGACGATCCCCCAAGAAGACCTGGAGATCAGCGCTTGGAGTATTGAGTGGCCTTACGCGCCTTGCGCAGTCCCACCTTCTTGCGCTCCACCTCCCGCGCGTCCCGGGTCAGGAAACCCGCCTTGCGCAGGGGCGGACGGAGGGCCTCGTCGTAGACCACCAGGGCCCGAGCGATACCCAGGCGTATCGCACCCGCCTGACCATTCGCCCCCCCCCCGCTGACTGAGGTGTTCACGTCGAACCTTTCCAGCAGTTCGGTCGTCTCCAGAGGCTGGCGTATGATCATACGCGAGGTCTCGCGACCGAAATAGGTGTCTATGGGCTTGCCGTTTACTGTGATCTGACCGTTGCCCGGGCGCAGATAGACACGAGCTGCCGAGCTCTTCCGGCGGCCGGTCCCGTAATATTGTGTACCTGGCATGATGCTTTATCGATCCTGTTATCTAGATTTCCAGTGTCTTGGGTTGCTGGGCCGAATGGCTGTGCTCGGGGCCGGGATAGACCTTGAGCTTGCGGTACATCGCCCGCCCCAGCGTATTCTTGGGGAGCATGCCCTTCACCGCATTCTCGATCACCCGCTCCGGCGCCTTGTCGAGCAGCTTCTTGAGGCTGATGGATTTGAGGTTCCCGATATAGCCTGTGTGGTGATGGTATATCTTGCCCTCGAGCTTGTTACCCGTGACGCCCACCTTTCTCGCGTTCACCACCACGATGTAGTCACCGGTATCCACATGAGGGGTGTACTCCGGCTTGTGCTTGCCCCGCAGCCGCCTGGCGATCTCGCTGGCCAGCCTTCCGAGTGACTTGCCGCTGGCATCCACCACGTACCAGTCCCGCTTCACTTCGGCGGGTTTTGCACTAAAGGTCTTCATCTGGGAGGAACTCCGTAGTCAAGCTGCAACATTCCTGTCCATCCACGTCCGGGTCAGGGAACATCTCAGAACGAAAGGCGCGGAATAGTAACCAATGCGGCCGGGAGTTACAAGTATTGTACGACGCCTCACGGGGGCGAGGCAGCCGGCTGAGGGGGAATCAGCCCCCTAAGGAGTCTGTCGGACTTAGGGCCAATCTACTGCGCCGGCGGGAGAAGGGCCCAAATATCCCCGATTTCTATTCGTCCCATCCCTGGGACTCCCCCCTGTGGGGCTCACGTGCAAAATCGCTC
>Ga0114931_10007638_pt1 | contig 13196 bp, 9 predicted proteins | sample 2SBtaG_FD_89579 | JGI IMG/M metagenome (GOLD analysis project Ga0114931, IMG submission 89579) | Deep subsurface microbial communities from Kolumbo volcano to uncover new lineages of life (NeLLi) - 2SBTROV14_V59a metaG | ecosystem: Environmental > Aquatic > Marine > Volcanic | place: Kolumbo... | reverse complement strand
GGTGCGCTTCTCCCGCGGCGGCGGCCTGAGCTTCCGCCTCGACGTTCGCATTCACGGCGGACCGGCGCGGCAGGGCAGCAACGTCGCGTTGGGCTCCGAGGTGCTCGTCGGCATCTCGTACCGGCCCAAGTCGCGCACCGAACGCGGCCTCGCGCCGCTGGCGAGTGATGTCGACACCGACAACGACGGCATCGTCGACAGCAAAGACCAGTGCAAGACGCGGCCGGAGGACAAAGACGGCTACAAAGACGACGACGGCTGTCCGGACATCGACGACGATCTCGACGGGGTGCTCGACGTGGCCGACAAGTGTCGCCGCGAGCCCGAAACCTACAACGGCTACAACGACGACGATGGCTGTCCCGACACGCTGCCCGCGGATCTGTCCGCGAGCACCGGTGTGCTCGAGAACGTGGTGTTCCACCAGGCATCCACACGCCTGTATCACCGCGCGCGCCGGCCGCTGCGCAAGCTGGTCGCGGTGCTCGAGAAGTACCCGAAGGTGCGGATCATCTTAATCGGTCACACCGACAACAAAGGTGACGCTGACGCTAGGTTGCTGCTGTCCAAGATGCGCGCCGATGTCGTGCGCAAGCTCCTGATCGCCATGGGTATCGACGACTCGCGGATCACGACCGTGGGGCGCGGTGGCGCCCAGCCGCTGTTCGACAACGACACCCGGCGCAACCGGTTCAAGAACAACCGGATCGAGCTGAAGTTGTATCAGCGGCGCAAGGAGTAGGGCGCTTCGGATCCCGCTACGCGTCGGTGAGCGGCGCGCGGATGGCCGCGGCCAATAGGTCGCCGGGGTCGTCGGCGCCTTCGGGCAGCTCCGGGGGCGGTTGGTTGGCCCAGTCGGCGTTCCAGCGCTCGCGGATGTTACCTATCGGAACGTCCATGGCCTCGAATCCCGGCGCGATGACTTCGTCGATGCAGCTGGCGAAGATGATCCGCTCTTCGGCGGGCAGCATGGTGCCGTGGGCGCGCATGGCATCGGACATGGGATCGTTGCGTCGCGGCGTCTCCACCACCCGGGCGACGCCCTCCACGCCGATGGCGATCATCTCGGCGGCGGCCCGGCGCACGCCGTCCGGGTCCTTTTCCAGGCAGTAGCGCAAGTACGCCCAGCCCATGCGCGCGTGCATGATTTCGTCCGAGTAGATCGCGGTGAGCACTTCGCGAATGCACGGGTCGGTGGTGCGGTCCCGGGTCTCGGCCAGGATGGTGGTGGCGTAGGTCTCCGAGATGCACGACACCAGCAGGGTGTTGGCGAGGGCCTGGTGCAGCTTGGGCCTGGTCGCGTCGTTCGGCAGGTTGCTCATGCCTGGCACGGGCAGCTCTTGTTTGCCGGTGTACAGCGACGCGGCGCGCACGCACAGCTCGGCGTGGCGCACTTCGTCGATGGCGGCACGGTGACACAGCGACAACATGTCCGCCGGTGCTCCGGCTGCGGTGAGGTCCACCGACAGAATGGCGAACGTGCTGATGGCCAGATATTCGGCCTGGCTGCGCGTCATCCAGGTGCGGCCCAGACGCGCGCGCTCGTCGTCGGTGAGTTCGTCGACGCGGCATTCGTCCCACGGGATGGGCGCGCTGCGCCGCTGCATGAGTCGGGCGTGCTCTGCCTCGAGCGGTGTGCCCGAGAGCCACCAGGGGCTGTGAAGCTGTGAGCGATCCATAGGTCCGCCGTTGCGCGCACGGTGGCGCGCCGGTGTTCGGTTTGTTCGGACGAGTTAGGCCAGGATGAAGCCGCGGCCGCGCGGACCACCGCTACAAGGATTGCGGCTCTCGCACGGGTTCTTCTTGCCCTCGCACGGGTTGGCTTTCTTGTCGCCTTCGCACGGGTTGGCCTTCTTGTCGTCGGCTTTGGTGCCATCGCACGGATTGGCTTTGGTGCCATCGCATGGGTTGGTCTTGGGGGCGCCCTCACACGGATTCTTCTTCTCCATGGTCGTGGGCTTCTCGGCCTTCTTGGCGCCACCACTGCAGGCACTCATCGACAACATCGCCCCCCCGAGGACGACAGCGCGGAAGATATCTTTGGTGACATTTCGGCGTCCAGACATGGGCCGCAGCGTATCACAAGTCCTCGGCCGGGCCAGCGCAGCGGTGGCGCCATTGCGCGCCCGTGTCAGTCGTCCGCTGCCGTACTCCTGGGTACGGCGATCAGCTCGCGCAGGCGACCGACGAGTTGCTCGATGATGCTCTGGGCGATGGCGGGCCGGGCGAGCATCAAGCTCTTGAATTCTTCGCCCGGCAATACAAGGGTGCGAGTCTTGCCTACCGCGCGCACCGTTGCCGACCGTGGAGCGTCGGAAAACACTGCCATTTCGCCTATGCACGCGCCGCCGCTCAAACGGCTGAGATCCCGCTTGGGCACCTCGTCGTGGCCGCCGGTGAATACCTCCACCTCCCCGCGCACCACCAAGAACACGTCGTCGCCTTGCTCGCTTTCACGGCAGATTTCCTGCCCGGGAGCAAACCGGCGCTCATGAGCGATCTCGCTGATTTGTTCCAGGTCGTCGGCCTCGAGCGCGCGCAGCATCGGCACGTTGCGCACCAACATCATCTTCTCCAGCCCGGTGAGCACTTCGATGCGCGCGCTCGCGTCGAGGGTCGCGTACTGGCCGTCGCCGATGTTGCCCACGCCGTGGGTGGTCTGAGCCAGCACCGCCGGGTCCTGCATGGGCATCTGTCCGGTCACACTGCCGGTCACCGCCCGGACCGCCGCGTGGCGCACGCGCTCGACGTCGTCGCTCAGGGCCTTGGACATCAGCTCGCGGGTGAGCCGACCGCGCGAGCCCAGCGAGCGGAACGCGGCCTCGCGCACCAGCCACGCCTCGTCGTCGGTAGCACCCACCACGGCGGCGCGGGCGTCATCGTCGTCGAAGCGGGACAGCAGCAAGGCGACGGCCGCGCGCAAGTAGCGCGAGCGATCGCCGGCGATAGGAATGAACGCGGCCGAGTCGAGGGCGCCGGCACGTTCCTCGAACAGGCGGGCGATGGGGCCGAGCAGCGCCCCGGTCAGCTCGGTGGACGCGGCGGCGCGCAAACGCGTGGCGGCGTGGGCGCGCTCTTGTTCGTCGTCGCTCAGCAGCGTGGCGCGAACCTCGTCGACGAACGAGCGCTGGCCCACGGTGGCCAACAGGGACAGCGCGCGATCGACGTGCTGGCGCGCGCGCCACACGCACAGGTACTGCAGAAACATCAGGCTCGACGAGTCCGCGGCCTCCGCCGCTCTGGCCCGCGCGGCCGACGCGGCCGTGGCCAGGGCCGCGATCTCGCCGAGCTCCTCGCGGTACAGCTCGACCACCGGACCGTCTTCGGCCAGTAGCTGCTGCAGAATCTGCTTGTGGTCTTCGGTTGATACGCCGTGCTCGACGCGCAGCGAATCGAGCATGCTCGGATCGGCGGTGCGACCCTGGCGTGCCGCGGCAATGACCATACGCTGCAGATCTTTTTCGTACTGCTCTCGCTGCAGGCGCAGCTCCACCGAGCCCTGGTAGTCCGGGTCGAACAGTTGGCGCTCCTCGTCGCTCAGCTCGGCCATGATCTTGTCGTGGTCCTTTTCGGACACGCCCAGCTGGGCGCGCAGACTGTCGAGGATCACCAGCTCGCCCTGGGTCACCACGCCATCGGCCACCAACTCGCGCACGGTTTCCTTGTACGCATTGAGCGCCTGGGTCCGTTGCTTGGTGCGCTCGGTGTGCAGCACGTAGATGTCGGTGAGGCTGGCGTCTTCGGCGACGTCGTCGTCCCACTGCCAGCGTTTGAGGATGCCGCGGGCGAACTTTTCTCGCACGAACTCGGACTCGTCGCGTTGCCAGCGGCGGAAGAAGATGGCGGCCGACGCGAACACCACGGCGATACCGAACCCCTGCACCACCCAGGCGGGGGCCTCGCGCAGGGTGGCTGGCCGCCGTACAAGTAAAAGATGTTGAACGCGATGAACCCGGCGAGCACCAGGCTGCGGTGGCGGATGACGCGCTCGCGCTGGGCGCGGGCGTCGTCGGTTAGCTGGGCCGTGCGGGCGAGCCGGCGCGCGATGGCCTCTCCGGCGGAGAACACGGCAAAGCTCACCGCACCGAACGCCACCAGGGTGAGGGGCGCGGCGACGACGATCGGGATGCCGTGCATGAAGTAAAAGCCGTCGGCCAGCCAGCGGCCGGGCTGATCGGTTTGGTAGGTCCAGGTGCCGGAGAAGTAATACGCCCAGGTTCCCGACACCAGGTAGTAGTAAAAGTAGAAGGCGAACACGATCCCCGGCCAGGCGAAGTACGACAAGCGCCGGGGCGAGTCGTTCATTTCGCGCCAGTAGCCCTGCTCGAGATCGATGTCGGGGCAGTTCTTTTTGCACGCCGTGCACGGGGCGCACTGGGAGTTCGACTCGCCCATCAGCCGCGATGGCTCCGTGTACACCTTTTCGACGAAGCCGACCGGGCACACGAAGTTGCACCAGGTTTTGCCCGTGTACAAAAAGCCGATGACGATGGCCAGCAGGGTCGCCGCGGCGACGAACCCGGCCAGCCACACCGCCGAGCCGTTGGTGGCGATCAGGCGCAGCGACAGGGCGGTCACCAAAAAGCCGAGCTGGAGGTACAAATAGTTCCGGGCGAGCCACTTGCCGGTGCGGCGCGAGCCCGCTTTGCCCAGCAGACGGCCGAGCTGGGCGAACACGGCCAGCGGGCAGATACGCCGCCACAAGTGGTAGCCGCCGACGATCCAAAACAGCGGCAAGATCGCGATGGCGCAGGTCCAGAACAACCGGTTGCCGTCCTCGACTCCGGGCAGGGTGGGGATGGTGGCGGCGAACGCCAGGATCATGACGACGCGCGCGGCCGTCACCCAGCGCGGGACACTCCCGCTTTCGGTCAGAACGGTGAGCCCCTTGGGTTGCTTCTTGCGCTTCCTCGTCGCGCTCTTTTTTGCGGCCGGCCTGGCCTCGTTCCCCGCCGCGTTACGCACTCCCGCAACTTTACGCGAAAACTCCCGGTGCTGGCGAGACTTGGCGCCGGCTTCTCAGGTAGGCTCGGGCCGCCATGGGCGGAAAGCCACGTAGTGCACAGGAGTCGACGCAGATGACGAATTCGCTGGTTCAACGCGCTGTCAACACGATCCGCACCCTGTCCATCGATGCGGTGCAGAAGGCCAACTCGGGCCACCCCGGCTTGCCGCTGGGCGCGGCGCCGATGGCGTACACGTTGTGGCAGAACCACTTGAAGCACAACCCGCGCAATCCGAATTGGTTCAATCGCGACCGTTTCGTGTTGTCGGCGGGCCACGGCAGCATGCTGCTGTACTCGCTGCTTCATCTCACCGGCTACGATCTGTCTCTCGACGAGCTCAAGAGTTTCCGCCAGTGGGGCAGCAAGACCCCTGGACACCCCGAAGCGTTTCATACGCCGGGTGTCGAGGCGACGACCGGACCACTGGGCCAGGGCAGCGCCAACGCCGTCGGTATGGCGCTGGCCGAACGCCATCTGGCGCGGCACTTCAACCGGCCCGGCCACGACATCATCGATCACTACACCTACGCGTTGGTGTCGGACGGCGATATCATGGAAGGCATCAACGCCGAGGCCATTTCCCTGGCTGGCCATCTCGGCCTGGGCAAGCTGATCTATCTGTACGACGACAACGACGTGACCCTGGATGGCCCGGCCAGCCTGGCTTTCAGCGAAGACGTCGCCGGGCGCTACGCCGCGTGCGGCTGGCAGGTGCTTCGTGTGGCGGACGGCGATCACGATATCGACGCGATCGACAAAGCCATCACGGAGGCCAAAGCCGACACCTCTCGACCGACCATCATCTGCGTCAAGACCACCATCGGCTTCGGCTCGCCCAACAAGGCGGGCAAGTCGAGCGCCCATGGCTCGCCGCTCGGTGCGGACGAGGTGGCGTTGACCAAAAAGGCCCTTGGCTGTGATCCGGACAAGAGCTTCGATCTCGCCGACGACGTGGTGGCGCATTTCCGCACCGCGGTGGGGCGTGGCGAGGAAGCCCAGGCGAGCTGGCAGAGCCGGTTCGATGCTTATCGCAGCGCGCATGGCGATGCCGCCGCCGAGCTCGACGCTTTCATTGCCGGCGAGCTACCCGCCGGCTGGGACCAGGACCTGCCGAGCTTCGCTCCGGGCCAGTCCATTGCGACCCGCGCCGCCGGCGGCAAAGTGCTCAACGCGCTGGCGGGCAAGGTGCCGTGGTTGTTTGGCGGCGACGCGGATCTGAGCTGCTCGACCAAAACGCTGATCGCCGACGGCGGCTCGTTCGACGGTCACACGGGCGACGGGCGCAACATCCACTACGGCGTACGCGAGCACGCCATGGGCTCCATCTCCAACGGCATGGCGTATCACAGCCACACGCGCCCGTACGCTGCCACGTTCTTCGTGTTCTCGGACTACATGCGTCCGGCAGTGCGCCTGGCGGCGCTCAACCACCTGCCGGTGGTGTACGTGTGGACCCACGACTCGATCGGCCTCGGTGAAGATGGACCCACGCACCAGCCGGTGGAGCATTTGATGAGCCTTCGCGCCATGCCCAACATGTACGTGGTGCGGCCGTGCGACGCCGCCGAGGTGGTGGAGTCCTGGAAGCTGGCGGTTCGCCGCAACAACGGACCGACCGCGCTGGTGATGTCGCGGCAAAAGCTGCCCGTTCTCGATCGCAGCACGTTTGGCGCCGCCACCGGGGTAGAGCGCGGCGGTTACGTGCTGGCCGACGCCGACGATCCGCAGGCGATCATTCTCGCGACCGGCTCGGAGGTACATCTGGCGCTGGCCGCGCGCGAAGCCCTCGACGGCCAGCTGCGCGTGCGCGTGGTATCGATGCCGTGCTGGGAGCGCTTTGCCGAGCAAGATGCGGCGTACCGCGACCAGGTGCTGCCACCAAGCGTGCGCGCCCGCGTCGCGGTCGAAGCCGGCGTCAGCTTTGGCTGGGAGCGCTGGGTCGGCGACCAGGGGCACATCATTGGTGTGGACCGCTTCGGTGCTTCGGCGCCGGCGAGTGTGCTGCTCGAGCAGTACGGCCTGACGACCGACAAGGTCGTCGAGGCGGTCAAGGCCGCAGCCCGGTAGCGGCTGGCCGGGACCATTCGTTACATCTCCGCGCGCATGGTGGCAGCGAGCGACACCCTCCCCCACGCAAGCGGGGGAGGCCAGGTGCTGACCATCGGTCACATCGCATGCCGTAGGCCAAAGAGCCATCCCTGGCCCACGCAAGTGGGGCAGGTTCGGTGGGGGTAAGTCAGTGCGAGGAACCGGCTAGAACGAAAACTCGCTGGCCTCGATCTTGTCGTACAGCTCCCGGCTCAGCGTTTGGTAGCTGGTCTCGCCCGGCAACAGCACGTACAGCGGGTCGGACACGGCGCCGACGTCGAAGGCCTGCTTCTTGAGCTCGCCCTTCTTCTGTTTGAACGTGCCGGTGATATCGAGCTTCTCCTGGAAGCGCAGGAACAACGGCCGCGCGTATACCGGCAGCTCGTTGGCCATGTGGCGGACCAGTCCGTCGAAGTCGAAGTCGCTTGCCGGTACGGTGGCGACGATGGACGCCATGCCGGCACGGCCGTCGGTGTGGGGAATCTGTACGCCGAAAACGGTCGCCTCTTCGACCTGGCGGAACCCGCACAGGACCTCGGCCACCTCGTTCGTGGACACGTTTTCGCCTTTCCAGCGGAACGTGTCGCCCACACGGTCGACGAACTGGGCGTGGCGGAAGCCCAGGTCACGCAACAGGTCTCCCGAGTTGAACCAGACGTCGCCGTCGGTGAACACGTTGCGCAGCAGCTTCTTTTCGCTGGCCGCCGGATCGGTGTAGCCGTCGAAGGCGTACTTTTCGCTGACCTCGCTGATCAGCAGGCCGACGTCGCCGCGGCCGACGCGGCTGAGGTGACCATTGGCATCGCGCACGGGCTCGTCGGCGTCGACGTCGTACTTGACGATCTCGTAGGGCGCCGGGCAAAAGCCGACGGTGCAATCGAAATTGAACACGTTGACGAACGCGATGTTGGCCTCCGACGCGCCGTAGAACTCGTACACCTCGGGGATATCGAAGCGCTGTTTGAATTCGTGCCAGATGTCGGGGCGCAGGCCATTGCCGACGATCTTGCGCACGGGGTTGTGGCGGTCGTCGGCGCTGGCGGGCTGATTAATCAGGTAGCGGCACAGCTCGCCGATGTAACAAAACGAGGTGGCACCGTAGCGCCGGCAGTCCTCCCAGAACTTGCTGACGGAGAACTTGCGCCGAATCACCATCGCGGCGCCCGCCGCCGCGGCGGAACTCCACGCCACGGTGAGCGCGTTGTTGTGATAGTAGGGCAGGGGGACGTAGAGGACGTCTTCGGCGCGCATGTTCAGGGCCAGCTTGCCGAACGCACCCGATGCCTTGATCCAACGGCCGTGACTCATGATCGACGCTTTGGGCAGGCCGGTGGTGCCGGAGGTGTAGATGTAAAAACAGGGGTCGCCGAAGGTCACGTCCGCCAGCTGCGCGGGCGTCGCGGCCGATTGTTTCTCCAGCTCCGGTCCGATGTCGGTGCAGTCACCGGGACAGCTCGTGTCGTCGCCGTCCGCCACCCAGAACACCTTTTCGGCAGCCGTGTTGGGCAGGTCGCCCTTGACCTCGCAGAACGCGTCCCACAAATCTTCGCCGATGATGTAGGCCGATGCGTCGCACAGGCTGAAGCTGTGGTGGAGCACCTTCTTGCGCTGCTTGGTGTTGATCACTGCCGCGATGGCGCCCAGCTTGACCACCCCGGACACGGCGATGAGGAGCTCGAGCCGGTTGTCGACCAGGATGGCCACGGCGTCGCCTTTGCGGACGCCGTGGGCCGCCAACAGGTTGGCGTAGCGATTGGACAGCTCGCTGAATTCGCGGTGGGTGATGACGCGGTCTTCGAAGAATAGGGCGGGTGCATTCGGCCGCTCACGCGCGTTGTTCTCCAGGAACGTGCCGATCGATATCGCCTCGGACTTGTCGCTCTTGCCGATGGTCTTGAGACCCTCGCGAATGGCGGGCACCTTGCGGGCGATGAACCGCGCCCGCGGCACGATCTGGTCGGCGTTCTTTGTGATGACGCGCAGGTCACTCAGCAGTCCCTGCACGACGTGTGAGACGTCGGCGACGTTTGGCATTCCCCTCCTCCTTGTCGAATCGACATGGTAGTACGGCGGGCGCCGCTCTGTCACCGGAGCAACCGCGCTCATCCTGTTCGGCGCGCGCTCGATGTGGTCGTCGAACAGGATGTAGACGTAGTCTGCGTCCACGGCCAGGTCCAAAACCCGGCCATACGTCGTAAACAGGGGTACTGCCTCGCGACCGGCGGCCCAGCGCCACAGGGTCGAACGCAGGGCCTTGTGTTGGCACAGCAAGCACAAACCTGTTGAATCGGCTTCGTGATTCATCCACACGGCCACCCCGACGGCGGTGCGCAGCGAGCGCGAACGCTCGAACGGCATCGCGACGGTTCGCACGGCGGCGCCGGCGGCAACGCGTCGTCGGCAAAGTAGATGAAACGCGCGTCCACGGCCATGGCCGTGAGCCGGTCGCCGCCGGCCACGAGCTCGCCGTACTCGGTGTCAACGGTCGTGGTGTGGCAGCCGGCCAGCACAGCCATGACCAATGCCAGTTGGTGCAATCGTTTCAGCTCGATTGCTCCAGCGTGACATCCACCACGGTCCGGCCACACCGACGACTGCGGCAGAAGGTGGCAGGCGGCGCGCCTTGCGCCGCCCAAATGGGTTCTTGACGCCGGCCCAAGGGTACATGTACAAGGGCGGAACGTGGCGAAGTCTTTGATAGTTACAGCGTTTTTACTCTGGTTCGCAGCCTGTGGCCCCACGGTTTCGGACTTGCCGGATGCTGCCGGTGGCAACCCGGACGCATCCCAGCAGGGCGACGCGCGGGTGACCGACGCACGCATGCCGCCGCCCAACTCGGCGGTGTACGCGCATAGCTCCACCGAGCTGTTCCGCATCGACCCGGTGACCCTGCAGCAATCCAGCGTTGGCACGTTCAGCTTCGCCGGCACCGCCGAGAACATCACCGACATCGCCATCGACAAGACCGGCGCGATGGTGGGTATCTCGCTCAACTCGGTGTACTCGATCGACAAGGACACGGCCGCGTGCACCTTGTTGTCGACCTTCGGTATGGGGCAGGGCGGGCTCACCAGCCTGTCGTTCGTGCCGATCGACATCAACGACGCCGACAGCGCCGAGCGCCTGGTCGCCGCGGACTTCGACGGTGAAGTTTGGGACATCGATCCGGACACGGGCCAGCGCACGTCGCTGGGTAACTACGGCACTGGCATCGGCTCGAGCGGAGACATCGTATCGATCGTCGGTTTCGGCACGTTCGCCACGGTCAACGTCATGGGCATGGCCAACGACCAGCTCGCCCGGCTCAATCCGGTCACGTGGCAGGCGGGCATCGTGGGCGACACGGGCTACGACAAGATCTTCGGTGTCGGCTTCTGGGGCGGCGACATCTACGGCTTTACCGGCAACATGGAGTTCCTCACCATCGACCCGTTCAGCGGGATGGCGACCAACACAACCACCGGCAGCGTGCAGTGGTGGGGCGCCGCGGTAACGACGCTGGCCCCGATCGTCGACTAGGGCGTCGACCAGGGGCGTCGACCAGGGGCGTCGACCAGGGACGTCGACCAGGGCGCTCGGCTCTGCGCTACAGCTCGGGGTTGACCGTAGGGGGCCGCTTGGCGGCGCGGCAGCCGGTGAACGCGGACGACATCCCGGTCACCTTCCATGCCGGCACGGTGCGACCGCCTACCACCAGGTTGGTGAGGCCCAGGTTCACCGGGAAGCACATCTTGTTGATCGGACAAACCCAGACTTTGGCGCGGCCGTTGGCGGGATTGCTCACGTAGCGTTTCTGGGTCCGAATCTCGACTTCGGCGTTGTTCATGTCGACGATGTATTTGCCGTTGGCTTCGCGCGCGTTGGACGCGAATCCCGGGAAGCACGACCGGTAGCGCCTGGAGCGCTTGATACGGTTGATGTGCCAGTCGAGGCCGCGGCCCCAGCCCCAGCCCTTGTACACGGGGTTGCGCGCGCCCTTTTGTAGCCGTTTTGGGTGCGTGGCCAGAAGCAGCAGCTTCTCGCCGACCGCGGGGTTCTTTTCGAATGCGATCAGCGCGTACACGAACAGCGCGGTGGCATGGAACAGGTCCTTGGGCAGCCTGGCGCGAAGCGCTTTGAATGCGGCCGGCGACATCGGCACTTTGTTACCCGAGATTGTGCAGCGCTGGTTGGTGCCGTAGCGACAGTTGTGCTTGGCAGCGGCTGGGCGGACGGTGGCAAAGAACAGGCAGCCGGCGACGGCTGCGATTGCGAGTCGCTTCATCGAGAGGATCCTATTACGAGTCGAGTTACTTGAACGTCAAAAAGGTCGACGCCAGTGTGTGGTCGCGGCCGCCGATGGTGGCCACCAGCTTCACCTTGTAGGTCTTGCCGGCGGTAACACCGTCGTCTTCCGAGATTTGCGTCTGCCCGCGCAGAATAGTGACGTTCGGGCTGATACCGGTCAGGCCCTTGTTGGCCGACATTCCGCTCGAGACTTTGCCGCCTTCTTTTTTGTAGAACTCGAGGGACAGCGACGTCGCCCGCGGTTTTCTGCGCATGAATGCTGTCCAGTAGAACGAGTAGTACGCCACACCGCCGTCTTTCCGCGCGGGCGCGATCGCTTTCTGGTGCGCGGCTTTGATCGCTTTGACCGCTTCGCTTTGGGTCCGTCCGGTGACGGAAAGCGCCGAGGTCGTGACGATGAGACGGCCGCGGAACTTGTGCTGGACTCTCCTGGTCAGGCCGTCGGCAGCGGCCCAACTCACCAACAAGGCGGACAGCCCAATTGCAAATACCCCGACGCTCAGTAGCTTGTGTGATCTCGCCATCGTCGTTCTTCCCTTCCCCGCAGGTCCTCGAGCCCACTGGACGCCCGTTTCCTTACACTAAATTAGTTTACTCCCGTCGAGTGACGACGGCGAGGGGCGCGTCCAGGGGCCCGAATTCAGGACACAATCCGAGTTCAGCGGTTGCCGAGATCGTCGTCGATATCTGGGACGGACGGTGCGACGTTTCCATTCACTTCTTGGGAAGTGGTCGGCGCACGGTTGCCGTTGGCGGTGGCTTCGTTGCTGCCGCGCGCATTGCCGTTCACCTCGCCCCCCGGGCCGCGGGGACCCCGCGACTGTTTGCGTTTGCGCTTGGGCTTGGGCTTGGCACTTCGGGTGGGGCGCTTGTGCTCGACCACCGGGATGCCGGCGGCCTCCATCGCCTGGGCCGCCAGTGGGCTCACACCCTCGGCAACGGGCTTTGCTCCGGTCTTGTCCGGGCGGTTTTGCCCGGGCTGGCCGCCGCCCGGGCGGGGACCACGGCGTTTGTTGCGACGAGGTTTGGCGTTGCGCTGATCCTGACCCGGTCCTTTGCCGGGCGCATTCGCCTGGTCGCCGGAGGGTTTGCGCGGTCCCCGATCGTTGCGACGTTGATCGCCGGGGCGCTTGTTGTTCCGCCGCGGCGGCCGCTTGCCACGGCGGTCTCGGTCGCCGTCTCGGTCGCCGCGTTCGCGCGGAGCGCGCTGGAGCGACCAACCTTCTCCACCGCTCGGCATACCCTTGCCGCCACCGGCGTCCCGGCGTCCGCCCGGACCGCGGCGGCCGCTGCTGGGACGGCGATCCCGGTCGGGACGGCCGCTCGGGCCACGGTTGTCGCCACCGCGCCGATCGCCGCCGCGGTCACCGCCGCCGCGCCGATCACCACGGCCACCACCTTTGCGGCCCTTGCCGCGGCCCTTGCCACCGCGGTCGGGGCGCGGCGACCGCCCGGTGGCGATCAAATCGGTGACATAGTGGAACTCACCCACCGACTTGGCCTTGGGCGGCACGGTCTCACCCTGGTAGACCCGAACCAGCCGCACGTTGTCGAGTTTGCCGCTGAGGTTGTTCAGCGCTTCGAGCAGACGATGACTGCGCTCGCCGGAGATTCCGACCTGCTCACCGATAGCCTCCGCCAGGGCCGTGCCCTCGAGGGGCTTGGCCGCTGGCGTGGCCAGCGCCGCTTTTTCCGCCGGCGCAGACTCCTCCGCTGGCGCGGCTGGCGCGGCTGCCTCCGCTGGCGCAGACTCCTCCGCTGGCGCGGCTGGCGCAGACTCCTCCGCTGGCGCGGCTGTGTCCACCGGCGCAGACT
>Ga0114931_10007637_pt1 | contig 13196 bp, 8 predicted proteins | sample 2SBtaG_FD_89579 | JGI IMG/M metagenome (GOLD analysis project Ga0114931, IMG submission 89579) | Deep subsurface microbial communities from Kolumbo volcano to uncover new lineages of life (NeLLi) - 2SBTROV14_V59a metaG | ecosystem: Environmental > Aquatic > Marine > Volcanic | place: Kolumbo... | reverse complement strand
TTTCGCTCGCCGCGAACGTCGAACTTTCCGCGTTTGCTCAGAAACATCTTGCCCTTGGTGCCATAGAACTCCGCGCCGCTGTCGACGTTGAAAGGATAGGTCGTTGACCAAAGCCGTTGCTCATAGATCAGCATACGGCTGCGACCGTTCTTGTCGCCGGGAAACTCCATGGTTACCTGTTGAGTGTCGGCGAACTGTTGGTCATCGTCGAAGTAATACTTGCCTCCCAGGGCCGCGACTCGCGCGGGAGGCGTGGTGACGCCCAATCCCCACAACGTATAGTCCAGCTCGTGGATACCATCATTGCCCATGCCGCCACAGCCGAAATTGTACCACCAGTGCCAGTTGTAGTGAAAACGGTTGGCCTGAAACGGCATCCACGCCGCCGGACCGACCCAGGTATCGTAGTCCACGCCGGCTGGCGGAGAGCTGGACCGACCGTGACCGATGTCTTTTCGCCGCTGCCAATTCCAGCACTTGGCTACGAGAACGTCGCCGATAAGCCCCTCATGGAGCAGACTGATCGCGTGTTGAATTCCAGGGCTCGAGCGCGATTGCGTGCCGTGCTGCACCACGCGTCGGTGCTTGCGTGCCGCGTCGAGCAACATGCGACCTTCTCGCACGTTGTGCGCGCAAGGCTTTTCGACGTACACGTGCTTGCCCGCTTCGATGGCTAGCAAGGCAGCCGGGGCGTGCCAGTGGTCGGGCGTGGCAATGATGACCCCGTCGATCGACGTGTCGTCAAGAATACGTCGAAAATCCGCCATCCCTTTCGCTCCGCCGGAAAGCGATTCGCCCTTGGCTAACCGGCCCGCGTCGATGTCGCTCACATAGACTAATTCGGCATCGCTTAGCGTTTTCAACGCTCTGATATGAGATTTTCCCTGGTTCCCGCAACCGATGATGCCGAGACGCACGCGCTCGTTGGCGCCAGCGGCACGAACTGGTTTTACGGCGCGCAGGGTGGATGCGGTAACTCCGGCAGCGGCTCCCGCTAAAAACATTCGGCGTGTTGGGTTCGGCATGCTTTCGACCTCCCAGGCTAATCCGCTTGGCTCATTGCAGCCCCGCATCGCTTGCCTGATTGTGACGTCACGACGCACCGAGATCAAACCCGCGCCTCGTATTCTCGTGCCAATATGGCTCTGAAGATTGTTTGCGGGCCTGTGGCGGATCACGTTTGACCGGCGCCTGAGCGCAGCTTAACTTTGCATTCGGCGCGGGGATTAGGCATGCGGGCTCGTACGCGAACGGTTTAACGGCCCATGATGCGAACCTCCAAAACTCGGTGCGTGTGAAAGAAAGGCTTCCGTGATGAAATGGTTCGGTTTCCGCTGTGGCATGGTCGCGCTGTCGCTTGTTGCCACGTCAGCCGCGGCTCGAGGGGGCACGGCTCGTCGCCCGAACGTTGTGCTCATCTTGGCGGATGACATGGGTTGGACGGATGCGGGCTGCTTCGGCAGCGACTTTTACCAGACACCGCACATCGACCGGCTTGCTGCCGAGGGGGTCAAGTTCACCGACAGCTACGCCGCGTGCCATGTCTGCTCGCCGACGCGGGCGAGCATTATGACGGGCAAGTATCCGGCGCGGCTGCACCTGACGAGCTACATACCCGGCTACCGCGATGGGTTGTTGAAATCACCGCCGTGGACCAAGTTTCTACCGCTCAAGGAGGTCACGATTGCCGAACGGCTTGCCTCGAAAGGCTATGTTTGCGGCCACTTCGGCAAATGGCACCTTAACAAAGATAAGAATTACCGCCCCGGTCGACCGGGGGATCCGGGCTCGCAGGGGTTCGACACGGTCTTGACGACGGTCAAACCCAGGCGCGACGCGGCGCCGAAGGATGCGCATCATGTACGTCAAATCACCGACGCGGCGATCGCGTTTATGCAGCAGAACCGGGAGCGGCCGTTTTTCTGCTATGTTTCACACAATACGCTGCATCGCCCGGTGATCGGTAGCCCGAAGCTCGTCGAGCGCTACCAGCAACACATCCGACATGGTTCAAGCGACGACAACCCGATCTACGCCGCCATGGTGGACGAACTTGATCGAAGTGTCGGGCGTATCATGTCGACGCTTGCCCGGTTGGGGATCGCCGACGAGACGCTGCTGATTTTTACCAGCGACAACGGTGGTTTTCTGGGAGACGCCAAAGACCACGGCACGTCGAACGCTCCGCTGCGCGGCGGCAAGGGCACCAACTATGAAGGCGGCGTGCGGGTGCCGACGATCATTCGTTGGCCCCCGGCCACGAAGCCGGGAACCGTGTGTCATGAACCGATTATTTCAAACGACTTCTTCGCCACCCTTGACGAGGTCTCGCAGGCGAGCGGGGATGAGCCGGCGAAGAAAACTTGGGACGGCGTCAGCCTGCTGCCGCTGCTGCGAAATCCGGCATCGCGACTCGGGCGGGACGCACTTTTCTGGCATTTTCCGCATTACCATGCCCAAGGCGCCACGCCGCATGGAGCCATACGCTTGGGAAACTGGAAGTTGATCGAGTTCTACGAAGACATGCACGTCGAGCTGTATGACCTGAGCCACGACGTGGGCGAGCAGCACGACCTCGCCCGGCAGATGCCCGAAAAGGCCGCCTCGTTGCGGCAGCGTTTGCATCAGTGGCGCGAGGAGGTGGGGGCCCAAATGCCGCTCCGGCGGGATTGATCGAGGCTGTTGGAACACGGCTCCGCTGGAACACCGCAAATGCCGAAAAAACAGCATGCGTCAATGCCGCAAACCCCATGGGGTCGCCAAGCCGGGCAGGCCGGCTCAAGCGTCTTCATGGTCTTCGTTACGTAGCTCCGTAACGCGGTCATGGTAGGCTGCGATCACGTCTTTGCGTCTCAGCACTCCGATGGGCTGTGCCGGCTGCTCGGGGTTGACCACGGGGATCTCGTCGATGTTTTTTTGTGTCAGCCGCCTTAGTGCCGTGTGAAGATCGTCATCGGGCGCGACCGTCAACACCGGGCTTGTGGCGATATCCGTAGCGAGCACCAGCCGCCCCGCGCCATCACCGGTTAGCACGGTGCGTAGGTCGCGTAGCGAAAAGATACCTACCATCTTGCCGCCGCTATTGACCACCGGGAAGTAAGCGTTTTTAGACGACGCCGCGATGTGCAGAATATGCGGAAGTGGCATTTCCTCGGGAATGCTGTCGAACTGACGGCTCGTATCCATGATTTCACGCACGCGTATCTGCTCGAGTACGTCAACGACGAAGTCGCCTTGGTGCGCGGGGCTATCGATCGGCGAGGCAACTTGCTCTTCGTATAACGTCCAGCGTGACGAAAGCAAAGCGACGTTGATGATGCAGACCAACATCAGCGGAATCAGCAGGCCGTACGAACCGCTCATTTCACACACCATGAGCATCGCCGTCAGCGGCACGCGGGCCACGCCGGCAAAGAAGCCGCCCATGCCGACCAACACAAATGCCTCGGGGTTCTCGATCGCGCCGGGAATTAGGTGGTTGCACAATTGGCCAAAGGCTCCGCCGAGCATCGCGCCGATGAACAGCGACGGTGCGAACACGCCCCCGCTACCGCCGGAAGAGATGGTGAACGAAGTGGCTAGGATCTTGCCGAAACAGAGCACGACCAGCATCGTCAGAGCAAGCTTCCCTTCGATGGCAAGCTGAATCCAACCGTATCCACCGGACATCAAATGCGGCAGCCAAAGGGCGATCATCCCCAACACCAACCCGCCGATGGCCGGCTTCAGTGTGTTGGAGATGGGCAACTTGCGAAAAAAGAAATCTCGAAGTCCGTAAAAAAACCGCACATAGACAAAGCCGACCACCGCGCAAACCAGCGCGAAAATCAGATAAAATGGCAACTCTCGAATGTTGTGGAACGCCAAGTCGGGCGCCGTTTTGAACGCCAGCCCTTGACCAAAGATCGAGGCAAAAACGGTGTACGCCGTGATCGATGAGATGAAACAGGGAATCACGGCCCGCGCCTCGAGCGCCGTCGAACGGTATAGCACCTCGCTGATAAACAGCGCGCCGCCCAGAGGAGCGCGAAAGATGGACCCAATTCCGCCTGCCCCGCCGGCAAGCATCAGCAACCGCCGCTCTTGCTCGCCCAGCCCCAGCTTGTCGGCCAGAAAGGAGCCGAACCCGGCACCGATCTGCGCGATCGGGCCTTCGCGTCCGGCCGAGCCACCCGTGCCGATCGTGATCACCGAGGCGACCGACTTGATCAGCGGGACGCGCCCCCGGATGCGGCCACCTTGGCGGTGAAACGCCTTGACCATCGCGTCGGTGCCGTGGCCTTCCGCTTCGGGCGCGTAAGTATAGACGAGCCAGCCGCAGAGCACCCCCCCCACGGTCGGGACCAGGATCACGGCCCACCAGTGAGTTGGCAATTGCGACGCATGCGCGATCGCCTCGCCCCCCGCCGACGGGGGAAAATATCCTTCGATATGACCTAAAGCAAACTGCTGAGTCAGCTCTAGGCAGAAAAAGAAGGCCGCCGCGCCCAACCCGGCAACCACCCCGACCAGCGGGCTGTAGATAACCAGACGCCCCGAGCCCTCGGCATCAAAAATCGAACGAAAATGTTCAGCGACTCTTTCTAGGATACGTCTTGTCACGTGGCAGTCGCGCCTTGTCTCAGGCGATTAGTTAGCAATCAAGGTTCGTAGGTAACGGGTAATTTCGTATTTGTATCACTACCGGGCTTTAGAATCGAGTGGTCGCCTAAGAGAATTACCGCGATACGTTGCAATGCCGCGATAGCGTACGGAACCGTTTCCGGGGCCACGGGCCGTCTCGAGGGAGGAAGCAAGTTGCCGAGTTGCCCTGCGGGCCGCTCAACGGGAAGACGCCGGTTCCTCGGGCAGCGGCAGTTCGACCACCACGGTCACACCCCGGCCAGGTGGAGACTCCACCTCGATACGTCCGCCGAGCCGTTCGACAACGCGCCGAGCCAGAAACAAGCCCAACCCCATGCCTTGTCCCGGCGGTTTGGTGGTAAAAAACGGCTCGCCGGCGCGACGCAGCACGTCTTGATCCATGCCCGGCCCTTGATCGCGCACGGTGATCCATAGCCGGGTTGCGCTGCACCGCAATGTCACGTTGACGCGGGCCTCCGGTGGCGAGGCGTCCAGCGCGTTTTGCACAATCCCGCGAAACGCTTGAGCCAGGCTTTCCACCGGCACGTCAAGCCGTTGCCGGGCAGCATCGGTTTCGTAGTGGACCTCGACACGGTCACAAGGCTTCATGGCGGCCAAGACGTTTTCGATCAGTTGCTCAGCCGTCAAATGCCGCCACCGCTCACCCACGGATTGCCCCGCATCGGCCGACATCTGAACCAGAATGGCTCGGCAACGGTCGACCTCGGCACGAACCAGGCGGACGTCCTCAACGATTGAGCCCCGCGCTTCGACGCTGCGGACCTCGTGCTCGAGCTCTTTGGCCACCACGGCGATGGTCGATAGCGGCGAGGCCAGCTCATGCGCGGCTCCGGCGGCGAGCGTGGCCAACGCTTCTAGCTTCTCGCCGGTGGCCCGCTGCTGCTCGGCCCGCCGCAGTTCGCTTTCCAGTTGGTCAAGCTCCGATGTGACGCGCGTGATGAAATACACGATCACCGACGCACAAGTGACAAAAGCCGTCACGAACCCGGCCTGCTGCAACATCCCCGCTCTTGCGGAGCGCATGCCGCCCGGGCTGTCGAATACGGATAGCGTTGTGTGGTCAAGCAGTAGCACGCAGAAACAGACAGCCGTCATGGCCGTAACCACCCAGGCCCAGCGTGGTGGCAAAACCACCGCGGCCAACGCGAGATTGACCAGGAAGAAAATGGCAAACGGATTTTTCGGGCCGCCGGAGAAGTACAGCAGCATGGTGAGCGAGACGATGTCGAGCATCATGATCGAGGCCAACAGCAAATCGCCTCTCCCATGACCCAATCGGAACAAGGTGCGACGCAGCCCGTGAGCCATCCAAATATGCAAGCCCGCATTGGTTGCCACGGTCAAGCCGATGATGACCAACAGCGGTCTTAATCGCAGTTCAATCCCTAAGCCCAACGCTACCACGCCGACCGTGACCAATTGGCCGATGACGGCTGCCCAACGTAGTGTCATCAACCAATTAGCGTTGATCGCCAGGCGCACTCCGTGTCGCTCGATCGGGCCGAAGTCGTCCGACGTGGCGACGATCAGCTCGTCGGCAGGCTTCTCGTGAATCATCAAAGAATTCTCACATCTTCGAAAAATCCGGCGAAGCATCCTCGCGGCTTGCCATCCACGCCGGCGCACCGCACGCCATCCGGCACGGCAGATGATTCTCCCGCTTCGGCAGCATATTGCCAGGGTTCAACGCAAACCTTGTCGGCGAGACTCATGACTCGCGGCGTCCAGCAAGGCGACGGCCCCTCCGACACGCTAAACTGGCAATCGCCAGGCGCTAAGTTCACTGGTTTTTTCCACCCCTTGTCTTACGGATCATTTGAGTTGAACCTCATGGCATCTACCCCGATTTACAACTTGGACCAAACGATTCGCGAGCGTCGTAGCGTGCGGGGCTTTTTCCCCGACAAACCAGTTCCGCACGCGGTGATGGTCGAGGCGCTTGAGTTGGCGCAGCGGGCTCCGTCGAATTGCAATGTGCAGCCGTGGCGAACATTTGTGGTTGGCGGGGCGGCCTGCCAACGTTTGCGAAAGACGCTCTGCGAGGCGATTCTTGCCGGCCAACCGCCGGACCCCGACGATGACGTGGACGCTTTTCCGGACGATTACCGCCGCCTTCAGGTCGATTGTGCCGTGGCGTTGTACCGGGAAATGGGTGTTGCCCGCGGCGATCATGCCGGACGTGCCAAGGCGCTCTTGCGCAACTTCGAGCTGTTCGATGCTCCCCACGTGGCCATCGTGTGCATGGAAAAACAATTCGGGCTTGGCGTCGCGTTGGACGTGGGAATGTATGTGCAAACGTTGATGCTTGCCCTTTGGGCGCGAAACGTGGGTTCATGCGCTCAGGCCAGCCTGCGGCAGTATCCCGGCATCCTCCGCGACGAACTCAACATTCCCCACCATCTGCGGATCTTGTGCGGAGTCTCGTTCGGCTATGAAGATCCAAGCGTTCCGGCCAACCGTTGCCGGCAATCGCGTGAGCCGATCGATCGCAACGTGACCTTTATCGAGTAACGACTTTCAAGCAGCGGGCGAGTCCAGAAAAAACCGCCAAGACAAAATCAACCGGTTCCCATGCCTCGGTCAAACGCGTCCTGATCCCGTTGATAAACGGCCAGCGTGGATTCGAACGTTTCGCGGGAAATCTGCCATGCGGGAGCATCGTCAGTGTGGGCGTTGCAATGTGCGACCAAGAGCCGGTAGATGAATTTGAACAGATGTCGCGGCACGCGCAACTGCCGCATGGAATCGATCAGCCGCTGATCGGTGATGCTCGGGTCAAACAGGTCACGCAGCGTGGGCGACTTGCCGTCGGCGGCGCACGCCTTGATGCGCACGTTCGCAATGTCATAAAGCGCTTCGCCGCTCCACTCGAGCGAGGGCGTCATGTTCTGTTTATCGAGACGCGCTCGCTGGTAAAAGTCGCGGTCTTCACGCTCGAGGTAATACGACAGCTCGATCGGCAACAGCAGCTTGATTCCCAAGCCGGGATGTTTAAGAAATTTGTTATCCAACAAAGGCCAGATCAGCGCACGCATCCGTTCGGCCGAACCGTTGACTAGATGCGGTTCGTCCACGCGATCCACCAGCACGATAATTCCGGCGTAACCGAGCGTGCGAAGAACGCCCTGAAACTTGGCCAGCAGCTCGTATCGATCATCCGTGCGCGGCTTGTCTGGCAAAGGTTGCCCGGCGATTTCGAGAGGGTTGAAACGCATCAGCACGCGTCTCAAAACGTTGGGGTCGTGGTTGACCACGCGGAGCTGCCGGGCAATGCCGCGTCCGCGCCAATACCAAGCGGCGGCCCGCCATGCCCAGTAGCCCCAGCCCGCGGCGATCATCGCATAGGGCCATGGGGTTGCCAGCCAATGCCAATTTCGCGTGCCGGCGACCGTGCCAAGCACACCCAAGGTCACGGCCAAACCCAGTGCGAAAGCGCGGTGTGAACGCCAAGAATGAAACCGCAGCTTGCGGCGTAGCCGGCGCCAGCGCTGAGCAAAGGTTTCGGCCAGCGATTGATCATAAAAGGCCGCCAGCAGTAACAAGTCGCGTGCCTGATAGCGATCCAACGACGAGAGGTCAAGCCGCTGACCATGATCGGCCGACGTCTCACCACGGTCTTGCAACAGCAGGTCAACCAGCTTCGTCACGCCCAGGCTGAGAATGGCGTCCATGTGGTCCCACAGCTTCCACTGAGCCAAAACGCGGTCTTCGCGGCGGCGGCGTGCCGACAGCTTGTCTCGGAACCGATCAAGGAATGGATTCAAATCATCGTACTCGATGATGAACACGCGCCGATCGGGATGCTCACGGTTGTATTGTTCCAGGTGGCGAACAATTTGTAGCCGAAGTGCCGTCTTGCCCGCCCCCTTTTCGCCGAACACGATCGACGTGCTAGGCTCGGCGGGATCGCCGTAGATCTTGTCCCACGCCGGGTGCGTCGTCGTTGAAAGACAGTGATCCTTGAACACCGGGTCCGTCTGCGCGTCTTCGTCGGCAAAAGGGTTCCGGACAATCCCGTGATGGGACAAAAATTGATCGATCTTCATGGGCGGGAGGCTTGGCTTGAAGCGGGTGGATCGCGTCGGCGCGCTGACTCGTTCCGATTAGGTTTTCTTGAGACCTTCGATCATCGAACGAAACGCTTTGGCCTGCCGCGAAACGGTTTTGCGCGGGCCATAGAATTTCACGAAGATCTGACCTTCGCGCGTTACGATGATGGCCGCCAACATGCGGTAGTCCTTGCGCTCGACGCCCGGGGCAAAAGGACCGGGGCGGTCAAAAAACGTTCCCGAAATATCGACCAGATAGACGGGCTGCCCGGCGATCTTCTTTTTTTCGACCCGGGCGACGTCCTTGGTGGACCGGCCGTCCGGCTGCTTGAATTGGCCGTACCAACGCTCGATGTTTTGCTCGACGCTGCCGCCGGCGGCCATCACCGTAACGCGACCGTTTCTCGCGTCACCCTCGGCCGGCTTAACGGCAAACTCATAGGCCACGATCTTGGTTCTCGGTTGCTTTGGCTGCCAATCTGCGGGGGCCTGAATCTGAAACGACCCCATGCGAATCGTGGCACCGGGGCGGTCCGCACCAAGCCCGTCGTGTATGGAAGTGCCCCATGCCAGGCACGCGAGAACGAATACGATTTGCCATGTCAGTGGTTTCATTTGAAGTCACTCCTACATTGCCGCTCAAGGGGCGCCCCGGCGTGGAATACAAAAAAAGAAATCCTTGATCGAGTGTGCCGTATTCTAGTGACCCACCGCCGCACGATCTACGGGCCACCAGCTTCGACGGTCGCGGAAGAGCTTGGATTCCGATATCAACGTGTGCCCAAAAGGACCGCCGCCGCTCGACCACGTGCGTCGCGGCCCACGGCAAATGCCCACAGCTTCATCCGCTCGCCGAACTAAAGAAGCCCGGGTGGCTTGCCACGAAAACAAACAGCGCCATCAATAGTACCACCGCGATGATAAGCACGGTGAGCAGACCTCGACTGCGACGACGACGCGATGGCAGGCCACTTGCGACCGATTCACGTTTGCCCACGGCCATTTCGCTCGGCGGGAATATGCCGGGCAACTCGCCGTCCGCCGCGGATGAGGCAGCGTCGGATGGCGCGTCTCCGGGCGGTCGCCAAGGCGTCGCAGTCCACGTCGCCGCGTCTCCGGTCTGGAACGGCAAGTCCGGGGTAAGGCCGAATACGCTGCCGGCACGCCGCCAGTCGGGCCAGTCGTCGCGCCAGACGAAAGCGTCGGGTGGAATTCGCTGCTCGGCGAGCCATTGACGTACGATCTCGGCTTGGGCCGGTCCGTACTGATCGCCCGTTGCAAGGCGGAGATACCACACCGCATCAGGAAGCTCATCAAGCGGATCGGGGCATGGCGAAATCATAGGAGGAAGCTGCGGAGGAACCTTCGGTTCCGTGTCGCTTGTCGACGGCGAGAGACTCTCGGTCGCCGGCGAAGAGGGCGTCCTGTCCGCCGGCGGTTTGTCGCTGGGCGGCTCCTCGGCTGAAGTTTCCTGAGCCGCCGGAGAATGAGGGGCCGCCGAAGAAGTCTCCAGTTCAGAGACTTCCGCCGTGGGGACCGGTCCCGTTGGGTTGCCCGTTGGGTTGGTTGGGCCGGTTGACGGATTCTCGGCAGACGTGGTTCCCGCCGCCCGCTTTGCCGTGGGAAGCTTGTCCGGCTCGGAAGGCGTCGCCTCGGAAAGCTCCGGGATGATCAATTTGACGCCACAGTGTGGGCAAATACCGCGTTTCCCGGCGAGAAACGATTTGACGTTCAGCTTGTGGCCGTTGGGACAGTAAAAGCGGATGCCCATCGTTCAATTCAAGATGAGTGGCCGGCGAGAGTTCGCCGAAACGCTGGTGGCTGGCAAATTTTTTTGTCGTGACGTGAAAAGCATGCTCGTCCTGGTCACGGGCCGATTATACAGGCAGTTGCTCGCGATGTCAGCGAAGTGGTTCGACCGACCGGTTGAGCCTATAAACGGCTGGCTTTCAGTTGCGGACTGACTTGCGAGCTTTCGCACCTTCAGAAGTTTCGCTGGACCGCTTCTCGTGGTCCCGATAAAATGAAGTCACTGTCGAATGAACGGCTTTCCGGCCTGGGAGGAAATGTACGATGAAACGCACGTCGCTTAGTTGGGCCGCTTTATTGATCGTCGCTGGCGTGGCATTCACGACTGGTATGCCTTCCACGACAGGTATGCCTTCTACGACAGTGGCCGGTGAGATTTCGGCCGGTAAGATTTCCGGTGAATATCTGGAGATGCGTACGTGCGACGTCTATACGGGGCCGTGCTTTGCCAACGGGCAGGTGGGGCTCACGGGCCGTGAAGCCATTTTGGCGTGGCATATCGATCAGGGACGCCAACTGGGTGTTGACCTGGCGGGCTTGAACGTCGTGATGGTGATCAAAGCGACCGACACGCTTGGCTACGGCGGTGGTCTGGTCGTCAATCCCGAACCGATTGAATCCGTCGTGCTTGTCGATGACCGCGCTACGCTTGAACAGCGTGAAGCGTTGGTCTATTTCGTGCGAAAAAAAGCGGCCAAGTTCGCTGGCAACATCAAACGGGTCGACGCGGTGGCGATCGCCATGCACTTGAACCATATCACGATGGAAGCCACGCTCGAAGCGGGCGACGCGGTGAAGATCACGACGCGCAAACTGGGCATGCGAGACTGCATCTGCACGAACGAGGTCGTCTTCTACCCGCCGCTGGTGGAGACCCTCGATTTCGAGCCGGCGTTTACCATCGACGGTTCCTTCGCCGGACGCGGCCTTGGCGTGAACTTTTCAAGCCCCGAAACACGCAGCGCCTTCCTGGCCACCTTTGACGACTGAACCGATCCCGTCTTCGGCGATGTGGCCCTACGACGAGACGGACGCGGCTGGCGATCGAAGCCGGAATTGGATGTTGAAGACGCTTTCTCAGAGCATGATGAAGTGCGAGAGGAAGACGCCTTCCCGGTCCAACGGGTCGGCGTCCGAGAAGTTCAGCACGCCGAGCAATTCGAGATAGGATCGGGGACCGGTTTTGCGCAGGTAGCGTAGTCCCACGCCATAACGCGTTTGGTCGTCGGGCGCTTCGATCGCGATCTCGGGCACGAGCGACTCGTCTTGATGGTGGCGGAACAATTGCACGCCGGCTGCCACGCCGTAGTTTTCCGCCGCATCGGGCACGGCCGCGATTCGGACCAGCGGATTCACGGCAAACGAACTGCGAATGCGGTCGAAGTTGCCGCCCGAAATCGAGTTCCAGCCGCGGGTCGCGCGAAACGCGTTCACGTAGAACACCGCGTCTTCGATGCCGACTAGATTTCGCCCAAGGCGTCGTGTGTAGTTGCTCTCAAGCACGAACAGTTGCCCGTCGCCGGTTCCCGCCGCATCGCCCCACTTGAACAGCCCACGACCGGCAATGCTCAGCGGACCGAAGAACTGCGTCACGCTGATCGCCGCATACGAGGCATCGCGGGCGGCGATTTGGCCGTGTGCCAGATAGGCCAGCGACATTTCGATAAAGGCGTGGTGCCAGTCCGCGAAAAGGTTCAACCCGACCAAATCCGCCGAAGCCCCCGGAAACGCATCGACATCGTCGATGGCGTAATAGGCCTGAAGATTCAGGTTGCTCAGCGGCGGAATCAGCAGCGTGTTCTTGCTAATCGCGATGCCGCCGATGTCGTCATTGAGCAGCAAGTTGTTGTGCAGCGCCAACGGAAAGCGCCCGACCACGATGTTGTAGTCGCGTGGCACGAACGGGTCATCGAACAGCCCGCCTAATACGCTGTAGAGTTCGCCTTCGAACCAGTAGCGATCCGGAGCGCCGGTCGAGTTGTCATCGTAAAAGCTGGGGTCGCTCAGTTGAAACACCGACCCACCGCTGTTCTTGCGTCCCAGGGGACGCCACTGAACGTGGAATCGCTCGGTTCCGGTCAGCCGCAAGTCGACGTCGAGCAAAAGCTGATGCCCGATGCCATCGTGGCGCTGCCCTCCCGACTCCAAGGCGATCGCAAAAATCTCGTAACTACCAGAGATGACAAGTCGCGGCTCCCAGGCGAAGCCTTCGCGTCCCGGCCATTTCAGCCGCGGCCATGCGCGGACCGGGTCCGTGCCGAGGAACTGTTGAAACCGCGTGATCGGACGCGGCTTTTGCCAATCTTCCGGAAGCCGCAAGAGGTCGAAGTGAGCGTGATCCTGTTCGTCCGGCCAACCAAGTCGGTCGCCTTCCGGGGCATATAGATACGATCCGCCGTGCAGCCAAAGCTCGTCCGCCAGTGACGGCAACGGATCGGTCTGGTTGGCATACGGATTTGGTGGCAGCGACGGGAAACGATCTTCGGGCAAAGGCAATCGCTCGACGGGTACCTCTTCGCCGAGCGGAACCGGCTCGATCGGCGGCAAGCGCATCCACTCCGCTGCCCGGGCGGAGACCGACGATGACAACAGCAGAAACAGCAACATGGTCACACTCGGCCAGACTTTTTGCCCGTTTCGCGGCCGCGAAGACTGATCGGTTGGCTTGCAGGGGTCTAGCGGGTGAATCATGGA
>Ga0114931_10007636_pt1 | contig 13197 bp, 12 predicted proteins | sample 2SBtaG_FD_89579 | JGI IMG/M metagenome (GOLD analysis project Ga0114931, IMG submission 89579) | Deep subsurface microbial communities from Kolumbo volcano to uncover new lineages of life (NeLLi) - 2SBTROV14_V59a metaG | ecosystem: Environmental > Aquatic > Marine > Volcanic | place: Kolumbo... | reverse complement strand
GCGACGTCCCGCCCGGCCGCTGTTCCTCATCGATATCGCTGTTCCCCGGGATTTCGATCCCCGGATCAATCAGATCGACAGCGTATTTTTACACGATATCGACGCGCTGCGGCAAATTGTGGAGCGCAACCTGGAAAAACGGCGCAGAGCGCTTCCCGCCGCGGAAAAAATCATTGACGACGAAGTTGCCGCCTATTTTAAATGGCGCAAATCCCTGAGCGTAACGCCCACCATCGTGGCGTTACGGGGCAAAATGGATGAACTTCGCCAGCTGGAGCTGGAGAAATACCGGCACCGGCTGTCGCCGGAAGAGTTTGAAAAGCTGCAGCACTTTTCCCGCGGTTTAATGAACAAAGTGCTGCACCTACCCATGGTTCAGCTCAAAAAATACAATGACGGCGAGCTGGACGGCCTGCTGCGCATCGATGTCATCCGGGAAATTTTCGGGCTGGAGAATAGCGATGAGTAGGTTAATTCGGTTAGGTAGCCGCGGCAGCCAACTGGCTTTGTGGCAATCGCGCTGGGTGAAGGAGCGCCTGCAGGAGGCCGATCCGTCCCTGCGAATGGAAATCACGGTTATCAAAACTACCGGGGATAAAATAGTTGGAACGCCGCTCTCCAAAATTGGCGACAAGGGTTTGTTTACCAAGGAATTGGATCGTGCCTTGCTTTCCGGAAACATTGATCTGGCGGTGCACAGCCTGAAGGATGTGCCTACAGAATTGCCGGCGGGGCTGGGGATTGCCGCCGTGACCGAACGCTGGGATGCCCGGGACGCGCTGATTTCCCGCGGCAGCAGCTCCATTGCCGCTTTGCCGCAAGGCGCCGCCGTGGCGACCGGCAGCCTGCGTCGCCGCGCTCAACTGCTTCATTTGCGCCCGGATTTAAAAATCATCGACCTGCGGGGCAACCTGAACACCCGCTTCCGGAAATTCGACGAATCTGACTGGAACGCCATGATTTTAGCCGTGGCCGGTGTGGAACGCCTTGGTTGGGGCGAGCGGATTAGCGCCAAAATTCCGACGACCGAAATTTTACCTGCAGTGGGGCAGGGCAGCTTTGCCCTCATTTCCCGGGACGATGACGCCCCGCTTCTTGCCAAACTGCGGCGACTGAATCATACTCCTTCGGAAATTGCTGCCAGGGCGGAACGGGCATTCTTGCGGGAACTGGAAGGCGGTTGCCAGGTGCCCATCGGCGCATTGGCGGAAGTGCACGACAATGAACTTGCTTTTTTCGGTTGTTTGGGGGACCTGGGTGGTAAAGAGCTATTGCGGGAACGCCTTTCGGGCGGTACTTCCGAACCGGAAAAACTGGGCCGAGTTATCGATCAGCGGCTGCTGAAGCGCGGCGGGCGGGAAATTCTGAAGAAAATTCGGGAGAGCGACGCCCAATGAGAAAACCGGATCCGAAATTGCGCCAGACCCGCCGAACCCAAATTATAAACAGCGCGGCGGAGCTGTTCGCCCGGACAAATTTTCACAAAGTGCTGATGGCCGACGTGGCCCGCAAAGTGGGGCTGGCCAAGGGAACGCTGTACAATTACTTCCCCGATAAGGAAGCGCTATATTTCGCCATCATTCACGACCGCCTTTCCCGCCTGCTCTATCTGCTGCAGGAGCGGGTTGAACAGCACCGGCACCCGGTAATTAATCTCCGGCGAATTATCGTCCACATGTATCATTTTCTGGTGAAATATCCCTACTTTTTTGAAATTTGGTATGGCGAGAAAACCAAAATACAGCGACAGAACCAGGGCGAACTCTGTTCCACCCACCGGGAAATCCGGAAGCGGCTGATGGAAACCATCCGGGAAGGCAAAACGCAGGAATACTTCCGTGAAATTGACGAAGAGTGGGTAACGGATATAATTCTGGGGATGATTGACAGCGCCGTGCTGCGGAAGCACGGCAAAAATTCCGGCAACGGCTCCGGAGACTCCCATCAGGAAGACGTGCGTTTATTCGAACTGGTATTGACGGCCATCGGAAAAGCTCCGGCGCTGGATTTTCACGCCCGTAAACTGGACGAACCGGAGCTTTCCCGGCGCTCCAGGGAGGCGGTAAATGGCTGACACCATCTTAATTTGCCGCGACCGCGCCCGATCTCAGGAAATGGAAGACGCCTTTTGCCGGCGCGGTTTTACCTGCACATTCTTTTCCACTTTCAAATTCCGTGAATTGCCCGATGCGTCGACGGTTCAGAACGCCTTCGGAAGTTTGGAAACTTCCGACGTCCTCATTTTCAGCAGTGTGTTCGGCGTCCGTTTTTTCAAGGCAAAGTTGACCCGGATGAAGCCGAACCCCGCCATAAAATTACCCAGAATTGTGACCGTGGGCAAAAAAACCGCCGGCATAGTTCGCCAAAAATTTCCCGAAGCAAAAGAGGTTTTACCTTTTGATAATCTGCAGAAAGCGCTGGAACAAATTGCCCGGGAAGACACCGGCCTTCGACACCGGGTTATTCATTTTACCAGCGAACAATCCTTGCGCAATGTCCGGCCGGAAATTCCGGAGAATATTGAGCTGCGGCGTGTACCTATCTACGAGACGGTTCCGGATTATTCCCACAGCGATGCCGAAATTCAGCAAATCCGCCGCAGCCGTTTTGATGTCATTTTTTTCGGCAGTCCTTCGGCGTTCCATTATTTTTTGCGCCTGGCGGGCGAAAAACCGCTGCAATCGGCCCGTCTGCTGGCTGCGATGGGAGAAACAACTGCCGTCCGCATTGCCGCTGCCGGTTTTCCCCGGCCGGTAACGCCCCCTCGCCCGAACGCGGAACTGTTGGCGGATGCGGTTAAACAGCGCCTCTCCGGGAACGGCGCCTCGCAAAATTCAACAGAAAGGAACTGATTCTTGAATCCCAAAATTTCTGAAAATACGCTTTTTATTGATGCCTGCCTGAAAAAGCCGGTGGAACGCACACCGGTATGGATAATGCGTCAGGCGGGTCGCTATTTGCCCCAATACCAGGCAATCCGCCGGAACCACGATTTTATGTCGATGTATAAAACGCCCGAGCTGGCCGCGGAGGTAACTCTACAGCCGGTGGACGTTATCGGCGTGGATGCCGCCATAATTTTCTCAGATATTCTGGTCGTTCCCGAAGCCATGGGAATGGAGTTACAGTTTGTTGAAGGCCGGGGACCGGTTTTCCCCCGGCCGCTGCGGGAAGAAGCCCAGGTGGATAAACTGCTGCCCGTTAAGGCCGTTGAACAGCTATCGTTTGTGATGGACGCCATTGCCCTTTCCCGGAAAAATCTGGCCGGGCGGGCGCCGATCATCGGATTTTCCGGTGCTCCCTGGACATTGGCCACTTACATGATCGAAGGCAGCGGTTCGAAAAACTTCACGCACATCAAACAGTGGCGTTTCGCCCGCCCGGAGCTGCTGCACCGACTGCTGGACAAAATCACGGACGCGGTAATTGATTACTGCCGGGCGCAAATGGCCGCCGACGCCCAGGCGATTCAACTGTTCGACAGTTGGGCGGGCATTCTGGATGAAGAGGGTTTTACCCGCTTTGCGCTGCCCTACGCCCGCCGGATTTTTCAGGCCATTTGGGAACCGGAAGTTCCGCTGATTTATTTCGCTAAAGGAGCGGGCGGCTGGCTGCATCATCTGCGGGAATGCGGCGCTCAGGTCATCGGCCTGGACTGGACGGTGGATTTGCATCGCGCCCGCCAGGTCCTCGGTAATGCCACCGTTATTCAGGGCAATCTGGATCCCACAGCTCTCTACGCCCCGCCGGAAACCATTCGGCGGCTGGTTCGGGACATGCTGACCACCGCCGGACAAAATCCCCGGCATGTGGCCAACCTGGGACATGGTATTTTACCGGACATCCCGGTGGAACATGCCCGGGAATTCGTCAACGCGGTCAAAGAAGAAAGCCCTCGCTTCCACATCCGAGGGCTCTGATTGGATATTTGCCAAGCGGATATTATGAAAAAACTAGAAATTAACCGAAGAGAACCAATGCCATGAGCACTACCAAATACCAAGTCAGCCTGGATTTGCTGAAAAAATATGACCGGCCCGGCCCGCGATACACCAGCTACCCCACCGCGCCGCATTTTCATTCCGATTTTGATCCGGCGGCGTATGAAGAGGAAATTCGGCGAACCAATGAGGCCGATAACCCGCCGGACGTTTCCCTCTACTTTCATTTTCCATTTTGCAAAACCCTTTGTTATTATTGCGCTTGCAATGTCATCATTACCCATAATCCCCGCCGAATCGAAGAATACCTCTACCTGCTGAAAAAGGAAATTGATCTGCTGAGCGCTAAGTTGAACCCTTCCCGCAAAGTGATTCAGCTCCATTGGGGCGGCGGCACTCCGACTTATCTTTCGCCGGAACAGATTCGGGACATCTTTTTGTACATCCGGGAAAAGTTTAATTTTGCGCCCGACGCGGAAATCAGCCTGGAAGTGGATCCCCGGCGCTTGACGGAAGAATATCTGCCCACGCTGCGGCGGCTAGGCTTTAACCGGATCAGCTTTGGCGTACAGGATTTCAACATGGAAGTGCAGGAGGCGGTAAACCGCATCCAACCGGAAGCGCTCACCCGCAAAGTGGTGACGGAAAGCCGTGCCCTAGGTTTCGATTCCATTAACGTGGACTTGATTTGCGGGCTGCCGCACCAGACGCTTTCGTCTTACAAAGAGACCGTGACCAAAATTATTGACATTAATCCCGACCGGCTTGCCGTGTTCAACTACGCCCACGTTCCCTGGCTGAAAAAACATCAGCGCATCATTCCCGATACGGCGCTGCCTAAAGGGGAAGAAAAGCTGGCCATTTTGAAAATGGTCATCGAGCGCCTGACCGAAGCGGGATATGTTTACATCGGGATGGATCATTTCGCCCGGCCGGATGATGAATTAACCGTGGCCTTACAGAACCATTCTCTCCATCGCAATTTTCAGGGCTATACCACCCGAGCCGGCGCGGAAGTGTATGCGCTGGGCGTCACCGGTATCAGTCAGTTGGAACGGGCTTACGCCCAGAACGTTAAGGATACCAAAGAGTACAGCGAAAGGCTGCTGTCCGGTCGTCTGCCCACCAGCCTCGGCTGCCGGCTAAACGATGACGACGTGCTGCGGCGTTATGTCATCAATGAACTGATGTGCAACAACCGGCTGATCAAGGCGGAGATTGAAAAGAAATTCGGCATTGACTTTGACGGCTATTTCCGGGAAGCCATCGGTCAGTTGCAGGAATTTGTTGCTGACGGGCTGCTGCAAATGACCGCCGACCGCATCGAAGTGACCGGCTCGGGGCGGTTGGTCATCCGCAATATGGCCATGGCATTTGACGCCTACCTGAAAACGGATCAGCAAAAAGACAGCCCGCTCTATTCGCGGACGGTATAGTTTAATCTGGGAAAAACCAATGAGTAAACCGACTGGCAAACTATAGTGGAAAGACTGAACAATATATCTCGCGAAAGAAAAATTCAAACTATTGCATTGATGAACTCGCACTGAATGTTATGCGGTATGAATCGAGTTTTATAGTTGCTATAAATGTCTGTAATTGATGGTGCACAAAAGTAATCGCAATATGAAATATAGAATGTACGTTGATGAGTGCGGCAACCCAGATTTGGAGAGTTCTGAAAACCCGATTCATCGTTTCTTAAGTCTCACCGGAATAATTATCGATTTAGAGTACGTAAGAACTACATTATATGAGGAAATTGAATCATTAAAAACCAGATATTTTGACTCACATCCGGACGATCCAATCATTCTACACAGAAAGGAAATTGTTAATGCAAAATATCCTTTTGAAGTACTGAAGGATCAAAAGATACGAAAAGAATTTGACTCTGCACTTCTTGATTATCTCGAAACCTGGGAATATTCAGTAATAACGGTATGCCTTGATAAAAAAGTTCACAAAGAAACGTACAAAACTTGGAGGTATGAACCGTATCATTATTGTCTTGCAATTCTTTTAGAAAGATACGCAATGTTTTTAGAGCAACACCAGGCCAAAGGAGATGTAATGGCGGAATCGAGAGGCGGAAGAGAAGATAGGAAGTTAAAAGATTCGTTTGGCAGACTTTGGAAAGAAGGCACTTAATATGTAACTCCTGAACGTTTTCAAAAAGTACTCACTAGCAAGCAACTAAAGGTTAAACCAAAGGCAAACAACATCTCAGGTTTACAAATTGCGGATATTATTGCCCATCCAAGCCGAACTGAGATACTGATTGAAAACGGGAAACGCGTCACTCCACTTGCTCCCTTTGCCATAAAAATAGTATCCATTTTGGAAAGTAAATATTATCAGCATGAAGGTCGGATTTTTGGAAAAAAGTTTATATAATAAAAAGGGCCCTATAAGGGCCCGATGGCTTTCGCCATCCACCTCCAGTAATCTGGATTGTTTTTATATTAAACAAATTTCATTTGGATGTCAACATTTTTCAGTAAAATCCAAAAAGTATTTGTTCCCAATTCTCAACAGAGCGAAACAAATGATGAATTCTGCCGAAATTGGGCGGGTTAAATGAACGCACTACAAAAAACAGACGCCTTGATCATCGGCGGAGGCATTTCCGGCCTGTGCACTGCTTTTTCCCTGCGGGAAAAGGGAGTTGCGGTGCGCCTGCTGGAAAAATCCGCCCGGGTGGGCGGCGTTATCCGCTCGATTTGCGAAGACGGATTTTTGTACGAGTACGGCCCCAACAGCAGCCTGGATACCACGCCGCTGCTGCACAAACTGATTCAAAAATTAAATTTGCAGCCGGAACTCGTGTATGCCGGACCACAGGCAAAAAACCGCTATATTTTGCGCAACCGAACGCTGCACGCGCTGCCCACGGGTCCCCTGGCTTTTCTGAAAACGCCGTTGTTCAGTTGGAAAGCCAAGATGGGGCTGCTGCGGGAACCGTTCGTGCCGCCTCGCCGAGAGGGTGAAGACGAATCGTTAGCCGGATTCGTCCGTCGGCGGCTGGGGAATGAATTTTTGGATTACGCCATTGATCCGTTCGTGGCGGGGGTGTACGCCGGTCGGGCAGAAAATTTGAGCGTGCGCAGCGCCTTTCCCAAACTTTACTCGTTGGAACAGAACTACGGCAGCCTGATCCGCGGCGCGGTGCGCGGCGCCCGGCAACGCCGCAAACAGGCCGAAACCTCCAAACAGTCGGCTAAAATGTTTTCCTTCCGTAACGGAATGGAAACGCTGGTGCGGGCGCTGGCGGAAAAAATGAAAGAACAGATAGAGACCGGCGCGGAAATCATCGCCGTGCGCCGGAACGAAAACGGCTTCGAAGTGCTGTACCGCAGCGAAAGCGGCAGTGAGCGGAGCGTTTCCTGCCGTCATTTGATTTTCACCGTTCCCGCGTACGCCCTGAGCGAAATGCCCTTCGAGTTTGGTTTTCCCCCGGCCCGCGCCCTCAAAGAAATTTCTTACTCGCCAGTGGCAATAGTGTTCTGGGGGTTCCGGGAAAATCCCGCCGACCGCCCGTTGGACGGTTTCGGTTTCCTGGTACCGCGCAAGGAGAACCGCCATATTCTGGGCAGCATCTGGAACTCCCGAATTTTCCCCGGCCGCGCTCCGGAAGGCGGAGTGGCGATGACCACCTTCCTCGGAGGCAGCCGTCAGCCGGAACTGGCCGTCCTGCCGGATGATGACCTCGAAAATCTGGTGCGAAACGATCTTCAAGAGATTCTGGGCATTTCGCGCCAACCCAATTTTCGCTTCATTTACAAGTGGGTGCGGGCCATTCCCCAGTACAACCTAGGCCACCGGAAAACTATGGAAAAGATTGCGGCGTTTGAAGAATCCCATCCCGGACTTTATATTAGCGGTAATTTTCGGGGCGGCATTTCCCTCACGGACTGCATCAAGAACGCCGGAACCCTGGCGGAACGAATCGGCCGGGAAATTTCCGCTCCCGCGATGATGACACAATGAAGGAGAAATTTATGTTTACCCCCTACTACCGGCCGCGACGGCTGCGTAAAAATTCCCAAATTCGAAACCTGGTGCGGGAGACAGTGTTGACGGCCAACGATCTCATCCTGCCCCTGTTCGTGGTGCCGGGCAAGGATGTCAACAATCCCATCGGCAGCATGCCGGGCCACTCTCAGCTTTCCATCGATAACCTGGTTCGCGAGGCTAAAGCGGTGTATGACAGCGGCATTCAGTCGGTCATCCTCTTCGGCATTCCCGAGCACAAGGACGCCGTGGGTTCCGGCGCCACCAGCGACGAGGGCATCATCGCCCGGGCGGTGCGCGCGGTAAAGGATGCCGTGCCGGAGCTGTACCTGGTCACCGATGTCTGTTTCTGCGAATACACCGATCACGGCCACTGCGGGCCGCTGAAAGGGCAGGAAGTGGACAATGACGCCACGCTGGAGCTGCTGCAAAAACAGGCGCTGGTGCACGCCCGGGCCGGCGCCGATATGGTGGCCCCCTCCGGGATGATGGATGGGATGGTGGGCGCCATCCGGGAAGCGCTGGACGAGGAAGGATTTGCCGATCTGCCGATTATGAGCTACGCCGCCAAGTACGCTTCGGGATTTTACGGGCCGTTTCGCGATGCGGCGGAGAGCGCCCCGCAATTCGGCGACCGCAGCAGCTACCAGATGGATCCCGCCAACGGCGATGAAGCCATGCGGGAAGTGGAACTGGATGTGGAGGAAGGCGCGGACATCGTGATGGTGAAGCCGGCGATGCCGAACCTGGACATTTTGTACCGGGTAAAAACGGAGTTCGGTCTGCCCACCGCCGCCTACCAGGTTTCCGGAGAATTCGCCATGATCAAGGCGGCGGCGCAAAACGGCTGGCTGGATCATGACCGGGTGATGCTGGAATCGCTGACGGTCATCAAACGGGCTGGCGCGAATATGATTTTGACCTATTTTGCTAAAGATGTGCTGAAGCTGCTTTGATATTTAGTCTGGAAAACTGAATGAGGAATGGATAGCCGCAGGCTTTAGGCTGAGAAAACCATTAGGGGGTGCGTTGTTTCGGTTATTGCCAACGAAGTTAAGCCATCTCCAAATTTGGTTAGGAACGAAAGATGAATCTTTCGCTAAAAAATCTTTTTAAGTCCGGCGGGAAAGCTCACTGGGAAAAAATATACCGCAAATACGATTCCACGGAAGTCGGCTGGTATCAGGAACGACCGGAAACTTCGTTGCAATTTATTGAAAATACAGCACTTAGCAAATCAGATAAAATCATTGATGTCGGCGGTGGCGAATCGAGGCTGGCGGTTCTTTTACTGGATGCCGGTTACCGGAACATAACGGTGCTGGATATTTCTGCCCGGGCGCTGCAGGCCGCTCGGCAGTCTGCAGGGGAGAAAGCAGTTCAAATCCGCTGGATAGAAGCGGACGTTACGGAATACGCCTTTTCGAGGCAATTCGACCTCTGGCACGACCGGGCGGTGTTTCACTTTCTCCGGGATGAATCCCAGCGCAGAAAATATAAAGCGGCGCTGGAAAGCGCGCTGAAACCCGGCGGCCATTTCATCATTTCTACCTTCAGTTTGGATGGTCCGAAAAAATGCAGCGGATTAAACGTTGTCCGTTACGATGTATCCGGTTTGCAGGCGGAGATTGGCGCTAATTTTGAATTGCAGCACTCCGGCAAAGAGTTGCACCACACTCCCTGGGGAGAGCGGCAGGAGTTCATCTGGTGCTGGTTTCAAAAAATCGGTTAAAAATAAATATGGCGACGCAGGTACCGGTTCAGTGTTAATCGGCGAAATCAGTGGTTCAAAAAGGGGAAAAAATGAACTTCAGCAATAGCGAAAATTTATTCGAAAAGGCTCAAAAATTGCTGCCCGGCGGGGTGAACTCACCGGTGCGGGCATTTAAATCGGTAGGCGCCAGCCCGATTTTTCTGAAAAAAGGCCGGGGCTCCCATCTATGGGACGTGGACGGGAACGAATTTATTGATTATGTCGGTTCCTGGGGTCCGTTTATTGTCGGTTACAGCCATCCACAGGTGGTGGAGGCCATCCGGGAAGAGGCCGGCAAGGCCGTTAGCTTCGGCGCGCCCACCGCAGTGGAAATTGAACTGGCGGAACTCATTATCCAAATGGTGCCGTCCATCGAAATGGTGCGGATGGTCAACTCCGGCACCGAAGCCACCATGAGCGCCATCCGGCTGGCCCGCGGCTTCACCGGACGGGACAAATTCATCAAATTCAGTGGCTGCTATCATGGCCATGGGGACAGCTTTCTGATCCAGGCCGGTTCCGGCGCTACCACTCTGGGCGCGCCCAACAGCCCCGGCGTCACTCCTTCCGTGGCGCGGGACACACTGATCGCCCGGTACAACGATTTATCTTCTGTGGAGAAGCTTTTCGCAGAACACCCGGAAGAAATTGCCGCCGTTATTGTGGAGCCAGTAGCCGGAAATATGGGCGTGGTGCCGGCGCAGGAAGGCTTTTTGGCCGGGCTGCGGGAGATTACCCGGCAGAATGGCAGCCTGCTTATTTTTGATGAAGTGATGACCGGCTTCCGGGTGGCCCGCGGCGGCGCGCAGGAACGTTTCGGCATTATACCGGACCTGACTACGCTGGGCAAGATTATCGGCGGCGGCCTGCCGGTGGGCGCCTATGGCGGGCGTAAGGAAATCATGGAAAAGGTTTCTCCCGCCGGACCGGTGTACCAGGCCGGCACCCTTTCCGGCAATCCTCTGGCCATGCGCGCCGGACTGGAAACGCTGAAATTGATCAACTCTCCGGGATTTTATGAAGCGCTGGAAGAAAAAAGCGCCCGCCTGGAAGCGGGAATACGGAAAAATTTGCAACGGCTGAACTTGCCGTTATACAATACGCGGGTCGGTAGTATGGGCTGTCTGTTTTTTACGGAAAACGAGGTTTGGGATTATGACGCTGCCCTGAAATGCGACACCGAAAAATATGCTGTTTATTTCCGGGAAATGCTCGCGCGGGGCATTTATCTGGCGCCGTCGCAGTTTGAAGCCTTCTTTATTTCCGCGGCGCACAGCGATGAGGATATTGAAAAGACGATCGCGGCAAATTATGAGGCGCTGAAAAAAACGTTATAATGCATTTTATCCGGCAACAAAAAAGAAAGTAAATCGTAAAAATTAGGAAATTGTTTTTACTTTACCTGTTGCAACTGAACTAAAACCTAGCAAGGTGCTATCTAAATTAAGGAGGGGTTCGGGTATGGGTTCGGTCAGCTTTTGCGGCGAACGCCGTTCGTTTTTAGCCATCACCATTGTTTTTCTTATTTTATTTGGCAGCCGGGTTGCTCCGGCGCAATCCGCCAGAACGGATTATTCCGCCAGCGTGGGAGCCTCACCGTATGATTTGTCGGGCACCGGCACGGCATCTGTCTTTGGCCTGGCGATGGATACCCAATTAGCGCCCTTCTTGCTGGTTGAATCCGGAATCAGATTTTTCAGTTATAAATCCCAGTTCTCCGACCGAATTTCTTATTTACTTCCTGAATTCAGCATCAAATTTCTGCCGCTGAAAAAGGCGCTTACTCCCTATCTAGCGGTTGGCGGGGGCATCGCCGCCTCCGTCCAGGGTCCCGGCGAAACCAATTTGGCACTTCATACGGCTCTGGGATTGCGCGCCCGCCTCCATGCGGGAGTTTTTCTGCAAACCGAAGCCCGGCTGCGCAGTATCGATCCCTGGACGGGCAGCACGCTTGACCTGACTTTCGGAATTGGGCGCAGCTTTTAAACTACGATGTTAAAAAGGCGATTGAGATCAATGGTGAGGTGCCACTGAGTGGAAATATATTGTAAAAGGAAATTCCATAAAGGGAATCAGCTTAGTCCAGGATCTATCCGCCAACTCAAACAAAGCGATATTTTCGGAAGTTGGTAATGCTTTCGTTGAGAACAACTTTGACCACGGCCATCAAAGGCACCGAAAGCAGCATTCCTAAAATGCCAAACAGCTTGCCACCGATAATCACTAACAGCAAAACCAGCAGCGGGTGCAGATTGACCGACCGCGCCAGAACCAGCGGCTGAAACACCACATTGTCAATCAGTTGAATCAGGGCAAAGGCTATGATTATATAAAGTATATACGAGAAATTCCCGGTATGTAACACTGATATAATAATGGCGGGTATGGCCCCCGCAATGGGGCCGATGTACGGGATGATATTGGCGAAACCGGCAAAGGCGCCGATCAGGAAAAACAACTTCACGTCCAGAATCCGCAGAGCAATGATGGACAAAATCCCCACCAACAGCGCGTCCAGAAAAATGCCGCGCAGATAATTCCCCAGTTGTACGTCCATTTTATGCAACACATTCAATGTGAATTCAAAATAGCGGTTGGGCACCAGACGGATAAACTCTCTTTTCAATTTCCGGCCATCCCGAATGATGAAGAATATAATGAAAGGAATGATAACCAGATTCGATATTAAGCTCACCACGTTGAGCAGGTAACCCAAAAACCTGTTTCCGAAGGAAGCGGATAGTTTTTGCATGCTGTTCATCAAATCCACTTGCTGTAAACCTAAAAAAGCGAACCGGGTTTTAATAAATTGCTGGATTTTATTTAAGAATTCGCCGGCCTGTTGCCGGGTAATCCCGCCCTGCACGCTCTTCAGTTCGTGAGTGAGGGCGGGAAGCAGGAGAAAAATGAATAATATGATGATCGCCACCACGCCCAGGAAAATTAGGGCGGTAGCCGTGTTGCGGCTCAGGCCGCGCGATTCCAGATGAGTCGCCAACGGTTCGAGGATATAGGCCAGCAGACTGGCGATGATTAACGTCCGAAAAATTTCTCCGGCAATGAACGCGATTGCAATAATTCCCGCCAGGGCGACAAAAAAGATCGCGACCTTTATTTTCACGAAGGTGGATTCATTCATTTTCTGGCCGCTGCTTTCGATTTTTTTAAGGTGTCCAGTTGTTTCTGCAACTCCTGCACCTGGACGTTGGAAAGCTTCAATCTTTCGCCGATAATCCGCGCCAATTGCAGGGTAATTTTTACGCCCAGGCGCGGGTTTCTTTCAATGAGTGAAAACAGATCCGATTGGAACATTCCCCAGATTTTGCAGTTTGTTTTGACGATGGCGGCGGCGGAACGGGGAGATTCGTCCAGCAGAGCTAATTCACCAAAAAACTCTCCCGGGCCCAACTCCGCCAACACCCGGTTGGTCGGCTCATAAACAATTTTTACCACGCCTTCTTCGATGATGTACATTCCCACTCCGGGTTC
>Ga0114931_10007635_pt1 | contig 13198 bp, 11 predicted proteins | sample 2SBtaG_FD_89579 | JGI IMG/M metagenome (GOLD analysis project Ga0114931, IMG submission 89579) | Deep subsurface microbial communities from Kolumbo volcano to uncover new lineages of life (NeLLi) - 2SBTROV14_V59a metaG | ecosystem: Environmental > Aquatic > Marine > Volcanic | place: Kolumbo... | reverse complement strand
AGGATGGATTTAAGACAGCGCCCTCCATCAGGTCCCGTTTGATGACAGGGGCACAGGAGAAAAGCAACACGGTTAAAAGCATTAAAACAACCGTTGAGGAGATTCCTTTCATTATGGTATATTTTATCATTTTTTCTGCTTTAAAGAAAGGCGTAAGGCGCATGGCGCAGAGCGCATAGCGGACAAAACAGCGTCAGATCAAAACGGGCTGTTGCCCTAACCCTAAATCGTTACCCCTGAAGTGAACTACCCTGCGGCAGAAACCGCAGGGAGTCTGAAAATTGTATGTTTATTTTCGGTGTCATTCCCGCTTGTCGGGAATCCTTCGACTTGTTCGGCATTTGGGCAAGACATGTAAAGAGCGGCATCTCCTTAATTCCATTGCATAAATATCATGCATCGAAGCAAAAAATTTCTTGACAACAGGCAAATAATCTGGTATAAATATTAAAAGGACTTTTTTGCACGGAAAAACCTAATGTCGTGTCAACCTCGTAATGTCAGTGTGTTTGAATTGTCATTCCCGCTATGTCGGGAATCATACTCAAAGAACGATTCCCCGAACGCTTTAGGGGAATAACAATTGAGAGTTGACGCAAGACTAACAGGTTTGTCGTGATCCTTATCCTGCCCACAGGACAAAAAGGATCTCTTTTATATATCTACATCTGCTTGTAACGTGCAGGCAGGGAAAGGAACAGACAGAAATGAATATGTCATCACAACAGACCGCCGTTACCGACAGAACTGTCCAAAACAGTTTATCCTTTCTTCAGAGACTACTATCAGGTTACCATCCACGTAATTTCGTTGTCAGATTATGGGATGGTACCAGGTGGATTGCGGAACCGGGACAGCCTGAACGCTTTACCCTGGTTTTACGGCACCCCGGCGCAGTGCGCAAGATGTTCTGGCCACCGACCGAACTGGCCATGGGCGAAGCATACATTTATGACGACTTCGATATCGAGGGAGAGATTGAAGCCATATTCCCGTTGGCCGACTATCTTGTTAATGGACGGCATAACGGTGCATCCCCATCGTTGCGCAACATATGGTGCCTGTTGAAGCTGCCGTCCGGGGGCAGTTCGCATGTTGGCCGCCAGGCAGCCCGCCTGACTGGAAAGCGTCATTCCATCGAGCGTGACCGGATGGCCGTGACTTATCACTATGACGTGCCTAACGCTTTCTACAAGCTATGGCTGGATCAACGAATGATCTACTCCTGTGCCTACTTTGCAACACCTGATGATGATCTGGATACGGCACAGGAACGTAAGCTGGACTATATCTGTCGCAAGTTACGTCTGCGCCCCGGCCAGCGTCTGCTTGACATCGGTTGTGGTTGGGGTGGGCTGGTGATTTATGCTGCACAGCGCTACGGCATTGAAGCCGTTGGTATCACCCTCAGCAGGCAGCAGGCTGAACTGGCCAATGAGCGTATCCACGAGGCCGGACTGGATGATCAATGCAGTGTGAAGGTCTGTGATTACCGCCTGTTGGACGAGCCGGAAGGCTACGATAAACTGGTAAGCGTGGGGATGTTCGAACACGTGGGCAAAGAGCTGCTGCCCGAATATTTCGAGCGGGCGTGGCGCTTGCTGCGTCCGGGCGGCGTCTTTCTCAACCACGGCATTGCCGTCAATGCTACGGAACCGGTGCAACACAAACCGACCTTCAGCGACAGGTACGTATTCCCGGACGGCGAACTTTTGCCGATCAGCGCTACACTGGAGAAGGCTGAGAAGAGGGGCTTCGAGGTACGCGATGTAGAGAGCTTGCGTGAGCACTATGCGCTTACACTTCACCATTGGGTGCGAAGATTGGAAGACCGTCACGACGAGGCACGTAAAGCCGTCGATGAGGTAACATACCGCGTTTGGCGACTGTTTATGTCCGGTTCGGCCTATGAATTCCGGGTCGGTCGAAACAATATATACCAGACGCTGCTTGTCAAGCCCGTCAATGGCGACAGCGGGCTGCCTCTAACGCGGGCCGACTGGTACGCTTAGCGCCTTAATGGTGGAAACCGGATCCGTTGTTTACTGGCCGTTACTCAAATGGAAAGACGGCTCCTGCCGTCATTCCGGGAATAGAAGCCTCTCTGGGTACCGTCATCCCAGAAATAGATGCAGAACGACAAGAATGCCGTTATTTGCTCCCTATGCGCTTTGCGCATATTTCCGGTTACACCGGCAGGCTCCGATATCCGGAATCATGTGAACTACCCAACGGCAGAGACCGCAGGGCGTCTGAAAATTGTATCTTCATTTTTGGTGTCATTCCCGCTTGTCGGGAATCCCTCGACTTGTTCGGCATCACAAAAAAGATTCCCCGAACGCTTTCGGGGAATGACACTGTGCCGGAATGACAGAATAACGATAACTGTTCGACTTTATACAGTCATTTGTCATTCCCGCAATCCCGAACGCATTCGGGAGCCGGGCATCCTTTTTAAAGAACGATTCCTGACAAGCCGGAATGATTGACATATGGAGCTGCGGCAGAGACCGCAGAAGGTATTATATTTATTATAAAAACAACGCCACTGCAATTATAAAATCTGAGCTCAGGCAGCTTTTTTCTTTTTCTTCTCCTCTGCCTTTGCAAAAACCTCCCTGGCATTGAAGGTGCCGTCTATCGCCTGTTTCGGACACCTGGCAGTACAGATCCCGCATCCGATACACCTTGACCGGTCAATGGTATGTACCTTCTTCAGCTCACCATATGCGGCATTAACTGGACATACCTTCATACAGGCATTACAGCCGATGCACTTCTCTTCAATAATAACCGCCTTCGGCCTGGTGGGCATAAAATCAACAATGGCCTTGGTGGGACATTTTCTGACGCAGAGGCCGCAGACCCTGCATTTCTCAAGGTCAATCCTTGAGACATTATTCTCAATCATCGGCGCATCAAAGGGACAGACCTTCACGCAGGCGCCACAGGCTATGCAGCCTATCTGGCAGTTTTTCCTTGTATCGGCTCCCCTGTCTCTCGAGTGACAGGCAACAAGCACCGCCCTGCCTGCAGGGAGCACCTCTATCACCTTCTTCGGACATGCCGCCTCACATTTACGGCAACCGGTACACTTGCCCATATCCACAACAGGGTAGCGGTCTTCGTTCATATGAATTGCATCAAAGGGACAGACCTTCTCACACGTACCGTAACCAAGACAGCCGAAGACACATGACTTGTCCCCGCCACCCGCAAGAACAGCGGCCCTGCAGTCCTGGACACCCTCGTACTTAAACCTCTTAACGGATTTGGACCAGTCTCCCTGACACATGATCCGGGAGAAGTTGGGCTCAGCTGCAATAGCCTCTTTGCCGGTTATAAGGGCGACCATCTTTGCTGAACGTTCTCCACCTGGGGTGCACAGATTCGGCGGGACGTCGGGGTTCTGGACCACGGCCTCGGCATACTGGTCGCAGCCCGCATAGCCACAGGCCCCGCAGTGCGCACCTGCAAGGTGTTCACGAACCTGGTCAATCCTCGGATCACGCTTGACGGAAAACCTCTTGGCTGCATAGGCAAGCCCCAGGCCGAACACAGCCCCGACGCCGAGGACGAAGATAAAGGTAAACTCGAGGGTCTTAAGGACGTCTACACTCTCTCTTGCCTCGGTACCGCCGCCGACCCCGACCCGGGGCAGAGGTACATGGTTGATAATCCAGCTTAAATCAAGGTGTTTAAGAAAAGATATCAGGTCTGTAATATAGCTCAAATCCATCATCCTGAAAACCTCCATATATGTTCAATCAGATCTCTGCATCAAGATAAACAAAACAGCCCTTTAACAAAAATCAGCATAACGTCAACAAACCAAAAATCCGGCATTTAAGATCTATTAAAGGGTTATCAACCCGGAGAAGCCCATGAATGCAAGAGAGATAAGGGCCGTAGTTACCCAGGCTATGGGCATACCCCTGAATGGTTTCGGGACATCGGCAAGTTCAAGCTTCTCGCGGATGCTTGCCATAACGGTGAGGGCAATGGCAAAACCGATACCGAAGCCCAGGCCGAAGGCGAGACTCTCTATAAAGTTATATCTCTCGCTGGTATTTATAAGGGGCACGGCAATGATGATACAGTTTGTCGATATAAGCGCCAGATACACACCGAGCTTGTAGTACAGACCGGGACTCACCTTTCTCATGATTGTGTCTGATGCCTGAACAAAGGCGGCAACTATCCCGATGAAGATGATTATTTTGAGAAAAGTAATTTCAAGGGGAACCATAACATAATAAAAAACAAGCCAGCTAAGCGCTGCGGCTATCACCATAACGGATGTGAAGGTTATGCTCATACCGACGGCTGTCTCCATCTTTTTGGAAACACCGAAAAAAATACACAGGCCAAGGAACCTCGTGAACACAAAGTTATTAATAACCGAGGCCGCTATGAAAAGCTCAAAGAGTTTTACGAATTCATTACTCATTTTCTAACCTCCGGGATATATCGACTAAATACCCTGATTTATTATCAACACTTTAATCCTTAAATTGCAATTAAAACCCTCACAAGGTCCCGGAATCCAGGGGGAGGATCAGTGCCCGCCGGCGCCTCCTGCTCCCTTACCACCATAAAAGCGCATGTCTATCCAGTTGAAAAAGCCCATCAGCAGACCAACCACAAGGAAGCCCCCGGTAGGCAATATCATTATAAGCATGGGCTTGACCTGGACTATGGTATAACCAATGATGGTCCCCCTGCCGAGCAGCTCCCTGAAAAAACTTATAATCAGCAGAGCAACAAGGAAGCCCAGTCCGGAACCCAGGCCGTCAAAGAATGAGGGAACCACCTTGTTCTTGCTTGCAAACATCTCTGCCCTTGCAAGGATTGAGGCAAAGGCCACTATAATCTGGATGTAGAGACCTATCTCCTTGTATGCAGTCCTTGCATAGGCGGCCATGAGCATGTCGACAAATGTCACCCATCCCGAGATTATCAGCATGTAGATCGGTATCCTCATCCTGGGATGTATGAACCTCCTCAGGAGGGAAACGGTTGTGTTCACCATGGTCTGAACAAAGAGCACGGCCACTCCCAGAAGAAAACCGTTCTTCACACTGTTGGTCACGGCAATTGAGGGACAGAGGCTTATAACAAGTCTGAAGATGGTATTCTCTTTGAATATACCGTTTTTTATCAGCTGAAGATTACTAACCTTTTCTTCCTGCAGATGCTCCATGCTCCACCTCTCCTTTTTTTAACGCTTTAATCAAGAATTCCAGACCCTTCTTTATACCATCCTCTGTTACGGCCCTCGATGAGATTGTCGCACCTGTGATAGCCTGGACATACTTGTCGGTCTTTGTCTTAACCACCTTCAGGTGTTTCAGATCCTTGCCTTTAAACCGCTTCTTGAAATAAGGAAGGGCTATCTCATCACCAAGTCCCGGGGTCTCGGCATGATGGAGGATATCCATCCTCTGCACCACAAAATCATCGTTAACGGCAAAGAGAATATTTATATAACTTGAATACCCCTTACCAAATGTCTGCACGATGTAGCCGATTGTTTTACCGTCTTTTTTAGCCACGAAATACTCTGCATCTTTATCATGCGGATACCAGTCGCCAAGCTTTTTTATAGTGTCGGCCGCGGGCATCATCCTCTGCAGGGCCTCCTTCTTCTCCTGCGCGTTCTTTCTGAATATTACCGGAGAAGTCTTAGCATACACGGCGGCAAGGAGTAGCCCCCCGGCAAGATAGAGTGCCACAAGGTTGAAAGTCATCTTCAGTATATCCTTAAAATTCACTCTCTGGCCTCCTTTCCGGCCCCGAAGACCTTTGACTTCATATTCCTCTCGATCAACGGACTGAAGCAGTTCATAAGCAGGATTGCAAACATAACACCCTCGGGATACCCGGCCTTCAGCCTTATAAGGATTGTGAGAAATCCGCAGCCGATACCAAATAAAATCTGCCCATTCCTGACCGAAGGACAGGTCACATAATCAGTGGCCATAAAAAAGGCGCCGAGCATCAGGCCACCGCTCAGGAGATGAACGATCGGATCTCCGGTGAAGAGTCCTTCCTTTCCACCGAATATCCATGCAAGAACCGCAACGGTAGTAAGAAATGAAACCGGTATATGCCATGTAATGTATCTCTTGTATAGAAGGAACAGCGCACCTATCAGGATGGCAATTACTGAAACCTCTCCAATAGAGCCCGCCCTGTGACCGATGAGGAGCTGGATATAGAGGTTCATCTTGCTGCCAAAAACCTCAATAAGCTTATGCATCCCTCCCTCTTTCAGAATACCAAGGGGCGTTGCCGTGGTCTTGGCGTCAAGCCCCACAAATGCGGCAGTAGGCGCCATCCATGTGGTCATGGCCCTCGGCCAGGTAATAAGGACAAAGGCCCGGCCGATGAGTGCCGGGTTGAATATATTGTATCCCAGTCCCCCGAAGAGTTGTTTTGTGATCGCCACAGCAGCAAAGGAACCCACCAGGGGTATATAAAACGGAACCGTTGCCGGCAAATTCATCCCCAGGAGGAGACCTGTCAGAAAGGCGCTCCCGTCACCAAGGGTTACCACCCTTCCCGTCATCCTTTCAATCATCCACTCACTGAACAGTGAGCCCAATATACACAACACCGTAACATAAATAGCCCTCGGCCCAAAATAATATGCTCCCATCACAAAGGCAGGAAGAAGACTGAGGCTCACCGTCCACATTATCTTTCCAACGGTCTCGTCACTCCTTATATGTGGACTTACCGCTACAACAAGTTCCTGTTCTTTCCTTGCTACAGCCATCCGTATACTCCTTTGTATTATCGAATTTGCAAGTTTATCTGAAAGCAGTTACCTTTTATCTAAATTGAGCGATTCTCTTACCTAAGAGACCATTCAAATACCGGATGGTACAATGGTATAGGGTTTGAACGGCTTCCAATTTTTCATAAGCCTCACCTGGATGGTGAGGTGAAAAATTGCCTCGGAGTCCCGACTTGATGTCCCGACAATAGGTCGGGAGAATGAGTGAAAACCCTGTATCATTGTACCTGACAGCCATAAAATCGCTCAATTTACCTTTTAACAAGAGACTTTGCAAGTCTTATAAGCTGTACAATGGGCCTCTTCGAAGGACAGACATACGTACAGGACCCACATTCAAAGCAGTCAAAGAGGTTATAGTCCTTTGTGTCTTCATAATGCTCCTTCTCGGCAAATAGGCTTAGCATTAAGGGCATCAGCCCCATGGGGCAGGCATCAATGCATCTGCCGCACCTGATACAGGGACCGAATTTATCCAATGGAACATACTCCTGTTCCGACATGACCAGCACACCTGATGTCCCTTTTGTTACAGGCACATCCAGCGCATACTGGGCAAACCCCATCATAGGTCCGCCGAGCACCACCTTAACCGGGCTGTCGGCAAAACCACCACGGTCTTCTATTAACTCTATTATGGGAGTGCCGATACGGGCCTTCACGTTACCCGGATTCCTGATACCGAGGCCGGTAACCGTCACAACCCTTTCAATAAGGGGTTTCCCGTACCTGCAGGCCTCATAAATTGCAACCGCCGTGCCCACGTTCTGTACAACGACACCGATATCCATGGGGAGGCCTCCGGCCGGGACATCCCTGTCTGTTATTGCCTTGATCAGCATCTTTTCAGCGCCCTGGGGATATTTGACATCAAGTGGACTCACTTCGATGTCCGGGCCCCCCGAAGCAGCCTCTTTTATCTTCTCAATTGCATCGGGCTTGTTGGCCTCGATTCCCACATAGCCCTTCTTCACACCGAGCACCCTCATCAGGATCTTCAGCCCTTCTATCACATCCTTTGGTGTCTCGACCATAAGCCGGTGGTCTGCCGCAAGATAGGGCTCACACTCCGCACCATTGATTATAACTACGTCTATGGGCTTTTCCTTGGGCGGAGAGAGCTTCACATGGGTAGGGAAGGTGGCTCCACCCATACCTATAATCCCTGCATCCTTTATTTTTTGCTTGAGTTCATCGGGAGAGATATTCATGTAGTCGGGGTTATCCCTCAGCCGGGTCCACTCATCCTTACCGTCGTTCTCTATAACAACGGACGGGACCATCCTCCCCATCGCATTTGGTATATCCATGATGGCCACGACCTTTCCGGAGACAGATGAATGAACCGGGGCGGATACAAACCCCGCCGGCTCTCCAACGAGCGCCCCCTTCTTCAGCTCCTGACCGATCTCAACGACACAGTTACAGGGAGCGCCGATATGCTGACTTAAGGGAATAAATACCCGGGCGGGGGCATTCACCTCTTTTATCGGGGCACCTGCTGCAAGCTCCTTGTGATAGGGGGGGTGAATTCCACCTCTAAAGGTCAATAGTGCCATCCTTCCTCCTGAAAAATTAGGTTCATTCGTAAAAAAGTTGAAAACACTTGATCAGTCTGTCATTCCCCGAAAGCGTTCGGAGAATCGTTTCTGCAATATCCTCGTATAAATAACTAAATGCCGGTTTGCTTTGTCTAATAAGAATCTGTGTATAAATTACAATGCACCTTGCCAAAGGCCCCGACCTTTGGTCGAAAAGTTTGACAGTCATTTGTCATTCCCGCAATCCCGAATGCATTCGGGAGTCGGGAATCCTTCTTAAAGAACGATTCCGGACAAGCCGGAATGACGGAAAAAAGACCGCTCTGCCTCTGCGCTTTGAACGATTCCCCGAACGCTTTCGGGGATTGACATTGTGCGTTGTAGTTAATGTTAAGTTGAATTTTAAGCCTCTCTTCAACTAAAACACGAAAGAGCCAAAAATTATGATAGCTGCAGCCGAGTTTAAGTGAAATAAAAATCAATAAGTAATAACATTATGGGGACCCTTAAGTCAAGGCAGCGTTATCAGTTTACGTAATATATCCATATAACAAATTTATCTCAAGTCTGGAATTTATATAAGAAGGTCGTTAACCCTTTCAGGTTCGAATCCTTCAGAAAGCAGGACATTCCTCATAAAGCTGAAGACCTTTATCCTCTGCTTACCGCCCAACTGCGGATAAAAGACCGGATGTGCCACCACCGCCCCCCTGAAGGCATAGAAGGGGGCAACAACGGAAAGGATCTCCCTGTCCCCGGTAAGCTAAATGTATCTCTCATAAAAGAGTTCAAGGGCCTCTCTGTAGGCTCCCGTAACTGAATCATGATACATGATTGAATAGAATATATAGTTGATGGTCATTGCAGTGATATCATCAGCCCCGTCACCCCAGGGGCCTCTGCTCCTGTCAAGGAGAACAAAGTCGTCTCCCCTGAACCAGATATTGCCCGGGTGGAAGTCACCATGTATCTGACAGAGTCTCCCATGGAATGGTTTCAGACGTGCACGCCAGTCGACACACAGCTTTTCGATCTCCGCCATTGTATCATAACCGACCACGCCATCCGGATAGGAATCAAAGACACCCATGAGGCATTCTCCGTGCCCGATGGTATCCCTGATCTTCCGCCGGTAAAGGGTCTTTGATTCCTTCTTCACCGAATGAATCTCCTTGAGGTAACCGGCCATGGCCTGTATCTTCTTCCTGTCCATCTCTGACAGGGCAGGTTTATCCTTCATCTCCTCAAGGTCACTGAAGTAGTTCGTACCCCCTGCCTTCTCCATGACCAGGAAATACTCCTTTCCCCCACTTACCGATCTCACCGATCCGTCCTCTGTAAGGGCAACAACATCTACAGCCCTGATATGTTTCGGCAGATTGCCGTACTCGTCGTAGGCCAGCAGCAGGACAGCGGCCCGGTCGGAGGGATAGTCATGGCCAAGCCCCTCGGGAGCAAGGTCTTTCACAACATACTCCATTTCGCGACCGCCTGTCTCAATAACAAGTGAAAACCCCGTGCCATGCACACCTGCCCCGAGACGTTCAAACCTCTTTATACTGACATCACCAAACCTCTCCCTGAGGTATGTCAGGAGTGATTCCCTCTCTATCATATCTCTCCTCCGTTGGATTTTTGCCAGTATTATAGCATTGATGGCGTCGTAAAAAAGCGATCTCCTGCGTCGTAGCGGGTACGCCCAATGCTCGATATACCATAAATAGAGTCTGTGTATAAAGTAGAACAGCTGTCGTTTTTCCGTCATTCCGGCTTGTCCTGTCATTCCGGCTTGTCCGGAATCATCCTTTGAGAAGGATGCCCGACTCTCCCGAAAGCATTCGGGATTGCGGGAATGACAAATAACCGTAGTTTATACACAGACACTAATTAACCAAATTTTCCTTACAATGTTCTTTGCCGAAAGCACCGAAGTGCTGGAGGCAAATATTAAAGATAAAATATCAAAACCTTACGTTGCTATGCTGTAAGGCATGCCATTGGCAAGCCCCGGCCTTTGGTCGGAGAGCTTGACCCACCTGCCCTCAATTCGACCCACGAGTCAAACGGCGGATTCCGGACTCAGCAGAAAACTTGACAAAGCTCTCATTTGAGGATACTATATCCTGAAATGGATGAAAAAAAACCGGATAAAGAAAACCTCCTGAAAGAACTCCCGTCTGTAGATGAAATCATAAAGAGCACACAGGGGAACCAGTGGCGGGAGACATATCCACGGTCCTGTATTATAAAGGCTATCAGGGAGGTCATAGACAAAAAGAGAGAGGCCATCATGGCGGGAAAGCCGCCTGACCTTTCACCTGACTGTCTTTATCGGGAAATAGAACCATTGATCAAGCTCTCGGTTTCAAAACGCCTGATACCTGTCATAAACGCCACGGGGATCGTTATCCATACAAACCTCGGCAGGGCGCCCCTTTCCGATGAGGCGATAGAGAACATCTCCCGCGTCGCAAGGGGATATTCCAACCTTGAGTACAACATCGGGAAGGGCAAAAGGGGAAAGAGATATGACAATCTAAGATGGATAATAAGGGACCTCACGGGAGCAGAGGATGCAATAGTGGTTAACAACAACGCTGCTGCTGTTTTACTCTCCTTGAGTGCCCTGGCAGGGGAAAGGGAAGTAGTCATATCGCGGGGTGAACTCGTTGAGATTGGGGGCTCTTTCAGGATACCCGATGTAATGAACCTCAGCGGTAGTGTTCTGAGGGAGGTCGGCACAACAAACAAGACCCATCCGGGGGATTATGAAGAGGCAATCAATGAAAACACCGCCCTCTTATTAAAAGTGCACCAGTCAAATTACCGCATGATCGGCTTCACCGATGATGTACCGGCAGAGGAAATTGTAGAGATCGGGAAAAGACACGGCATCCCCGTTATGTTTGATCTCGGGAGCGGATGTCTCGTTGACCTCAGCCCCTCGGGGATCCATGGTGAACCGGTCGTCAGGGATATCGTAAAAAGCGGGGTGGATATTGTCACCTTCAGTGGTGATAAGCTGCTCGGCGGGCCACAGGCCGGCATAATCGCCGGCAGGAGACCCATCATTGAAAAAATAGGCAGACACCCTCTTACCAGGGCGGTCCGGGTCGACAAGCTGACCTTATCCGCGATCGAGGCAACGCTCATCCATTACCTGGATACTGAAAAGGCCGGGAGCAGGATTCCCGTCCTGAAGGCAATCTTTCAGGACGAGGGGGTCTTAAAGAAAAGGGCGACAAGACTTCTCAAAGGAGTATCTAAGCTGGGCATGCGGGATATTGAGATTGCACTGGAGAAAGACTACTCACAGGCCGGCGGTGGCTCATTACCCGGAGTTGATCTTCCGACCTATGTTGTCACCATAAAATCCGGCACATTATCCTCATCCCTGATCGAGGAAAGACTAAGAAGAGGCACCCCATCCGTGATAGCAAGGGTAAAGGAAGGCAGGCTGCTTCTTGATATAAGAACAATAAGTGATTCAGAACTCCAGCCGCTGATAAGCGCCGTTAAAGTGACACTCTCAAACCAATAGCCTGCCTGTCCGAACAGTTTTTGCTCGGCCGGGGAATCTATTCATTCAGTATAAAAACAACAGGTATCCGCACCCTCAGCCTGTCCCGCGGAGGAGATGGGAAGGGCTGGGATCTTTTTATTATCCTTACCGCCGCATTGTCCAAAACAGTGCTTCCACTCGTGCCCGATACCCTCAGGTACTCAACCTTGCCGTCTTTCATTATCAACATCTACAACATCACCTTCCCCTCCATCCCGGCCCGCCTTGCAAGGGGAGGATAGTATATATTCCTCTTGACAATATCCTTGATTATTGATATATACCGGTCTATCCCTGTCCCCTCACCTCCAGCCTGGTAATGCCCCTCTCCGGTAATGCCTTCTGTTTCATGCGCATACCCGGCGCCGTGCAGAGCTTCCGGCAACGGCAGGTCTCCGGTTTTATCTATACCTTCAACAGGGGATTCCGTCTGACCGATATCCCCCCCCTTGCTATCCTCATCATCCACGTCCGGGAGCAGTTTCCCTTCGTTATCTTCAGGAATCCTTATCTCTCCTTCCCCCCCCATCCTTTTCTCCTTAACCTCCGGCAAATCATAGACCTGTTTTTTCTCCTTCTGCACAGTAGTCGCCTCTTTTTCCGGAGGATTGGCTTTAGCCGTTATCTCTCGCCTTTTCAGGCGTCTCCTTTCCGTTGCATTGCCTTTTTTCCTGCCACCGGACCCCTTTTTATAAGACATATCCCCGGGATAGGACACCGGACCTGAAACCCCCTTCAGTGACAGACTTATGACCCTCTCTACGGACCTGCAGGGCTCCTTGATATGGACGGGTATCAGAATGAGGATGGAATGCAGGGCAAGGGAAACAACGATAGCTGAAACCAGGACCCTGCTATCCTTCATCTTTGACAACGATATCCATCGACTGGAAACCGGGCCCCCTGCATTTATTCAAAACAAACACCGTGCTCGCAAGGGGCGAGTCCCTGTCGGCATGAATAACAACAGACTCCCCTTTGTCCTCGGATGCAAGAAGGTTACGCAACCGCTGACCTCCTCCTGAAACGCATATTGATCCGGACTTCAATTTGAGATTAACCAATTTGTAACAGTTCACAGGGTATCTAAGATACCCGGTGAAGAAGCCGGGAGTCAGTAGCCGGAATCCAGAATTGCTTTGGAATATGCCTCTAACAATTTACTTATTTCTTCCAATTGAGACTCCATTTTTTTCGTATCAATATAACCAAGGTCTTTGGCAAGAATTAAATAATAACGACATTCTTTTAGAGATCCCTGAGCAATATTCATAAAACGAACTTTATCAGGTT
>Ga0114931_10007634_pt1 | contig 13198 bp, 9 predicted proteins | sample 2SBtaG_FD_89579 | JGI IMG/M metagenome (GOLD analysis project Ga0114931, IMG submission 89579) | Deep subsurface microbial communities from Kolumbo volcano to uncover new lineages of life (NeLLi) - 2SBTROV14_V59a metaG | ecosystem: Environmental > Aquatic > Marine > Volcanic | place: Kolumbo... | reverse complement strand
TTCGGTTTTCGCTGCGGCTTTCTGGGGCTGCTGCACATGGAGATCATTCAGCAACGCCTGGAACGCGAATCGGATCTCGATCTTGTACAGACGGCGCCCAACGTCACCTATCAAATTCTCACCACCGCCGGCGAATTGTTGGAGATTCACAATCCACGGAAAGTGCCCGACGCCGGGCAGATTGAAGAGTTTCGTCAGCCCATCGTGCGAGTCAATTTTATCCTCCCGGCCGAGTACATCGGTCCGGTGATGCAACTCTGTACCGATCGTCGAGGGACCTATCTAAAAACAGAATATCTCTCGCCAACGCGAACCATCCTGACCTACGATCTTCCCTTGGGGGAAGTCATCTACGACCTGTACGACAAGCTTAAGAGCTGTACCCGCGGTTATGGTACGATGGACTACGAGTTGGAAGGATACTATCCGGCAGACCTCGTGAAGATGGATATTCTCGTGGGGGGCAAACGTGTCGACGCGCTGAGCGTGATCTGTCACCGTGATGACGCCGAACGCCGCGGTCGCGCGGTGGTGAAGAAGTTGCGCGGGGAAATCGATCGCCATATGTTCGAGATCGCGCTGCAAGCCTCGATCGGCAACCGCATCATCGCCCGAGAAACCATTTCCGCGATGCGCAAGAATGTTACCGCGAAGTGCTACGGGGGTGATATTTCGCGAAAGCGTAAGTTGTGGGCAAAACAAAAAGAAGGCAAGAAACGGATGAAATCGATTGGCAGCGTTGATATCCCGCAAAAGGCCTTCCTTGCAGTGCTTGATTCGTCCAGCGAAAAGTAACCCACGCACCCACAAGTGATCTGTCGACAAGATGTCTTACCGACAGAGGGCCGATGATCTTGGTGGTTCGGCGATGGCCGCGTATCTCACCGAAAGCCCGAAACAGCGCGCAGGCCTGTTACGTCAGACGAGTGAATTCATTGTCTGTCTTACCGTGGCCGTGTTGATCTACCGAAGTTGGTATGTCGAAGGCTACATCGTTCCCACCGGTTCGATGGCGACGACGCTCTTGGGGAGGCATCGTCAAGCGACGTGCTCCGAATGTGGGTTCCGATTCGCCGTTGGTGCCGACGCGCCGCTGCCAACCAGCGCGGTCTGTCCCAACTGTGGCTGTCCCGATAATCCGCTCGGCGGACAGCCGACGATCAGCGGCGATCGGCTTCTAGTCCGAAAAACTTCCTTCACTTCGCGGCTCCCAAAGCGCTGGGAGGTCGTGGTCTTTCAGCACCCGAAGGAATCGCACAAAGCCTACATCAAGCGTGTCGCTGGCATGCCTGGCGAATCGATCTTGATCCACCGGGGCAATCTTTACATCAATGGCCATATCCAACGTAAGACGCTCGAACAACAGCGGGCCGTTTCGGTGTGCGTTCACGACAATCGCTATCGTCCCGCCGCTAGTTCCAAACTCCCGCCACGCTGGCAAGGGAGCGATTCCACATCGCTCTGGCAGATGAAGGGTGGCGGATTCTCACATCCGGATCGTTCGCCCGTTATCAATCCGCCGCGAAACCAGGATGCGATCGACTGGTTGCGCTATCGACACTGGCGTCGCACTCCGGGACACTCCAAGCAGGTCGAAGAAGTGCCAATCACCGACAACTGTGGCTACAATCAGTCGGTGTCTCGCGTGTTGAATCATGTGAGCGACCTGATGCTGCGTTGCCATGTTCGTGCCGTTGGCAGCGGGTCGTTGTGGTGGCGCATCTCCGATGGCCGCGATCAACTGTTGGCCCGCTTCGATCCAGCGACGCACAAGGCTTGGTTGTGGCACAACGATCAAATCGTGTACGAGGCAAGGCCGACCGTGTCGCTTCCCGCCGAGGGTGTCGTCATTGAAGTGTCGCAATACGACCGGCAGTTTCTCATGGCCGTGGGGGGAACGCTTGTGTTTGAGCCATACGCCTACGCGGAGTCGTCGAAACCGTATCACCCCACCTCACGGCCGGTTGCCATCGGGGTTACACGACTTGAAGCGGAGGTCTCCAAGTTGCAGCTATTTCGCGATGTGTACTACACGCAGCCGACCTTTGTTCCACACCCCTGGGCAGTCGAGAGACCGTATCAATTGGGAGACGACGAGTACTTCATGCTGGGCGACAATAGCCCTGTGTCGGAAGACAGTCGCGCGTGGCCAGAGAGCCCCGCCGTGCCAGCGGAGTTGCTCGTTGGCAGGCCGATTGTCGTACACTTGCCTAGCCGCGAGGCTGTGTGGGGATCGTTTCATTTCCAGGTACCCGATACGAAACGCATGCGTTATATTCGCTGATTCGTTCGATCGGCCGCCTGGGTAATGCCCGTTTCAAATGCTCGTTGATTGGTACCTGCTTCAGTGGATGGATGATTCATGGATCGTGCGAAGCCCAAAAGCAGCGTTACTTCTTCTACCGATCAGCGGCACGATGGTCGCGTCCAACACGCCGGTGGAGGGTGGCGAGAAACGATCGAATCGATTGTGATCGCCTTCATACTGGCCTTTTTGTTTCGCACGTTCGAGGCCGAAGCCTTCGTCATCCCCACCGGATCGATGGCCACGACGCTCATGGGACGACACAAAGATGTCGTCTGTCCTGAATGTGGCATGCCGTACCAAGTGAACGCCAGCGAGGAGGTCGACAAGAACGGGCGGCTCATCTCTGGCGAAGATCGTCCTTGGATCCGTGGCGGCGTTTGCCCCAATTGCAGCTTTGAAATGTCGTTCGTGAGTCTTGATGGTCAGGTGACGGTTCCATCGTACAAGGGTGATCGCATTCTGGTCGCCAAACAGGCTTACGCGATCGAGGATCCGAAGCGGTGGGATGTCTTGGTGTTTCGCTATCCCCAGGAGGCAGCCACCAATTACATCAAACGACTCGTGGGCTTGCCTGGCGAGACGGTCAAAATTGCCCAGGGTGATGTACTCACGCGAGCCAACGGGAATGCCTCCTTTTCGATTGCGCGAAAGCCACCGGCGAAGGTGGCGGCACTATTGTGGGACGTACACGACAACGATCACCTTTGCGCACGATTACAGGCACGCGGATGGCCGCCCCGATGGCGCCAATGGCCATCAACCCCCTCGCACTCTGGTAGGGACGCCTGGGTCAGCGACGACGGACATCGCAGGTTCATGATCGAAGAGGCAACCGAAGAAGTAACGTGGTTGGCCTACCGCCATATTGTCCCCTCGACCGAAGTTTGGGAGGCCGTCGAAGCCGGTCTCCCCTGGGAGCCCCTGTGGGAAAAGCCACGTCTAATCACCGATATGATGGCCTACAATTCTCAAATCACTTCAACCACGTTCCCCCTGGGGTATGCGGACTCGATTGATCGAAACGAATCCCAGGGCTTGCACTGGGTTGGCGATTTGGCTCTCCAGTGCATGGTTTCCGTCGAAGAGGCGAACCAGAACGGTTCACTCACATTGCTGCTGGTCGAAGGCGGGCGTCACTTTCGTTGCGTGTTCGACTTGAACAACGACAAGGTTCGTTTCGCGATCGAGGGAGTGCCGGACTATTCGCCTTCGGCTGACACAACCGATCTGACCCATGGAACGCATCGACTGTGCTTTGCGAATGTCGACGATCAACTCTTGCTGTGGATCGACGATCGTCTCCTGGAGTTCGATTCAGCCACGCAGTACGCGGCATTTGCTCGGTGTATTCCGACGGAAGAAGACTTGACGCCCATTCGCATAGGGGCACGGGCGACGAAACTGACGATCGAACACTTGGAAGTGAAACGCGATCTCTATTACATCGCTGCCCACCAGAGTCGGCTGAACGATTACACATTCTTGCCATTTCCCCTGGATAGCGAGCGAAAGATCGCGGCGTTCTTATCCGATCCCCAACGATGGGCGCCGGTTTACGAAGAGCAAATGCGAAGCGTTGAATTTGAGTTATTGCCGGATCAGTTCTTCGTGCTTGGCGACAATAGCGCACGCAGCCAAGATGGGCGGTTGTGGGGTCGCGGCGAACACTTTTTCCATCGCCGACTCATCGTCGGCAAAGCGATCATGATCTACTGGCCGCATGCTTGGGACACGACGTACGGCGTTGGCCTGCCTGGCACCGATCTACGTGTTCCATTTTATCCCAACTTCAGCCGCATGGGGCGTATTCGATAACGCCCCATGCGAGCGGTTGCTGGGATGGCATTGAAGTTGGGTGCTCCCGTCACTCAGCGTTTCTGCGTCGTCGGGAAAACATCCATAAGGCGGGTAACCCTAGCCCCAGCAACACAAAGGATGCCGGTTCGGGAACGGCTGCCACGATCTGACCACGATAGGCGGAGAGATCGGCCAGCAGAGTCGCCTGATTATAGATGGCAAAATTCGCGGGAGTGTTCGACCACGACGAAGGGCTTCCGGTGGCAAGCATCAATCCGGACAATTCCCACTGGTTGGTCAAGGTGTTTTTGTAAAAGACCGCTCCCCCCGAATCCCCCGTGGCGGCTTGCGCTTCGTCGGATGAACCGCCCTCGTCGAAGGTGGTGAGCATGCCTTGGACAGCGCCCATCGGGAGCGTAAAGTCGAAGTCGTTGCTGGCTAGATTATTGGTACCCCAGCGGACCGTCGTCGCAGCACCATAGGCGAACCCGTTGAAGTTGTGTGAACCCACGGTTCCAGCGTTCCAAACCCAACTGGCTGGGTTCGACATGTCGACGTTAAAAAAGGTTTCAGACGGTACACGTTGCAAGCCTGCGCCGATCATGACCAAATCCGCCCCGTTGGTAGGGGCTGCTTGACTGATGTTAAGTGTTGGAAGACCGGGATCGGCGGCTATTTCAAAGATCACCAGATCGGTCTGAGATGTGTCTGGATTTTGGAGTTGGACACTCGAACCACCAACGGCCGAATAGGTCACGCCTCCGAAGACGACATCGTTCAGCCCGATGTGCGCGGCGGTAAGCACCTTCTTGTTGCCGAGATAGATGAAGGTTCCGGCACCTTGGCCGGGTACCTTGCGGCCGATGTTCGCGAAGCCAGGATCGTCGCCCGGGGCGGTTTTATTTCCAGATCCATCACCAGAGGTGATGATCAGCGCGAACGCTTCTCCATTGAAGGAAATCAGTGCCAGGAACAGTGCAACGAAAACAACACGGACAATCGCGTGCCGAAGACGAGCAGTAGAAGTGCAGGGGAAACTTGAGGCCCACGGGCCAGGGTCGACTTTCTTTGCTAGTGGCTTCACACGCAAACCCTTCCTATTCATTAGGAAATGTGAAAACGAACATCGCTGATCCTCAGAGATGACCTGTTCGTCTCACCATCTTCCATACGCACTACGCTCGGCACGACACTTCCCCTGAAAGTGAACGTCGCAAGCGATCAAAGTACGAATTGAATAATGGAAAGGTTTTACAGTGGCAACCTGAGAAAAAAACATTCGGAAATGAGAGTACCCGCCACGATGTCATCCATGGGACGACCACGGAGTACCAAACACAAACGGTATCCAAGATGCTGTCGCGATGCAAGCAAAATATCCTGAAAATCGACGAAAGACGGCAATTCCTGCGTCTGAACGGTGGCATCCAAACCCGCTTATCGGTTGTCTGATGGGGCGTGACTGGCCTCGTGTTGGACTTGATTCCGGAGACGAACTACTCGACGGATTTGCAGGCCGCGGAACGACGAGCGACAGTGTTCGTTCGGGCTTCTTGGGACACGACCAAGCATTTTCGTTATGTTTGGGTAGCCGCGTTGGCCGACGTCTGGTTCGGCAATCGTGATCGTCGTGCCCCAATCCCCTCAGTAGAGCCATGGATCCGCATCCGCTAACTCCCCCTTGGCCGGTGGCCAGCGAACTGGTCGCGGTGGTGGGCTTTCTTAGCCTGATGATTGTCCTGCCGGCGCTGGGTTATTTCTTCATGGTGGCCGACTACCGTGCTTATTTGCGGTCGTTTCATCGGGCGCTGGTGCGTGTGTTGCCGCGAAATCAACACTTGCCCGAATGGGTCTTACGAGAGACACCACGTTGCGTGGAAGTTTTTGGGCTGCGGATGCCGTGTGACGAGGAGACACTAAAGGCTGCTTACCGAGAAAAAATCAAACATCTCCATCCCGATCGTGGCGGTGATCAGCAACGCTTTCTGGTTCTGCAACGATACTACGAAGAAGCACTGGAGGTGGTGCGACGTGAAGAGTGAACGTGGTGAAGGAACCCGTGCCGATACCCATGGCGTCTTGACACTACGGATGTAACGGGCGAACGAGATCAACCAGTTGATCATGGGAGAGTGATTCGCCCGTGGGCATGAGAAGGTAGCATCCGCGATCGGTGCAGCAGTCGAGGATGATCTGAAGATCGTTGGGCACCCGAAACCCTTCGGGACAAGGATCGTGCCCATGGATGAGGGTCTTGGCGTTGACTTTCTTCGCGAACGCCTCCGCGTTTTCCTGTCGAAAGTCTCGCCCCCAAACAAGTTGGAAAACGGCCTTGTGTTCCTGTAGGTCGGTGGGTCCCAGATCTCGCGAGAAGATCGAAACATCGAAGTCGCGGACGTCGAGCTTTTCTGGCAAGCTGTGGCTGACAAAAACGTCGTCACCAATCCGAATGGCCAACGGACACGTACGGAGAAACTCGCGGTAAGCCTCGCGTACTTTTTCGGTTGCCGGACCGAACATCTCCTGCAAGCCGAGTCGAAACATCAGGTTCAACATCTTATTCGACTTGAGGATCGGATACTCCGTCAGTTCTGCCATCTCATGGTTGCTTAACAGAAAGTGGAAGCGGTCCGGGTAGGTTGCCTTCAGCTTCGCGACGTCTTCCAACATGCCGTGCGACATGCACCCTCCTTGTTGGGAGGGGTAGGTTGGTCCACCGTGACAAACCTCCTGCATGATCAGATGCCGCCGGGGATGGCCTGGGAGGTCGGCAATTTTCTTGATGGCGTTGAAATTCTTGCGATGGCCATGTAGGTCGGCGGTGATCATCACGTCATCGGCGACTTCCGAGGTGATGTGGACGACGTTGCCTTCGCGACACGGCGTCTTGATATTTGCCTCGGTGGCCGATTGGTAGTTGGCGATCACGCTCTCGATGTACTCAATCGTGGCAACCATGCGACTGCAACCGAATCTATTGGGTTAACAAACTTAGATGGCGTGATTCGCCAGAACGAGGTTCCCGACGCTGTTGCCAGCCATTTCGACGTTGCGAATTCCGCGATTCTTCGGAACCCGATGCCATCGCTCCGCTCGGCGATGGTGCCGCATGTCCGCGGATCTGGCGACGGACAACGCGTGACGGCGGTCGATAGGATAAACGGAGCCGGTACTCTCTGGCAATGTCTACCAAGATGACGGAGCTATCTGGCGACCGAATTATTGCCATGTGACGGGGCGAATCGTCTTCGACGCTACGGGTTCATGTTCGTGGATAGTTTCGGTGGCTCTTTCATCTCGGCAATCCACTGCCGGATCAGTTCCGCTCCTTCTTCGTGAACCAGTCGCTTGCCAAGTTCGGGCATCATGATGCCTGGATGTTGGGATCTGATGCGGAAGTAAAGAATCGACTCTTCCGGCTTTCCAGGAACGATGCCAAAGCGAAACCCTCCCGATCCGCGGCCCGCCGCCACGGGCGTCTTGTAAACACCGTAGACCGAGGGAAGCTTTACGTCGTGTGTCAGGAACAGCCCCGATGTGCGGGCCGGTCCTTTCGGATTGTGGCAGTGCGAGCAGTTGATTTCCAACCACACCCGGGCGCGTTCGGCCACCGTGCCGGTCGACGCATCATTCCACACGGCTAGTCGTTCCGCGTCGTTGGGATCTTCGGGAGCACCCTTCAACGCCGAGACGCGTGCCCAATGGACTAATTGGTTTTCGGTCGTTGCGTCGTCGTAGACGAAATCCTTGTTCAAATTCCTGGCTCGCGGACCGATTGGTTTGAGGAATTTCCCTTCGGCTTCATGGCAGCCTTTGCACTGATTGGCATTGGGGACAATGTAATTGACCGTGCGGTGGCTTCCATCGGTGTGAATCCAGTCCGTGTCGATCATCGCGCCGGTCAACTTCAGTTTGGCGTCGGTCTGTTCCTCGTTCCACAAATAAGGGTACGCGGCCCAACCGTCCGGCTGATGGACAAGGATTCGTGTTTCGATCAGGTGAACGGGAGAATCTGGATCGCGCATGTCGGCAGGATAGCCAAACGTCTTGGCAATCACCGTGCCGACCGGGAAATCGAAAACCGCGCTCTCGTGATATTCCGCACTCTTGCCAGGGGGCAGCTTCACGAAGCGGAATTTGTAGGCATAGTCGCTAAACAGGGGTGAGTTCAGATCATACGGAATGACCCCCGCGGCGGGATGCTGTTTGGAGACATCCCCTTCCCACAATGCGAAGGAGGACAAAAGTTTTGGCCGCTGGCCCAATTGGAACCCGCCACTTGCTTCATCAACGTCAGCACCCGACTCTTGGCCACTTCGACATCCGCCGATCACCACAACGACACCCAGCAGAAGCGAGACCGCGAGTGTCCAACGCCCTAATGGCACCATCATCGTCCTGCTCATGCCTTGCCTACGATGCGCGGTTCAAGTGAATCATTCGGGAGGGCTCACGAATTTCAACATGGGTGTCGCTGCCGGCTTGTACAGCCGCGACGGCTTCTTGGGCAGCGATTTCAGCCTTCACAATCCGCTGCCGTGTAGTTCAGATCCGGGGAACGTTACTCAATTCCCTCGATCACAACCGGGGGAAGCTCGGGTAATTCGCCATCGTGCGCCTTGATGTCACGTTGTATGTTCGGTTTCTTGTCGGCTGCAAACGTGAGAACGTCAATGTTGGCGAAGTCGGCATCGCCATTGTCGCGGATGTACAGTCGCAATTCTGGTGGAAGTTTGCCATCGACCAATTTCGATTCGTCGACAACACCATCGTAGACGATGTCAGGGACGGTTTCACCCTGAAGAATGGTCTTGTAGAGCAGCCCAATCTCGCCCGAGGGTTCGGTTCCACCACCGGAAAACTTGTTTTGATGGATATAGATGCCTTCCGCATAGGGGCTGTATTCCGGGTCCTTATACTCACGCTGCACGGCAAGGTAGCTAATCACCGTCATATTCGCCGTGTTGTTGTCGCTGAATTCGTTATCGAATACTTCGACGTTCTTGTTGGCCATGATTAAGATCCCGGTACCAGGAGGAATTGTCGCCACGATATTGCCTTCCTTGGCGAAGTTCTCGTGATTGTTCTCAAACACCTTGTTGTTGAACACACGGCAATTGCTCCCGGTCTTCTTGGGCAACTCGGGAAGAGAAAACACCAGCAATCCCCCGGTATTGTTCGTGGAGGTGTTGCCGTAGACATCGGCTCCAACGGTGTTCTCGATCTCGATGCCCGCCACATTGCCATGGACTTCATTGTTGCGAACAATCGTGTTCTCCGATTGGCCAACGTAGATGCCCGCATCGGACGCCCCAATCACGAGACAGTTTTCGATCAACACGTCTTTCGATAGCACGGGATAAAGCCCGTACGCGCCATTGTCGGGGCTCGGTCCGCCGGTCCATTCGACCCTGAGATTACGAAACACGACGTGGGTGCTCCCCTCGGTTTTGATACCGTCGGTCTTGGTGTCTTCGACCGCCAAGTTTTCAACCGTGAAATGGTCGGCGGTGCAAGAGATGCCTTCGCCGCCGGCACCTGCTCCCTGTTCCGTGAAGCTGATGATGGTCTTGTCCGGTCCCTGCCCACGGATGGTGATGTTGTCGATGGTGCAGGAAAGCGTGGACTTAAAGTTGAAGGTTCCTTCGGCAAACTCAACGACATCCCCCGGATCTGCTTCGATGAGCGCGAGTTGAGCATTATCTTGTGCGTCGTCACCAAGTTCGATGATCGTAACGTCGTGCGTGGCGTCTCCGTTGCCATCTCCATTCCCGTTGGCAGAGGGTGAGTTACCGTTTTCATTGCAACCGACCAACAAGACCGTGAGCGCGGACCACGCGATCATGCTAGAGATAGTCTGCCGCATGGGGAGTTCCTCCAAAAGTGAGATTGATTCATTGAAAGCGTGGGATATCGTCGCAATCGCCCACTTGACGAAAGGGGCGAAAATGCTGGTGAACGAAGCCAAACTTATCCGCTTAAGGTGCCCAAAATTCGCACCGCATGATACCCCCCCGTTGGCGAGCAGGCAATTGGGATGCCCAACGGATCGACGTCCGCGGGTTGTCCATGCGAACAATTATAACGAATTATTGGACTGTACCGGTTATGACGCCGATATCTGCCTTTGAGTGTGGTGTTGGGCCGTCGTCGCCCCCCAATTTATAGCGCGGGCTTCAGCCTCGCGGTTGGGGCTACTCCCAGGCCACGCGACGAACCTTTGGATCTCAACGCAATTTTAGTGAGGTTGTGTCCTCACCCGGATGATTCGTGAGCGATTTGCCGCGGAGCCCTAGAATTGGCCAGCTACTTTGTCAAAGCACGCCTTGCTGTTGCTTACGTATTGACTAATACGCTGCGCGGACAAGTCAGCCTTTTCCTCGTATCTGTCTCGGCTTAAGGCTGCTTGCGACGATCGTCATAGACTATCCAGGCTAAACCGAAGCGGCTTCCCACGCTCAGTCGAAAGGAATCTTACATGAAACGTGCGGCATTCGGATTGCTGCTTGCAGCCATCGTCTCCAGCAGCACGGGTTGCTGTGTGATCGACCGACTCTTTCATTGCAATGGTGGTGGCTGCGGCGGCGGAAACGGCGGCGGGTGTTCAAGCTGTGGTGGGGAATATCAACAAGGTGGATATGCCGATGCGGGGCCTCCTGGACCACCCTCGGCGCAAGTCACCTATCCCTATTACACCACGCGTGGACCACGTGACTACCTGACGTCCAACCCTCGCGATATTGGGCCATAGTGGAATCAGAGCTTCGGCTTCACACGGCGGAACAAACGAAAGAAGCACGGCAGTCGGTGTGCGAAGCGCGCGCCGGCTGTTGTCGTGGGGACGCCGCCGTCATGCCCAAATTTAGCGGGGGAAGAAGTTTCCAGGACGCTGGAGATGCGCGGCCCGCGGGCGACCGATTCGTACCCAATCGGCATGCCGTCTGAGATAGTTTTCCGGGGTAAGACGGATTGCTAATTCGGGACAGCCGGCCAGTTCGAAGGCAGCCTGTAGGTCGAGGACATCGCGCCAAGTGATCTCGCGCGGAGTATTGGACATGGCCAACGTGTCGACATAGCTAATAATCGATTCGAAGTTCTCGTCCGGCTCCAGCTTACTCATGTGGCACCAGCAATGGGCCCACCGCGAGAGCAGCTTGGGTCGCCACGCGAGCTCCAACGAAAATGCTTCACGCACGGAGTCGTCACAATCCGGGTCTTGAAGATACATGACCAAGTTTCGGTCAAGCGTTTCGTTGCCCGTGTCCCAAAGAGTGACCAGCTCATGTAATCGGGCCGCGCGGTCGGGGCCTTCGGTGAACCAGGCCAACTCCTCTTTGGCATGGGAATAGTCTTGCGCGGCGCCGACACGGTGGCAGGCCCAGAATCGCCCCAGAGCGTCACGTTGCAGGTACAGCCATGCACCGCCGAACACGGCCGCGACAACAGCCGTGATTGCTAGCAGTTTACGGAAGAGGCGGAGCATCGGAGGCCATCTTTCTGAGTCGATCACAACGAGCGACGCAGAACATAGCCGGACGCTAGCGCGACGTAAACGTCACTCGTCGGCGGCGGATGGAATAAACAAGTAGACCCACGGCACCGACCATCGCAAGCAATAAAGAACTTGGCTCAGGGACTTGCATGATATCAAGTTCTTGGACCGTCAACAGCGTATCCGGATGCACGTTGCTAAGCGATTGAACAAGACCACTGGGCCAGTAGATTTCAATCAGATCAACCAGACCGGCGTTGGCTCCAAGACCAAAGTGTGCTGTAAATTCGCTCTGCGAAAGAAAGGTACTGCTTGCACTCACCTCCCAGATGAGTGGATCGTCTCCTAAGTCGGGATAAACCTTGATAAGCGCCCCGATGCCATAGGTATTTGAATCGGTCCCCCGGAGATCAATGCGAAGCCAGTCATTTTGATTGCCTTCGTCGTTGCGGTAGAGCACGGGTTGCCCGGCATTATTCACGATAAAGAGGTCAAGGTCACCGTCGTTGTCATAGTCGAACTTGAGAAATCCCTTCCCCGGCCCGTCGTCAAGAATGTTCACATCCGTCGCGATGTCGTTGAAGGTGCCATCGCCGTTGTTTTCAAAGAGGACCGACTGGTCGATCACCATTTCTTCACCGGGTACCTCTTGGCCATTGGTCATCGCCAAGTCGAGGTCACCGTCATTGTCGTAGTCAAGAAAATCAGCACCCCAACCCCAACCACCGTTTCGTACCCCCGCTTCTTCATCGACCCGAGTAAACGTCCCGTCTCCGTTGTTCTGCAAGAGGCGGTTGCCAAGCAGAGGACCAGGAGGATCGGATCCCGAGCGATCGTAAATTGCGGTTGTGAAAAGATCCAGGTCGCCGTCACCGTCGTAGTCGCCCGAAGTCAGCCCCATGTCGTTAACGCCACTTCCAATTCCTGAAGAGTTAGTTCCGTCGGTAAACGTTCCATCGCCGTTATTCCAGAACAGCCGGCTTGTTCCAATATCGCCGGTGTAGAAAATGTCCACATCGCCGTCGCTGTCGAGATCCGTGAAGCGTGCGGTGAAGCCCAGGACTCCGGGGTTCTGCTCGAAGGTGCCGCCAAAATCCTCGACCGTGATTCCCGCGACGGTCGTTACGTCTTCGTAGTATCCCGGATTGGAAGCGCCCATGTTTCGAAGCAACCGGTTTCTCGACTGCGCGCCGCTTGGATTCACAAAGCTGGGTTTCCATTCGGTGACGAACATGTCAAGGAAACCGTCGTTGTCGTAATCGCCAAACGAGGTGCTTTGACCAAGCACTAAAGAATTGGTGTCATTAAGAGCGGCGCCGCGGGCCTCTGCTTCGTTGTTGAATTTTCCCGTGCCGTCATTGATGTAGAGTGCATTGCCGCCATTGGCGACGGTCGTCGCGCTAAAGTCAAGAAAACCATCGTTGTTGACATCTGCCCATGCGAGGCCATTGGCTCTCGGCAAGGCCGCACCCATAATGGTAGACGTGGAGACGTCCTCAAAGGTGCCGTCGCCTTTGTTGCGATAAAGAATCGGACCGTCATCGAACCGAGATACCAGTAGGTCTGTCCAACCGTCGTTGTCGTAATCGCCCGCCGCGGCT
>Ga0114931_10007633_pt1 | contig 13200 bp, 11 predicted proteins | sample 2SBtaG_FD_89579 | JGI IMG/M metagenome (GOLD analysis project Ga0114931, IMG submission 89579) | Deep subsurface microbial communities from Kolumbo volcano to uncover new lineages of life (NeLLi) - 2SBTROV14_V59a metaG | ecosystem: Environmental > Aquatic > Marine > Volcanic | place: Kolumbo... | reverse complement strand
TTGCGCCGGAAGGCCTGCTCGAGGGCCGCCGTGCGGGCGCCGATCAGCGCCTGCTTCTCGGCCTTCCAGGCGGCGAGATGGGTGAGCCCGTAAAGCGCCGCCTCCTGGCCGATGCGCGGGGCGCAGATGGCGATGCAGTCGAGCACCTTGGCCACCGAGGGGCGCAGCCGCGGGCCGCAGACGAGGGCGCCGACGCGATAGCCAGTCAGCGCGAAGACCTTGGAGAAGCTGTAAAGGTGGACGAAGGTCTCGCGCCAGTCGGCCCGGCGGAAGAGGTGATGCGGCGGCCCGCCGCCGGGGACGAAGTCGCGGTAGGTCTCGTCGATCACGAGCGCGATGCCGCGGCCGGCGGCGAGGTCGCAGAAGGCCTCGATCAGCGCCGGCGGGTAGATCGCTCCGGTCGGGTTGTTGGGCGCGACCAGGGCGATCGCCCGGGTGCGGGCGCCGACGCGGGCCTCGGCGTCGGCCACCTCGGGCAGCGCCCCGCGCTCGAAGCGGACTGGGAAGAGGGCCCGCTCGATCCCCAGCATCGCCAGCCACATCAGGTGGTTGAAATAGGCGGGCACCGGCATCACCACGGCGTCCCCGGGCCCCGCCAGCGCCATCATGGCGGCGGCGAAGGCCTGGTTGCAGCCGGCGGTGACGAGGACATCGTCGGCGCCGACATCGCCGCCATAGAGCCGCCGGGTCTCGGCCGCCAAGGCCTCCCGCAGCGGCGCGATGCCGGCGAGATCGGTATAGCGCGCGGTCTCGGGGGCCTCGATGCGGGCGGCGAGGTGGGCGCGCAGCTCGGACGCCGGCGGATAATCGGGCTCGCCGCCGCCGACGTCGATCAGCGGCTTGTCGGGCGTCGGCCGGGCCTCGGCGGCGATCGCGGCGAACGGCGAGGCGGCGACCGCATCGACCAGCGGGTTGACGGGAAGGGTCATGACGGGGCCGGTTAGAGGCAGGGCGCGCATGATCGGCGCCCCCGGCCGAGGCGTCAAGTCGCCCTCCAGCACTGGATGGCGGGGGGCATCGCCGCTACACTCAGCGGGCGCGGAACGGAGGTGGGCGATGGAAGGGAAGCGGGCAAGCAATCGGGATCGGGCGGCCCGCATCGACCTCGCGGCGGCCCATCGCCTGGCGGTTCGCCACGGCTTCAGCGAAGGCGTCTGCAACCACTTCACCCTCGCCGTTCCCGACCACGACGACCGCTTCCTGGTGGTCCGTCACGGCTTGCACTGGGACGAGGTGACCGCGACCAACCTCTTGACGGTCGATCTCGACGGCACGGTGGTCGCCGGCGAGGGCGCGGTCGAGACCTCGGCCTTCTGCATCCACGCCCCGATCCACGCCGCCCGCGCGGATGCCCGCTGTGTGCTGCACACCCACATGCCCTATGCCACCACGCTCACCATGCTCGAGGGCGCCCGGCTCGAGCCGGTCCACCAGACCGCGCTCCGCTTCGTCGGCGAGGTCGCCTACGACGACGCCTACAACGGCCTGGCGCTCGATCGGGCCGAGGGCGAGCGCCTCGCCGCCGCGCTCGGCGACAAGGCGGTGCTGTTCCTGGCCAACCACGGGGTGATCGTGGTCGGGCCGACGGTGGGCGTCGCCTACGACCGCCTCTACTATCTCGAGCGCGCCTGCCAGACCCTGGTGCTGGCGCTCGCGACCGGCCTTCCCTTGCGCCGCCTCGCCCCCGAGGTGGTCGCCCGGACCAAGGCCGAGTACACCGCCGATGCGCCCTATGAGGAGGCCCACTTCGCCGCGCTCAAGCGCCTGCTCGACCGCGATGGCGTGGACTATGCCGCCTGACCGGCGCGCCCCTCAGCCGAAGAGCAGGGTGCAGTAGGCGCCCTTGCGCTTGAGCGCGCGGCACAGCGCCCGGGCCGCGTCCTCGCCCGAGAAGGGGCCGGCGACGAGGCGGAAGTAGATTCCCATCCCCGGCCCGAGGTCGACCCGCACGGTCGCCGGCGTGAGCCCGCCGAGAAGGGCGGGGTAGCGGGTGCTGAGAAGCTTCCAGCCGCGCTTGGCGTTCTTCGCCGAGCGGTAGGACGCGAGATGGATGCGGACCGCCGCCGGCGCGGCCGCCACCTTGACCGGCGTTTCCGTCTTGGGCGCTTCGGCTTCGCTCGCCGCGGTCGACTTGGGCGTCTCTGCGGTCGACTTGGGCGTCTCCTCGGCCGCCTTTGGCGACGGCGGCGCGGCACCGGGGGCGGCCGTCTCGGGCCTCGCCGCCGCCGGCTGAACCGCGGCCGCACGGACCGTCTCGGAGAGGGCCTCGAGGTTGGCGGTGACGCGCTTGAGGTTGCCGAACACGGCCCTGATCACGGCGGCCGAAAGCGGCGGTGCGCTCTTCGCGCTCGCGCTCGCGTCGAGACGGGCCAGGCGAATCCGGGCTAGGGCGGCGAAGGCGGCCCGCTCGCTCGAGCCGCTGCCGAGCGTCGCCGCCGCGACCGGGCCGAAGCGCGCGATGGCGTCGCCATAGATGCGGCGCGCCGCCTCGGCCCGCCCGGTGTGCTCGTAAAGCGCCCCGAGGCTTAGCAGCGCGGCCCCGTTGTCGGGGTTGACGGCGAGCGCCTCGTCGAGGGCGGCCTCGGCCGCCTTGGCGTCGCCGGCGGCAAAGGCCCCGGCGCCACGCTCGACGAGGACCGTATCGCGCGGCGGCGCGGCACAGCCGCCGAGCCCGAAAAGCACCGCCGCGAGCATGCTTACCCGCATCCCGGCCCGGCACATTCGCTTCGTCGCCCCCTGCATCACACAACATATTGTATGAAAAGCCCGGGCCTGGCAATGAAATGCTTCGACTTCCCGGGCCCGTTTACCCTTCGTTTAAGCACGACCGGATATTAAGGTTAAGCGGTTCGTGAGAGGCCGGCGAACGTGGGGGGAAAGCACATGCGCAAGCCTTGGACATTGTTGACTGCGCTGCTGGTGACCGGCTGCGTGGCCCCACCCTTGGTGACGGTGGCGATGTTCGCCGCCGACGGGATGAGCCTCGCGACCACCGGCAAGTCGATGACCGACCACGCGCTCTCTCTGGTGGTGCAGCGCGACTGCGCGGTCTGGCGGGTGGTCGCCGAGCGCAACGTCGCCGCGCTGTGCCGGCTCGACGGGGTGCTGGCGCTGGACGCCGCCGGCGGCGGCGGGGCCCGCTCGCAGGGCGATGATAGCTGGATCGCGACCCCGGTGCGCGCCCTCGCCTCGGTGGGGTCGGCGCCGGCGTCGGCCGCGGCGACCGTCGCGGCGTCGGCCGAGAGCCCGCCGGTGCGCCGCCTCGCCCCGCCGGGTCCGCCACCGGTGAAGGCGGCGGTGCGCGTCACGGCACCGGCCGAGGGGCCGCCGGTGCGCCGGCTCCTCCCGCGGGGCTCGGCGCTGGTGCTGGCGGCGGCGAGGGTCGCGGCGCCGCCCGCGACCGCCAGCTATCTGGTGGTGGGCAGCTTTCGCCACCGAGCCAACGCCGAGACCCTGCGGGAGCGTTTCACCGCCGATGGTGCCGCGATCACCCTCGCCATGGTCGAGGGCCGGGTGCGCTTCCGGGTCGTGATCGGCCCGATCGCCGGGGCGGCGCGCGTCGCCACCCGCGATCGCCTCGCCCTGGCCGGGATCCCCGATGCCTGGCCGCTGGCGCTCTGTCCGGCGAGCCTGACGGCGCCGCCCTGCGCCGACGCGCCCGCCCGGGTGACCCTTCTCGAAGGGCCGATGCGGCTCTGAGCGCCGGCTCGGCGCCGCCTCGTCGGCGCCGGCTCGGCCGCGATCGCCCCCGGCTCGGCCGCGATCGCCCCCGGCTCGGGCCGGAACAGGGCGCGCGCCGAGCCCCTCAGAGCCTCGGAATCAGGCAGTCGGTACCGCCGGCCCTGAGGCTCTCGCAAAGCGCCTGCGCGGCGTCGGCGGTCGGCAGCGGCCCCGCCTGGAGGCGATAGAAGATGCCGCGCTCGGCCCCCAGATCGACCTTGGCGATCAGCGGCTCGAGGCCGTCGAGGAGACCCCCTGTGTGGGCCACCAGGCGGCGCCACGAGTGGCTGGCGATCACCGGGTCGCGGTAAGCACCGAGCTGGATGCGATGGGTGCCCGCGGAGGCGACAGGGGCCGGCGGCGGCTCGCGCTGGGCCAGTCGGACGGCGGCAGGGGGACGGCGGGTGGCGTGCGGCCGCCCATCGGGCGCCGCCGCCTCGGCCGCGGTGGTCGAGGCGACCGGCACCGTCGAAGCGGATGGGGTGGGCGGGGCGACCGGCACCGGCGAAGCGACTTCGGAGGCCGGGGCGTGCGCTGGCGGCGAAGCGACCTCGGTTGGCGGCGGCATTCCCACCGCGTCGCTGGCGAGGGCGGCGAGACGGGCGCGCGGCCGCCGGCCCGGCGAGACGACGGGCACCGCGGCCCGGGTGGCGGCGGCCAGGGTCGGCGCCGGGGTTTCCGCAAGCGGCTCGGCGAGGGGGCTCGGCGCGACCGTCGTCTCGGGCTCGGCCGTCGTCTCGGGCTCGGCCCTCGGTGGCTCGGGGGCCGCTGGCGGGTCGGCGACCGCCGGGCGCCCGAGGGTCGCGACGGGGGGCGCAGGCGTGGCTTCCGGCAGCGGGGCGCGCACCGGGTCGGCCTGGGCGGGGGCTCCGGCGGGGGCTTCGGTCGCGGCTGGGCTCGGCGCGGGGGGTCTCGGCGCCGGTTCGGCCGCGGCCGTCATCGCCGCGATCACGGTCGGTGCCGGGGTTTCCGGCAGCGGCTCGGCGAGGGGGCTCGGCGGGGCGGGCACCTCGGCCTCGGCCGGCTCGGCGACCGCCGGCTCGGCCACGACCGCCGATCTGGCCAGGGAGGCGCGGCGGCGCGCGCTGGGCGGCGTGGGTGCCGTCGGCGCCCGCTCGGCCACGGGCCGCGTCCCCTCGGGAAGAGGCCCGACGACGCGCGGCGGGGTCGGCTCGCCCAGGGAGACGGCGCGCTCACGCCGGCTGTCGGCGAGGGCGAAGGTGGCGGCGCCGGCGCTCTCCTCGGCGAGGGCGCGAAGGTGAAAGGCCGCCCGCGGGTCGCCCTGGTCGGCTGCCAGCCGGTACCAGGCGCGCGCCCGCACCACGTCGCGCGGCAGCCCGAGGCCATAGCGATAGAGGCCGGCCAGCGCCAGGGCGGCGTCGACGTCGCCCTGCTCGGCGGCGTGGAAGTACCAGAGCGCGGCCTCGCGGTAGTCCTGGTCCAACCCGGTCCCGGTCTCGTAGGCGCGGCCGATGTTGAACTGGGCCGCGGCCAGGCCCTGGGCGGCGGCGTGGCGGTACCAGGTGACCGCGGCGAGCGCGTCCTCGGGCACCCCGAGGCCGAGGCGCAAGAGGTTGCCGAGGTTGAGCTGGGCGTCGGCGAGCCCGGCCTTGGCCGCCTCGAGGTACCAGGTCGCGGCTCGGGCGGGGTCGCGCTCGACCCCGTGGCCGCCGCGCTCGAGGATCACCCCGACGCCGAAGGCGGCGCGGGCGTCGCCGGCGGCGGCGAGGGGCTCCCAGACGCGGCGAGCGGCGGTATAGTCACCGTCGGCGAAGGCCCGGGCCCCGTCGGCATAATCGGCGCGCGCCGGGCCTGCCAGCAGCAGGATCGCCAGGGCCATGAGCATCGTCCGCAGGATCATCGCTCAATACTCCACGGGAAGCGGATCGAGGCTGCGCCAGAGGTACCAGGTGCCGACCGAGCGCCACGGCCGCCAGCGGGCGGCGATGGCCTTCATACCCGCCGGTTCGGGAACCCGCTCCAGGCCATAGGCGCCGGCCATGGCGCGCCGGAGGCCGATGTCGTCGAGCGGCAGCACGTCGGGGCGCATCAGGTTGAAGATCAGGAACATCTCGGCGGTCCACCGGCCGATGCCCTTGATCGCGACCAGATCGGCGATCACCGCGGTGTCGTCCATCGCCGCCCAGCGCCCCGGCTCGGCGAGCCCGTCGAGGAAGTGCCGGGCGAGCGCCCCGAGATAGCCGGCCTTGGCCCGCGACAGCCCGCAGGCGAGCAGCGCCGCGGTGTCGGTCGCGGCGACCGCGGCCGGGCGCACCCCGCCGAGCGCCGCCTCGAGCCGCCGCCACACGCTGGCCGCGGCCTTGACCGAGATCTGCTGGCCGACGATCGAGCGCGCCAGGGTGCCGAAGGCATCGCCACGGCAGACCAGGGTCTCGTTGGGGTATTGGGCGACGATAGCGGCCACCACCGGATCGTTGGCGACGAGATGTGCGACGGCCTCGGGCCAGTATTCGGGCGTCATGGCGGGCTGGGGGTTGGGCGTCCGTCCCGCGGCGAGGATCGCTTGCGGGAACGCGGACCGCGACCCCATCATAGGGTCCCGACCACCCGGCCACAATCGGCCTCGGCATCAAGCCTGCACGCGATTCGTTAAGCGAACATGAACGTCCGCCGCGCCCTCGTCGTCGCTCTCGCCCTCGTCGCCGGCCCGGCGTTCGCCGACTTCGCCGACGGCTGGCGGGCCTATCGCGCCGGCGACGAGACCGCCGCCTTCGCCGCCTGGCTGCCGCTCGCCCGGCGTGGCGACCTCGACGCGCTCTATGACGTCGCCACCCTCTATGAGAGCGGGCGCGGGGTCGCGCGCAGCCCCGCCCGCGCGCTCTCGCTCTATCGCCGCGCCGCGGCGCGGGGGCTGGCGATGGCCGAGTTCCGCCTCGGCCAGCTCTACGAGACCGGGACCGGCGTCGAAGCCGACCTCGAGAAGGCGCTCGGGTGGTACCGCAAGGCGGCCGACGCCGGCCTTGCCGAGGCCCGCTTCAACCTCGCGGTCGCCTACGAGGAGGGGCGGGGGACGGCTCCCGACCTCGGCAAGGCGGCCCGGCTCTACCTCGCCGCCGCCGCGCAGGGGCTGGCGGCGGCCGAGCACAACCTCGGGCGCCTCCACCTCGAGGGCCGCGGCGTCGCCAAGGACGTGGGCCGGGCGTTCGATCTCTTTCGCCGCGCCGCCGAGCAGGGCTTCGCCCAGGCCCAGAACAACCTCGCCTATTTCTACGAGCGCGGGCTCAACGTGCCGGTCAACGTCGAGCGCGCCCTCGCCTGGTATCGGCGCGCCGCCGAGCAGGGCTTCGCCCCGGCCGAGAACAATCTCGGCGTGCTGCTCGCCTTCGGGGTCGGCCTCGACCACGACGACGCGTCCGCCGTCGCCTGGTTCCGCCGGGCCGCCGAGGCCGGCGACGCCGAGGCCGCGGTGAACCTCGCCTTCATGCTGGCCAACGGCAAGGGGGTGGTGCGCGACTTCGTCGAGGCCTTCGCCTGGCTGACGCTGGCCGCCGAGGCGCCGGGCCCGGCGCAGGCCCGGGCGCACGACTATCAGGTTCGCCTCGCCGGGCGGCTCGATGCCGCGGGTCGTAGCGAGGCGACGCGCAAGGCGGCGGCGCTCGCCGCCGCGATCGCCCGGGCGGATAACGGGCCGCCACCCCCCGAGCCCAGGGACAGTGCCGATCTGGGCGATCTCGCCGTCGCCGTGCAGCGCCGGCTGGCCACCCTGGGCCTTTACCAGGGGGTGGTCGACGGGATCGCCGGTGTCGGCACGGCGGCCGCCATCCGCGCCTTCGTCCGCCGCACCGATCGCTCGTTGCCGACGACCGTCTCTGCGCGCCTGCTCGCCGCCCTCGATGCGGCCGTCGCGGCCCGCAGGGCCGGCCCTTGAGCGCCTCGATTATGGTTTTGGCAAGGGCGCCCGCCCGATGATGGCGCGATGGCGGAGCGGGCGGTGAGCACGACGGCGGCCGGGCGCCTCGACGGCCGGGTGGCGGGGTTCGCGGCGGCGCTGTTCCTCGCCGCCTTCCTGGTGTTCTCGGTCCAGCCGATGTTCGCCCGGATGGCGCTGCCCCTGCTCGGCGGCGCGCCGGCGGTGTGGAACACGGCGATGGTGTTCTTCCAGGGGGCGCTGCTCGCCGGCTATGCCTATGCCCATCTGCTGGCGACCCGGCTGGCGCCGCGGCGCCAGCCGCTGGTCCACCTGGCGGTGCTGGGGGCGGCGGCGCTGGTCCTGCCGATCGCGGTGGCGGCGGGCTGGCAACCGCCGGCCGAGGCGACGCCGATCCCCTGGCTCTTGGCGCTGCTGGCGGTCTCGGTGGGGGCGCCCTTCGTCGCCGTGGCCGCCACCGCGCCGCTGTTGCAGACCTGGTTCGCCCACAGCGGCCATGGGCGGGCGCGCGATCCCTATTTCCTCTATGCCGCGAGCAACCTGGGCAGCATCGTCGCCCTGATCGGCTATCCGGTCGCGATCGAGCCGTGGCTGGGGCTCGCCCGCCAATCGCTCGCCTGGACCGCCGGCTATGGGGCGCTTGCGGTGGCGATCCTGGGCTGCGGCTGGGCCCTGTTGCGGGGCCGCGCGGCGCTGCCGGCCGCGGTGGCGGACGGGGCGCCGCCGGTGCCCTGGGCGATGCGGCTCGACTGGCTCGTGCTCGCCTTCGCCCCCTCGGCGCTGCTGGTTGCGGTCACCGCCCACATCTCGGCCGACGTCGCCGCGGCCCCCTTCCTCTGGGTGGTGCCGCTGAGCCTCTATCTTCTCACCTTCGTCCTCGTCTTCGCCCGCCGGCCGCTTCTCCGGCAGCGCTGGATGGTGCGCCTGCAGCCCTTCGTGATCCTGCCGCTCGCACTGTTCTTCGAGTGGAAGTTCTCGCTCTGGTTCGTCTTCGCCCTGCACCTCGGGGGCTTCTTCGTCACCGCCATGGTCTGCCACGGCGAGCTCGCGGCGCGGCGCCCCGAGGTTCGCCACCTGACCGCCTTCTATCTCTGGATGTCGCTGGGCGGGGTGCTGGGCGGTGCCTTCGCCGCCCTCCTCGCCCCGGTAGTCTTCAGCGGCGTTTATGAGTACCCGCTGGCCCTGGTGCTCGCCTGTGCGCTCCGCCCCCGGCTCGACGACGGTCCCGCCTGGCGCTGGCTCGATCTCGCCTTGCCGGCGGCGCTCGCCGCGGTCGCGGTGCCCCTGATCAGTGGCGCACTCAAGATCGAGACCCTGGGGCTCGCCGGGGTGGTCGCGGCCTATGTCGGGGTGTCGCTGGTCTTCTACAGCTTTCGCAAGCGGCCGCTACGTTTCGGCCTCGGGGTCGCGGCGGTGCTCGCGGCGACCGTGGTGGCCACCCAGGCGAGCAACGTGATCGGCCGCGACCGCAGCTTCTTCGGGGTCTACCGGGTCAAGACGGCGGCCGCCGGCGCGGCCCATCTGTTCGTCTATGGCACCACCGTCCACGGCGCCCAGTGGCTGGCGCCCGGGCGCCGCCGCGAGCCGCTGGCCTACTACGCCCGCTCGGGTCCCCTGGGCGATGTCTTCGCCGCCCGCGACGCCGGCCGTCGCTTCGCTCGCGTCGGCGCGGTCGGGCTCGGCATTGGGGTCACCGCCTGCTATCGCCGCCCGGGCGAGGCCTGGACCTTCTACGAGATCGACCCGACGGTGGCGGCGATCGCGCGGGACGCGCGCTACTTCAGCTACCTCGCAGACTGTGCGCCCGAGGCGCGCATCGTCTTCGGCGACGCCCGCCTGCGGCTGGCCCGGCAAGCGGCGGGGGCATTCGATCTCTTGATCCTGGACGCCTTCAGCTCGGACGCCATTCCGATCCACCTCATGACCCGCGAGGCGCTCGCGCTTTACCTGCGGACGCTGGCGCCGGGGGGCTGGATCGCCGTTCACGTCTCCAACCGGACGCTCGATCTGGTCCCGGTGGTGGCGGCGCTGGCGGGCGATGCCGGGATCGCCGGCGTCTATCGCTTCCACGCGCCTGCGGGCGACCGCGCCAAGACCCTGATCTTCCCCTCGACCTGGGTGGTGCTGGCGCGCGACGCGGGTGATCTCGCCCCCCTGGTCGCCGCCGGCTGGAAGCCGCTGGCGGCCGAGCCCGGGGCGCGGCCGTGGACCGACGACTACGCCAACCTGATCGGCGCCATCCGCTGGTAGGGCTCAGCGCTTGCGGGCGAGGGTCAGGCCGTCGGCGATGGGCAGCAGCGAGAGATCGATCCGGGGGTCGTCCTTGAGCCGGGTGTTGAAGGCGCGAAGGGCGCAGGTGTCGGCGTCGTCGCGGGCCGGATCGGCGACCGCGCCGCTCCACAGCACGTTGTCGACCACCATCAGGCCACCCTGGCGGAGAAGCACCAGAAGACACTCGTAATAGGCGGCGTACTCGGTCTTGTCGGCATCGACGAAGGCGAAGTCGAAGGCCCCGGCCTCACCGTCGGCGATCAGGGTCTCGAGGGTCTCGATCGCCGGCGCGAGGCGGAGATCGATCTTCTCGGCGACCCCGGCCTCGGCCCAATAGCGGCGCGCGATGGCGGTCGTTTCCTCATTGATGTCGCAGGCGATGAGATGGCCCCCCTCGGGCAGGGTGAGGGCCACCGAGAGCGCGCTGTAGCCGGTGTAGACGCCGACCTCGATCGCCCGCCGGGCACCGGTGAGGGTGACCAGGAGGCGCATGAACTGGCCCTGCTCGGGGGCGATCTGCATGATCGCGCCGGGAAGCCGGGCGGTCTCTTCACGCAGCCGCGCCAGCACCTCGGGCTCACGCAGCGAGACCTCGAGCAGATAGTCGTAAAGCCGCTCGTCGAGGCCGAGGGCGCTCTTTCGCATGGTCGTCGCCTCCATCGCAGGGGTCAGGCCGCCTTGTTAGCAGGCCCCGGCGGTGAAGGGAACGGCGGGCGGGCGATGACAGCGCGCCCGCGCCGGCGTATCATCCGCGCACCCTGTGGGAGTGAGCGATGGCGCGCCGATCGAGCCGTGCCGAGCGCATCGTCGATGCCGCCCTGGAGCTGGCCGAGACGGTCGGCTGGGAGGCCGTGCGCCTGCGCCGGGTCGCCGAGCGCCTGGGGATTTCGGCGGCCGATATCCGGGCCGAGTTCCGCGACCGCGACGCCATCGCCGACGCCTGGCTGGCGCGCGCCGACGCGGCGATGCTGGCGCCACCGCCGGCGGGATTCGCCGCGCTGCCGGCGCGCGAGCGGCTGTTCTTCGCGATCATGCGCTGGCTCGATGCCCTGGCCGGCCACCGCCGGGTGACCGCACAGATGCTCACCGCCAAGCGCTATCCCGGCCACCTCCATCACAACGTCGCCCTTCTCCTGTGGCTGTCGCGGACCGTGCAGTGGCTGCGCGAGGCGGCGATGCTCGACGCCGGCGGTCGCCAACGCCGGGTCGATGAGATCGGGCTCTCGGCGCTGTTCGTCGCCACCCTGAGCCAGTGGACACGCGACGATTCCCCCGGGCAGACCGCCACCCGCGAGGCCCTGGCGCGCCGGCTGCAGATCGCCGATCGGGTGATGGCGCGGCTGTGGCCGCCGGCGCGCCTGCGCCACGAGGACTTGGCCGAAAAAACAACCGAGGAGGCTTGATCAATGGGACGCACGCTCACCTATAAGCGACCCGACGGCGGCGAGGCCGGCGGCTATCTGGCCGAGGCCGCAGACGCCGCGGCCCCGGGCATCGTCGTGATCCAGGAGTGGTGGGGCGTGCAGGGCCAGATCAAGGGCGTCTGCGACCGTCTCGCCGGCGACGGCTATCACGCCCTCGCCCCCGACCTCTATGGCGGCACCGTGGTGCCTTACCACGACATGGCCGCGGCCGAGCGCGAGATGACCTCGCTCGACTTCGCCGCCGCGACCGACCAGATCGTCCGCGGCGCCGCCCGCCACCTCGCGGGGGCGGGCCGCAAGGTCGGGCTGACCGGCTTCTGCATGGGCGGCGTGGTGACCATCCTCGGCGCCATCCGCGTCCCCGAGATCGCGGCCGCAGTGTGCTTCTATGGCATCCCGCCCGCCGGTGCCGCCGACCTCACGGCCATCCGGGTGCCCTTCCAGGGCCACTTCGCCAACCTCGATACCTGGTGCACGCCGGCCGAGGTCGATCGCCTCGAGGTGGCGTTGAAGGCGGCCGGCACCGCTTACGAGATTTACCGCTACGACGCCGACCACGCCTTCATGAACGAGGAGCGCCCGGACGTCTACAAGCCCGAGGAGGCCGCCCTCGCCTGGCAGCGGATGCTGGACTTCTGGCGCAAGCATCTGAGCTAACGAAGCGGCGAAGCGTGGCAGCCGGGCCTTTCGCCGCCTCGCCGTTCTCGGCAGAGCAGAAAGGAGGCTCTTCCGGGAAATGCGGGGTGCGCGTAACGGTGGCCATGAGGCGGCGGCCTTGGTTTGCGCCTTACCTTCGATGATGGCCCTCTCGCTCCGGACATCGGGCTCGTCAAGGTTGGGCCAAAGGCCCACCGCGCTTCACGCGGCTACGACCTTGACGAGCCCGATGTCCGGAGCCATCCGTATCCATCGAAGGTAAGGCGCTTCGCGGGCGAACGCGCCGGCCGATTTCGAGCCTTCCCGGAAGGCGCCGATGAAGCAAAAAAAGGGGGTGCCCGAAGGCACCCCCGAGGTGGAGGCAGGGGGAGGTTTCGACGGCCTCAGTCCTGGCCGCCGAAGTCGGCCCGGTAGGGGCCGAACGTCTCGGCCGCGGGGACGGCGGCCAGAGGCGTCTGATCGATCACCGGTGGGGGTGGCGGGACGACCACGGCCGCGAGCGTGGCGGACGGGGCCTCGGCCGAGGGGGCGACGGCGGGCGGGCGCGCCGGCTCGGCGGCGGTGACGGGCACGCCGTTGGCGTCGATCTCGACCTCAGGCGGCATCCCGCCGGCGAAGGCCGGCGCGGCGAGCGCGAACACCAGGACGGCGAGGCTTGGGCGGGACATCGGCGGGCTCCTTGCGAACGATCGCGGTCAGCCCCCGATCTAGGCGCCCATTACGGCGGCAATGCGGCGCCAATGGGGTGATCCCGTGGCGCCGCCGCGCTCGGGCGGGATCGCGCCGCCCGGCGCTCAGCCGATCGGGAAGGGGCAGGTGCCGTCGGCCGCGACCCGCTCGACCAGGCCGACCTCCCAGGCCAGGTAGGCACGCATCCCCGCCTCGACGTCGTCGTCGTGGTCATAGGGCTTGTACCAGACGTCGTCGGGAGCGTCCGCCATCCGGCTGTGGCCGGCTTCGAGCGCGAGCCCGGCGGCGCGCCAGGCCCCGGTCCCGCCCGCCAGCACCGCCACCGGCCGGCCGAGGACGGCGCCCGCCTCGGCCGCCGCGAGCCGCGCCAGCACCCCGTCGGGCGAGGTCAGGACCACCGCGTCCTCGCCGGCGATCCGGGGAAGGCTGGCCCCGAGATTGGCGCGAATCGCGAACCAGGCGCCGGGGATGTGGCCGGCGCGATAGCCGAGGCTGGTGTCGAGATCGACCACCCGGGTCGCGCCGGCGGCCAAGCGCTCGGCGAGGGCG
>Ga0114931_10007632_pt1 | contig 13200 bp, 9 predicted proteins | sample 2SBtaG_FD_89579 | JGI IMG/M metagenome (GOLD analysis project Ga0114931, IMG submission 89579) | Deep subsurface microbial communities from Kolumbo volcano to uncover new lineages of life (NeLLi) - 2SBTROV14_V59a metaG | ecosystem: Environmental > Aquatic > Marine > Volcanic | place: Kolumbo... | reverse complement strand
TATGGTAAACACGAGTCTGTATTTGGAAAATTTGCAGCTTACATGCTTAGCGTCGCATCAACCAGTGGTAATATGGCCCTTGTGTTTGAAAGCGCAGCCAAGTTTTTGGAACGCGACGCAGCTTTTAAAAAGAATTTGAAGAAGGCATTGATGATGCCCGCGATAACAGTTGTGGCGGTTATCGGTGTTATATTGTTTTATGTGGGATATATTTTCCCAAAAACGGCGGAACAGTTTGTAAAGATGCACATCACGGTACCGCCGATGACAGCAGCCACCCTTGATTTTAGTCATTGGCTGCAGGCAAACTGGATTATCATTACCGCCAGTTTCGTGATTCCGCTTGTTGCATTTATCCTCTACGTTCGTACGCCAAAAGGGAAATTATGGCTTGACCGCAATATCATTAAAATTCCCGTTATCGGGGATTTAATGCACAAAACAAGTATCGAGATCTTTTCGCGCGTCTTCTATACGCTGTATAGCGGATCGGGTGAAAATATCGACGTGATTCGTGTTGCATCCGAGGCGTGCAGAAACAAATACATGGAGAAACAGATCAAAGAAATCACCATTAAAGAGATGCTTCAGGATGGAACAGGATTAGTTGAAGCTCTTGAACATTCCGGAGTATTTACGCAGACAGCTTTGAGTCGATTCAGGTTGGGTGCCGAATCGGGTGCTTTGCGGAACAATGCCAAACAACTGGCTGAGTATTATGAAATCCAGACAACGTATAAGATGGAGACTACCGTTGAGATGATAAACTTGGGAATAAATATTTTCATAATGATTGCTCTAATAGCTATAACGGTTGTTTCCTCAGAGATAGCTATAGTTCAACCACATTTCATGAATCAATAAAGTGTTAGTCTACAGCAATGGCAAAAGTTGATACCAGGCGACATATTGGTGATACCCTGCTTGAGAGGGGAGTGGTCACAAAGGATCAATTAATGCATGCATTAAAGATCCAGGATAAAGACGCCGACCGCTCTCCGAGACGTCTGGGACAAATACTCCATGCAGAGTTGAATCTCGATCGGCATGAAGTAATGAAAGCTATTGCAGACGTTTTTGCTTTTCCGGAGATCACATTTGATAAATCTCCATTACCCGATCAGGTAATCGAACGAATAAAACGACTATCTGATAAACTCCCTAAAGAGATTATCGCAGAACTCAGGGAAATTAAGGCGATCCCGTATTTGTCACAAAATAATACGCTGGTCATCGCGGCATCCGATCCCACGGAACCGTCCCTGCCTGAATTAGCGTCTCAGCTTCCCTATAAGCATTTCGAGATTGCGTACTGCCGGCTGGAACTGATCCAGGAAATTAATCATCGTGTCTTTGAGCAGAAAAACGAGTATCTCGATCTACTGGACGAAATTGAATTCGAACAGACAGATATTCTCGAGGAAGAAGAAGAGACAGTTAGCGAAGCCGAGCTGGATGCCGAGATAAATCAGAGCATGCTCAACTCATTGATTGAGGGGATGCTCATGGAAGCGGTGCGTAAAAGTGCCAGTGATATCCACATACTTCCGGCTGGTCAACGTAGCACCGATATCATGTTTCGGATTGACGGTAAGTTGCAATTGTGGCATCGTCAGGATAATGTGAAGCCCGAAGCCATTTCGTCTGTTGTGAAGGATAAAACACGAAACGTAGACCGCTTTGAGAGAGATACATCACAAGATGGTTTCATCCAGCGCAGAATTGATGGAATCAGCATTCGATATCGTGTATCCATAATGCCTCTTGTTGGCGAAGAATTTGATCGTAAATTTGAATCCATCGTTATCCGGGTACTCGATGACCGTAAGGTTATTACAGATTTGAATAAGCTTGGACTTCAAAAGAATGCTTATCAGGATTTTGTTAAGGCGATTACGAAACCTTCCGGAATCGTGATTATTACAGGTCCAACTGGAAGCGGTAAATCAACAACACTTATTGCAGCACTGTACTCCGTGATAGACCCTTCACGTAATGTATTGACCGTAGAAGAACCTGTTGAATATTTGATTAAAGGTGCGAGACAGTTGAAGATTGGCCAGCATATGACCTTTGATCAATCAATGCGTGGTATTTTGCGTCACGACCCCGATATTGTTCTCGTCGGTGAGATACGGGATCTGAAGACAGCAGAGATTGCTATAAAGCTGGCAAATACAGGGCACTTAACGTTTTCGACACTGCACACGAATGATGCCCCAAGTGCAATATCTCGTCTTTATAGCATGGGTATTGAGCCATTCCTGATTGCCAATGCTATTAACCTGGTGATGGCTCAACGATTAGTTCGAAAACTATGTGATAAATGTAAAAGACCCATTAATCCGCCAATTGAAGCTTTAAAAAGTCTGGGGTTCACAGATCAGGAGATTGAGGAATCGACATTTTACGAAGCCGTTGGCTGTGATCATTGTCACGGTGGATACAAAGGGCGTATAGCAATAATGGAAGCTCTCTATTTCTCGAAAGAAATACGGGAAGCGATAATGAAGGCCGGTAGTAATATTGACGAAGAACATATCCGTCGTTTAGCAATCGAAAAGAATGGAATGCTGACGTTGAGGTCATCCGGCCGGGAGCGTATTAAAGCAGGTATTACGACGATTGATGAAGTCGCCGCAATTACCCTGGAAGATGGCTAAATACCAAGATAATCCCAAAAGGGAGGTTGTGATATGGCTGGAAAATCCGATTTATTTATGGTTTTAGGAGCTGTAGTACTTTTTTCTATTATGCTTCTGAATATGAACGGCTTTCTCTTTAATAATCAAAAAAGTAAGGCAACTGGAGAAATCGAATATAACGGTATAGCTCTTGCACAGGATTTGATCGATCAGGCACGCTGGAAGTCATTCGACCAGATGAACGAGTATGACGGATATACTGCCGTGGACTCAACGGAAAGTGGTGTATACAATATAACTGCCGATGTTGAGTATGTGAGCCGGGACAATGTTCAAAAAAAATCTAACAGCACAACCGATTACCGCAAACTCACAGTAACGGTTCAAAACAAGTATTTGTCATACCCCATACGCGTCAGCTACATAAAGGCCCGATAAAAGTGTGGCAAACACCCCGTTATATCAATCAAATTGAGTTGCCAAAATGAGTTTTAGTACAATATCAAGCTTTATCATTGGTGGGTTATTACTTCTATCAATCCTGGCCCTTAACAACCGGGTGATGAGGGAAAGCGGTGATACAACCTATGATATGATGAGTAAGCAGAACATCGAAAACATCAGCCAGATCTTGTCGCTTGATATGCAAAATTTGGGCTATGGAGCCGCTGACAGTGCGATCACTGAGGCTGCTGAGCACAGTATCACATTCAAATATGATATTGATGGCGATGGGACATTAGATGTTGTTCGCTGGGACTATGATGAATCCATAAAAGACCAGCAAACCACCAATCCGGATGATCATCCATTATATCGCATTGTTAACGGAACACAAACAACTCTGCATGCTTGTATTACCTCTTTCAAATTATCATATATCATGAGTGATGGAACAGAGACTTTTAACCCCTCTCCACTCAATCATATTCGAAATATACGGATTAACATCATCGCAGAGTCTCCGGAAAAGTATAACGATTATTACTCCAAGTCGAGCTGGCAGAAGTTATTTACACCGGCAAACTTACAGTTTTAATCAATATCAGCAACGATTCACCTTAAAAAGGATACGACATGGGAAGGGCAATGTTATTTCTCGTGTTCGGGATGGTCTTTATCCTGGGCATTGATCAGACATCTATGTCGAGCAGACAGTTAATGATGTCAAACAGAAGTAGTGATTATGCATCTAAAACACAGTCCAGAAATATAGCCGCCAGTATGATCAGTCTGGCTCTTCACGATATCAATGATGATATTGGATGGCGATCCGGACTTGAAAATGACAACATTCTGGGTGGTTCTGGAACCGTAACAGTTAACACTCCTTCAGATGATCCATCACTGAATGAATATGAGGTCGGGTTTGTTGCCAAGGGCTTTTATAATGATGTCACATCAACCATCAGTGTAACCCTTCAAAGAACGGCTTTTTCTCGTTTTGCGTATTTCACAAACCAGGAACCGGAAATCTACTTCGTATCTCAGGATACTATTAACGGACCGGCCCATACAAACGGTGTCTTTCACATGTGGGGTGAACCGGTATTTAAAAACGAAATAACTAGTCCTAATAAATGGGTAGGAAAGGCAACCCCGAAATTTGAGGGTGGATACAACTTTGACAGCAACCCCATAACACTGCCGCAAAATCTGGAGGAAATCAAAGCAAATGCCATTTCCGGTGGATTGAGGTTCAACAATGATATTAAAGTTGATTTTCAACCTAATGGAACAGTTCAAATAAGTGAGCTGCAGCGTACATTTAGCTGGTATCGTGGATGGATTAATACGTGGGGGGATCCTCAGACTTATAACCTTTCAAATTATAACGGGATCATTTCTACCCGGGGCAATTTGGATACTGAGGGCACTTTAAAAGGACGTGTCACACTTCATTCTGAAAAGGATGTTCACATTACCGGCGATTTGATGTATGCCGATGATCCCGAATCGAATCCCGATTCTAATGATATGCTTGGTATCGTTAGTGAGGATGACGTCGTGATCGATGACAATGCTCAGACGAAACATGGCAATAAAGACCTGACAATCGATGCCAGTATCATGGCGCTCGGACAGATGCGCGTTAACGATTATTATAGCGGACAATCAAGAGGCATCCTGCATATCTACGGTGGCATTATCCAGGGAAAACGGGGACCTGTTGGAACATTTATAAAGACAGGCGGAGGAACAAGACTAAATTCCGGTTATAGTAAACAATATGATTACGATAAGCGTCTTTTGAAAAAATGGCCTCCGTTTTTCCCGCTTCAGGACAACTTCCAAATAATTGCCTGGAAGGAATATTAGGATTTTTGGGTTCACTGCCCGGTTCAGTTGGTTTGCTGTCTGCAATCAGTGGGCCCGGCTATCATTGCGGGTTTTTCAAAATTCACAGTATTAATAGTTGTAATGAATTGGTGTTCAATTACTTACTATTGTGTGAATTAAAATATTAAAAAATATTAATAATACGACCTCCAGATTCGATAACAAGCAGTATGGAAGCAACGATAGACGTCAAAAAATTAGCTGAACTGGTACAGCCACTCAAGCAACAGCTGCCCCGGACTGTGACCGGTATTGAACGTCACGAAAAGATAGGGGAGATCATTGAGCATGCCTCTGAAGATGTTCGTTTACAGATGAGGGCCATACTCGATTCATATCTTGAGACAATGGAAGCAAGGGAAGCCTCAGATATTGACTTGGGTGGACCTGGATGTGGTGGTCGGGTCTGGTTTCGTATTCATGGTGACAAAAAGCCTGTTGAGAATGGAGTAGAATATTCGATAGCTGAGACAGACTTCCTGCTTCACAATGCGCTTATGCCACAGCAGCGTAAATACCTGCTTGAACACCGCAATCTTGATTTTTCGTATATGATCAGGGAAGATGAGCCGAACCCCCAGCGTTTTCGTGCTGATATGTATTTCGACCTGGCCCATCTCGGTTTGAACATGCGACGGATAGACAACACCATTCGACCATTTACGAATCTGGGATTGCATCCAGAAGTAGCAAAGGCATTGAGTCTGAAATATTTCAAATATGGCATGACTCTGGTGACCGGTATTACTGGTTCAGGTAAATCCTCAACGCTTGATACTATAATTGACGCAAATAACCGGACACTTGATTCTCATATTATCATTATTGCATCTCCGGTGGAGTTGATTCATAAACCGATACGTTCAATTGTCCGACACAGGGAAGTGGGAAGGGATGTGACTTCTTTCAAAAATGGCGCCATCCAGGCTCTTCGGCAGGATCCTGACATTATCATGATTGGTGAGCTTCGGGACCCTGAAACAATAATGACTGCACTCGAAATTACAGATTCAGGACATAAGACGTTCGGTACACTGCACACCTCCTCGGCCATGGAAAGTATCGACCGTATTATTGGCGAGGTCCCCGTCAATGAACAGAATCGTGTTCGTTCGCGTCTTGCTGATGTTCTTACATGTGTTATTAGCCAAAAGCTGGTACCAAGCATTGACGGAAAACGGGTCCTGGCTAAAGAAGTGTTAATGACTACCCCCTCCGTAAAGGCAGCTATCAGGAACAATAACATCGGTGAAATCTATCAAATGCTTATGGAAGGATCTGCTTATGGCATGCACACTATGGAGCAGAGCCTGAAAGAACTCTATGAAGCAGGAAAAGTTACACGAGAAGACGCTATCAATTATGCCAATAATAAGAAACGGATCAGCGAACTGATCAGCTATATGAACTAATTTTATGCAGGTGATCTAATGGGTAACAGAGAATATACCGGCTTAGCCCTCGATGGCGACATTCTCCGGATAGCCCGTCTGAGAGACGGTAAAAACGGGTTGGAATTGCTTCAACTCGATCGTATATCTCTCGTCGAAGGTGTTGAAAAGAAAGATGACGTTATCCAGTCGGATGATGAATACAAACAGGTGGATGCTGATTCTGTTTTTGGTATAACGGATACATCTACAAATGGAGCTTCAAATGGACATGGAGCATCAGCAGCATCAACTTAGACACTCACTGCCGCAGCCGACTCCGATCTCCTGGAGATGGTAGACAGTGTTGATGAAGATGACGTCAACAGCAATCAAGTGCTGATTCATAACCTCCTGGCAAGCATTGACAGCAAAAAGGTTAAGCTTGGATTGTCGATATCGAAAGGCGCAACAATTTTTGAGATCCTGAACAATCTGAATTATTCAGAGATAAAGAAAAAAGAGCGCCAGGAGATTATTCTTGATCGTCTTAGAAGTATTTATGGCGATGCTGATATCGATGATAGGTACGTCTCCGAGATAAGGAAAGATGGGGCGATGATCGTCGCTTCCAATGAAAAGAAACCAGCGCTTCTTGATCTTGTAGACCAGGGAAGGGAGCTTTATCATGGATCGGTTTTTATAGAAGAGATCTTACCAGATGAGATCGCACTCATTGGAATGGTTCGTGAAAACTACGAGCTGGGTGAAGAGGAAATCACTGGTATTGTCCAGTTTGGTCAAAATTCTGCAAGAATGGTTTTTCTCAAGGGAGATACCATTTGGTCGGTAAGCCCAATTATTCATGAGGGAACCAAATCCTCACATTTACTTTCTACTATCTTTAGTAAGATTCTTTTCCAGCTGGATAATGGAAAACTGCCAAGCCTTGAACGGTTAATCATTGCAGACAACACGTTAGGTGAACGACCGGTAGAATTTTTTAGAAAGAATTTTCCCGGTGTTGAAGTCGAGGGATTTGAGTGGAAGCCTGAAACGGTCATAATTAATGAACGGATGGAGGGCAATGCCGGTGCTTATACAACGGCTATATCTACAGCCATCGCGGCAACAGGGAAGTATAAGAATGCATTCGGTTCGTATTCCTTCCTTCCGGATTCAGTAGTTGACCGCCAGAAGGTGTTTAAGTTGGATTGGCATGGAATGTTGATCCTGGCATTGATCTTAATTACCCCTATTGTTTTTAATCACTTCTACCAAAAAAACGTCCAAAAAATAAGAGATCTTCAGGGACAAATAACCAGGACTGAGAAGTTGATTAGCGACATCCAGCCCGTCGTGGATGAAGTGAACAAGATTAGTCATGAATATAACTCTGATGTCAAAAAATTTGATTTAACCCAGAGTCTTAGCAGCGGAACCCATAAATGGTCTAGTGTTCTATTGGCATTGAACAAAGGAATGCGAAACATTAATAGCATTTGGCTAACATCAATGAGTTCGGTTAATGAAGGAGTGATGCTGCAGGGTTACTCTCTATACAGAAATCGAATACCGAGGCTGGCTGATCTGTTTGGCAAGGCCGTGCTGCAGAATGTTAAGGTCTCAGACATCAGAGATGTACACGCTTACACGTTTACAATTATTGTAAAAGAGGCGCTTAAGGATACTACGGCTTACTCTCCTAAAGTGGCTAAAAAAATTACAGCTTTTGCTTTTCCGCCCGATACTAATGTTAAAACGATGGGGGGAGGCGGACCCACCATTCAGGAAACCCCATTACATATTGAATTAGCTATGACGTACGGTCTTCGCAATACAATAATCCTTTTGTTTGTGTTTGTATCAATGAGTTTAGGCGGTTGGGCTTACACTCACTTTGTACAAGACAAACAGATTATGACGCTGAACGGCAGTCTAAATAAGAAAAATAAGGAACTGCAGCACAAGCGTTCCATAGCAGACACATATGATCAATTGGTCAAGAAATACGACCAGTTGAAATATGCTATGGCAAACTACAGCAAAGCACTCCCCAATCGCATTGATGCTGACAGGGTATATCGTTATCTGGATCAGGCAAGTGTCGGGAGAGCATATACGGATATTAATTTCACATATCTCGATACCGTTACAAACAAGGATGGTTATGGTATTGTACAAACGACTGTTGACGGCAGCGGAAACTATCGTTCTTTGTATAATTTGGTTAAGACTATAGAATACAGTCGACCTATTTCGAAGATAAAGAATGTTGTCATCAATCCATCAAACGAGGTGGATAAGCCAAGCCATATCGTCTACACTTTCGATCTGAATAGTTATTACTCTCCGGAAGGCTACGATACTCTATATGGTCGTAACATAAGCCTGCAGCAAGGATCAGTATCTAATAATCCGTTCTATCCTTTGGTAAGACCATTACCTAAAAATGATGAAGGTTTGCTAAATATTGAATCATGCAAACTCATAGGCGTAAGTACTGATCGAGTATTTATTAGTGATTCTGATGGTAAAATTCACAATTTAAAAACAGGCGACAAGGTATATCTGGGTTATCTGGATCGTATCAATGTCAAAAATAAAACAGCAATCTTCCATCTGAACAAAGGCGGTGTCGCTGATACCATAACCCTCAAGGTAAAATAATTTTATGTACCCGAAGCGTACCCCCCATTTGCTTTTGCTCCTGGTTCTGGCCGTTTGGCTAGGAGGTGTTATACCTGTTAGAGCCCAGCAGGAGAATGAGCAAACCAAACCATTCAGACAGTATACTAATCCTGATGCGGTAATAACGTTGAGTAAAGACATGACCTTCCCACAGGCTGTCGATGTGTTAAATACGTTTGCCCAACGTTTTGAAAATCGTTTCATCTATGATCATAGCGGTACAAAAGGTCCTATAGGTGTAAGCCTGCCGGCAATGGACTGGCATGATGCACTTGACTACCTGGTTCGGCTAAAAGGGTTGAGTCTAAACGAACACAAAAATTACTATGAAATCACACAGCCCCCAAAAGCTGAGATTAGTGGTGCACAAGGTAATGGTAAGGAAGACGGCCCAAATGTAAACATGAAAACGAGGGAAGTCCGTATTTCAGCAACTTTCTTCGAAGGTAACCGAGAAACACTCAGGGAAATTGGCGTTGATTGGTCCACGTTGAGCAATGGGAAAGTCGATGTCAATTTTACCGGTGCTGATAAGGTGACTCAAAATCTGTTTAGTGGTTCGGTGAAAATGGATAATGTGGGTGGTTCGAGTATTAGTGTCAATACTCTGTTAAACACATTTGAAGCGAATAACCTTGGTGAAATACTCGCACAGCCCAATATTAAGGTCATGAATGGGATGGAAGGCCGAATTCAGGTTGGGCAGGACTTCTCCATCAAGCAGAAAGACTTTGCCGGTAACGTTACTGATAAATTCTTTAGTGTCGGTACAATACTGAAAGTTGTCCCCCATATCATACAGGAACATGATTCCACCTTCATTTACATGGAGATAAATGCCGAACGATCTACCGCACAGCCTGATCCTGTAAGCACCATTGTAAACAAGCAACAGGCGACGTCAGATATCATGCTTGTTAACGGTGAGTCAACCGTTATTGCTGGTCTCTACAACCGGGAGACAAACAACGTCCGTAAAGGCATTCCTTTTCTGAAAGATCTCCCGCCTTGGTTCTTTGGACTGCGATATTTGTTTGGATATGAATCACACGATGTGAAGATCAGAGAGCTGGTTATAATTATTAGAGCAGAGATAGACAAGAGCATACCCGAAAGAATGCGTGAAGAAAACAAGAGTATGCATGACGTCTTACAAAAGCATCTCAAGACTATAAATAGTCAGGATCAAAAATTAAGTTGGTGACCCATAACTAAAGCCCGGATGTTCAAACATGCGGGCTTTACTTATATATAAACTATTGGCAACTAATACCTGGAAGACATCAGAACTTCGCCATCATGCCTTCCGTGATATCGTGGTTGATGCAATATCCGCCGTTTACTTCAACAACATATTGAGCGGGTGAACCAGAACTCAGTTCGTTTTTAGAGTAGGGGGTCGTTGAATGATAAATTCTGACAATCTTGTGATCTTTATCAATAAAGATGATGTCAAGAGGTAAAGGGGTATTAGCCATCCAAAAGCTCAAAGGTTGTGGCTTTTGAAAAACGAATAACATGCCGTCGTTCTCATCTAATCGGGTAACATTCATCAAACCTGCATCCCGTTTTTCCGGCGTATCAGCAATGGCTACTTTTATTTTTGCGATCACACTGTCCTGAACATTAGTAAACGACAGATTGTGAGTATACTCAAAATCAGGCCCCTGATTGTCAGATGAACTATTGGCTTTCTTATCAGAGTTCTTACACGCAACACCCGAAAGGGTAAGTAAGGTGATCGTAATTAAAGGTATAAATAGGCTACTCTTCTTCCCCTGGTACATCTTCTGAATTATGATTTTGATCTGGTTTAACGATATTTAAGACAGTTTTACTCCGGGAACTGCCGTTGCTAAAATACACAGTATAGGAACCTGTTTCAGCAAAAGGATATTTTTTATTGCCGGCAAACTGATCCTTCACCTTCAAATTCCATGTGATTGTGTGAAAGCCAACGGAACCGGCTCCATTAAGAGTCTGTACGGTGTTTCCTTTCGAATTCTTTATATCAACATTAATTCCCTGTGTGTCACTGCTTTTTTTCCCAACATAATATTGAAAGCGAACACTTGGTTCTTTGGCCTCAAGGTATGGATACCTTTTTTTGCCCCATCGTCTGTTATGCACAACATCATCAGGATGAAAGGCCACAATTGATCGCGTGAGGTTATCGGGCGTCATCTTTTCAAAAGGCGCGATGTTCACTACCCAGGTGCTCCGACCGTGCGTGCCGATAGCTAACATTGAATCCCTCTGTTGTATGACCATATCGTGCGTTGGTACATTGGGAAACTCAGGAGCAAAACTTTGCCAATGTTGTCCATCATCCAGACTCATATATGACCCACCGTCAGTTCCGGCAAACAATAAGTGAGGATTTACGGGATCCTGAAGTATGACATTTACATTTTCTTCTGGGAGGTTCCCACTAATTGATGTCCATGTTTTGCCGTAATCCGTCGTTTTATAGAGATAACTTTTGAATTCGTCATATCGATAACCGGATAACGAAACAAAGGCGGTACTTGTGTCAAAAGGTGATGCGGTGACTTTACTTACCCAAAGTCTGGATGTCAACTGCCCGGATACTTTTCTCCAGGCCCCGCCACCATCTTTTGTGACCCATACATTCCCATCGTCGGTACCTACCCAGATTAGTCCGAATTTGAGTGGCGATTCGTCAATCGTGGTAATTGTTGAATAAGGAACATTTCCAGTGGGTTGATGGTCAGTCGTCAAATCGCCGCTTATTTCTTCAAAATGATTCCCCCGGTCAAGGCTTCTTAACAGGTTTTGTGTTCCCATGTAGACGACATCAGGGTTGTGCGGGCTGACGACAACGGGGGTGTTCCAGTTAAAACGGTAAGGCGGTTCCCCGATGTTGTGCATTGGTTTGATATTCTTGTACTTATGATCTTTTCTGTCGATGCGGTAGTAATTACCAAACTGGAAACCTGCATAAACGGTATTGTCATCAACCCGATTGACGGCAACATGCATCCCATCGCCGCCAAGAAGCCGTTTCCAATGCGGAGATTCATTGGGCTTGGAATTATACGGACCATAGAAAACCCCATTATCCTGCAGTCCGCCATATAAGTTGAATGGCTTTTCATTATCGACATTAATGCTGTAGAACTGTCCGACTGCTGTGTTATTGAGATGGGTCCAGTGTTTAGATCCGTCATAACTAACATAAACACCACCATCACACCCGACAATAAGATGATTAGTATCTGACGGATCTATCCAAAGCGCATGAAAATCACTGTGTACGTCATCGTCAGCGGCGAGTTTGAATGTTTTTCCACCATCCGTCGATTTGACAAAAGGCACACCAAAGATATAGACTTCATCCGGATTTACAGGATTGACTCGAATCTGCCCGAAGTAATATCCATATGTATAATATATACCGTCTAGAACATGTTCGTTCACTTTTTTCCAGTGAAGTCCCGAGTCATCAGATCGATAGACCTCAGCACCTATTACATTCGTATTCACCAGATTTTTATCAGCATCACTATGATGATAGTCATACAATGCTTTGGGACCATATTTACCCGCCCTTACTTCTTGTTTAACGACGCGAGCATTATATCTTTCCGGGAAGCCATTACTGCGCAGAAAGTCATTAAGAGTCGAATCACTCAATGCAAGGAATTCTCTGGTGTCCATAGACTTGAATGATTCAGCGGATAATCCCTTTGGATGAGCTTTTTTCTGTTTTTGTGGTTTTTCTTCAGACTTTTGTTTGTTTTGATTATCGAGAACAGCATAGACGATATTGGGATTACTTCTGCTTACCGAAAGTCCAATCCTGCCGGTACCGTCACCCGTAGGAAACCCATGCACCGATTTCTTCCATGTCTCACCGCCATCTGTTGATCTGTAAATGGCAGAGCCCCGTCCTGACCCGCTAAAATTCCATGCATGCCTCGTTCTTTGCCAGGATGCTGCCCACAGCTCGTCCGGATTTTTCGGATTTATAGCGAGATCGATGACTCCGGTACTATCATTAATAAAAAGCGTCTTTCGCCATGTTTTGCCGCCGTCGGTCGTCTTATAAACCCCGCGATCGGGATTATGAGAGTACAAAGCCCCGATGCTGGCAACCCATGCAGTATTTGGGTTGGTGGGATGTGAACAAT
>Ga0114931_10007631_pt1 | contig 13200 bp, 7 predicted proteins | sample 2SBtaG_FD_89579 | JGI IMG/M metagenome (GOLD analysis project Ga0114931, IMG submission 89579) | Deep subsurface microbial communities from Kolumbo volcano to uncover new lineages of life (NeLLi) - 2SBTROV14_V59a metaG | ecosystem: Environmental > Aquatic > Marine > Volcanic | place: Kolumbo... | reverse complement strand
GTGAACGCCAGGGCGAAACCGAGCGTTGTTGCCCCGGCATTTTCATTTCCTGTAATACTCCGATCCGATTCCGTCCGAGTATAGGTGGTGGTGGCACTGATGTTCAAACGGTCGCTAATCTTGTGATTCACGTTAGCGCGGCCGGAGATCTTCTGATAGTCTGTGTTTTTCACGATGCTGTCTTCGTCCTGGAACAAGCCACTGACAAAAAACTGTGTCCTCTCGCTACCGCCGCGCAGACTGATGGTACTCTCATTTAGGAAACCATTATTGCCGAAAAGTAAATCTTCGTAATCAATGTTGCCATTCTTTGCGAGCAAGGCCGCGCCACCGGCCTGTTGCGCCTCGGCCGTTTCGGGCGTAAATTTGCGCGTGCCGATCTCCCTCAGAATGCTGCTGACTCCGAACTGCTGCGTGACGTCGATTTTCGTCTTACCTGCGGAGCCCTGTTTCGTCGTGATAATGATCACGCCGTTGCTCGCTTTAGAGCCGTAGATGGCAGCCGCACTAGGGCCCTTGAGAACTTCAATATTCTGAATATCGTTCGGATTGATATCACCGACACGATTGGTCGGCTGTCCTTGAGGCCGTGGGCTACCTGCTGCCGCCGCCGCTGTGACCAAATCAATGCCAGACTGGATGGCAGAGTTGTTGATGATGACCCCGTCGACGACATACAACGGTTCTGTTGAGCCCTCGATCGTCGAGGTACCGCGCAGATTGACAAAGACGCCACCACCAGGAGCGCCCGTATTCTGGCTGACCGTGATGCCGGCCATTTTCCCGCTCAGGGCGCGGTCAACGGTCTGGGCCGGCGCTGGAATGAGCTCTTTGGCCGTTACCGTACCAACCGAATTTGCGAGATTTCGGCGTTTGACTGAAGTGGCCAAACCCGTCACGATGATCTCGGAAGTCTTCAGAACATCCTCTTCGAGGACAATGTTAAGACCAGTAGCATTTTGTTGAGTCACCCCTAACTCCTGGGTCTTGTATCCGATGAAACTGATCACGAGCGTCGCCTGTGACGAATTGGGCAACGTCAGCATGAATTTTCCATCGCGCTGTGTAGCCGTGCCCAGATTCGTGCCTTTGATAGCGATGTTAGCGCCTGGCAGACCTTCACCTGACATCTCTTCAGTGACTGTGCCGGTAATGCGAAGAGATTGAGCGAGGACGACTCCAGTGCTCAAAGCACATACCAACATAACCGACAGCAAAATAGTTATTCTTTTCATTTCCTGAACCCTCACTTTCATTAGTGTGTATTCGAAATCCCCTCGAATACGCTAAGACATCATCTTTCGGAACAGCAAAAAACGGGTCACTACCCACTTGTCAGTGCGTCCGAAATCCCGACTAGGTTTTCACTTTTGTCACCTCCTTTAGAGTATATTTTTGTTTCCGTTCTGACATAATTTCAACATTCATACCATTCGAGTAGTAATCATGGCTAAAATCTGTAATATCAATATTTTAAGAAATTCGATTGAAAAGGCTCATACGGAAAAGGTGCAAAAACGTGCAGCGTTTAGATAGAAAAATTGCATAGGCGTGCCTGAAAATGTTTCCATGGAATAGCCCGTGTGATTCAGACAACCCCGAACCACGCTGAGGCTTGAGGCACACTCGATCAGGAAATGCTGCGAATGACATCGCCTGGCATGCGGCAAGGAGAGGTTCTATCTTGCCAATAAGTTGGCCAGAACGAAACTTGACATTGGCGCGATAAGTAAAGCTTTGTGAACCCCGTACAAGACGGGAAGACTGCAAACGGATGCGTAGAAACTACAAACAACGCAAGATAACAGCGTTCCTTTCGATTGTGATAGCGCTTTGCCAGAGATCATGTTAAGGTATTGTAATTATACAAAGCGCAAGGTAGGATTGCAATAGTTTTCAGTAATTTTTTTGCACAGGCAAATAGTCCGTCTTGGGATGGAATTGGATGACAACAAGGTTGACCACCTGGCTCGTCGACACTCGTTTCTCCCCTCTACCTCATTGGTGCCTTTGCTTTCGTTTGAAATGTTGCGTATTTTTCGGCTCCTGAACTATTTCCGGAGTGCATCATGAAACGGCGAGAGCATTGGACCTCCCGTCTTGCGTTTATTCTATCCGCTATCGGTTTCGCGGCAGGCATCGGCAACCTGTGGAGATTTCCCTATCTGGCGGGCAAATATGGAGGCGGCATTTTCCTGATGTTTTATTTGCTGGCTATCGGGTTGGTCGGTCTCTCTCTTTTGGCGACAGAAATGGGCCTCGGCAAAGCAACTGGAAAAGATCCGGTGGGCGCTTACAAAAAACTCGCGCCGCACCAGCTTTGGTTTCTGAACGGCTACCTTAATGTGTTCGCAATGCTCCTCATCAGCGGGTATTCGTCTGTCGTTGGCGGTTGGATCCTGGCCTACTTTTTCAAAACTCTTACCGGCGGAATTATCAACATGCCAGCATCCGAAATCGCGACCAACTTCCATGATTTCGTGGCCAGTCCTGCCACTGTCATAATGTGGACGGCTGTATTTATTGGTGCCCTCACGGCTGTCCTCCTGCGGGGCCTCAACAGAGGGGTGGAAGCGACCAACAGGTTGATGCTACCTGCCCTGGCGGTCATCATGTTCATTCTCCTCATCCGGGCGCTGACGCTGCCGGGGATGAGCGCAGGCCTGGTATTTTTCTTGAAACCTGAGATGTCTCATTTTTCTCTGGAAGGAGCTTTGGCCGCCCTGGGCCAGGCCTTCTTTTCCATCGGTGTGGCGATGGCTGCCGGGTTAGTTTATGGCAGCTACCTTGGAAAGGGAGAAAAAATTATCTCGAATGCGGCCATCATTGCTGCGGCGGACACTTTGATTGCCATCGTGGCAGGTCTCATCATTTTCCCAAGCGTGGCGGCCTTCGGGCTGGAGCCTGGGGCTGGCCCCGGATTAACCTTTATTACTATGCCGAACGTGTTTAACCAGATGCCTTTCGGAAATATCTTCGGAGCACTTTTCTACTTGCTGTTTTTTCTCGCGGCTTTCACTTCATTCCTCGGAGGCGCTGAAGCCATCATTGCTCATTTGCGCGATGAATGGCACATGACCCGAACTGCGGGAGCCGCCATGACGGCCGGCGCAATGCTCTGCCTGGCCATGGCTTCAGCGCTTTCCCCAGCAGTCTTCAACATTTTCGATCGCCTTGTCAACAACTACCTCCTGATTATCGGTGGTCTGATCATGACTCTTTTTGCGGGCTGGTTTTGGCCGCTTGACAATTTTTTCGTAGAAGCGGGCGTCAGGTCAAAAAAGTTGCGGGCCTGGTGGGGTTTCAATATCAAGTTCGTCGTGCCACTTATCATCGTGTTTGTTTGGTTAAGTCAACTGGGACTTGTGAGGTAGCAACAGAAATGACGTAGTTACTTTCAACAAGTGGGAAGGTGGTGTGAACGGCGTGCGCTGTCTTAACAGGCCCGGCTGTGGGAGACCAGGTGATCTGCGCTCACGCTTTCCTCGAAAAGGTCAAACACCTTTCTTATCTTTCGGCCAGACGAGCTTGTGCAGTTGAAGTTGAAAACGCACATTCAATCGATCCCGAAGTATCCAGGCCACGACGTCAGCGGGTGGTAACTCTCCGAAAACGGTTGACATCAATAAGGAAGCCTTCTCTTCCAGTGTATGCTGCCGGATGACATCCAGGGCCCATTGGTAGTCCGCCTCGTCTTTCAGAACAAACTTGATCTCGTCCTTCGCAGAAATGTGTGCGAGATTCTCCCACCGATTCTTGCTGCACTCGCCGCTGTCGGGGCACTTGAGATCCATGATTTTGATCACACGGTCGTCCAGAACAGATATGTCGCGTTCGCCAGATGTTTCGACGAGTACGGTGCAGCCGATCTCCAGCAGCGCTTTCGCTAGCTCGGGGACTTCCTTTTGCAAGAGCGGTTCGCCACCGGTAATCTCCACCAAGGAACACTGATGGCTTTCCACCTGACTGACTATCTCCTGTATTGACATCGCCGAACCGCCAAAAAAAGCGTATTCGGTGTCGCACCAAACGCAGCGCAAGTTGCAACCGGTGGTCCGGACAAAGACGCAGGGCCTTCCCGCGAAACTCGATTCACCCTGAATCGATTGATAGATTTCGCTAATCTGAATCATATTCAACTCAGGCTCCAGCCGGCCCGGTTTCGATAGCAATTTTGCCGGCTGTCATATTCTTCAGGTCTTCTATAAACTGGGTGCTAACCGCTTGTTTCAACTGCACCTTATAAGTTGTCTGCTCCCCAAAGTCGCTTTGCAAAAGCTCGGCATGAAACTTTGCGATCATCTGATGGACCGCATTTGTCTGCTCATAAGCAAAACGCACGGTCAACGTCGTTTGCGGAAAATACGCCACCGTCCTGGCCTGCTCCAGTGCTGTCCTTGCCGCAGCGCTATAAGCCCTGATCAGCCCTCCTGTGCCAAGTTTCGTGCCGCCGAAATAACGGGTCACGACTACAGATATGTTGGTGAGTTTCTTACCTTCTATGGCTTGGAGAATTGGTCGGCCAGCCGTACCTGAAGGCTCTCCTGCGTCACTAAACCGAAAAATCGCACAGTCACCAGAGCCGATCTTATAGCCAAAGCAGTTGTGAGTGGCGTCCGGGTACCTGGCTGAAATCGCATGAATGTGCTCCTCTGCGGCGCTCTGGTTTTCGACGGGTGCGGCGTGACTAATAAACTTCGAGCCTTTCACGACGAGCTCGGCGCCGCCAGGACCGGCAATGGAATTGAAGGAAGCAGGCTCAGACATCAGAAATCACACGTCACGTTAAGAAAAGAGAATCTTTTCGGAAAATACCAAAGCGTGGCAAAAATGTCAACGAGTTGGCAGCTTTAACGATCTGGCGAGCGTTTCATCATTGCGGGAAAGGAAATGGTAGGCCTGCAAGTCCGATCGCGACACGGCAACCCTTGTCAGGCCAGCGAACTCTTGTTGGTCTGCTTGCCGCTTAAGATACGCAGAATGAGGCCGTCCCAAGAGGTTTGCCCTAGACGACGGCGTGGTGATCAGCCACAACTTATTTTAGCAGCAGGGCTTTTCGAATTTGCGTGAATTTCCTAGAACTCAGTCGATAGATATAAACGCCGGTGGCCACCTGTCGTCCGCTGTCATCCTGACCTTTCCAGCTTATCTGGTGAAAACCGGCTGCGTGATTATCGCGGTCTACGAGGGTTACCACGTGCCGTCCCAGCAAATCAAACACTTCCAGCTTAACGCGGCCGGCTTCCGGCAAATTGTAGCGAATGGTGGTCTCCGGATTGAATGGATTGGGGAAATTTTGAAAGAGTTCAAAGCTCGTCGGCAGCAATCCGATATCTCCAGCCTGCCGGGAGGTGAATTCCGGGCTCCCGACAACCAGGCGCAATTTCTTAGTTGTTGCACCTGCTGCGCCTGAGGTGAAGCTATACACGCTCTGTTCGCGCAGATTCTGGGACAATCGCAGGAGCTCGTCTACTAGAAATATGTTCGCATCGTCCGGTATGTTTCCAAGAAAATCAAAATCCACGCGGACAGCCGAGGAGGGCACATTGGTCTCAATGGCGAAATCCCAGACGTTGTCGCTGACGGCGGCGGCCCGGAAGTCGGTGCTAAATTCGGCGGCCGCCGGATTCCAATCTGCGTGCGGAAACGACACCTTAATGAAAGAACCAATGACCGGCGGCTCCGCCAATTCATATATATCGAAACCCGCTTCTGCCCCCTCTTTGATGCCGGCCCAGTTGTCATTGTCATGCAGGTTTTCAACACCAGCAGATATTTGAATTGACCACTCATTCGTACTTTGAGACAAGAGGGCGTTCACCTTTTTCGCAACCTGAACCGGGGCGGCAGCCGGTTTGACGACCAGCGCAATCGGGGCATTGTTCTGTGAGTCTCGAGTCACGAAAAGCGCGTAGCCCTTCCACGGTTCCATCTTGTTGACAATATTCCATCCACGGTCATACGCTCTTAGAGAAATCGGACTGGCCGAATTGATCAGTAACATTGCGTCCTGGCGAACAGCAAAATTGAATGGAGATGCGATCAGATTCCAGCCTTCCTGCAGACGCAGCGTGTCGTTGCACACAGTCTGTACGGTAATACCTGGACCGCTGTCTACAACAATGTTTTCTTCGCGGGTGATCACAAAAAAAGACCGCCCGGGAACAAATGGCCTGGCCTCGTCACCCTCCAGGTAGCGCTGTCCCGGCGGGTTATCTCCCTTGTAGTCGAAGAATCTCCATTTCTTTTTGTCATAAGGACCGAGATCATCGGTAAGCACAGCCATCGGTGAACTGTTGTCCAGGTCGTATGGAATGGAAAAAAGCTGGTAGCGGGTAGAGTCTTCGCCTGCCAGCAGCGGCGCGGCGCGGCCTTCGCTGTCCAGAGAAACATCTCCCTGGCCTTCGACTCTGGTTCGCACCGGAATCCATGCCATGCCACCGACTTCGCAGGCCATCGCCTCTTCCGGCCCGAGCGTTTCGTTTTGGGCAAAATCCATGACCCTTATTCTGTACTCAAAACCACGCCTGGTGACGTTTACCGCGGGTATGGTAACAAGAAACCGGTTCGTGTTTGAAATGCGGGTCACGATAAGAGGAGAAGCTTCCCGTCCGGAACCGCTCAGACGATAGATCACTGCCGCGGATTCGATGCCGCTCAGATCCGTGATGACCAGCGTATCGTTAAATGTGTTAGCCAGATGACCGAAAACAGGTGAACGGCCTCGCAGTCGCTTGACTTTCGGGGCAACCGAATCGAAGCGATATGGCACGACGGTGACATTCTGCGTACTCACGTTGCCGGTTGAATCTGCCATCCAAACGTAAATATTCCCTTGCCCCTGCAATGTCGCTGATGCAAAAGGAACAATCAAATCATAGGATGTGATCCCATTGGCTAGCTCGATGCGTTCCTGGAAATCGACAGGTGAAGTCGGGGGAAGGGTGTACTTCCAGCGCAAATCTATTGCGTCGCGCACACCACGAGCCGGGTCGCTCGGGATTGCCAAAGTGACTTTAAACGTCCTACCAACACTGAACCATTCTGCCGGACCGATGGAACGGGCCGTTACTGAAGGAGCTGGCGGCGCATCGATGTCATAAACAAAATTGGTTGTCACGGCGTTCTGGTAACCGGAGTTGCCGACGCTATCTACCAACCAGAGATAGCAATTCCAAAACCCCCCGGTCAATTTTCCGGCCAGGGGCAACCCCGCGCATTGCCGTCCCGCGGGAATGGCTGCGCGGCCACCGGCCGTAGTTGTATCATCAGGACTGGTGGGCGGTGTCGCGGTCTGAGAGAATTTCCACCAGATTTCGCCGATGCCGCTAACGTCCGGAGGATTGTCCCAGCAAATGCTAAGATTATCCTTGTTGGTAAAGCCGTCAAAGCCTGTCCAGGTGATTGCGAGATTGTCCAGCGGACCGGGAGGGGCATCATCGCTGGAATCACCCAGCATCCCAATGCGCACGACTTGTCTGAGCAGATCGTTGCTGCCGAAAGCGAGCAGTTCGTTGAATTCGCGCCGCTCCGTAGGCTCAAAAACAACTCGTACCAGCTTCGTGTCGCCCGGAGCTAAGGTGAACCGCGTCGGCACGACCTGAAAGTCAGGACTACTTGGCAGGATATTATTCACAATTAGATCCAGGCTGTTGCCTGGATTGCTGGCCGGCAAATTGGAAACAACGACACCCTTTAGGCTGCTTCCGCCGAGCTCAAGGCGCCCAAAGTCGAGACTGGTGTCCGGGGAAATAGAAATTTGCGGCCCGTTGGCGCTCCCGCGTACCGTCAACGTTTGCTCTGGTTGGGCGACGTCGGAGCTTTGAATAACTAACGTCTTAACGAAGTCGTTGCGGCTCTTGGGGTTAAACAGAATTGAGATTTGCCGCGTTGCGCCTCCCGCCAGAGTGAAACTGGTTGGTGTATTAAAGAAGAAGTAGGGAGGACTTACGGTCATATTGATCAAATCGAGTTCTGCGCAGCTTTCATTTGACACTGTAAACGAAAGCGTCTTCGTGGTGCCCAATAGAGTCGCGCCAAAATCTACGATTGAGGTTGAGAGGACCAGTCGTCCGGAGCGACAGATGTAAAGGCTTTTGCCGAGGTCACTGCTCAACGTAGGTGCCATCCTCACCCCAAAAATGTCCTCCGCCGCGGTGACCTCAAAAATATATTGGCCATCTGGCGCCGGCGGAATGTCCTGATTGATGTTGACGGTGCCTTGCCAAAGCGTATCACCAGCCACCCAGCCGTCGATAACTGAGAGGCTGGTTTCGAATGGTTGCTGTAGTCCGAATCGCACCTGCGGATTGATGCCAGGGTTCATCTGGCGATCAAACTTCAGTTGGACCGCGATTTGACCACCAGCCGTCGTATCGATCACCATGCCATCGGCGTTGAAAATTTTGATATCCTTGAGCCTGGGTGAGATCTGGGAACGAGCGCTCACAACAAGTCCCAGGACAATCAAACATGACAAAATTATCTGAAGAGATTTCATTTTTTCTTTCTCAACGTCTCAGCCAGTTCACAGACATAACGTTGTTTATGGAAAAGGCGGAGGTGGGGGTAAAGTATCATCGACTGGGTCACCTGGCAGGCCGGTTCCACCACCAACGAGTGTACCGGTGTCGCCGCCTGGCGTTAGCAACAAGGCCGCACTAACACCACCCACGACCAGAGCACCGATCCCGACCAATGTCCACTTAAGTCTGCCGTTGGTGCTCGTCTGCAACTCCTCGGGTTCATGCACATCTGTGTCCTGGGGCTCGACGACTTCTGGCTTTGGAGCTGGTGGCGGCGGCTTTACTTGAGGTTTCGGTTCTTTTTTGCGCGTGGTGGTATTTAGCCGTGGCAAAAGCTGCGTGACTGGTTCGCGTCGTTGTTGCGACGCCGACTCATGGTCAGGCATCTCAGGTACGGGCGCAGATAGTGTGTCAGGCTGGTTAGGGGGCTGGTCTACAGGTAGTCCAAGAAATTCCCTGGCAAAGCGCCTCATATTGGTGGAAATGTCTTGCAGATTACTTGAAATGTCGTCGGAGAAGGATTTCACGACTTCACGTCCGCCTATATGAACGAGGTGCGCTTCAATTGTTATGCTGGACCCGGCAGGCCTGATTGTGCCATAAATTACCAGCTCCGCTTTCAGAATCTCACCCGCTTGAAAAGCACAATCCAGCGTGGGGCAACCAGCCGCAGGATCCTGATGGGCAGCGAGGAGGCGTCGTTCCATCTCTGCCTGCGACATGGTATAAAACAAACTCGCTTGCGACATCTCTTGCGCCAGCTCAGAAGAAATCAATCGGCTGTCCGAGTAGCTCAGGAAATTGTGTTCAGCTCTTAAATTCAGGACGGCAAGTGAGTATTTGCCCTGACTGATACTGGCGCAGGGCAGGCAGGCAAAAATGCACATCAGAAGGGCAAATGCCCGCGTCGAAGTCATTCTGCTCATGGTCTTCCTATATAATCATAAAGTCGTTCAGGCAGTGACGGGACACTTGTTGAGCCGACAACCATTGTGAGTATTCCGTGGCACTGTATTAGAGTACCGGCAAGACGATATTTTGAAGAAGAAAACGCGGATATCCTTTGCCTCGCCTCATCATGTAACAAGATCCAAATCGACACTGGGCCAGTTGTCCTGAGCGAGTCAGTGGCCGCGTCTGTTATGACGCGTGAGAGGATCAGCCTAGTCTGCGAATTCGACTGCCCGCAAGAATCGTGGGCTGCGGTTCCGCAAAATGTATTCTGCCGCCAGGTTAAGGATGACCAGAGCCATGATGAAGAGGACAAATTTTTGCATTTCAGGATAGAAATACTCAAACATGAATGGAAAGCCGACATAGAGGATAACAAGAACAACCAGCACGCCGCTTATCAGCCGTAGCGATTGCTGTCCTTTGATATTTGGCAGTGAGAATGGCAGGTCGGGAGCGAACATGAATGCCAGTTGCAAGAACAGATGCGCCAGCAATCCAAGGACCAGGACATGTAACAAAACGTGTGTCAAGTACTCGAATTGAAACCACAAGATGCCGGCAAGGACGCCGAGAAAAGGCAGCACAAAATAGCGCATCAACACATTCTTTTCTGCAACCAAGATCTGCACCAGATCAATTGGGCTGACATAGAAAGCCCATGAGGCCCGGTACGAGTCACTGTGAGTCACGTGCGTTCTCAACATCATGGGAAACAGGAATATGAGCATGTAAAGCAAGACGCTACGCCCCATTTGAATGTGCGGACTCAAGAACGGGTCGACCAGCGGCCCCTCTCTTGTGCCTATTAGGAAATAGAAAAAAGTGAGCGGCAGGATGGCCAGGACGCTCATCTTGAACTTGCTGTCCTCACGAAATTGGCTTACGATGAGTTGTCGAACCACTCTGGCTTCGAAGGGACCCGTCGCATTGATGATGCGGACTGACCGTGCAGCGGTTCGGCGACCCGGATTGGCGTACGACCCGGCGGCGAGAAATCCCAGCTTCTCAGAATAGCCTAATGACAGCTTGCCCGCGGCTAAACGGGTTAGAACGCCGAGCCAAATCAGCGTTAGGGCGCTCAAGAGCCAGGACGTAACGCCGGCATGGCCGCTGACAAGATGGACATAACTGCTAAACCACCCGGGAGGGAGAAAGAGTGGCCATTGTTGCGAACCAAGCATATCAAAGATGGCACCATCCAGGAGGTAAGAAAGGGCAAAAAAAATACCATAGATCCCAATCCCCAACACCACCTGAAAGCCGGAAAGAAAACTCTGCAGCCTTCGCGGTGTGGCCCGGTCCAGCACGAGGGCGTAAAGTAGGACAACCAATAGCGCACATGACAAATTTGACAAAAAAGCAGCCACGCCCGTGGCCAAGGCCGGCAGAAACCCGTGCAGAATCGATATGGTTACGACTGCCGGCAAGGCAATGACCGCTGTGAAAGTCAGGACGTAAAGTAATAGGTTACACAGTTTGGCCCAAAAAAACGTTCGCGAAGATACGGGCAAGTAAGCTAGTAGCGCATGATCCTCCGGCGAAATGATGACGCTATTGTACTCGATGAGAATCTGACTGCCCACTACGAACATGGAGTAACTGAGGAGGACAAAATTGATCGCAAACAGGTCTTGCTGGTTGACGATGAAAGGGATCAGGCTGACGCCCAGGAGTAAATAGAAGAGAACGAGAATATAAAAATTCTTGCCACCGCTCTTTCCGGTTCGCGAGATGGGCGAAGCGATGGACCGTCTCAGATCAGACTTGATGAACGTCGCGGCAAGCGCTGTCCACTGGGCAGGGTCGATGTCTATTTTTTGCAGGAAAGACGAAAAAATCAAATCTCGCCCAGGGCTTGAACAGCGTTTTCGGTCAAAGAGTTGGACCTCGATGTGACCGTCAATTTGTGAAAAGCTTGCTCCAGGCTTGGTTCCGAGGTCTGAGTCATGAGCTCGGTGCTTGTTCCTTGGGCGACGATATGTCCATTGTGAATAATGGCGATACGCGTGCAAATGCGTTCAACGACTTCCAAAATGTGGGAACAGAATAATATCGTCTTGCCTTGCTCAGTGAGCCGTCTAAGTAAATCCTTGACCGTTAAAGTGACATTGGCATCAAGCCCGTTGAAAGGCTCATCCAGAAACAGAACTTGTGGATTGTGGAGCAAAGCCGCGGTCAGAACAACCTTCTGCTTCGTCCCTTTCGAAAGGCTGTGCAGAGGCTGTGTCTTAACGTCGTCTAATTCAAACAAGTTGAGAAATTCAGGGATTCTGCGGTTGGCGAGGTGGGTAGGAATGTGATGTAGATTTGCAAAAAGGTCCAGGTGTTCGCTGATGGTCAGCGCCTCGAACAAAGCACCAGATTCAGGTACGTAGCCGATTCTTTTCTTAACTTCAAGCGGCTGGCTTGCGACATCATAGCCCGCCACTTCAGCGCGACCGGCAGTTGGCTTCAGCATGCCTGCCAGCATCTTGACCGTCGTGGATTTGCCCGCACCGTTGGGACCGAGAAAGCCAAAAACTTCGCCGGGCTCAATCTCCAGGGAAATGTTGTCGACTGCCTTTTTCTCGCCAAAGTGTTTGGTCAGCCCCTGAAGAAGAATCATTTTTTCTTCACTAGGACGCGCGAGGAGAGCGGGCCTAAGGTAAACTTGATGTCGAATTTGTCGAGTTGAAACTTCTTGGGCTGGAAAGGATCGACTACTTTCAGGTTTTTCTTCCACCCGGGTGTCACGTCAACAGATTGCGGTTCATTGCTCAAATTCATGAAGACCCACACCTCATTCTTTTTGTGGCGCCGTACATAGGCAAACAATTTTCTTTCATCATCCACAATTTCTTCATCGCACCCACCGACACGCAGGGCAGCATTCTTAAGCCGCAACTGATTTAATCTACGATATGTATTGAACATTTGCAAATCAAACGTATTTTCACTCTCACCGCGGAATCCTGGCCGAATGGTCGCATATGATTCGCGTTCGTAGACAAACTCTTTCCAGAGCATGGGTTTGATATTGTCGGGATAGGAGCCGCCCCACATGCCGCTCTCGTCCCCATAGTAGATCATCGGGGAACCCGGATAGGTTAACTGGAAAACGGTCAAAAGTCGCTGAACCCGGCGATCCGTAGAGTCTGGCTTAAACGGTGTGATCGAATGCCCGTTAGTCCCGTCGGCGAGATTTTCCCTGCTGTTGCTAATGACGGTTGCGATCCGGGGCGTGGTAACATCGTCCAGTTGACTAATCGCCGAAACATACGCATCGTTGGATTTTTTTTCTTTGAGGTCATTCAGCTTGCGTACGAATTCAGAAAGGGGCGCTTGGCCTCTCTTGGTCACGAAAAAATCTATCATGAGCTGAGACAGAGGGTTATCTTTGGCAAGCGTGAAGTTATATGGGCCCTGTGCATCTGACGAAGCACCGGGGAGGTCCGATATCGTGACAGCCTCTGCGTTCAGGGAGCGCACCAGTTCGTTCCATTCACGCCAAAACGGCGCAGGTAGGTCGCCAACGTGTTGAACGGACCAGCCATCGATGCCATCCAAAGTCAGACCATCACCATCGATATCCATCCAACGTCGTGTGCTGTTGAAAATGTAGTCTTTGACGGCCGGCGGCAGAAAACCATGTTCATCTTTCTTAAACAATGGCAGGTTCCTGTCATTGTGCCACGATTTGTAGGCAAATTCCACCGTGTCGGGCGTGGCGGGATCATCCCAG
>Ga0114931_10007630_pt1 | contig 13201 bp, 10 predicted proteins | sample 2SBtaG_FD_89579 | JGI IMG/M metagenome (GOLD analysis project Ga0114931, IMG submission 89579) | Deep subsurface microbial communities from Kolumbo volcano to uncover new lineages of life (NeLLi) - 2SBTROV14_V59a metaG | ecosystem: Environmental > Aquatic > Marine > Volcanic | place: Kolumbo... | reverse complement strand
TTTGTCACGGTTAAACCCAGGCATTTGAAAATCACCCATTTAGTTTTTCATTGTTTAGCCTAACTCATTGATTTTCAAATCGTCTGGTTATGCAATAAGTTTTATTGCATAACTACGGTTTAAGTAACTACTCTAATTATGAAAACGATAAGGAGCCTCTACTTAATAATAAATTCACAAAACGGGTTATTATGATATAGTGGCGTACAAGTTTGGAACCATTATTTTAAAATAAAGAATTATGACAAAAATCGGATATATTTTATACTTTGTGATATTCTTCATTATATATGCCACATTGAACTATTTATTCTTCATTAAAGAATTAAATAGAGAGCTTTTTTATCAGGCTTTATTTGCTTCTGTTTTATCGTTTATCTTTCTTATTCTTTTTCAAAAGTTCAGAGAGAAATAGCATGTTATGATAATAGAGAAAAATGCCTACTAAATTAGTTCAATAGTATTTTTCATTTTAGTTAGCAGTAATTAATGCAGACAGAGTCGTCTTCATATACCTCTGTCTCGCTTTTTATGAGTGACCATTATAATGAGCCAATAGAAATTCATGAATTTTGTTAATTCTATTAATTCTCCAAACATCCGGCTTTGTATCTTTATCTAAGGATGATGAGTATGCAAAGGGGAAATATTTATCAAATATTTAGATTTCTGTAATAAAGAGTTAAAATACTGGCTTAATGGCACCATGTATAATCAGGTACATGGCCAGGTTTATGAAAATGGCAAATAGGTTCCTTGGTGGGAAGTGGTAAACACCAATGTACCTGTACCCATAGGTAAAGGGTACCCTACTACCATTGACTTTATGAAAGGGGATAGCATAAATTTTACATTTCATACTGATGATCCTAAACCGGATGGTTTAAGTCATTTTATCCCATTGTATATACTTCAGCTGCATTATTTGATTCGGTACAGGTTGCCTGTAGACCTCACAAATCCATTAGGATGACTTCGCCTTAGAGATCAATGAATAGTTGAATGGAAGGCGGATTGCGCCTGGAATTTTCTACCTTTACATTTTAACCATTCATTATGAAACAGGTAAGTACATCCCTTTTATTATTGATTTTTCCGTTAAGCCTTTTGGCTCAATCTTTTGAAGGTAAAATCGTCTATAATATTTCCTATAAAGATTTGCCAGCCGAAATGCAACAAATGGCAAGTGTATTACCACATAATCAAACCATCTGGATTAAGGGTAATAAAAGCCGTTTTGAGCAAAAAATGCCACAGGGGAGTACGGTTGTAATTACTGATGCAAGTAAAGGCACATCTACTATTCTTATGGAAATGATGGGGCAGAAATATAAGATGGATATTCCCAAGGTAGAAATGAGCCAGATGATGAATGAAGGACAAATGCCCGAAATTAAATACGTTTCAGGTACCAGGGAAATAGCAGGGTACATGTGCAATAAAGCAGAAGTAAAAATGAAAGAGTTTGATGGTATTGCAACATTCTATTATACAGAAGAAATACCTCCTGTAAAGGTACAAGGGATGGAAAACCTGCAATTAAAGGGTATGTTTATGGCCTATGAAGTAAGTACCAAGGGTATGGCTATGAGTATAGAAGTTGCTACTGTTGATAAAACACCTATTGCGAACAGTAAGTTTGATATTCCTATTGGTTATAAGGAAATGCCCGAGCAAATGAAGGCCATGATGGGAATCAAATAAACATAACTGTTTTAGGTACCCTTATGAAGAACCAAAGAAATAACGCGTCTCTTACTGAGGGTCCCATTCGTCCAATTTTAGTAAAACTCACTATCCCGATGCTCTTTGGCATAATGGGGATGGTGGTGTTTAACCTGGTAGATACCATTTATATTGGCAGGTTAGGAACGGAACCGTTGGCAGCACTGGGTTTTACCTTTCCGGTAATTATGGTCGTTACCAGTATTGGTTTGGGTATTGGGGTTGGTGCTTCATCACTTATATCCTTTGCCATTGGTGAGGGCAATCAATAAAAGGTACAACGAATTACTTCTGATAGCTTAGTTCTCTCGTTACTTTTAGTTTTTATTTTTATAGTTATAGGCTATTTCACCATTGATCCTTTATTTACCACGCTGGGAGCCACAAAAGAAGTATTGCCTCTTATACATGATTATATGGAGATATGGTATTTTGGTGTTCCTTTTGTTGTGGTGCCCATGGTAGGGAATAATGCCCTTCGCGCCAAAGGCGATATGAAGACCCCTGCTTCTATTATGTTATTTATTGTTGCGGTTAATATAATTTTAGATCCACTATTTATTTTTGGTCTTGGCCCTTTCCCAGAATTAGGTCTTAAAGGTGCAGCTATTGCGACAGTTATCGCCAGGGCACTAAGTTTGATTTTCGGCCTATATTTTCTCCATTTTCGAGATCATATGCTCACCTTTAAAAGTCCTGGTATAGCGGAATTGGTAAATTCATGGAAGAACTTATTATCAATTGCCTTACCGGCAGCAGGCGCTAAGGTGATAATACCTATTGCCATTGGCATAGTTACCCATCTTCTGGCCCGTTATGGGTCGGTACCGGTGGCGGCTTTTGGAGCTGCCTCGAGGGCGGAATTTTTTCTATTGGCCATAATAATGGCTTTGAGCTCCGTAATCAATCCATTTGTTGGGCAAAATATTGGTGCCAATAAAGTTGCAAGGGCAAAACAAGCGCTTAATAAAGGTATGCGATTTGCCATAATTTGGGGAATTGGCAGCTTCCTTTTTCTATACTTATTGGCGAAACCAATTGCCAGAATGTTTACTACAGAAGAAGCGGTTATAACCAATATCATCCTATACCTGCACATAGTACCCATGGGCTATGCCCTGCGAAGTATCTTTGATATTGTGGCCAATGTACTTAATGTACTGAGAAAACCCTTGATTTCTGGGGGGCTCATATTTATGCAAATGATATTGCTTATAGTTCCCTTGACATATCTTGGAGCGTTATTGTTTGAGGTCAAAGGCATATTTATTGGTTTGGTCGTAGCAAATTGTATTGCCGGGATAATTGCCTATTTTGTGCTAAGAAAACAAATGAAAAACCCTATTACCGGCATCTAAGGTTGCAAGGGAATCAAAAAAATTCCGGAGAAACAATAATTGTTTCTCCGGACTAGGTTAGATAAAGCAATGTTATTAAGCCCACAATTCCACAGGTATGATTTTTGCCAGATCAATTTGTGTGTCGGTGTGTGAACTTATTGTTTTATGAAATTAAATGTTTTAGGTTGTTGTTTAAACAATACCTTATTTCTAAGGTACCAAGAACAAATAATTAAATAGATCAACTTAGGACGAACACCCTGTTCTTCTTTCCAAAGCTTCACATTTGTTTACCAGAGAACAAAGTGTAAAAATTATTTTATGGCAATAACAGCGCTTGATGGACCAGTCAGTGGCATTGTCTCAGTTCTGCTAAATCCAGCGCCCAATACCCACTCATTAAAGTTGGCAGCAGTAAAATCATAACCGTCCGGTGTTTCAATTAACATATTAAGCGACATCATTAAACCAAAGGCATTCTCACTGCGATTATCATCTATAATGTTTTCGATGACCACCATGGCCCCACCTTCTGGCAGCGCTTCAAAAGCTTTGGTAATAAGTCTCTTTTTATCAGTTGTACCCCAATCGTGTAATACATTGCCCATGGTAATTACATCAACCTGTGGAAATTCATCAGTAAAGAAATCACCGGATTGTATCTGTACCCTATCGGCTAAACCCATTTTATCTATATTCTCTTGTGCTACTGGGCCTACCGGAGGCAGATCAAAAGAAATACAACTCATATTATTATTCTGCATGGCAACCTGGGCTGAAAGATAACCTCCGGCACCACCAAGGTCACAAAGGGTACTATACTTGGAGAAATCGAATTTATGGGCAAGGGCAATAAAATTACCCATCTGAATACCACCCATGCCTGCTAAAAATTCCCGAAGCCTGTGCTCATCTGCATAAATTTCCTCAAATAGAGGCCTATCACCGGTTTTAATTTCATTTTGAGGGAGACCTGTTTTTAACCCCTCTTCCAGATTATCCCAAAATCTGTAAAGTCGATTGTTAGACATTTCCAGCATTCCGCCAACATAACTGGGCTTGTTTTTATCTAAAAACATGTTCGTTTCAGGTGTGTTAGCATAAACAGAGGTGCCATTAAGTCCGGTTATATTTAAAAACCCCAAGGCAACCAGGGTATCTAAAAAATCATGCAACCCACGATCGTGCAAACCAAGTTTGGTTTTAATATCGTTGCTTGACAAGCCCCCTTGGGCTAATTGCGAAAACAACCCCATATTTACGGCTGTTAACAATGTTTTTGAGGCCCAAAATCCCATGCCCACTTGCATGATTTTTGCCGGATCAATTTGTGTTTCGGTAAGTGTACTCATAGTTTTATAAGTTAAATGTTTTACATTGTCGTTTAAACATTAATTTATTTCTAAGGTACCAAGAACAAATAATTAAACAGATCAACTTAGGACGAACACCCTGTTCTTCTTACCGAAGCTTCGCATTTGTTTATCAAAGAACAAAGTGTAAAAATTATTGTATTATTAAAATCGATATGATCGATTCCTTTTGAGTAGATGGCAATAACTAAGTCACTTGTAATTGTTTTGTGTGTTTTATGGACAACTGTTTTCTTTTGTTCACCCACTATTGCTCAAAGCCAGCTAAGTAATAATCCTTATCGAAAGGTTTTTGTTGAAACCGATGACATTGATACGTCATATTTAACCCAGTTGGAAAGGCTATTGGCGCATACTAATATGGACACAACCTACTTTTCCATATTGAATGACCTGGCATATTTTACCCATACAAGAAACCTATCCAAAGCCTATGCTTTTACGCAAAAGGGTTTATATTTAACACGGCAAGCAAAAGACTCCTTATGGTATGGTCGCTTTCAGGTTACCTTGGGGGCAATATTATTGCGACAAGAGAAACTTGATAGTGCCTATAAGGTACTACAACAGGCAAAAAGTATATTACATGAAAATGACCTGCCATTTTTATATACGCAATTGGGCTATGTTTATGAGCGGAGGGGCCAATTAGACGATGCAGCTGATTACGCTTTAAAATCACTTGAGCTTGGGGAGAAACTAGGCGATAAGAAAGCAATTGCCATGGCCTATAGTGATCTCAGTAATTTATTTTGGAAACGAGGCAAGTTTAACAAAGGCCTTGAGTATGGACTTAAATCGTTAGAAATTTTTGAAGCCAGGGCTATCAATGACCTTGATTATGATTTTACCCTTTACCTGGTGGGCAATAATTATCTTTCACTAAATAAACCAAGCGAGGCGCTTAATTATTATGAACGCGCGATAAACATTGGTGAGCAATATGGCTTCTACAATAATTTAAGTGACATCTATATATCATTAACAGATTTATATACCAGTTTAAGCCGGTATCAAGAAGCAGAAATAGCTGGTAAAAATGCCATCAAATATGCTTCCTTACTCAGGAATAACAATTTCATGTTAATGCGCTCTTGGTTATCAGTAGGCAAGCTGCAAAACAAACAAAGTCATTTTAGAGAGGCAGTTCTTAGCCTCGAAAAATGTCTTTCTATTGCCACGGATGCTTTTGGTGACGATTATTTCTTAAGTCTGGCTTATGAGGCCCTGGCAAAAGCATATGCCGGCATTAAACAATATAGTAAGGCCTATCATGCGCAGGTAAAGTTTGCCAAATTAAAAGATGCCGTCTTCACTAAGGAGGCGGACCAGCGTATATCAAAGTTGCAAACAGAATTTGAAGTAGCTCAAAAAGATAATACCATTCAATTACAAGAGGCTCAATTACAACAAGAAAAAACCCGGCAAATTCTTATCACCATCATCGCAGCCTTTTTATTAGTGATTCTTGGTCTTTTATACCGAAGTCATCAATTAAACCGCAAAAAGAACCAATTATTAGAGAAACAAAACAAGGAAAAAGAATTCCTACTGAAGGAAATTCACCACCGGGTGAAGAATAACCTGGGGGTTGTTTCGGGGTTGCTAGCCTTACAATCAGAAAAAATTGAGGACCCCAATGTTAAAGATGCGATGATGGAAAGCCAGAACAGGGTAAACTCCATGAGCTTAATTCATCAGCGGTTATACCAAGGGGAAAACCTGGCTAATATTGATATGAAAGATTACTTCATGAACCTAAGTGCCCATGTTTTAGATTCTTTTGGTGCCAAGAACAGAATAACCATTAAATGTAATATGGATACCGTTGAATTTGACATTGATAACGCAGTTCCGTTGGGGCTAATTGTTAACGAACTGTTAACCAATGCCCTTAAATATGCTTTTCCCAATAATAAAGAAGGAAAGATTATAATTACTTTGAAAGCACAGAATACCAACACCTACCAACTCGAAGTAGCCGATAATGGCATTGGTCAGAGTGGAAATAATGTTCAAGGAAGCGGCTTTGGTACGCAGCTTATTAATTTACTAGCCGTACAATTGGGAGGCAAACTAGAGTCTGATTTTATTGATGGTACTAAAGTGGTCCTTACTTTTAGTATTGAGCCTTCAAATTCCTAAGGATGAATCGGAGTTTTATATTGTTTGCAATCGTTTTAACAATTCCTCTCGATATGTCTTGCTCAGCGACAGTGCTTTTTGGCCAATAACCACATGATCTGCTGCCACCTCGTCAACATGATATAAATTGATTATATAGGAACGATGGATTCTTAAAAAATGAGTCGGGGGAAGTTTCCTATCAATATTTTTTAGGGTCATCACAACCAAGTGTTCTTTATTTTTGGAGAAAATGCGGCAGTAATTTCGTTCAGCTTCGATATAAAGAATATCTCTAATAAAAAGCTTCACCATTTTATCATGCTGCTTTACAAATATCCTGTCTTCGAGCACGATAGCGTCTTCATCCTTTAACTCCTTGTTTAAAGTGTTAACCCAGTTTTCTTGCATTCGATTTATCGTGAGTTCAATGGCTCGTTGTAAATCAAGTTTCTTAAAAGGCTTGGGAATAAACGCATAGGGGCGTGTTTCTTTGGCTTTATTAAAATAAGCATCATCCGTATTAGCGGTTAGATAAATTATTGGTACATCATATTCATGCTGAATCAGTTTGGCCGTTTCGATGCCATCTAGTTTTCCTTTGAGCTGGATGTCCAGAAGAATGATATCGGGTGTGTTCTGCTGAATGTGTTGGAGAACCTCTTCTCCACGTGGTATAATACCGGTTACTTCATAGCCAAGTTTGCCTAATTGTAACGAGGTATTGGCAGCAATGATCATTTCATCTTCAACAATAAGGATTTTAACTAGGCTGTTCATTACATTAATAAGTTACTATTGTATTTAATTTTTAAAGTTACTAAACTTTGTCCGGTAGGTTTACCAAATTCTTCATCAGCCTTGGCTTTACACTTTAATCCCCATCTGTCGCATTAACTCACAAGCGTTAAAACTTTGGCAAATTCCTGACCTTATTTTATAATCGAAATTAATTTTACCATGATCAATAATACTTTCGAAACTATAGTTTTGTACCTGATTAAGTTGTTTTGCTAACGCTCCCAACTCAAGGTCGTGCGTAGAGACAAACCCCGACACCCCTAATTCACTCAGTTGTTTAATCAGTGCTTCAGCTCCCTTATGCCGATCTGCTGAGTTAGTGCCCTTTAAAATTTCATCAAGAAAAAATAGTACCGGCTTGTGTTGCTCCACTGCTTTTAATAATTGTTTTATGCGAGATAATTCGGCATAAAAAGAAGAAATGCTTTCACTTAAATCATCTTTAATACGCATAGCAGTAAACAACTCAACATCGGGATTAAACTCCAGGTTAGAGGCGCACACAGCACCACCCATTTGTGCCAGAATGATATTTACGCCTATGGTACGCAAAAAGGTGCTTTTACCGGCCATGTTAGGTCCAGTTAATAAAATAACCTCACCTTTGCCCTCCATAGAAAACTCGTTCACAACACGCTTATCTTTAGGAATAAGAGGGTGGCCAATATCATTTGCAGAAAATAGATAAGGGAAAGCATTAATTAGCGGGAATGTCCAGTCTGAATGAGCAAACGCCTGGCCAGCCAAGGAGTTAAGGACTTCAAATTCTGCTAATGAATCAAACCAGGTTTTAATGTTTTCACGGTTTGTTTTTTGCCAATTTTCTATTCTGAGAAGCCAATGAATATCTAATAATAAGGGAATATTAATGAGAACATGGAAAATATTGTTTCTTGCTTGTAGGTGTTCAAGCAGCCTGGTAATTATTTTAATCTCAGTTTTTGCTTCATGGTTGTTTCTGTTAAATGAATTTACCAGATTAACCAGGTGTTTAGAGGAATATGCCTGCTTTTCAATCAGCTCAATATGGTAAACAAAGGACTTCAGCATTTTCAATGAATCTTCCGTATGTTCTACTACCTCTTGAGCATATTTATGATATCGGCTGAGCAAAATCAGGTGTACAATGATAATGGGTAACAACGAATAATAAGTGATGGAAAAAGTGGTTGCAAGAACTAACCCAATTATAAAAATACCCGGTAGCAGGTATGACCACATGCTGAGCTGGTTAACCGCGACTAATTTATTTGATTTAGCCAGCCATGTTTCAAAGCGGGCAAAATCATCATTGGCGGCAAGAACATGTTTGCCTAACGCTTGGTAAGATTGGATAAACACAGGCGTTTGTGCCAATTCTGAAACACTATTTTGATATTGCGCCAAACTAGGCACCGTTTTTATCTGTAAAAGCCTTTCTGCTAGTAATTTTTTCCCAGGATAAGTAGAGGTTCTGTTAAGCACTTGATAAATAGAATGATCACCTAATATGTCCAAATCTTCCGCATAGGCATGATCTTTAATGGCAAACTCATCGCCCCCTTCTATACCATCGAAATTGCCTGCCAAACGTTGTAATTCTTCTTTATTAATCTGAACTAAATATTTATGTTGGTCCCGCTTAAATTTTATCGTGTTGTGTTTTTTGATCAGTAATATGAAAATTACCATAAAACCGAACAGACATATCAGCGCATAAGCGAGTTCTCGCTGGTTAATAAAATAAATAGCAGCCACAAGGCCAATTATAAAGACAGCCACACGGATACTGGCAATACGGCTTGCTAGCCGATGGAATCTCAGATTAAGAAGTTTATGTTCGTTTAGCTGAGTTTGAAAGAAATCGCTTGCTGTCATGATTTGGGCTAGTTGTTCTTGTGGGTAATCGCGAGGAGAGAATTTATTGTTATTAAATCAATATTACCTCCCGACAAAATAATGCCCACCTTTTTATGAGCAAAAAATTCTTTATTTTTTAAAATTATAGCCAGGGCAACGGCACTTGACGGCTCAATAATAATTTTCATCCGCTCCCAGATTAGCTGCATGGCAGTGATGATTGCAGCATCATCGACAGTATAAATGTCATTAACATATTGTTGAATTATACTGAAAGTTCTGGGGCTTAAGGATGTGAGCAAGCCATCGGCAATGGTATTGGGGCTGGTTGAGGGCACCAGTTGGCCGGATTTAAATGACCTGTACGCATCATCTGCCCCATGTGGCTCGGCAGCAATAACTTTTATGGTAGGATTTGCATAGTTGGCAGCCAGGGCCGTACCACTTAGCAAGCCGCCTCCGCCCACAGGGGCAACAATTATATCCAAATCACTATATTTTTCAATTAATTCCTGAGCAACAGTTGATTGGCCATATATTACGTCATAATTATCGTATGGATGAATAAACACCGCCCCTGTTTTACTAATTACTCTCGCTAGCGTTGATTCGCGCGCTGCCAGATTTGGCTCGCACCAGATAATTTCTGCCCCATAACCCGCAACAGCCTCTGATTTTACTTTAGGAGCACTTGTAGGCATAACAATGTAGGCCTTTATACCATTCATTTTGGCGGCCATGGCAAGCGCCTGGGCATGATTTCCCGAAGAATGTGTTGCCACACCCCGTTGACGATCTTCTTCGCTAAGTTGTAACACGGCATTAATAGCACCGCGAAACTTAAAAGCCCCCACCTTCTGGAAATTTTCGCATTTAAAAAACAATTTTGCCCCGGCTAACTTATCAATTTGTGTTGAGGTGAGCACTGGAGTATGGTGGACGAATTGTTGAATTCTTAAACGGGTATCTTTAAGCTCAGATAATGTTGGGATGGAAAAATTTTTGTTCATGAATGCTTGTTGTAAATTTTTTTACCTGTTTTATAGTTATCTATTCACAGAAAGAGCCTTTGGCAACCCAAAGGGTTTTATGAACCAGGCTTATCATATCGTCCTGCCCTTCACCAAACCAATTTTCAATTTGCTCACCCTGATAGATAATAAAGCCTCCATCATGTTGTGGAAATACTCCGGCCACTAAAAGGGAGCTATGCTCTTGAAGATACTGCCAAACATCCGAAGTATTATTATTCATTTTATAGTTAGCAATATCATTAATAAAATGGACCCTAATAAAATGATAACTAACCATTTCATAAGGTTTTTTCGGAGCACAGGCGCCCCCTTTAAGATAGTGCAGAGGGTACATTTCTATCTGCCAGCGATTAGCCCTTACGGCAGGATCTGATGCTAGCAAAGCCTTAACCTCACTTACCTTACTAGAATTAAAAATGAATATGCCACCACCACCATCAAAAGGGCCTGCAACTATCAATTTACCATCTTCAACCAACCGGTTGATGTTTTGCATATGCGCTTTCTGTAGTGCTTCCTGCTCATTAACGGGTAAGTCCATCTTATTGGGTTTACTATTTAAGAACACCAACACTTGCCCGGCATCCTGGGCATAGCTTTGGCAAGCAAATAATAATCCGGTTAATAGTGTTAGCAGCTTCATCTTAGTTGTGCAGAATGTCAATCAATAAGTTTACCAGTGCATCCATGTTTTCTACAGAATTATGTACATAGGGTGATACCCTGATGGCGCTGCCACGGTATGAAACAAACACATGATTTTCCTCTAATCGGGATTTAATTAAGTCAAGTGGCATAGCTTCATGCCTGATGCCAAATAAGTGATTGGTGCGCCAATTTTCTTCTTCAACCCAATACCCGGCTTCTTGTAACCTTGCTAAAGGAGCTTTTACAATACTTTTGCAATATTTTTGAATCCGCTCGGGTGTCCAGGCGTTGAGTTGTTGTAAAGCGGCCAGCATCATCGGCACCAGAACAAAGCTGCTGTGTTCCCCTACTTCAAATCGTAAAGCTCCCGGTTGATATGCCTCTTGGTACTCTACTAAACCGGCAAAGTCTTCACTATGTAACCGGTTTATCCAGTTCTCTTCTACCGGAATGGCATTATCAAAATATTCTCCGTAATAAGCAAGTCCTAAACCGTAGGGTCCAAGTAACCACTTATAACCGGCACATATCAATGCATCAGGTTTGATCTCTTGTAAATTAAACGGATATGCTCCTACTGTTTGGGTGCCATCAATTATAAGCAAAGCCTTTACTTCATTAGTTCTTTCACGTATCGCTTGCAAATCAAATAAAGTGCCATCTGCCCAATGGGCCTGGCTTATTGACACCAGAGCTGTATTTTGGTTAATGGCTTCAAGAATTAGCGCATTCCATTTTTCACCCCTTTGGGCCGTAGTTTGTGGAGGGTCAACAATCACCATTTTACCTCCCTGGCGCCTGGCAGTTGCCATCCATGGATACACATTGCTCGGGAACTGTTCACCGGCAACAACTACTTCTTTGTTTTTAAGGTTTATATTTTGGGTGATATTGGCCATGCCAAATGAAACCGATGGGGTAAGAACAACCCGACTAGGATCATCATTGTGAATTAGGGTAGAGAATGCCTGGCGGATTTTTTCTGTGTCGGCAAAAAAATCATCTATGGTAATTTTATATGGATGGGCCTTTTTTTGTACGCTCTCTATACCGGCCCGGGTAACAGCCTTTAGCTGAGGTGACATAAAAGCGCCATTTAAGTAGTGAATATTATCGGGTAGTTCAAATAGGCCATGCTGGGCGTTAAGATTTTCCATAAGCTAAAATTAAAATGATTTTATTAGCTTATCGATGATTTGCCATGTTTTATTAAGCAAACTATATTTACATTAATACATGACACAAACTGCCGCCAATTCACGATCAATAGCGCTGTTAGTTATAACGGTGATAGCCTTTGCCGCAGTTTACACCTATGTTTTCGATAAAAAATTAGATTTAAATGGCGATAACGCTAACTATTATATGTTAGGGAAGGCTATTTCAGCCGGAGAAGGATACGTCAACATCAATAATATTCAAAAACCACCCAATAATCACTTTCCTCCTGGTTACCCGGTTTTTATAAGTGGCGTAATTGCTCTTTTGGGTGATTCTATGGTCATCATAAAACTAATTAACGGCTTGCTGTTTTTAGCCACTATTATTGCCTTTTATTTTTTAATAAGGCAACTACATGGGCGACCTGTAACAGCTATAATAGTAGTTGCTCTTATCTTACTCAATGGGCATTTGCTTCGCTACGCCACCATGATAATGACGGAAGTGCCTTTTATGTTTTTTTCGACTATAGGTATCCTGTCTTTTTTAAAAATAAAACAAGATAAAGTGATTTGGCAAGACCCTTGGCTTTACCTTACCCTAATACTATTGGCAATATCATTTTATATTCGCACAAGTGGCGTTGCTTTAATTGCGGGTATTATCCTGTATCTCCTCATTATAAGAAAATGGCAACAAGCGGCATTTTATTTGCTTGGTTTTATTCTTCTGGCCCTGCCTTGGCAAATACGGGGTCATAAACTGGGAGGCAGCTCTTATCTCAAACAACTAGTCATGATAAATCCCTACCGGCCGGAGTTGGGCAAAGCTCATTTTGGCGATTATATAGACAGGTTTGGAAATAATGTGGGACGTTATATAAGTAAAGAGATTCCCTCAGCAATTTTTCCTTTTTTTAAACCGGATTACCGTCATCCAGCTTCGGCCATGCAATGGGTTTTAGGGATGTTCATACTTGCTGTATTAATCTATGGGATTTGGTGTTTAAAGAAATTTAGGTTGCTTATTGCCGCCTATTTAGTAGGCACCCTGGCCATATTATTTCTCTGGCCGGACGTATGGGTAGGCGTACGTTTTCTGTTGCCTGTAGTTCCATTTCTGTTGATTGGTTTAGTGTATGGGGTTCAGGAGTTGT
>Ga0114931_10007629_pt1 | contig 13202 bp, 11 predicted proteins | sample 2SBtaG_FD_89579 | JGI IMG/M metagenome (GOLD analysis project Ga0114931, IMG submission 89579) | Deep subsurface microbial communities from Kolumbo volcano to uncover new lineages of life (NeLLi) - 2SBTROV14_V59a metaG | ecosystem: Environmental > Aquatic > Marine > Volcanic | place: Kolumbo... | reverse complement strand
CGCAGGGTTGGTCGAAAGAAGGAGTGTTGCATCACCCCGTGCCTTGCCACCGTTAAAGTTAACGACAGTCACCGTGTCACTAGACGTGAACGGACACTGTGGCACCTTCGGTTCAGTTGGTGTTGGTTCGACTACGGTGACCGTCACGTTACAGCTACGCGTATTCTTGGTTCCCTTTTTATGCGCAACTGCAGTATATGTCGTTGTTTTTGTCGGCGTTACCACCACGCTACCTGATGAACCATCGAATGTCTGGCCCGAAAGCTGATCTAGGGTGACCGTAATGCCACTGTCTTGGGCAAACTCCCACGAAAGCGTCGTACTTTCGCCCGCGGTTATGTTGCTTGGGTCTGCTGTCATTGTCTTACACTCCCAGGCAAGAGCCCTGCTCGTAGCAAATTCACCAGCAGATCCCTCAAATATAAAAAGCGCCACAAGCGACAGCATCGCCAAAAGCATGCCTCCTGCCACGACCTTGGTGGCTTGCGAAAAGGTTATGCGTTTTACTAAATTTCGGTTCATGGTGTTGTGCTAGGTGGTTACTAATTTCTGTTGTGCACGGTTGCTAGTGTCTCATTGCCGTTCTCGATACGGTTTTTACCTGTTTGATTCCATACTCGAAAGCGTGGCGGTAACAATCCAACGGTCCTGTTTCTTACCGAACACATCACACGTTGCCAAGGTGAGGGTAGGTACAGCCGTATCAAACCAGACCTCAACGTCACTCGCCGTCTCGTGTCGCACATGTGTGACTGTGTATGTGTACCTATCTGTTGCGGTCTCAACTATCACACGATCACCCTTCTGCAACGTACCAAGTGCATTGAATGCTTGATACGATTTGTTGCGCACATACGGCAAGTAGCTTGAATGTCCGAATATAAGCATGTTCGCGGATTCACCTGCAAGCCCTGAGCCGGGATAATGCACAGCACCTGAAAGGAGCGCACTATCCAGCACCTCGATGTCGGTACTTGATGGCGTCGTGACGCTTACATCCACACCAATCGCTGAGATGTTCACGCGCACCGGAATGCGAGAATGGAGCGTGGCACCGTCGGAAGCTGAGGTTAGAATACCCGCCTCTGTAGTGCCCGTGGCGATATCACCAATTTGTGACACCAAGTCTCCATTACTGCTTGCAGCAATACTACTCGTACCAGATGCGCTAACGCGCAACTCGGGTACAAGATTTATGCTGTAAAGTATTGAGGAAAGTGTGAGGAACACACCCAACGTCATAAGGACCAACTGAGAACGTTGTGGCCGCATTGGCCTCTTTGCGCTGTTGTTGTGCTTAGTTTCCATATATCCTCACATTGACCCTTTTTTAAGGTCAGAGAGATCTCCTATATTTTATTATAGCAGCTATTGACTATCGTGTCAACGGCTCACCGTGCAGGATAAATCGGTATACACGCAGCGCTGCGTACGTCCAAACTGACGCCCGTTCATGTATAGCAGCTCGTGGCTCTGTGCGTCGTGCAGTTTGCGTGCGTTGCTCGGGCGTCAACAACGACTTACTGAAGTCTACCTGGTCAGCAACACTGCTCTTTTGTAACTCGAGGTTCCGCTCTGCTGCGTTGGCTAGCTCCTGTGAACATACTGGTACTTCGTGCGCACCACGATGAGTAGCCCTTACTATATACGCAAGGAGTTCGTCCAGACTGATAGCGATGTGTACTATTGAGCGCAGCACATAGATTGCAACGGCTACTGCATCTTTTACGGATAGCTCAATGACATGTTGCAGTTCATTGTACGTGAATCGCAGACGTGTTCCTGCCTCTGACGGTACCTTACAAAGACGGATGAACGCGACATCGTCTTCGTCTTTTAGTAATCCGGCTTCATCATCAAGATCTAACGTACGTATATCAGGCTCGTTGGGCGCGTCGGCATGCGCTACAGCCATGCTGCTTAGAAAACCGCTGTTGGCCAACATTTCATCCACAAGCATCTGTATATCTAAACTTGATTTTGTGGATGTGGGAACGTTTGTTAGTTCTATTGTTTCGGGTTGCATAAGGTCTATAAGAAAATACGGCTTAAAACTGCCTCAGAATGCACCACGCTTATATCATGTATACATACCTATGTCAATAGCTACATACTATACACAGTTGACAGCACAAACTTAATATGCTAAAACAACAACCATAACAAATGGTGCGGGTACAGCCCTCGAAAATACTAGCCGAATATAGTGTCCGCCACGCAGTATCAAAAAACATGAACGAACAACAAATGAGTCGTAGTGAGAAAATCGCCACACAGATAATGCGCATTCTAGCGATAATAGGTGTTATCGCAGTTACCGCGCTTGCCGCATGGCTGGTCATTCAGGGAGTACGCTTTGCGCCTCATGCAGGTGAGAATCTGAGTGCTGCGGTATCAACAGTCCGCACAGTTTTGCGCGGTGCGCCTTCTGAAGTACTTACATTTGCCATTGATACACGAACACTCTCGTCTGGAGCACAAACAACTGTCAGTTGGCGCTACACGGGAGATAAGGCACCGAACAGCTACACGTTCTCATATGCATGTAGCGGTGCTGTATCCATAAGCGTCAAATCGGAGGATACTGCTTGGACCGACCTGCCCTGCGAAACACCCTTCGAGACAAAGGCAGGGAGCATCACCCTTATACCCAGCTCGCCAGAAAGCCGCTTCGCAGATGTTGCAATTACGGTGACGGCACGGGACCTCTCAGACACGACGCTAGTTACCATAGTAAATACTGATGCGGCTCTTTCACCAATACTTTTAGCTACGACAACCTCTGCTAGTGAGGGTGGGGCGGCTACAGCAAGCACAGAGGACTCGACTGATGCATCCACTGCGGTAACACGACCGGCAGTGCCACCTACTCAGGGTTCAAATACTGCAGGAACAGTTGTCCGTAAGCCGGTAACACGTCCCACAACGACAGGTCCTTCTGACCTACGTGTGAATATTGAGCAGACCGGGGTGGTTGCCAAGGTGAAGGGTGAAGACACCTTCTTCCCTCTCTCGCCTATCCCGGATGACCGCACTGCTGCGGTACGCTTTACGGTAAGCAATCTTGGTGGACAGCCATCTGGTCCCTGGGCATTCATCGCAAACCTACCCATTGAGGGTGAACCATCCTACCGTTATGTGTCCCCCGCACAAGACTCGTTAGCACCAGGGATGGAGCTTGAGTTCACACTCAGTTTTGACGAAGTTTTACATAAAGATGCCGGTACCATACGTATCGAGGTAGTACCAACAAATAGTGCTGATCCGGCAGCCAACAATGTAGACGCGCTCGTCATCGACATACGCTCATGATAATGTAGCCACCAGCTTACGCATACAGTACTAAGAAAGGCCCCTACCATGGGCCTTTCTTAGTACTGCGCCGCTATATCGCTAGATATCGATGGTTGCCTGCTTGGCGTTCGACTGTATGAATGACTTGCGTGCAGCAACGTCAGTGCCCATCAGTGTATCGAACACACGGTGTGCTTCATTGGCGTCTTCAACCGTTACCTGCTTGAGCACGCGGTTTTCAGGGTTCATACTTGTCTCCCAGAGCTCTTCCGGGTTCATCTCACCAAGACCCTTGTAGCGCTGGATACTAAAACGAGGTCCCTTTGTGCGCTGTGTCCCCACACTCTCAACCGCCTCCTCCTCTGACCCTTTCTCGTCACCTTCTTGGCCCTCAGGTTCTTCCTCATCTGCAACACCTAGTTGCTTGAGGATGTCGGTTTTCTCGGTATCGTCATATGCGTAGTGGACTTCCTTGCCTTTTTGAATCTTGTAGAGTGGAGGCTGAGCTATGTAGAGGAAACCACCCTCAATAACTGGCATGAAGTGCCTAAAGAAAAGTGTAAGCAGAAGTGTACGAATGTGTGCCCCGTCAACATCGGCATCTGTTGCGATAATTATCTTGTGATAGCGAAGCTTCTCTATATTAAATACATCACCTATGGCTGTACCCAAGGCGACCACAAGCGCCTTTATCTCTTCTGATGCCAACATGCGGTCAAGCCGCGCGCGCTCAACGTTCAGTATCTTGCCGCGTAGAGGTAAAATAGCCTGCGTGCGCCTATCACGGCCCATCTTTGCAGAACCACCCGCAGAATCACCCTCCACAATAAACAGCTCTGATTCATCTGCACGTTTTGTCTGACAATCAGCAAGCTTCCCGGGGAGTGTCATACCGTCAAGCGCACCCTTTCTAAGTACTGAGTCCTTTGCGGCCTTCGCTGCTTTCCGCGCCTTAAGTGCGAGAATAGACTTATTGATTATCGCCTTCGCGTCATCAGGGTGCTCTTCAAGGAATGAACTGAACAACTCACCAAAGACCGATTGTACCGCACTCTGTGCCTCAACGGACCCAAGCTTTGCCTTTGTTTGTCCTTCAAACTGCACCTCCTTGAGCTTTACTGACACCACAGCAGTAAGTCCTTCAAGGACATCGTCACCAGTAAAGTTGTCTTCGTTTTCCTTTAGTATTTTTGCTTTTCGCGCATAGCTGTTCAATGTACGTGTCAAGGCTGTTTTGAAGCCCGTGAGGTGTGTACCACCTTCACTGTTGTAGATATTGTTCGCAAAGGTAACAATACGCGTGCTTATGTCGTCCACGTACTGAAGTGCAACTTCCACAGACACAACATTCTCATCAATATCCTGCCTCTCACCATAAAAGATATTCTTGTGCAGTGGTTTCAGGTGTTGGTTGTAGAATGTGACTAACAACCGCAGACCACCCTCAAAATAGAAGGTCATGGACGGTGCGTTGAGATGCAGGTCACGCAGATAGAACACGCCATCCAATTTTATTTTCTTAGGATCTTGCGCACGCAGGTCAAGTACGGTCACACGCATGTCCTGTACTAGGTATGCCTGTTGACGAAGATGTGCCAAGATCTTGTTCCAATCGAATTTTACTTCGTTGAATATCTCAGCATCAGCTGAAAACGTTATGATGGTGCCTTGCGCTTTAGACGCACCTAGACGCTTGACCGCAGCCTTGCGCTTCCCCCGTACATACTCCTGCACATACCGGCCACCATCTCGATGTACTTCAGCTTTTGCGTATTCTGAGAGTGCGTTAACAACAGAGACACCAACGCCATGGAGGCCACCACTTACCTTATACCCGTCACCACCAAACTTACCTCCCGCATGGAGCGTAGTCATAATGGTTTCAAGCGCTGACACTTTCGTCCGCTTGTGCACATCTGTTGGGATACCACGACCATTGTCTACAACGCGCACCTGATTGTCTGGCAACAGCGCAACCTCGATATCGTTCGCGTATCCGCTCATCGCTTCGTCACGTGAGTTGTCGAACACTTCCCAGATGAGGTGGTGCAGCCCGTCTGACCCCGTGGTGCCGATATACATGCCCGGACGCTTACGTACCGGCTCAAGACCCTCGAGCACTGTTATTGCATCAGCGCCATATGTTCCTGACTTCTTTTTTGTAGCTGTTTTCTTAGGGGCCATGAATTAAAAAACGCCCTTTTGACGTATCTCTATTTTACCATATTTCGTGCCTCCGTGCCCGTAAAAAATATTGACAGCACTGATAATAATGTTAGAGAAATCGCTTTGTATACGGATATTTTTAACGCACTACCCAGTCCTCATTCTTTTGCAATGCCGTTTCGACCTGCTGCATTACCAACGTGACGTCAGCGTCAGTGAGCGTTCGATCCGGAGCCTGGAAGACCAAATGCCACGCGTAGGATATACGACCATCTTTCTCAAACTCATCGAACTGATCGTGACGAATGAGTGTCTCAGGAGCTTCATGTATGATGACCGCTAACACTTCTTCCGCAGGTGTATCTTTTGGTACCCAGACCGCTATGTCCCGAAGCACGTATGGGTATGGTGACCAGGGCTTATAGCGTGTGTCAGGATCCCACGGTAATGGCTCACCATATGACACTACCTCGGGCAAGATCACAAACATGGGATCAAGCACGACCTCAACAACACCATCGGCAAGTGTGCCTTCAAGTTTACAGCCAAGCCGTTCTTCAAGCTCTGTCAGATCTTTCATGAGACTATCGTCCAATCTCTTTTGTTTTCCACGTACCGCACGTGCACCAAGCGCGAGCGCAAGATGCTCACCCTGAACGGTAAAGACAGGGCCAACCTCGAACAGCATAATGTTATCTAGTCCAAGAAGGGGTGCGCTACTCGCATTCAACGTCAGCGCCTGAGCAAGCCCATCTCTGAGGTCCATGCGCATGAAAGCCTTATCAGCCGCGAGGGGATTTTTAAGTTCCACCTGCCCTCTGTCGCGCAAAATATACGTATACACTTCTGAATAGCCTCTTTTAGCTAGAAATAGTCGAATACGCTCAATGTAGTAGTAGCGTTGATTAATAGTAGGTGGCGTCTTCGGAACACTTGGTAGAACCGAGGCAATGTTTGCGTAGCCATAGATGCGACCTATCTCCTCTATCATTGCTTCCTTGACGGTAAGATCTGTACGCTCCCAAGGTGCAGTGATCGTGTACGTCTCACCAGCACGTGAGAACTCCCACTCAAAACGCATGAGAATGTCCTCTATGTTTTCATGCGTAAGCGATGTTCCTAGGAGTGCGTTCACTTGCTCACGTGTTACTCGCACAGGCTCCCTCTCCGCACCCCCTCGATAGACATCGCGCACACCCATCAGTGAACCCCCTGCGATATCAGCAATGAGCTGTAGCAGTGCATGCATAGCAAAGATAGCTAGCTCCGGTGAAGGGTCATTCTGGAAACGCAGTGATGCGTCTGTAGCGAGCTTCAACGCACGTGATGTCTTTCTTACAGACACAGGCTCAAAGTACGCAGACTCTAACACAAGATCTACAGTATTGGAGGTAACCTCTGCTTGTTTCCCACCCTTAATACCCGCAAGAGCTAACGGTTCGTCTGTAACGTCGTCGACAATAAGTAAGTGCTCGGGCGTCAACATGTAGGTCTCTCCGGTTAACGTCGTGATCGCCTCATTTTCGTGTGCAGCACGCACACGAATAGTGCGGTCGCCGGTTGCCTTGTCTGTTGCGAGCTTCGCAAGATCAAATGCGTGGAGTGGCTGGCCAAGATCCTGCATCACATAGTTCGTGGCATCCACAATGTTGTTGATGGAACGCTGTCCGATAGCTTCGAGTGCTTCCTTGAGCCAATCGGGTGAAGGACCTACAGTCACACCCCGCACCTCCGCGGAAATATAGCGACCACACAAGTGATCGTCATCAACCACAACGTGCAGATGCTTGGGTTCCTGCCAAGCATTGAGTGTGACACGCAGCGGGTCACGCTTCATTGGTTGTTTCAATATGACTGAAAGCTCACGTGCAATGCCGCGATGCGACAGACAGTCTGAAGAACGGTTTGGCAGCACATCTACATCAATAATGTCATCATCACCTACCTTTTCAAGACCTTCCACTTCAAATGCATGGAAGGTAATAAGCTGCGCCAACTCTGCTGCCGTAGGCAACTCTTCATCAAAATAGGTTTGTAGCCATTTACGAGAAACTTTCATGATTAAAATTGATTCACAAACCTAAGGTCCCCCTGATGGAACAAGCGTACATCGTCTACCCCAGCCGCAAGCATGATCAAACGTTCAAGACCGACGCCAAACGCAAAGCCTGTGTACTCATCAGGATCAAGGCCGCCGGCACGCAACACGTTCGGATGTACCATTCCGGCTCCCATTACCTCTATCCACTTTTTCGTACCATCTTTCTTTTTAAACAGCATGTCCACCTCAACACCGGGCTCAACAAACGGGAAGTAGCCGGGTCGAAAGCGTACGGTAATATCACGCTCGTAAAACTTCGTAAAAAAATACTCGAGTACCCCCTTGAGCTGCGCAAGTGATACCTGCGTATCAACGTAAAGCCCTTCAAATTGAAAGAATGCTGCCTCATGAGTTGCATCGGTAGCCTCATTTCGGAATACCCTGCCCGGCGCAATTATACGGATAGGTGGCTTATGCTTCTCCATATAGCGAACCTGAACCGGGCTTGTGTGCGTACGCAACACAGCCTCCTCTATACCCTTCACCCAGAAAGTGTCCTGCATATCTCTTGCAGGGTGCTCGCGCGGCACATTGAGCGCATCGAAATTGTAATGCTCGCTCTCTATAAGCGGCCCTTCTGCAAACTCAAAGCCTAGGTCGTAAAAGATCTTGTTGATACGTGAAATAGCGCTTGAAAGAGGATGTACGTGACCACTCATATTGAGGCAGTATAACACGAAAATATAGCCGCATCGTATACCAATGCGTGTAGATAGTACAGTACGTATACTTTGACTGGGGCGATAGTTAGTTTGTCGTCATGTCAAGTGCGTACCAGTATCTGCGGTACGTAGTACCGCTCTCGGCCTATGTGCGCACAAGTTTCTAAGTGCTCGTAGCGCTACAAGCTTGCTTCTTGGAACACTGAGCCATCGAATAGCCCGATGGTGCCATCACTGAAGATACGAAAATCATACCCACTTCCCTCCATAATAGGCTGGATGTTGCGCTGTGAACGATTATCCAGTTCCACCGCATATATACCGCGCTGTGTACTAAGCACAACCACATCACTCCTGTTGGGGTAGAACTCGTAACGTAGGATTGGCTCCTGCCAGTCTATGACCAGTTTGTCGGTACACGCGCTTGTGCAAAGATAGTATGGCGGTGCATCATTGACTCGTGCCCAGATGGTATGCAAATTGCCATCCTCAAGCCAGGCCACTATACCATCACGCTCACGTACCATGGTCTTGTCTGCAAGATGGGTTGAGCTTGCTACCCCCTCAAGCCATGTAGGGAACTGTATCTCGAATGTAGTAGTCGTTGTTGCAACACGTTGCCCATGCACGAATTCGTATGTCGTCGTGGCAACACCAACAGCGAATTGATCTTTGTCATTCTCAAAGTAGTCCAACATGTCTACGTACTCAGGGTTCGCAACACTCTGTGTCGTTGTTGCACTAACCAATGAGCTGTTAACCGCAACGGTACTAGTTGCCCTGATGGGAGTCCAATCGAATTCTTCAGGTAACATAAGCACCCTCGCTTCCGTTACCAAGTTGGGCAGGACCGGCAAGCGTTTTACCCAGCTTCTATACCCAGCTTTCTGCATACGGACCACGTAGCTCTTATTTGGCGCCAGGTCCTGAATAAGCGTATTCTTCAAGAATGCACCACTCCGATCAACAAACGTATTATCCAGGTACACGGAAGCATTTGAAACGTCACTATTGATGTAGATACCGCCTGTACTAGTGAGCGAAAGTGCATCATCAAGACGATACCCTTTCGAATACCCGATGAGGATGGGCGTACCGCCTACAAACACGAAGAGCATTACCCAAAACGTGATACGCCGTATACGTCGTGAAAGAGGTTGCATACTATACCTTATGCACGCGGTGCTTCGGCGTTACCCAAAACGCACCCATGTAGCGGCCAAGCATGAGTCGAGTCTGCGCATGCACACCCGGTATAGCACCAAAGATAATTATGGTGAATGGCACGAGAAGCCATTGCGTGAACGATATCGTATAGTACAGCACACTTCGTTTCTTCAGGTGTTGCGGAAGACGTGGCGTGAGCGACGACGCTATGAATGCTGAAAGCACCAAGCCAAGCATAGCGACAAGCATCAGGTTGCGGGTCACGTATGGCAAATTGTACGAAAGTACTGTATCACGAAATGCGTCGCCACCTAGAAGGAGTGGCAGCCAGCCGAGCAAAAGTATCATAAGCGGTGCGGTTGCAAGCGAGTAAAACCCCTCTATCTGAACCAACGTGTGAAATATCCTTTTCTTGAGCGGGATCGTCTTGTTCTTCACGAAGCCGAATAGCATATAGGGGATATTCTCGACGCCCCACATCCAACGAAGATGTTGCCGGTAAATATGTACCAGTGTTCTCCAGAGGCTTGGTGCAAGATTCGCGTCCATAGACACCGGATAACTTATCGGCACTGCGCGGTAGTTACCGTCATTTGCAAGATACAAGTTCCAAAATATACGCGAGTCATCAGAGACCACGTTCTTTTGCCAAAACCCAATGGCCTCAAGTGCCTTGAATGAGATAGCGTGTGAGGAGAATGTCGTCAATTTTTCAGCACGCTCCTGCTGTATCATCTGCCAAAATGTGCTTGAGAAAGCAGCCACACGCGACACTGCGGGCGCATCCCATATGTTGTTGTTATAGAGTGGAACTGGTTGGAACGACGCATGGTGGGGATCCTCGCTTGTGAGGAAGTACCAGGAAAGACACAGAAAATACTGCGGTTCTATAACTGTATCTATATCAAACGCGGACACGATGATGTCTTCGTACGACATCTTTTTTGGATCAATGAACAATTCTTGCGCAGCACGTGCAGCGTATGTAATATTTGGCCCCTTCCCTTTAATCTCACCTGACCTTCCCTGTGGGTGTACGGCTACAAGCATACCGCCAAAGGTGTGCTCGTACTTCTTCGCGATATCTTGGGCCAAGGCCGTTGCCTCTGGCCCCGCATGCTCTTCGACAGCTAGCACCACAATGATGTGTTTGTGGTCATATTGCGCATCCGCAACAGAGCGTACTGCACCTTCAACAATGGAACGTTCTTCATTACAGTACGGAAGAATAACAAGATGATATAGGTGCTCATATTTCAGAGAACGCACCATCTCATGCCAATCAACCTTCATGTTGTGACGCAAGCGGCACCAATTCCACCGTTGGTGCATCCCAAAGTAAAAGGTCTTTAAAAGCCAATACAGGTCAAATGCAATAATAAGGTAGGCTGCTAACGTTGGCTGATACGCCGAAAGTATGATAATAAGCAATATGGTACCCCATGTTAAGAAGCCAGGTATTATCTCAAATATGCGAAACAGCACACGATCCCGGCCTGTAAGATCGCATGCATGTGCAACAGTAAAGTAAGGCGTCTGCGTATAGCCTGAAGGTACTTTGTCCCTTTGTTTCGTGACCAGGTTCATCGTACACCAAGCACAACGTGGGGCACGCTACCTACCCAACGTATGCATACGCCAAGACAGCTGCCACCACCCTTTCTCTTGAGACAGTTTTGCATGTTGGAGCCGAAGCCGAGATTCGAACTCGGGACCTACCGCTTACAAGGCGGTTGCTCTACCAACTGAGCTACTTCGGCAAAATGTACGTACTCCAACCCGGTGCAGACCACCATAGTACCCCCATCATGAACATTGTACCAACGCTCACGTACCGTTGGCTATGAGTCACTACGTCTGCTGTTACGGGCTTTGCTACGTGCTACCGAACGCTTACCAGCACGCCCAACGGAATGAAGAAATTCTGTGATCCGAGCAAGTCGTCGTTCAACAAAACGTACGCTGACGAGAGCGACATAAGACGTTAGGTGTAATACACGTAAAAATACATCACGACGCATAAACTCCGTACAGTGGGTCAATGCTGTGACGGTGCCTGCTATACCTGCGTGACTGTAATGGTCTAACCACCTTCGAGCGACTGCCCCAAACCGCCTACCACTGACCAGCTCATAGCGATGAAGCAACATAAGTGCCCCCAACAGGACCAGTGATACCGTAAACAGTGTTGGCATGTACCGTAAGATGGTTAGCCTTTGACCGAGAAGCGCACACACTCAGACAACTCAATGCGCTCCCCAAACTTTTGGATCGCACGCTCAATGAGGTCTTTGATGCTTAAACTCGGCTCTTTCACATACGGCTGTTCAAGGAGTACGCGCTCCCTGAGATAGGCATCAAGCTTGCCTTTCACAATGGTATCGCGTTTGTCAGCTGGTTTGTCGGCTGCCTCTTCTTCAAAAAGCTGTTTTGCCTTTGCAACGTCCTCGTCACGTACCTGCTCGCGGGTAATAAAGTCTGGGTTTGTGGCTGTAGCATGCATAGCTATGTCATGTGCAAGAGCCTTGAACTCTTCATTCTTGGCCACAAAGTCTGTCTCACAGGATAGTAACACCATGGCACCCACGTCATTTGATGCATGGATATACGCTTGGACAACACCGGCGCCGAGAGTACGGTCTGCCTTCTTGGCTGCTGCAGCACTGGACTTCTTGCGAAGCACCAACAGTGCTTTTTCCATATCACCATCCGCTTGCTCAAGCGCCTGCTTACAGTCCATCACGGACACACCTGCACGTGCGCGGAGTTCTTTTATTTGATCTGTTGAAATTGCCATACAACGTAGATACTACTAAGAATGCTAAGTAAACGCAAATAATGAGTGTGCGACTCCTCGCTCACCACACGGCAACACACACTATGTACTAGCGTGATACTGTTGCTTCGCCTGCGGGCGTCGTAGCAGCAGGTGCCTGCTGCTTGCCCTCAAGATATGCACTCGCCACCTCTTCTACAAAGAATTCAATGGACTTGGGTGCTGCATCATTTGCCGAAATAGCATGGTCGATATTTGTGAGATTGCAGTCGCTATTTGCAAGCGCAATAATTTGTATATTCTTCTGCTTTGCTTCACGCACTGCGATAGCCTCATGACGAGGATCAACAACAAACAGTGCATCCGGGAGGCGGTCACCGAGTGCTGTAAGACCGGCGTACATCTTTTCAAGTTTTTCTATCTCGCGGTCTATGCGCAGCCGCTCCAGTTTCGTGTACTTGCTCAGTGCACCTGTTTCGCGATCCTTTATAAGCGACTCCATACGTGCTATGCGCTTTCGTATCTCACTAAAGTTCGTGATGGTTCCTCCGATCCAACGCCCGATACTGTATGGTGCGGAAGCGCGTAATGCGGCGTTCTTTACAAAGCGTTGGCTTTCCGCTTTACCACCAACAAAAAGAAGTACCTTACGTTCTTGCCCAAGCTGTCGAACAACTGCCTTCACCTCTTCAAGCTGTACAGCTGTTTTCTCGAGGTCAAAGATGTCTATATTCTGCTTCATGCCAAACAGCTGTGGTATCGCTGTAGGATGCCGCCGTGCTTTTGTGACGCCAAAATGAGCACCCACAGAGAACATCCGATCGACTATGTCCGGCTGGTCCTTTGGCTGCTCCTTTATTGCTGTATCCATAGTGGGTGTGAGTGTACCAAAATGTGGCTAAATGTCAAAAAAGGTACTGCGTAAGTATACACTGTGACGCAACGTTTATTCCACTTCAGCTGCATCTTGCTCCGCATGTGCCTGAAGTGCTTCAAGGATTGGTTCCAGACTACCGGAGAGTATTGTGTCAATGTG
>Ga0114931_10007628_pt1 | contig 13203 bp, 7 predicted proteins | sample 2SBtaG_FD_89579 | JGI IMG/M metagenome (GOLD analysis project Ga0114931, IMG submission 89579) | Deep subsurface microbial communities from Kolumbo volcano to uncover new lineages of life (NeLLi) - 2SBTROV14_V59a metaG | ecosystem: Environmental > Aquatic > Marine > Volcanic | place: Kolumbo... | reverse complement strand
TGGCTGGCGTGGGGATGAAAGGCGAAGATCCGCCGCCCCAGCCAGGATTCGACGACTTCGGCTCCCTGTGCCGTGACCACACCCACGCACGCGTAGCCGTAGCTGAGTGGATAATCGGTCGATTTGTCCCGTAGACTGGGGATGGTGGCGTCCGCGGGCATGTCCGGCGGCGCCTCGCCCCGGTAGAAGAGCATCTCGCTGCCCGGGCTGATGGCCGAGACTTCGGTGGTCACCAGCAATTCGTCTGCGGCGGGCGTCGGCCTCGCGCGGGGCCGGGGCCGGACCTCATAGGGCGCGGTGAAGGTGACGATATAGCTGTGGGGGAAGGATGGGATGTCCTGACTCATGTTCGGGCGTTGTCCGTCTGTCGGGCCGAGGGATAGTGCAATTCGCCCCAGAGAATGAGGTCCTCGCCGGCGTCGGTGCGGGTGACGGCGCGCAGGCGTGGCGGTGCGGCCGGCCGTTCTCTCGCCCATTGCACCGCCGGGTACCCGCCCAGGAAAAAGGGAGAGATGGTCACCACCGCGAAGTGAGCCAGGCGTTGTTGCAGAAACGCGGAGAGCACGCGCGCTCCGCCCTCCACCATGACGCTTTGAATGCCGGCCTTTCCCAGCCGCGCCAGCAGCGCGCTCAGCTCGACGCGACCATCCCCATTCGTCCCCACGGCCGCGATCCTGGCTCCTGCCTGCCCCAGGGCTGCGCGCCGGGCTGCATCTCCATCACCCGTAGCGATCCACGTCCGTTCGTGGTAGGCGAAGATGCGCGCGTCGGGAGGCGTTCGCAAGCGGCTGTCCAAGATGACGGCCTGAGGATTTCGCCCCTCGATCAGGCGCACATCCAGCCGGGGATCGTCTGCCAACACCGTGTCCACGCCTACCAGGATGGCGTCATGCGCGGCCCGCAGCGCGTGGGTGATCAGCAGGGAGCGTTGGCCGCTGATGACAAAAGGGCGACCGGGCGTAGCGGTGATGCTTCCGTCCAGGCTCTGGGCATAGCTGAGGGTGACGAAAGGGAGGCCGGTGCGCCGGAAGTGGTCCGCAGCCCTGATCCGCAGCCCGTCGATTTGTTCACGCACCGCTTGTGGAATCGCGGTCTGACGCCCGGCATAGGGAGGGGCTTCGGTATCCCCGTTAGCTGACGAAGCGGCGGGGGCGTCAGTGGAAGCGAGGATGTGGCGCATGCGTCGCGCCTTGGTGGCCAGATAAAAGGCGTTTTCTTCAGTGACGGTTGGCTCCAGGGGGATCCGTTCGCGAATATCGACGCCCAGCGCGGTCAGATGCTCCACCTTGGCCGGGTTATTGGTCAACAGGCGGATGGACCTGACATTGAGCGCATCCAGGATGCCTGCCGCGGCCCAGTATTCGCGTTCGTCGGCCTGGTGGCCCAGGCGCAGGTTGGCTTCCACCGTGTCATAGCCCTGGTCCTGGAGGTTATAGGCCCGCAGCTTTTCCTCCAGCCCGATGCCCCGGCCCTCCTGGCGCAGGTAAATGACGACGCCCCGCCCCTCGGCCGCGATCATGGCCATGGCCCGCTCCAGTTGCTCGCCGCAGTCGCAGCGCAGGGATCCCAGCACGTCACCGGTGAAGCATTCAGAGTGGACGCGCACCAGCACGTCGTCGCCGGTCGCCTGGCCCATGACCAGCGCCAGGTGTTCCTTGTCGTCCTGGGAGTTGGTGAAATGGTGAAGGCGAAACTCACCCACTCTGGTGGGGATGCGGGCGGCGATGGTCGCCCTGACGCGGGGGGGATCCTCCCGCAAGGGACGCCCTTTCGTGTTGAAGGGAGACGTTCCCGGTTGGCTATTTGTTTTCATTGGCTTTCTGTACTTTCTCCGCTTCCGGACTCCTCCCCTGCGTCCTCCGGCAGGCCGTTGTGGGAGAAGCGACTTTCAGCCGGATAGGGGAAAATGTCCAGAATCTCGCCGGCTCGGTTTTTCGCCTGCATTTCCTGCCAGAACTCAGGAGTGAAGAGTTGTGAATGGTGGCGATGGAAGACCTCGCGCAGGGGCTTGGGAAACCAAAGAAATTTAGCGAACTCTTCCGGGAAGATGTCGTTTTCGTTGACGGAGAACCAGGGCTGGGCCGAAAATTCGTCGTCGTAGTTGTCGCTCTGGGGCATCTTGCGAAAATTGCAATCGGTCACCAGACAAAGTTCATCATAATCATAGAAGACAACCCGTCCGTGTCTGGTCACGCCAAAGTTTTTGATGAAGAGATCGCCGGGGAAGATGTTGGCGGCCGCCAGGTCTGCGATGGCGACGCCGTAGTCCGCCACCGCGGCTTTGGCTTTTTCCAGGCTCATTTCTTTGATGTACAGGTCGAGCGGATAAAGGCGGCGCTCGGTGTACAGATGCTTGATGATCACTTCATCCTCGGTCACGGTCACGCTCTTGGCGGCCACGCTCTGCAATTCGTCCAATAGTTCACTAGAGAAACGTTCGCGACGGAAAGTTAGATTTTCGAATTCCTGGGCGTCCACCATTCGTCCCACTCGATCGTGCTCAAAGACCAGCCGGTAGCGGTCCATCACATCCTGACGGGTGGTGGTCTTGGGATAGGCGAACTTGTCCTTGATCACCTTGAAAACCACATCGTAAGAGGGTAGGGTGAAGACGGTCATCACCATGCCCTTTGCTCCCGGCGCGATCTGAAACTTGTCACTGGAGTTTCCCAGGTGGCGATAGAGGGCGCGATAAAGTGCGGTCTTGCCATGCTTGTTGTAGCCGATGGCGGTGTAGAGTTCGGCGATAGGCTTGAGCGGCATGATGGATTTCAGGAAACTAACCAATTCGTTGGGTGCGTCGGCTTCCACCAGGAAGTAGGATCGGGTGAAGCTGAAGACTAGGCTGGCCTCATTTTCGGTGAGCAGCAGCGCGTCCACCATGACGCCGCGTTCGCTGTTGAGCAGCGCTACGATAAAGGGCGCGACCCGGTTGCGGCAGCGGATGCGGCCAATCAGATACGCACCCTTGTTGCGATAGAAGAGCGACTTGAGGATCTCGATGCGGTCGAACGCCGGTGAATCCCACGCTTCGGTCAGGTGGGCGTCCAACCGCTCGGCGACGCGGCGGACATCCCCCGCCCAATCGGCCCAGTCGATGTCCAAGTGGCAGTCGTTTAGGATGGTTGCGACCATGGATTCCGTACTGTCCAGGCGCACATAGGCGTTGTAGATATCCGTCTTGCGGCCAATGGGGAGCCAAGTGGCGCCAAACCAGACGAATTCCAGGTTTTCGTTCACGCCAATGGTAGTGAAGATGCGACGGGTTACGGAATTGAAGAAGGTTTCGGCCAATTCCAGGTCGTTGCGGCGGCCAATCTGCTGAGCGTAGATCATGCGCGCGTCTTCCCAAATGGTTTTGCCGGTCACATCGTCGCCGAGCATGATGCGCAGACCGCTGACGACCTTGTTGATCGTATGACTGTAAAGCTCCAAACGGTGGCGGGCGTCGGCTTGGTGGGCGCGCCAATCGCGCTGCTGAAAGTGTTCCCTGGCCCGGTGGGCGATGGCTTTGAACTCAACGTGGAAGGTGGCGAAAGCGTCATAGATGGCGGTGGCCGTGGCCTTGGCGAGTTGCCGGCGCCGCGTATCGTTTAGCCTGGGCATAAGTTCCGCCGCGTCCAAATCCGCATCGACGTTGGGGCTTCCGTCCTGCTTTCCGGACGTCTGCGCATAGAATATCTGTCCGGTCATGGTCAACTCCTGAATTGTGTGGCGGCTGTGGGCGGTTTATGAACACTTTTTCCAGATCGTCGAGGGAACAGTGAATGGCCAGATTACGTCATCAGTATACAAGCTTGCACCTGTCTGCTCAAACTCGACGGGCTTTTACGTAGACGCTTTACAACGAAAGATGAAGTGATTTATCACGAAGATGCAAGGAGTAAGCGAGGATTCTCATCAGATGAAATAGCGCCTGAGCAGACGATTGTCCTACGATTTCATCAACTGAAGGTAAAAATTGTTGCATTTGGAGCGGATATTCGCTATAATACAACAGTTTCACTGTACCTGCCGGTAATGGCCCACTGAGATTACGCTGACGATTGTGGTCATGTTCTGCCACTGTGCGCGTTTTCAGTGGGTTTTGTTATGTTGAAATGTTATCCCCCAATCGTTTGTTTGCCATAGTTTGGGAATCAGGGTGAATTGCGTTGAATCAGTATGCGGCGGTTCCACTTAGAACCGACACCCAATATCTTTCTCAATTGAAACAGGGCGATGAAAACGCCTGGATGCAGTTGTTGCAGGATTGGCAAGAGCCGCTCTATCGCTATCTCTGCTACGCACTGCCGGATGATGAACAAGCCCAACAGGCGTTGGGCGACACCATGGAAGCTGTCATCCGCGCGCTCCCACAATACGATGGCAGCGTGCCATTGCACTCGTTTCTCTATTCGTTAGCCGCGCAGCGAGTCATTTTTTACTACCGTAAACGGAGAACCGGCCAATATCGACGGCAACGTAACGGTTCGGAATCCGGCGGCTTCAAAGCCGTTTTACACATGCTGCCGCAACGTTATCGGCAGGCTTTGTTATTGCGTTATCATCTTGGTTTGAGTGTGACTGAGGTTGCGCAGATCCTGGGTAAATCACCCCAAGAAACGGAAACGCTGCTCACCCAGGGTGGCCGCCAACTGCAGGACGCCATGGGGAGCGCAGGACTGCAATTATGAGCGAACAATTTTCTGAGCAGGATATTCAAAATCTATTTCAACAGCACTTGCCGCCGGTGGAGTTGCCGCCAGAACTGGCCAGCGCCGTCCGCGCGCGGGTTATGGATGAAGTGGCCATGACCTTCAAGGCGGAGGACGTCTTTGTCCAGGCTACGCAGCAATCCCGGCAACCCTCTACTGTGCTGGATTCTCGCCGACGGACGGCTCAACGCTCATCCGCCCCTCGACGCTCTTTTGTGGATACCCTGAACGAGCGTTTCGGCTGGTGGCGTTTCGCGACTGGACTGGCCCTGGCTGGAGCGACGGCGGCGATTGTCCTTCTCCTGGTGCTGGCGCTGCCGGGAATTTTACCGGATAGCGGATCGGAAACCACCGGGACTACAGCCAGCTCCGGCGCCGCGGTCCTGCCTGTGGAGTCCGCCCCCGCGGAAGCTGCCCAGGTGACTGTCGAAGGCGGCACCGCAACCATCCTGCGCGCTGGCGCGGTGCTGGGCGATATCGGACCTGGTGGGTCTGCCGAACTTTATCCGGGCGATGGCTTGGTGACCCTCTCCGGTAACGCGGTCATCGACTATTTTGATGGCCAGCGCACCTATTTGGGCGCTGATTCGCGGGTGGAGTTGCTGGTGCTGACCCGGGATGGAGAGGTGACCAATACATCGCTCATGCTTCATTTCGGCGAGGCCCGCAACGAGGTCAACACGCTTGGCCCCAACAGTCGCTTCGAGATCAAGACGCCTGTGGCCGTGGCGCGTGCATCCGCGGGTTCGGCCTTTACAGTGAGTGTTCCCTCTTCCAAAGAGCAGGCCCAATTACAGGTTGCTGCCGGCGCTGTCGATGTGGAAATGGAAGGAAACGCGCTTACATTGACCGCCGGGCAACAAGTGGCGGCTGTCCCCGGGCAGCCGCTGGCGGCCCAGGATATCGAGCCGGCAGGCGGCCAGTCGGTGGCTATAGCTCCTCCTACCGAGACGCCTGTGACCGAGGTCCTGACGCCGACGCCTGTGCCCACGTACACGCCTGTTCCGCCAACCGAAGCGCCGACGGAGCCGCCCACAGCGGAGCCGGTAGCCACCAATACGGCTGCGCCCACGGCGACCAACACGCCTGAACCTACGGCGACGGATACGCCCGCACCCACCGCGACCCATACGCCTCTACCCACCTTTACGCCCACGCCCACGGATACGCCTGAGCCGCGCACGGTGCGTCTCATCGTTCCCCAGAATGGCGTCAGCGGCGGCAAGGAGGAGGTCTTCCAGTGGGAGCCAGATTTCCAGCTTGGCGAGGATGAGGCCTACGAACTCATCTTCTGGAAGCCAGGCCAGGATCCGCTCACCCAGGGCTTTGGCCTGGCGCTCCCCACCACCCAAACGCGTCTGACTGTCGATTTGCAGGCCTTGGACAACCGTCTTGGCGGGCTGCTCGACCCGGGCGAGTACCTGTGGGGCGTGCGTCTGGTCAGGAAGAGCAACCCCAATGAGCGGCTCGAATTCCTGGGCGCTTCCCGACTCTTCACCTACACGACCGCCATCACCGATGGGGCGGCCGGAGGTGGCTCCGGCGAATAACATTCCGAGACGTCTGAATGCAACTTGAATGTAAAAAGGACGACGCCATGGCGTCGTCCCTTTTTTGCCACCTTTTGAAGTCTGCTTGCTACGATCACCCCGTGATTTCATCCAGACGCACAGGACGATTCTCGTCATACGATCTGCGCGCAGCCAGCCCCATGATCACCGGAATGCGCCCATCCTCACCTGTTACAGGCGTGGGTTTATCTTCCAGCACAGCGTCCACAAACTGTTGCAATTCGTTGACATAACTTTCCACATAGCGTTCCATGAAGAAGTTGAGGGGCAGGTCCCGGCGGACCGCGGCGGCGTCGCTGATGACCGCGGTGTTGGGGTAGTTGTTGTCCGTCTGCACCGCGCCCAGGCTGCCCAGCACCTCCACCCGCTGGTCGTAGCCGTAGACGGCCTGGCGGCTGTTGTCGATGACGCCCATGGCTCCGTTCTCGAACTTGAGGGTGATCAGGGCCGTGTCCAGGTCGCCGGCTTCGCCGATGGCCGGGTCCACCAGCACGCCGGCCGCGGTGTAGACCTCCTCCACCTCGCAGCCCATGAGGAAGCGAGCCATGTCAAAGTCGTGGATGGTCATGTCCAGAAAGATGCCGCCGGAGACCTTGATGTACTCCATGGGCGGGGGGCTCGGATCCCGGCTGATGATATGCATGAGGTGGGGCTGGCCGATCTCGCCACTGGCGATGGCCTGGCGCACCCGGGCGTAGTTGGCGTCGAAGCGGCGGTTGAAACCCACCTGTAACTTGACGCCCGCCTCCGCCGCCGCGGCCAGCGCGGCGTCGATGACCGCCAGGTTGTGGTCGATGGGCTTTTCGCAAAAGATGTGCTTGCCCGCCCTGGCCGCCTCTTGGATGATCTGGGCGTGGGTGTGGGTGGCCGAGCAGATGACCACCGCATCGATGGCCGGGCTGTCCAGGATGGTCTGGTAATCGGCCACCGCGTAGTTGATGCGGAACTCGTCGGCCGCGCGCTGGGCCGCCTCCTCGATGACGTCGGCCACGATCAGGCAGCGGGCGTTGGGGATGCGGTAGGCGATGTGCTCGGCGTGCAGGCGTCCGATGCGGCCTGCGCCGATCAGGCCAAGGTTTAGCATGTCACTCATGGTATCCTCTGGTTTTGTGTGTTGAAATATGGATTCACTCCCGGACTACGACCTCACCGATGATCCGGGTGGCGTTGGGCGGAAGTGCGGACTGCCAGTCATCCCCCTGAGGACAGAGGGGTGGAGCATCAGGATCAAGCTCGCCCGTGATGACGCCAGCGGTCAGGTTGTATCGCCCCGGCTGCTCGGGCGCAACAAAGGAGAAGACGTACATTTCCTGCTGTCCTGGAAAGGGAGAAGTGCGCGGGCGGCCATTGTAGGAATGGGGAAATGCGCGGCAATCGATCAACCGGTCGCCCGCTGCCAGGAGGATAGCGATTTGTAGGCTATCCGGATCTATCGACTCTTCCGTTCCCCGCCAGTACTGGACAAGGGTCTGGCCTGTGACCAGTTGCTGTGGCTGCACCACCGCCCAGGGCGCGCCGTCCGGGTCCAATCGCGGCGGCTGCACCCAAGCCCCGCTGACGGTAATGTCCACCCGCCCGCCATCCGCATCATCGCCTGACGCACCGATCAGGGGCAGATAGGTTTCCCTGACGATGAACTCTTTTTCGTAGATCCCGTCCCATTGGCTCATGGCCGCCAGACGCTGTGAATTCATCGGGTCCATGGCTATCCGGCGGACGGGGCGCCGGGCGGATAGGGGCTGGCCCGCAGACATCCAGGAGCGTCCCTGGTCCCAACTGACGCTGACGCCATTATTTGTGGCGATAACCATGTGGGCCGGGTTCGTGGGATCGAAGGCTATGTCATACAGCGGCGAACGCAGGGGGAGCGCGTCCAGCGCCTCCCAACTCTCGCCGCGATTGTCGCTGCGCAGGAGAGGGCCGTACACGCCCTGACGGACGTAGACGCCGCCGGACGAGTCCACGGCCAGCAGATCCAGCGAGCCGTATTCCGCCGACGTCTCGGGTAGCGTTATTTTTGTCCACTGCCGGCCGCCGTTAGAGGACCGCCACAGCTCGTCCCAGGGAGAAGTCCCGATGATGACGTAAAGGCGGTTTGGATCGGTGGGATCGGCAACGAGCCGTAACGCGCCCGGAGGGGCGTTTTCCAAGATCGTCCAGGATGCACCGCTATCCTGGCTCTTTTCGATCTCGCCGGTTTCACTGATCAGATAAAGGACAGGCGGGCTCGCCGGCGCGATGATCAGCCCCCGGGGCAGGCCAATGCTGTTCGGTTTGCCGGTTTCGCGCCAGCTTTCTCCCCGGTCCTGGCTGGCGTAGATGGTTGGGGGATTCTCGCCGGTCAGTTGGCTGACGATGTACAGGGTTTCCGGATCTCCCGGGCTGACGGCGATGTATTGGATCGTGGGTGGGATCTCTCCCAGTCCGCTGTTGATGGCAACCCACGAAGGGCTGCCGGGATCGCGGCGGAACGCGCCCAGGCCGCCCACCGTGTAGAGCGCGCCCGTGGTCGGGGAAAAGGCGAAATCGCTGAGCGCGGCGTTGGGCAGGCCTTGATTGAAGTGGCGCCAATGGTCGCCTCCGTCCTCGCTCCTGTAGAACCCGCCAGTGCTGCCGGGGTAGAGCGGCCACGGAAGCCAGGCCGAGATCGCCTCGTTGATGAAAATTACATCGGGATCTGTGGGATGGACGGCCACCTGGCTCACCCCTGTTCCGACCTTGCCAGAAAGAGGGTCGTCGACCATGCGCCAGTTCACACCGCCGTCCACGCTTTTGAAAAGTGCGTTGCTGGCGATTGCGTACATGATGGCCGGGTTGACGGGGCTGATGCTAATGTTCGACGGTTGCCAGAGGTTCAGCCCAGTTTTCGACCAGCTCCGGCCGCCGTCCTGGCTCACATGCAGGCCATCACTGGCGCCGAAGAAGATCGTGTCCGGATCCGTCGGGTGGCCGGCCAGCGATCCGATCCCCCAATCGCCAGGAATATCCTGGCCGACCCAATGCGCGCCCGCATCCTCGCTCTTGAGCAACATCGCGGGCAGATTGGTGTCGCCCACCGTTATCGCGTAGACTCTGTTGGCGTCGCTTGGGGAGACGACAAGGGCATTGATCACCTGACCGCTGACGGCCAGTCGGGTCCAGGAATCGCCGCCATCTTCAGACTTGTATAGCCGCTGGTTGGCGAACAGGTAAATGCTTTCCGGCTCCGAGGGCGCGATGGTGAGCACAGGAACCACGGATCCGCCATAATCGTCCGCGATTGGCGGATCGAACAGCAACCGCCACGACTCCCCGCCATCATGGCTGACAAACAATTGGATGTGATATAGGAATCCTCCCGTTGCGAAAATCGCATACAGGGTGTCAGGCGCGGTGGGGTGGAGGGCGACGGCCAGGGGAACTGCGCTCCAATCCTTGGAAACGTAGAGCGTTCGCCAATGTTCGCCGCCGTCATCACTGCGGAAGAAGCCGGTTATCGATGTGATGAAGATGCGATCCGGGTCCGTCGGGTGCACCAGAATACGCCCTGTCGCGCCGCCATCGGGACCGATGGGCCGCCAGCCGCCGCTTTCCGCGTGTATCCGTTGTGCAGGCCCGCCTGCCAGCAGCGCGAGTGCAATGAGCGGCGCGATCAGGGTGGCGAGCAGGGCGTGCCGCCTTTTTCTCCAGGGGAAGCGTGCAATCATTGTAGACACCTTTGTGTGTTGAACTTTCATTTGTGGGAAACCCTTCATGCCGCCGCCAGCGCCATGGAAAATGAAGAACAGCCCGTAAAGTCCGCGTCACCATGGTTGTTTTTTAAGCCGGTTTGCAGCTTTCCGGAAGGCCTTCACGCTTTTTACCGCGCAAAGACCGCGGGCAGGAACACCTGCTGCGGGGTGAGGTCTGCCACCATCACGCCCCTCTCCGCCACGCCGGCGTAGAGGTGGTTGGGCTGAGTCGGGTCAAAGGCCAGGCCGCTGACGGGCGTATTGTCCAGCCCGCTGTCGACTGGGGTCCAATGCTTGCCGCCGTCCCAACTCAGGTGAACGGTTTGGTCACGCGGCTCTCCGGTCGCGGGCCCGCGCACGCCCGCTGCCGCGATGACGATCCCGTCCTGATCCGCGATGGCGATGTGCGAACCAGCGGTCCCCGCGACCCCCGGGCCAATGAGTTGCCAGATATGACCGCCGTCCTCGCTTTTCCAGATGCCGCCCCCGAAGACCCCGCCCCCGGAGACGCCGTAGAGGATCTCCGCGTTCTGGGGATCCACGGCCAGTTCTTGGGGCAAGGGGATGGTCACGCCGCCGATGGTGGGGAGCGTCCAGCTTTCGCCCCTGTCCGTACTCTTGAAGAGGTGCGTCTCCTGGACGCCCAGGCGCGCCACCGCGTAGAGGATGTCCGGATCGCTGGGCGCAACGGCGATCTGGATGATGGCCGGATAGACGGGCCAGTTGGGGACGTCTGCGAAGTCGGTGCTGGCCGCCCAGCTCACTCCGCCGTCGCTGCTGACGAAGAGGCTCTGGGACGTCCCGGCGTAGACCCGGCTGCTGTCGCTCGGGTCCACGGCCAGCGCGGTGACAGACAGACCGGTGGGTTGGGTGATGGCCTCGCTGGGTGTGGGCAGGGGCGGCGGCTCCACCCCCTGATCGCTCTCTTGCCAGCTTTGACCGCCATCCCCGCTCTTGAAGAGGTTCGTCTCCGTTCCCGCGTAGAGGACCGACTGGTTCTGAGGATCGATGGCCAGGGATAAAACCCGCTGGCCCTCCAGCCCATTGTTGTGGGCTATCCACGACACGCCTTCCTCCATCTGCGTCGAACGGGAAAAAACGCCGTTTTGTCCGGCTGCAACCCATAGCTGACCCTGGGCGCCGGCCGTCACCGTCAGGTCATGAACGTTCACCCGCGGATCCTGCACCTCCTGGCTGAGCAGCCGCCACTGGATGCCGTCCTGGCTGTGGAAGAGACCCTGGGGAGTGGCGGCCAACAGCGCGGGCGGCGAAGCGTTGTCCAGGGTCAGCCAGTTCGCCGCCGAGAAGGGCGTGTCACCCTGGTCCGCGAGCAGGGTCCAGCCGTCTGCGTCGTTGTAGCGGAGGATATCCCCGCCGGACGCGGCCGCGTACAGGGTGAGGGGATCCGCGGGGTCGCCGGTCAGCGCATCGATAAACGTGTCTGACAGGCCTTCGTTAAGGGAGGACCAGGAGCCGCCGCTATCCTTGCTGGCATAGATGCCGCCGCCTGATCCCAGGGCCGCGTAGATGTGGGTGGACGTCGCCACATGAATTTTTTTGACCGTATAGGGACGCTGTATTCCCAGCGGCAGCGCCTCCCAGCTATCCCCATTATCGTCGCTGCGCAGCACCACCCTGTAACCGGTGGAGTACACGCGCCGGGGTAGATCCGGATCGAAGGCGACGTCATATATGGTGCTGTATTCTTCCCCTATTTCTGCCCAACTCTCACCGCCGTCCAGGCTCCGGTAGAGGCGATTCACGCTGCCCCAGAAGGCGTACCCGCCGCGGATGGCGTAGAGGATGTCCGGGTCTGTGGGGTGAACGATGATGCGGGTGATGTCGTTGACACTGTCTCCCCCGGGAAAGCCGGTAAGTTTCCGCCAGGTGAGACCGCCATCGTCGCTGCGATAGACGGTGCGGTCAGCGCCGGCGTAAAGCCGGGAGGACAGGGAGGGGGCGACGGCCAGCGCGGTGGCTCCGCTTGCGGGCAGACCCTGGTTGCGAGGCGCCCAGGTGTCGCCGCCGTCCTCACTGTAGAATACGCCGCAACCGGGACCGGCTGTGTACAACAGCTTGCCCGCTGCGCTAGGGACGATCACAACCGCGGCCGACTCGCAGATGCGGTCGCCTGTGGGGCCGATGGGTTGCCAGGTCCCTTCCTGGGCCAGGGCCGGTGCGGTGATGGTGAGGGAGGCCGCAAGGATGGCGGAAAACAGCCAAAGCGCCAGGCTTGTGTGAAGCATGCGGCGGATGGAAATGACGCTTGGGGTGCGAAGAGCCATGATAACCGTCCTTGGGGGTGGTCGTTAAATGCCTAGTTGATGCAAGTAGGCCCGGTTGTGGGCTGCGCTGTCTTTTGGGCTTCCCATGCCCGGCAACACGTCCTGCTCTACGGTGGCGAATCCATCATACCTCTGGTTCCGCAGCCAGTCAACTACCGCGGGGAAGTCCACGCACCCCTGGCCCAGTTCGCAGAAGACGCCGTGGTGCAGGGCCTTGAAGTAATCCCATTGTTGGGCGCGGCTCTGGGCCATCACGTCGGGGTTGCAATCTTTGAAATGAACATACTGGATACGATCCCCGAAGCGCTCCAGAGCCGCGGGCACGCTTTGGCAGTTCCCCGATCCCCAAGCGTAGTGGCCCGTATCCAGCACCAGCCCCACCAGTTCCGGGTCAGTCATGGCAAGCAGGCGCTCGATTTCCGCCGGCGTCTCCACGAAACCGGCGCAGTGATGATGGAAGACCGCGGGGATGCCGGTTTCGTCGAGGACGGCCCTGGCCACCCTTTCCACACCGCGAGCAAACGTGTGTGCATCGGCCTCCGACAGCGCCATCTCCGGCGTGGCTCGACCCGCGTGTTGGGTGCGCACCGGATCCTTGCCGTTGTCATCGGCCAGCACCAGATAAGGCGTGATGGATTGGCCCAGCCTGTCCGCCGTCTCGCGGAGCAGGCGAGTGACGCGCAGGGCCGCGGCCACGCCCGCCTCATGAGCGTTCGGATCTGCGAAGGCCACGGGGATGAACGCGCCGGTAATGGCCAGGTTGTGCGTTTTCAGCAGTCGACTGAGCGCGTTGGTATTGGTGGGAAAATAGCCCCATTCACCCAGTTCCGTGCCCGCATACCCCGTCTCGGTCAATTCATCAAGCATCTGCCGATAGCCAACAGGCTCACCCTGCAGATGATCAAATTCCAGCGTTCCCCAGGAGCAGGGCGCGTTGCCG
>Ga0114931_10007627_pt1 | contig 13203 bp, 13 predicted proteins | sample 2SBtaG_FD_89579 | JGI IMG/M metagenome (GOLD analysis project Ga0114931, IMG submission 89579) | Deep subsurface microbial communities from Kolumbo volcano to uncover new lineages of life (NeLLi) - 2SBTROV14_V59a metaG | ecosystem: Environmental > Aquatic > Marine > Volcanic | place: Kolumbo... | reverse complement strand
GTACGGCGTCGAGGTCGGCGACGTCGCCGAGCTGCGCCTGGTCGGCTTCGCCGGGCGGGTGCTGTTCGGCCGAACCTTCTGCTACCACCCGACCGGCACCCGCGACGCCATCGCCAAGCACGTCGCCCGCATCCGCGGGCGCGGCGGCGAACGCCGCGAGGTGATGGATTTCTGCGCCGCACTGCGGGTCCGCTGCGAGCGCTACCGCAACGTCCAGGCGGTGCGCGTCTACGAGGCGGCGGACGGCCGGCGGGGGGCGACGCCGGCGTGAGCGAGCGGCTGGTCGGCCTGGCCTGCGCGGCGGTGGTGCTCACCGCTGGCGGCGCCGACGCCCGCGCCCAGCAGGAGACCGCGCTGTCGGTCGAGCGGCTGACGCCGCCGCCGGGCGCCGGGGTCTTCTTCGCCGCCGCGGATGCCGACGTCTTGCCCGACCGAGTCTGGCGCCTGGCCGCGGTCGGGTCGCTGATGAGCCGGCCGCTGGTGCTGCGCGAGCTCACGTCCGGCGACCGGGTCAGCGAGCCGGTGCGCGTTCGCCTGGGTTACGATCTGGCCGCCGCGGTCGGGCTCGGCGGTCGCTGGCAGGTCGGCGCGGCTCTGCCGATCGTCGCGGCCCAGGACGGCGACCGCCTGCAGGGGATCGATCTCGACGAGACGTCGCTGCGCCCGGTCACCCTGGGCGATGTGCGGCTGCACGGCAAGATGCGCCTCGTCGGTCGGGCCGGCGATCGGGGCGCCGGGCTGGCAGTGGCCGCCATGCTGTCGCTGCCGACCGGCGACGGCGGCAACTTCGCCGGCGAGAAGAGCGTCACCTTTGGCTGGAACGCCACGGGCTCCTACGCCGCGTCGATGTGGCGCGTGGCCCTGGCCGTGGGCCCGCGCCTGCGGGCGGAAAAGGTCGTGCTGCTGTCGCCGGCCCGGGCCAGCGGCGGCGAGCTGACGGCGGCGTTCGCGGCCGAGGCGCGGGTGCCGTTCGTCGCCGACGGCGCCCTCAGCGCGCTGTTCGAGTACGCGCTGGTCCGCGGCGACGAGCCGACGCCGGGCAGCTCCGTCCGCGGCCCATCGCCGGAGGAGCTCCGGGCCGGCCTGCGCTGGCGGTCTCCGACCCGCTGGGCGCTCACGGCCGGGGCCGGCTTCGGCACCACGCCGGCCCAAATTGGATCACCGGCGTGGCGGATCATCCTCGCTTTCAGCTGGCGATCCAGCTCACCTCAAAGACCCTGATTGCGCACCTCCGTGCGCCTTGTTACACAGGTGATGTGGCGGGCGGTGGATTGGGAGAGTCGGCACCTGGGGATTTTCACGAGCTGTTCGAGCTCGCGGCGGAAGCATTGCCGGTCGCCGGCTTCGAGCGCGACGGCACCGGGTGGTGGTTCTCGGCCGCCGCCGAGCGGGTGATCGGCTTCCGCGCCGGCGAGCTGTCGGTACATCCCGAGCGCTTTCGCGACGCGGTTCACGCCGAGGATCGCGGTCGCATCGACACTGCCCTGGCATCGGTCGACACCGGCGGCGCCTACCGCGTCGACTATCGCCTGGTGCGCAGCGACGGCTCGATCGCCTGGCTGGTCGAGCACGCCCGTTGCCAGCCCTCGGGCGAGCTCCGCGGCATCGTCGTCGACGCCTCCGAGCAGCACCGCGAGCTGGTGCTCCGGCGCCGCTTGCTGGACGACGTGTTGACCGCTCGCGAGCACGAACGGCGCCATCTGGGCCGCGAGCTGCACGACGAGCTGGGCCAGACGTTGTCCTCCCTGGCCGTGCAGCTGGCCGCCATCCAGGAGATGGCCCGGCGCGGTCGCAACGTCACTGACGCGATCTTCGAGCTGCGCGGCGCCACCGAGAAGGCCACTCGCGACCTGTCCGATCTGGCCCACCGGCTGCGGCCCCCGGCGATCGAGGAGCTCGGCTTCGTCGCGGCGCTGCACGAGCTGGTCGCCGACGTCAGCCGGGCGCAGAAGCTGGCCATCGACGTTCACGTCCGCGGTCTCGAGGACGGGTTGCTGTCCGAGGAGATGGAGGCGGCGCTCTACCGCATGGTCCAGGAGGCGCTGACCAACGTGGTCAAGCACGCCCAAGCCGAGCACGTCAGCGTGCTCCTCGATCGGCGGGCCGGACGGGTGACTCTGGTGGTCGAAGACGACGGCTGCGGATTCGACATCGGCGTCGACACCGGTCGTGGTCTGGGACTGGCCGGCATCCGCGAGCGCGCCGCGATGTTGGGCGGCGCCGCCGCGGTGGAGTCGCGTCCGGGAGCCGGTACCACGGTACGGGTTACGGTGCCGAACGCATGATGAGGTAAGGGTTTTGCCTGTCTGGCGATAACGTGTTTCGACGCTACTATGCGGCACGGTCCAGGGTATGCAGGACAGCGGGACAGAGGCGTGAAGGGGACATGATTCGAGTCGCAATTGCAGATGACCACGGTGTGGTGCGGGACGGCCTGCGCCTACTCTTGGACAACGAGCCCGACATGGAAGTCGTCGCCATGATCAGCGATGGTGCTGGCATCGTCGACACCGTCAGATCGAGGGGACCGGACGTCCTGGTGCTCGATCTGTCGATGCCGTCTGGCGGTATCGAAGCGCTGGATGCGATGCGCGGCGCGGGCTTGCCCACGCGCGTCCTCATCCTGACGATGCACGAGCGCGCCGGCTATGCGCGGCGTGCGCTCGAGTCGGGCGCGGCCGGGTACATGGTCAAGCGCGCGGCATCGCGCGCGTTGGTCGACGCGGTGCGCCGCGTCGCCGGTGGCGATACCTACCTCGATCCCGAGGTGGCGGAGAACCTGGACAGCGACGACGTGCCGCTCCTCGAGCCGCGCGTGCCGCTGAGCCCGCGCGAGCTGGAAGTCCTCCGGTTCATTGCCGAGGGCTACACCAACCAGGAGACCGCCGACCAGCTGGGCCTGTCGGTCAAGACGGTCGAGGGCTATCGCGCCCGCGTGGCGCAGAAGCTCAGCGCGCGCAGCCGTGCGGACCTGGTCCGCTACGCCATTCAGTGCGGGCTGCTCTGATCGGCGCTACGGCGTGAGGGCGCGGACGAACGCGAGCAGCTGCGCGCGCTCGTCTGGCGTCAACACGATCGGCTCGCGCCCGCTGGCGCCGCCGAGGAAATGGTCGACCACCGCCTCCAGGGTCGGTGCCGATCCGTCGTGGAAATAGGGACCGCTCTCGGCCGCCCCCCGCAGGGTCGGGGTGCGGAAGGCGCCACGATCCGCCTGCGATCCGGTGACGATCATCCGACCCGGGTCGCGCGCGGGATCTCCCACACCGACCGCGTAATATTGCTGGTCGGTGTACATCGGCGGGGGGTGGCAGACACCGCATTGGGCCTTGCCGCGAAACAGCGCAGCCCCGGCCACGACGTCGGGGCCAACGGCGTTGCGGTCGCCGTTTTCGTACCGGTCCCAGGGGGCGTCGCCGCTGCGGATGGTGCGCACGAACGCGGCCAGCGCCTCGACCGTGTGGTCGCCGGTTGGCGCGCTGTCGAACGCCCGGCGGAAGTGGGCCTCGTACAGCCGGTCCTCGCCCAGGCGGCGGGCGATGGCGTCCGGGTTGGCGCCCATCTGTCCCTTCCAGTTGGCCAGGATGAGCGCCTCCAGCGGCTTCACCCGGCCGTCCCAGTAGAGCTCGTGGGCGTAGGCGACGTTGGCCAGGGCCGGCGCGTGGCGCAGATTGAGTTTGCCGCCGGCGGTCTCCGACAGCCGGCGCGGGTCGCCCCAGCCGTGCTGCGGGTCGTGGCAGTGGGCGCACGCCATGGTCCCGGCGGCCGACAGCTGCACGTCGAAGAACAGCTTGCGGCCGAGGGCGACCTTGGCCGGCGTGGTCGGGTTGTACGACGGCGACGGCGTTGCCGGCAGTCCCAGCGGCGCGCGCGCTACCGGCGGCGCCGGCGGCAGCTGGACCTCACCCGCAGGCGCGGCATCGCCGGCCTGGGCCGTCTCTGGCGTCGGCGTGGTCTTCGGCTGGTGATCGTCGCCGCCGCTGCTCTTGCTCGAGCAGGCGGCGAGCAGCGCCAGCAGCAGGGCGGCTCGGCGCACTAGCGGCCCGCTTTCCGCGCGACCCGCGGCGGCACCTCGCCCAGGACGCGCAGCGCGTTCTCGCCCAGGATCTTCTTGATGGCCTCGCGCGACAGCCCGCGGCGCGACAGCGCGGCGGTCAGCACCGGGATGCGCGAGACGTCTTCCAGTCCGACCGGCGGCAGGACGAAGCCGTCGAAGTCCGAGCCCAGCGCCGGCACGTCCTCGCCGGCGACGTCGACGATGTGCATCAGGTGGTCGACCAGCACCTCGATCGAGGCGCCGCCCAGGTATTTGCGCGAAAAGATGATGCCGACGCAGCCGCCGTTGTCGCCGACCGCGCGCAGCTGCTCGTCGTCGATGTTGCGCCAGTGCTCGTGCACGCCGGTCACGCCGGTGTGGCTGACCATCACCGGCAGGGTCGCCTGGTCGAGGGCGTCAAAGAAGCCGGGCCGGTTGGTGTGGGCCAGGTCGACGACCACGCCGCAGCGCTCGCACTCGCGGATCGCTTCCATCCCCAGCGCGGTCAGGCCGTCGATCTGGTTGGACCCGCGGCCCTTGGACGGCGTGCCCAGCTGGTTGACGCTGAAGTGGAGCAGGCCCAGGTAGCGCACGCCGCGGGCGGCAAACGTCTGGATGTGGTCGAGGTTGCCCTCCAGCGCGTGGCCACCCTCGATGCCGGCCAGCGCCGCCACCTTGCCCGCCGCCTGGGCGGCGCGGATCTCGTCCGGGGTCAGCGCCCAGGTGAACTGGTCCGGGTCCTTGGCCGTCGCCCGGTCGATGGCGTCGAGCTGGGCGTGGATCGACGCGGCGCAGCCGCGGCGGGGCAGCGGCGCCGTCCACATGCCGAAGATCTGCGCCGCCATGCCGCCCTCGCGCATGCGCGGCAGGTCGACGTGGCCGACGTAGTTGAGTCGCGCGGGCTTGGGCCAGGCGTGGCGGGCGGCGATGTCGAAGCCGATCTTGTCCATCAGCTTGGGCGTGTCGGCGTGGAGATCGATGACCGGCACTTCGTCGTGCAGGGCGCGGGCTTCTTCGAGGGAGAGCGGCATCGGAACCTCAGTCGGCCAGGCTGGCCGGGGGCTCGGGGCGCGGCGCCGGCTGCCAGCGGTCGCCGGCTACCTGGGGCAGCACCTCGAGGATCGCCAGCGCCGATTCGGCGCGGTTGAACGGCGGCATGATGTACGCGCCGGCGACCCGGTGGGCGACCGCCGCCAGCGCTTCCTGGGCGATCCGCACCCCTTCGGCGCGGGCCGCCGGCCCGGAGCCGACCCTGGCCATGCGCTCGCGGTAGGCGGCCGGGATGCTCATGCCGGGCACCTCGCTGTTGAGGAACTCGGCGTTGCGATGTGAAGCCAGCGGCAACAGGCCGACCATCACCGGCAGCCCCAGCGGCTCGACGTCGTCGAGGAACCGCTCCAGGGTGCGCGGGTCGTAGACCGGCTGGGTCATGATCAGCTCGGCGCCGGCGTTGCGCTTCTGCTCGATGCGCCGCAGCTCGCGCTGGTAGTCGGTGGCCGCCGGCTCGGCGCCGCAGGCGAGGACGAACGAGGTGTGGCCGCCCAGCTCCTTGCCCGACGGGTCGATGCCGGCATTCATCGCCGCGGCCATGTGCAGCAGGCCGATCGAGTCGACGTCGTAGACCGGGGTGGCGAACGGGTAGTCGCCCATCTTGGGCGGGTCGCCGGTGATGATGACCAGGTTGCGGATGCCCAGGGCGTGGGCGCCGAGCAGGTGCGAGAACAGGCCCAGGTAGTTGCGGTCGCGGCAGCAGACGTGGAGGATCGGCTCGACCCCGGTCTCGGCCCGGGCGCGGGCGCAGACCGGCAGGTTGCCGATGCGCGCGGTTGCCCGCGGGCCGTCGGCGATGTTGATGATGTCGATGCCGCCGGCCAGCAAGGTCTCGATCGGCGCGCGCAGCTTGTCGGCGGCGGTGCCGCCGGGGCTGGTCAGCTCGACCGAGACGACGAACTGCCCGGCGGCCAGGCGCGCGCCCAGGCGGCTGCGCTCGGCCAGCGGCACCTCGGCCGCCTGCAGCGGCCCCGGCTTACCCGTGTCCGGGCGCCGAGTGTCCGACAGGCGCGCGCGCGGCGTGGCACTGCCGCTCATCATGCGGACGGCGCCGAGCATCGACCGGGTGTGCTCCGGCGTGGTTCCGCAGCAGCCGCCCAGCAGCCTGATGCCGCTCTTGAGCATTCGTCGGGCAAATACGCCAAAATGCTCGGGGTTGGCGACGTAGATCGTGCGCCCCTCGACCAGGCTGGGCAGGCCGGCGTTGGGCTGCACGCAGACCGGTGCGCCGTGGCCGACCATGGCCACGCCGACCTGGTACAGCTCGGGCGGGCCGATGCCGCAGTTGGCGCCGATGACGTCGGCGCCGGCGGTGACCAGGCGCTCGGCGACCTGCGCCGGCGTCAGCCCGCCCTCGGCCTGCCCGTGGGCGTCGAACACCAGATGGGCGACCACCGGCAGCCCGGGAGCCTTGTCGCGGGCAATGCCGATGGCGGTCTCGAGCTCGATGATCGAGGTGAAGGTCTCCAGGCAGATCAGGTCGACCCCGGCGTCGGCCAGGATCGCGATCTGCTCGCCCAGCGCCTCGACGGCCAGGCGCCGCTCGGCGTCGGCGGCGATCGCCCACTTGACGCCGCTGGGCCCGACCGAGCCGGCGACGTAGGCCAGGTCGTCGGCAAGCTCCCGGGCCAGGTCGACCCCGGCACGGTTGATCGCCTCGACCTTGGCCGAGTGCCCGTGGCGGGCCAGCGCCAGGCGGTTGGCGCCGAAGGTGTTGGTCTCCAGGATCTCGGCGCCGGCGTCGAGGTACTCGCGGTGGATGCGGCGGATCAGCTCCGGCCGCGACAGGTTGAGCTCGTCGTAGCAGTGGGTGAGGAAGACGCCCCGCTCGTACAGCAGCGAGCCCATCGCGCCGTCGAAGAGGAGTGGCCCCTCTGCGAGCGCCTCGAGGAATGGCTTCACGGCAGGAACGCTATCAGGTTGCGAAGGTCCGCTCCACCAGGGCGCGGACCCGGCGGAAGGCGTCGCCGCGGCCGACCTGCGCCAGGTGACCGCCGGCGAACCAGTGGATCTCCGGCTCGCCCCAGTGGCGCCACAGCGCCTCTGCCTGGTCGGGAGGCGTGATCCGGTCACCGCGGCCGGCGACCACCAGGAGCCGCTCACGGGGCAGCTGAACCGGTCGTGCGAGCGGTGAATGGACCTCGAAGACGCCGTCGAGGAGCGGCTGGTCGATCCCCATCCGCTCGGCCCGGCGCCGCTGCGGCGAGCCCTTGCCGTGGCGCCACATCAGCGCCGACATCGACACCGCCGGGATCATCGGCACCGCGAACGCCAGCGACGGGTCGACGCTGGCCCACAGCGCGGTGGTGTAGCCACCCAGGCTCATGCCCATGACGCCGACCGCCGGCGCCCCCTGGACCCGCAGCCAGGCCGACAGCGCGCGCAGGTCCCAGACCGCCTGGCCGAACGCCTCGTTGGTCCTGACCACGTGGGCGCTGGGAAACAGCGCGCCGGAGCGCGGCGCCTGCCGCGGCGCGCGCTGGCCGTGGAACGGCAGCTGGAACAGCATCACGTCGAGGCCGATGCGCAGGAGATACGGGACGACGAACGCCCGCTCCTCCAGCCAGTAGGCCCCGCCGCCCCAGCCGTGCAAGCAGAAGACCACCGGGCGCCTGTCGCCGCCGTGGTACCAGCGGGCGTGGGCGGTCAGGTTCTCGGCGTAGCGGGCGTGCTCGTCGCGGTACTCGGGCAGGTGGGTCGGGTAGGTCGACGGGAACGACAGGTCGATGGCGCGGGCGCCGCCGATGCGCCGGGCGCCCCTGGGGCCTGGCGGCGTTTCGGTGACCTCGGCCGGCGGCGGCTCGGGGAAGAAGCGGTCGGCGCCGCCGCGGTAGCGCGCCCCCAGGTCGAGCAGCCGGCGGCGGGCGTCGCGGGGGGCGCGGCCGCGGCTGCTCTTGCTCATCGCCCGCTCCATGAAGCGGAGGGCGCGGCGGTCGAGGGCGGCGGACGCTCGGGTGATGGCGTCGGCGATGACGCGGTTGGCCATGGGACGACCGTACCGCGACCGCGATCCGCGCGCTATCCGCGGTTCCGATTGACGTAGTCGCGGAAGTGCGACAGCACCGCCGACGGGGCATGGTTGTCGAAGAACGGGTCGTCCCAGGCGGGCAGGCCGTGGCGGTCGAGGCCCAGCTGGTACTCCATGAGCGACGCGCGGGGGCCGAGCGGGCTGAACCGCACCCGGCCGGTGACGCGCACGCCAGACTCGCGCGGCGTGGTCCACCTCAGGCCCAGGCCGTCGGCGTCGTAGTGGTAGCGCAGGCTGTAGCCGATGGTCGCCCGCTCCAGGCGGGCGAGGAACGCGGCGACCACCGGCAGACCGGTCCGGTTGCGCGCCCGCACCTTCACCGAGGCGACCACCGGCAGCCACTCGGGCAGGGCCTCGAGGTCGGTGAAGCGGGCGAACGCCTCGCGCGCCGACACCGGCAGGGTGGTGGTGATCCAATCTCCGTCGTCGGCGGGGGTGGGGGCTGGGGGGACGGCGAGGGCGGTGGCGGGCATGCTCGGGGATACAGCAACCGCCGTGCCCGCTGGCCGGCGACATGGTTCCGGCGGGTTAGACGGGTGATCCCTGGCGCCTCGGCTTGCCGGGTTGGCGAGACCCGGCTCCTTTCGTAGCCACGCGCTGCGTCAGTTGGCCACCCATGCTAGGACCGGAGCTGTGTGTGGCGTCCTGGCGCTCCTGTTCATCGTGGTCCCCGCGCTGGAGATCTATCTCATCATCCAGGTGGGGCAGGCGTTCGGCGCGCTGACGACCCTCGGCATCATCATCGCCACCGGTGTGATCGGCGCTTCATTGGCCAAGCGGCAGGGGCTGTCGGCGGTTCAGCGGATGCAGCAGGCGATGGCCGAGGGCCAGCAGATCGGCAGCTCCCTGGCCGAAGCGGCGCTGGTCCTGGTCGCCGGCGTGCTGATGCTGACCCCGGGGTTCATCACCGATATCAGCGGTATCCTGCTGCTCCTGCCGCCGGTGCGGGCGGTCGTCGCCCGCTGGATCGTCAAGATGGCCGCCTCGCGGATGCACACGGTGGTCTTCGTCGACCCGCGCGACGTCGTCGGCGACGCGCAGAACGACCGCGACGAGCACGATCCGCCGCCGCCGGGCGTCATCGACGTGTAAATACTCGCGCGCGCTCGCGCGTCTGATCCGAGAGCGAAACGATGCACCGACTCGTCCCCGCAGCCCTGATCCTCCTGGCCGCCGGCACCGCGCACGCCGGCGTCTTCGGCGGCTTCTCCGCCGACGACAGCCGCTACTTGCGTTCGCCCGACCAGATCTGCACGCCGGTGGTTGCCGGTGCGCGCACCGGGGCGCCGGTCTGCACCAAGGCGCCCGCCGCCGACGTGGCCAAGGCCGGCTTTCGCAAGCCGCCGGTGCAGGCCGGGCCGCGGGCCGCGTTCACCGCCACTGCCCGCGGGCGCGACCTGCACCTGGCGCCGGCCGGCGGCGGGTCGCCCATCGAGTGGCAGTCGATGGACCCGATCATCGCGGTCGACGCGGTCTACGTCAGTCAGGGCGGCAAGATGGTCGCGGTCGAGCTGCGCACCCGCCTCGGCGGTCATCCGAGCGAAGACGTCGTCGCCTTCACCGTCTCGGATCCGGCGGCGGCGCGGGCGGCGGTCAGCGCCGCCGCCAAGACCGCCGCGGCGCCCGCGCGCAGCGCCGCCGCGAAGAAGGCCATCGCCGCCGGCAACAAGGAGCTGAAGCGCAAACACTGGGCCAAGGCGCGGGCGGCGTTCGCCGGCGCCGGGGACGATCCGGAAGCGCTGTACGGCACCGCCGTGGCGTGGATTCGCCAGAAGAAGACCGCCGACGCTCTGGCGGTGCTCGACGAGTTGGCCGCGTCCAAGCATCCCGAGGCGCCGGTGTGGCGGGTCGAGGCGCGCAACGACCGGGCGTTCCGCAGACTGCTCGCCGACAAGCATTTCCGCCGCGCGGTCGGCATCGACCCGGACCCGTCGCGGCCCGTCAGCGCGTACGAGCGCCTGGTCGGGGCCAGCGGCAACTGGGAGCAGTCGGGCGTCAGCTGCGACCGCCCGCGCATCAACCTGCTGCTGAAGCGCCGCCCGCAGACGTTCAAGCTCGAGCTGCGCTCGGTCTGCCACGGCCAGCGCGACCGCGCGAGCTTCAGCGGCAGCTGGCAGGCCCAGGGCAGGGACCGCATGACGCTGACCTTGCCCAACTCCGGTGGCAAGGACGAGACCGTCGCTTGCCAGCTGGCCGCCTGCACCGACGGCTCGGGCGAGACCTGCCTGACCTGCGGCGCCGGTACCGACCTCGAGATGACCCTCGAGCTGGTCCGCCGCTAACCAAACAATGACGCATTGACAATGCGTCATTGGGGAAAAGCAGCAATGGTCGAGAACAAACCCACACGCCGGGAAAGCAGCCGAGTTTCGTCCGCGCTCAGGCAAGAGGGGCGGCGAAATTTGGCTCCCGATCCAGGCGTTTGTGTTTAGTCGTCGGCGCGCTTGATGTTGTAGACCGCTTTGCCCGCGGCGATCAGCCGGTCCGGCTGGTAGGGGTGGAAGCAGGTGATGTCGATCGACGCCACCCGGTTGCCCATGCGGGTGACCCGGGCTTCGGCGACCAGCGTCTTCTTCTCGCCCGGGCGCAGGTAGTCGATGCGCAGGTCGATGGTCGACACCCGGTCGTCCGGCATCGCCACCATGGTGAACGCCGCGGCGCCGCCGGCGGTGTCGCACAGCGCCGAGACCACGCCGCCGTGCAGGGCCGGCCGCTGGGCGTCGCCGATCAAGTCGTCGCGGAACGGAATCTCCAGGCGGGCGAACCCTTCGTCCAATCCGCCGACCTCGATGCCGAGCAGCCGGTTGAAGGGGATCTCGGTCTCCATCATGCGCCGGACCAGCGCGAGTACATCCTGCGACATGGGCCCGAGCATAGCCCCGGGTCGGCAAACCCCGGAAACTCCGCGCTGTGAGGGGCCGTGAGACGGCCATGAACGGCCGGCACCGAGGCGGCTACTAACCAAGAGAGGTCCCGTTCGCTATGATCAGATCCGTGAGGCGCAAGAGTACGACGTCGGGGGCACGCGCGCTCACCGAGGAGGCCGAGCTCATCCGCCGCTGTCGCGCGGGCGAGCGCGAGGCCGAAGAAGAGTTCTACCTGCGCTTCCGCAACCAGGTCGCGGCCAACCTCTACCGCGTCCTGGGCAGCCGCATCGATCTCGACGACCTGGTGCAAGAGGTGTTCGTCATCGCGTTCCGCGGGCTCGAGCGCTTCCGCGGCGAGTCGAGGCTGTCGACCTGGCTCTACCGCATCTGCGTCAATGTCGCCCTCGGTCGCATCCGGCAGAAGACCCGCCGGCCGCCGCCGATCCTCACCGACCAGCCGATCGCCGACGACGTCGACCTGTCGCCACCGCATCCCGAGGCGCTGCTGGTCCAGCAGCAGGAGCGCGAGCGGGTCTATCGCATCCTGGAGACCCTGCCGCCGAAGAAGCGGATGGTGCTGTTCCTCCACGAGATCGAAGGGCTCGACCTCAAAGAGATCGCCTACGTCCTCGGGGTCAACCCGGTCACCGTGCGCACGCGCCTGTTCTACGCCCGCCGCGAGTTCTACCAGCGGGTGGCGGAGGAGGAGGAATAGTGCGCCACGTTCGTCCTCACGAGTGGGCCGACGTCGACCGCGGCGCCGTCGACGCCGGACGGCGGGCGCGCATGGAAGCGCACGCCGACGACTGCGATGCCTGCGCCCGCGCGCGCGACCGAGTGCGCCAGACCCGCGAGACCTTCGCCCGCATTCGCGTGGCCACGCCGCCCCAGCTCAACTGGGAGCACGTCGGCGCGCGCATCTACTGGGTCACGTCGTCCGAGCGGCGCGCCAACCAGCGCAAGCCGCCGCGCCCGCGGCCGCGGGCGTGGTTGCTCGCCGCCGGCGCGTTCGGCCTGGCCGCTTCGGTCGGGGTCGCCTACCTGTTCTTCACCCGCGGGCCGGCCGGCTCCAGCGGGTCCGCGCCGGAGGTGGCCGCGGTGCAGCCAGCGGAGCCGGCGCCGACCCGCACCATGTCAGTCCAGCTGGTCGCGCCGCCGGCGGCGCAACCGCTGCGCGGCGTGATCACCTTCTCCCAGGGGGCGGTGACGCGTGGCGGCGAGCGCCTCGACTTCGACAGCGTGATCGCTCCGGGCGACCGGCTGGCGACCGGCGCCGACGGCACGTTGACCGTGCAGTTCGGATCGGCCACCGGCTTCACCCTCGGCCCGCGCTCGTCGATCGAGCTGCGGTCGTTCGACCAGCGCCACGTCGCCATCGCCCTGGACGGGCAGGTGACGGTGGAGGTCGAGCATCGCGCCGACGACCAGCGCTTCGAGGTGCTCGCCGGGGACGCCGTGGTGTCGGTGCGCGGCACCGTGTTCCGGGTCGAGCACCGCGACAGCGAGCTCGAGGTCGCCTGTGCTCGCGGCGTGGTCGAGGTCGCCCGCGGCGGTGGTGAGCACGAGGTCGCCGCCGGCCACACGTTGAGCCTGGCCGCCGGTGACCAGCTGGCCGGTCGCACCCCGGCCGACCTGACTGCCGCCGCCCGCGAGACGCTCGAGCGCAACGTCGCCGTCCGTCTGCTGCCGGCCTGGACCGACGTCGACGGCGCCCGCGCCACCAGCGCGACCCTGCGTCTGGCCGCCACCGGCGACCAGCCGATCGAGGTCGACGGCGAGGTGGTGGGGCAGGGCAGCTTCCGCGCCCGGGTCATGTCGGGCCGCCACCACGTCGAGACCGGCGAGGGCCGCGGCAGCTGGATTCGCCTCGAGCCGGGCGCCGACGAGGTGGCCGAGCTCGCCCCGGCGGCGCCGCCGCCGAGCACCCGCCAGCTGGCGCACAAAGCCGAGCGCACCCGCCGCGGCCAGCTCGATCGCGCCCTTGGTCACGGCCGCCGCGTGCGCCCGTGCCTGCGCCAGCTGGAGAAACAGGGCCTGCTCGACGGCTCGTTCGTCGTCCTCGACCTGGGCGTCAACCGCGACGGCAGCCTCGGCTACCTCAACGTCGCCCAGACCAATCTGCCGGCCCAGGCCGCCGCCTGCGTCCGCACCGTCGTCGACGCCGCGCGGTTGCCGGACGGCCCTTCCGCCGAGCTGCGCTACCGCATCGCCTTCTAGCTACGGGC
>Ga0114931_10007626_pt1 | contig 13203 bp, 10 predicted proteins | sample 2SBtaG_FD_89579 | JGI IMG/M metagenome (GOLD analysis project Ga0114931, IMG submission 89579) | Deep subsurface microbial communities from Kolumbo volcano to uncover new lineages of life (NeLLi) - 2SBTROV14_V59a metaG | ecosystem: Environmental > Aquatic > Marine > Volcanic | place: Kolumbo... | reverse complement strand
AGGATATATCCTATAACCTATTGTAAAACAAGGCTATATCGACAAACCGCAAGAAGTCCTCTCGGACGCCCGCGACGGTTTTTCCCTCCCGGCTCTGCAAATTTCTCCTGAAAGCCAAAAGTTTGACGGCCGGCGCTTTAAAATTGATGGAACGGATGAAATGCGGTTTCGGGTCAGTTCAGCCGGGCAATGGGAGGTTCCGGCTTGACGGGAGGGACCGGGGATTTGCCGCGCTTCTTCGATGGTTTTTTTCTCGGCTTGAATTTATTGGCGAAGCATAATTTGATCACTTCATCCATATTTTTTACCGGGTGGAAACTCAGGGTCTTGCAGATTTTTGCCGGAATTTCCGACAGGTCCTTTTCGTTATCGCGGGGCACGATGACGTGCTTGATTTTGGCTTGATGCGCGGCCAGGATTTTTTCTTTCAATCCGCCGATAGAAAGCACCCGGCCGCTCAGGGTCAACTCCCCGGTCATGGTCACGTCTTTGCGGACCGGGTTTTTCGCAAGGCGCGAGATCAGCGCCGCGGCCATGGTGATGCCGGCTGACGGGCCGTCCTTGGGGATCGCCCCTTCGGGAATATGAATATGGATATCGAGTTTGCTGTGAAAATTATTGGGCAGTCCCAATTCCACTGCCTTGGAGCGGACATAACTGAGAGCCGCCTGGGCGGATTCTTTCATCACGTCGCCCAGCTTGCCGGTCAGCGCCAGTTTTCCGGTTCCGGGCGTCGTCAGCACCTCGATGGACAACAATTCGCCGCCGAACTCGGTCCATGCCAGCCCGGTGGCGATGCCGACCTCCCCGGTGATTTCGTCGGGCGATTTCTTGAACTTTGGGATACCGAGATATTTTTGCAGCGAGGCCGGTTTGATGAACAACGCCTCTTTCTTGCCGGTTTCGACCACTTTTTTCGCAACCTTCCGGCAAACGGTGGCGATCTCCCTCTCCAGGCTCCGCACCCCGGCCTCGCGGGTATACTCCTGAACGATCTTTTTCATGGCCCCGGCGGTAAACTGAACGTTTTTTTTGACCAGCCCGTGTTGCTCCAGATTTTTAGGGATGAGAAACTGCCGGCCTATCTCCAGCTTTTCATCCAGGGTATAACCGGGAAGGCGGATGATTTCCATCCGGTCGTGCAACGGCTGGGGAATGGAGTGCAGGACGTTGGCGGTGCAGATGAACAGGACCTCCGAAAGGTCGTAGTCGATTTCCAGATAATGATCGTTGAAGTTGACGTTCTGTTCGGGGTCCAGCACCTCCAGTAAGGCGGAGGCGGGGTCGCCGCGGAAGTCCGCATTCATCTTGTCAACCTCGTCCAGAAGAAAAACCGGGTTTTTGGCACCGGCGCGCTTCATGCCCTGAATAACTTTCCCCGGCATGGCGCCGATATAGGTGCGGCGATGGCCGCGGATTTCCGCCTCGTCGCGGATGCCGCCGAGCGAAACGCGGACGAATTTGCGGTTCATGGCGCGGGCAATGGACTTACCCAGCGACGTCTTGCCCACTCCCGGCGGACCCACCAGGCAGATGATGGGGCCTTTGATCTTTTTCACCAGCTTCATGACGGCCAAGTGCTCGACGATGCGTTCCTTCACTTTTTCCAGGCCGTAATGGTCCTCGTCCAGCACCTTCTCGGCCTCCTTGATCTTGATCGTTTCGTCCCGGGGACTCTTTTTCCAGGGAAGGTCGATGAGCCACTCGAGATAGTTCCGCACCACCGTAGCCTCGGCGGACATGGGCTGCATGAGTTCCAGGCGCTTGTATTCCTTCATGGCCTTTTCATGGATGTCCTTGGGCATCCTGGCTTTTTTGATCTTCAGCGCCAGTTCTTCCTGGTCGGTCTTGATCTCGTCGCGTTTCCCCAACTCCTTCTGGATCGCCTTGATTTGCTCATTCAGGTAAAACTCTTTCTGGCTGCGTTCCATCTGCTTTTTGACGCGGCCATGGACCCGCTTTTCGATCTTGAGAATCTCCATCTCGGACTTCAGGGCGCCCAGTAATTTGGTCAACCGTTCCGCCGGGCTTACGGTTTCCAGGAGGTCCTGTTTTTCCTTGGTATGAAACACCATGTAGGAGGCGACGGTGTCGGCGTACCGGTGGGGTTCCGTGATGCTCTCCGTCGAGGATACGGTCTCCAGGGGAATCTTCTGATTCAGCTTGACGTATTCCTCAAACAGTCCGCCTATCGAGCGCATCAGGGCTTTGATATCCGGGGTGACGGCGGCGTCTTCGGAAATTTTCGAGATTTCCACCTCGAAGTAATTGGAGTTTGCCAGGTATTTGTGAATGCGGCCGCGCTGGATGCCTTCCACGAGCACCTTCATGGTGCCGTCGGTCAACTTTAAGATTTGCAGAACGTTGGCCAGGGTGCCGATTTCATAAATATCCTTGGACGACGGGGCGTTGGCGTTGGCGTTGCGCTGGGCGGCCAGGAAGATATGCTTCTGCTCGGCCATGGAATGCTCCAAAGCCCGCAGGGATTTCTCGCGCCCCACAAAAAGCGGAATGACCATGAACGGGAATACAACGATATCCCGTAACGGCAACAGCGGCAAAACTTGTTTGTTGGCGGACATCAACTGGCCTGCTTTTGTTTGGTGAAGAGCAGGATCGGCTGTTCGCGGTGGAAGATCACTTCCTCGGTAATCACCACTTCGGCAATATCCTGGCGCGAAGGCAGTTCATACATCGTTTCCAGCATGGCCTCCTCGAGAATGGAGCGCAGGCCCCTGGCTCCCGTTTTGCGTTCGTATGCCTGCTCGGCGATGGCCCGTATCGCGCCATCGGTGAATTTCAGCTTGACCTGCTCGAATTCAAACATTTTCTGGAACTGCTTGATGAGGGCGTTCTTCGGTTTGCTCAACACCTCCATCAAGGCTTCCACGTCCAACTCGTTCAAAGCGGCGACCACCGAGAACCGGCCGACGAATTCCGGGATCAAACCGTATCGCAACAAATCCTCGGCCTGAACTTTCGCCAGGGTTTCGCCGATGTTTTTCCGGTCGCGCACCTTGATCTCCTGGCCGAAGCCCATGGATTTTTTACCGACCCGGCTGCGGATGATCCGCTCCAGGTCCACGAACGCGCCGCCGCAGATGAACAGGATATTGGTGGTATTGACCTGCAAAAACTCCTGGTGCGGGTGCTTGCGGCCGCCCTGCGGCGGAACGCTGGCGTTGGTGCCCTCGATGATTTTCAGCAGGGCCTGCTGCACGCCCTCTCCGGAAACGTCCCGCGTAATGGAGGGGTTCTCGGACTTGCGGCTGATTTTGTCGATCTCATCGATGTAAATGATGCCGCGCTCGGCCTTTTCGACGTCATAATCGGCATTCTGCAACAACTTCAGGATGATATTCTCAACATCCTCGCCGACGTAGCCGGCCTCCGTCAGCGTTGTGGCATCGACGATGGTAAAGGGGACGTCGAGAATCCTGGCCAGGGTCTGCGCCATCAGCGTTTTGCCGGAACCGGTGGGGCCGATCAGCAATACGTTGCTTTTTTGCAGCTCCACGTCTTCCAGGTCGATCCCCGAATCGATGCGCTTGTAATGATTGTGCACGGCTACGGAGAGAATTTTTTTGCAGCGGTCCTGGCCGATCACATATTGGTCCAAATGTTTGTAGATGTCCTTGGGTTTGGGAAGATGCTTGAAATCTTCCTTTTTCTCCTGTGCCCATTCCTCGATCATCACCTCGTTGCAGAGTTCAATGCACTCATCGCAAATGTAGACCGTAGGCCCGGCAATCAGTTTTTTGACTTCCTCCTGGCTTTTGCCGCAAAAGGAACAGCGAAAGTTTCCGGAACCGGCGCTTTTTTTTGCCATTTATGCCCCCCAAACCGTATTGAAAAAAGGGTTTATCATATTGACGGATTCTGCCGCGTGCCGCCTCATCAGAGTGCCTCTCATTTTTTTTCGGATTTTGTTTCTTCCCTGCGGGTGATCACATGATCTATGAGGCCGTATTTCTTGGCTTCCTCGCCGGTCATGTAATGATCGCGCTCCGTATCCACGTGGATTTTTTTCATGTCCTGCCCGGTATGCTTGGCGAGAATGGCGTCGAGCGCTTTACGCACCTTGGAAATTTCCTTCGCCTGGATTTCAATGTCGGAATGCTGGCCCTGGAAGCCTCCAGAGGGCTGGTGAATCATGATCCGGGAATTGGGCAGGGCAAAACGTTTGCCATTGGCTCCCGCCGCCAGCAACAGGGCGCCCATGCTCGCCGCCTGGCCGATACAAATGGTCTGTAAATCCGGCTTGATGTACTGCATCGTGTCATAAATCGCCAAGCCCGAGCTGACGTGCCCGCCGGGACTGTTGATATAAACGAAAATGTCCTGGTCCGGTTCGTCCGACTCCAGAAACAAGAGTTGAGCAATGATCAGATTGGAAATGTGATCGTCGATTGCGGTCCCCACAAAGATGATCCGGTCTTTAAGCAAACGCGAGTAAATGTCATAGGAACGTTCCCCGCGGCTGGTCTGTTCGACCACCATGGGGATTAATTGATTGTAAATATTACTCATAAGCCTCTCGGGTTGGGGTGTCTAAGGGGAAAATATTTTAGGCGGCCGCGGCCGAGCCTGGAAACCAGGGAAACCCGCCGGCCAACGCCTTCAGCTAACTCATTGAAAATAAAGCCAATCAATAGAAACCGGCCTCTGGTTTAATTATCAGCAATTACCTTTTCCCTGTCAACCATTTCTTCCCTGATCTCGATTTTCTCCATCAGGTGGTCCAAGGTTCTTTCCCGAACCATGCGGGTCCGCAGACGGGCCACGGTACCATTTTTCTGCCAGTCTCTCTGAGTTTTTTTAGGGTTGTTGGTGCCAACGACCTTGAGAAAACTTTTGATTTCCTGATTGAGTTCGTTTTCACTGACTTCGATGCCGAGGTCTTCGGTGAGTTTGCCGATAATGATTTCCTGTTGCAGGATTTTAATAGCCGCCTCGCGGTGGGCGCTTTCGTCTTCGGCGGAAACCGGCAGGTCCGGCGTCTGCTCCGGCTCGCCCGCCGCGCCCGGGCGGCTCTTGGCCCGCTCCGCCATGAAGCGGATTTGCTCCCGCACCAGGGTTTCCGGAACGTCAATGGGATTCATTTCCGCCAGGGTTTCGGCAAGCCGTTTTTTTACCCGTTTTTTTGCGGCCTTGCGCTCTTCTTCTTCCAGCAATTCGCGGATTTTGCTTTTCATCTCCGCAAGGTCCGCGAACTTTTTTTCCGGGTCGGCGGTGCGGGCAAACTCATCGTCCAATTCGGGCAATTGCTTTTCTTGCAGCCCTTTTAACGTCACCTGGAAATTCACCGTCTGGCCGGCGATTTCCCGGCTGGGATAATCGTCCGGCGCCTTGATCTGGATGTCCCGGGTTTCGCCGGGATTCATGCCGACGAGCTGTTCCTCAAAACCTTCGATGAAGCGTTTCGCCCCCACTTGCAGGATGTGATCTTTACCCTCCCCGCCCTGAAAGGGTTTGCCGTCCACCGTACCTTTAAAATCGATTTTGAGAAAGTCCTGATCCCGAACCGGCCGGTCCGTTACCGGAATGCTTTTGGCGGCACGGGTTCGGTAATGCTCGATGACTTTCTCCACATCATCGTCCGTCACCCGCGTAATTTTCATTTTCATTTCGATGCCGGCGTAATCCTGGAGCGTGATTTCAGGAAAGACTTCCACCAGGGCGGAAACCCGGATGTCCGTCCCCTCCTCGGCCCGCACGTCGATATCGGCGGGCAGCCCGGCGGCCTTGACCCCCTTCTCCTCGATGGCGGCATGCAGGCTTTCGGAAATCAACTGGCTCAGAACCTCCTTCTTGGCGTCCGGCCCCACCATTTTTTCGAGGATGGATTTGGGGATTTTGCCCTTGCGAAAACCGGGGATTTTCGCCTGGCTTCCCACTTGCGCCAGATAGGCATCGACTCTTTGCCGATAAACCTGCCGGGGGATTTCAAGACTCAGCTTTTTGGTGCAGGAATCGATATCTTCGATTTCGATTTTCATGTCGGGTGAGACGATTGGGTTGAGGAATGAATGCGAGAGGGGGGATTCGAACCCCCACGGTTGCCCACTGGATCCTAAATCCAGCGCGTCTGCCAGTTCCGCCACCCTCGCTGGTTAACGGCTTGCGCCCCAAGTTGGCGAAAGCTTATTTTTTCATCTTTTGCGGCGATTGTCAATTTTACCGCCGCCGCCGGAAGCCCGGGAAAAGCCGCAGGCGAACCGCAGCCATCCGCAAAAGTTTCCTATTATAACCGGTGTCATTTTACTTGTCTTGAGATTTGATTTTCCTGTCCGCCGGGCCAAGAAAGGCATGCGGCCGGTAAAACCCCTTGGGCAGGGTGGTGTTGGGATATACCCAACTGTGCTTGCCCACCAGAACGCCGGGGCAAGTGACTGCATTGCAGCCCAGTTCCACATAGTCTCCCAGGACGGCTCCCAGTTTTTCCATGCCGGTGTCCGTTGCCTCCCCGGACAATTGCAGTTGGATGGAATGAATGAACTCCCTATCTTTTTCCTCCGCCGTGCGGAATTGCAGGTTGGCCAGGCGCGACCCGGCGCCGAGGTTCACGTAGCTTCCGAGAATACTGTCGCCGACGTAATTGAAATGGCCCGCCTCGCTGTGGTTCATGATGACGGCGTTTTTGACTTCGGTGGCGTGGCCGATGATGCAATGGCTGCCCACCAGGGCGTTGCCGCGAATATAGGCTCCCTGGCGGATCTCGCAGTGTTTGCCGATGACCGCCGGCCCCTTGATGATGGCCGCCGGTTCCAGAATCGTCCCTTCATCCAGAAAAATGCCCAGCGCCTCGAAATACACCGGCGCAACGGTCTGCGTCCATTCGTTAACGAGAAGGCAAGACTCCCGGTAACGGCCTTGCCGCGCCGAAAAGTTCTTTTGCGTCGTGCCCGGCAAAACACCGGCCCGGTTGTCTCCATTGGAAATTTCGGACAAAGTCTCGCCGAGAAAATCGGCAAGCCGTTTCAAGGGGTCCCAGATGAATTCGATGTTCTCGAATATTTTCTTATGGGCAAAATCATCCAGGCGGTCGAAGTATGTGTCCCGGTTATTCATGACTTTATTGTACCAAGATACCACGCGCCGCGCGCCGTCAAACGGCAGCCGTCCCCGTCCGCGCAAATCAGGAGCTGTTTTTGCATTTCGGCCAGGAGGCGGCCGGCAACCGCACGGTCCAGGCCCAGTTGGTTCTCGCGTAAAACTTTCCCCCGGCACCGGCGCAGGCAGTCCCGTTCCAACCGGTAAAACGGCGTGTCCGGGTCCTTCATGGCGGCAAACAGGAGGCGGACAACCTGTTCGCCGAGAGACTTCAATTTTCCGGCGCTTGGCTTTGCGCCGCGCAGGTTGACGCCGATCTTGTTTTCCGTGCCCGAATTGCGGATAAAAACCGCCGCTGCCGCCGGTGGCGTTGCGCTTTTCGGGCGCCGCACGCCGGACGGCCGGGCGGCAAGCGTCAGGTAAAGCATGTCCGGGTCTTCGGCAAATGCCACGGTTCGACAACGCAGTCCATGCTCCTCCGCCCATGCGGCAACGTGTTGCTTCACCCGCCGCCACACCCGGGAGTTTTTGCAAAACAATGCCTTTTTGACGTAATAGGCATAATGCGTTTGCTTGAACCCCGGCTTGAAGGGAGGACGAAACCACCGGGAAGGCGGCGTTGTGCGGCGGCAAGCCAAATGGGCCTCCGCCGAGAACGTGTTCAGGGCGCTTTTCAACCCGTTGCCGGCAAACACCTCGATCCGCTCGCCCGTTTCCCGCTCCAGCCAGGCCGGCGTAATGTTGTGGCCCGTCTCCTCGCCGCCAGCGGCAAAAAGCGCCGAAGCGCCGGGAGCCTTTTTCACCGGAGCCACTTTGTCCAGGGCCGTTTCGACGGCTGCCAGCCGCCTGACATCAAAAATCCCGCGCCTCTGAATTTTCCTGAACTCCAGCGCCAGGTGCTTGACGGCGTCTTTCTGCTTTGCCGAGACCGCCTTTCCCGCGGCAGTTTTCGACTGCCGGACACAAGCATTCAACCGGCCGCCGACCCGCGCGGCGGCAATATGCAATAAAATCCACTTGTCGCCCACCGGCGTGATGCGCGGCTTGCATCCCAGTTTTCCGGCAGCCGGCGCGGCGTTGAAGTCGCTTTCCACGGTGTTCAGATAAATAAAGTTTCGGCGCCGGCCGGGGTCCTGCGCCAAGAGGTAACGCGCCTGAAGAAAAGCCGTGTCGTCACCACTTCGCACCCAAACGCAGTTCTTGAACGGATCGTACTCCAGAAGGTAAAACCGGTCGCCGTCGGCATCGAACACCGCACTGCAAACGCGGCGTTTTCCCTGGCGGACGGCGTCTTGGTGCTTCTGTCCCAACTGCAAAAGCTTGGCCAGCGCCGCGTGCTTGCGGAACGCGCCTTTACGGATCGCCTCCGGAGCAATGCGCCGGTGTCCCTCCAAATCGGCCACACCACCGTATAGGTTGACATCGCCGTTGAGCCGGTTGTTGACTTCGACCACCTGCCCGAATCCGGCGCGGCGGAAAATTTCCGCGGCAATTCCCGTCAAGGAGCCGTTCGCCGGGTCCACGACCAATACAATATCCTTGAACGACGCCGAACCCTGCCACGAGTTTTCCGGGTCCAGCGAAAAACGCATGAAAAATTCAACGGCATCCGTTCGGCAAAAAATGCGTTTTCCCCGGAGCCGCTTTTGGGCAAGGGAGGAATAATTCTGGTTCAGAATGGCGTGGGTCAGTTCGGCATCATTGTGCGGCAGGCTTTTCAGCCCCCGGTAGGAGAAAAACGTTTTGATGCCGTTTTGGTCCCGGGGGTTGTGGGAAGCGGTGATCATGAATCCTCCTCCCGCCCTTTTGTACAACATGTACAGCGGCACGAGCGGCGTGGGAACCACTCCCAGAACCAGCGCGGACACGCCCGCCTTGCGTATTCCATTGATCACCGCCTCGTTGAAGGCGCCGCGTGTATCGCGCGGGTCCCAGCCCACCACAACGGTGCCGCCGGATTTCAATTCCCCGCGGGCCATAGCCTGGACGACGTGGGCAAAGGCGTAAAGCTCCATGAATTCCTCGGTAATCACCCGCCGGTCCAAAAAAGCGGCCTGGGGAGTGTAACCTTTCATGGCAGACGCCGGCTGGGTCTCGCCGCGAACTCCATCGGTTCCCTGTAACCGAAAACCGGGAGGCATGTCGGGGATTTGTTTTGCCATAACTGGAGGAAAAATCCGGCGGTTCAAAAAAACCGGTGGCTGATCTTAACACAATGTATTAACCTTTTGCATGTTAAAGACCCGTCGTCGAGGGAGGGATTATGGCTTACAAGGCAAAAGTAAAAAAAGAAAAATTCGAGGTGATCATCCGGACTATCGAGGAGAAAATCGAAGGCAAGGTGCATATGCTCCCCGGCGGCCGCCTCCTGGACATGCTGAACAACAAGGACGAAAACTTTGTCGCGGTGTCCGACGCCAACGTCTATTCCCTGCCGACGGGCAAACTGATTTTCGAAGCGGAATTCCTGGTTCTCAACAAAACCCAGATCGTGCTCATCGCCGAAAGCTACAGGCTCCCGTAAACAGACCCCCCCGCTCGCAACAACCCAGGGGCCAGCGGTCTCTACTGGCCGGCCTTTTGACTGCCCCGTTTTTTCTGCAAGTTCCGCAGGGATTTGACCTTATTCGCGGACAGCCGCAAGGCGCGGCCATTGACGGCGAGCTTGCCGGTTTTGAAGGTAACGGCCACTTCATAATTGTTGCCTTTTTTCTCCAGCAAACCGTTCCTCTCCCACCGGTCTAAAGGAAACGAAGCAAACCCTTTTTTCAACGTGGCCACGGGGACCGTCAGGGCGGCTTCGGCATTCAAGGATTGAAAAACGGAAAACGGATTGGCCGGCAAGTCGAGACCGCCGGTGTCAACGGCGATTTTTCCATGGCCGGCGATCTCGCCTGCCGGCGTTTTCAAATTCAGTTGCGCGACCTCCAGCTCCGGCGATTTTTTCAGCACGGCGTCCAGCAACGCCGTCAGGGTCTGCCGTTTTTCTGCGCCGGGCCGGGCGGCCGTCAACCATTCCGGAAAGTGACGGCGCATTTTGCCGATGGAGGCGGCATCCAGACGGCGCACCTTGAAAGTCACCGATCCCGGCCCGTACCGCATTTTCTCAAAACCCGCCGACCGGGTTTTAAGGTTGACCGCGAAGGTCACCAGCCCCGCCGCTTCCCGTCCGGAAAAATCCATCTCCAATCCTTCCAGAAAATAGGCTCCCGCGGAGTCTTTCAATGAAACCCGGTCCAAGGCCAGGCTCGCCGTGCGGCTGACAAACCCGGCGGGATTTTTTTGCCGCGCGGCGGCGGCCCGGGCCTGGCTGAGGCGAAGCGTTCGCTCTCCACGGCTTGCCCGAAAGGGCCGGGCCGTGAAGGACACGCGCATATCGGCCCGGTCCGCGGAAAACGATCCCTCTCCCTCCAGCCCCTGCCAGGACACGGCGGCAGGCCGGGGAGCCGGGTTGAAATACGCAGGCACCTTAAACCGGCTTTCACCGCTGCCGTCCAGACGAATCGTCGTCTGAATTTCAAAGCTGGGAACTGTGCCCGGCGGAATTTTTCCCGGCCCGGGTTCGGGGGTGATTCGGGTGTCCACCCGGACCCGGGCCGCGGCATTCGCAAAGCCGCCTTGTGCGATTTCCTCGAACAGCACCGGTCCATGGGTGATTTCATGGTGCATGTTGAATTTGAAAGTGGCTATTTTGAGCAGGTTGTCCGCCGAGGAATGCAGCCAGCCGCGTTCGAAATTTTTGTTGACCCACATCGTGCCGCCGTTCCGATAGACCTTTGCCGGCAGTTCGTTGAATTTTAACTCCACCTGCATCCCAACCCAGCAGGGCAACGCCGCGGCGGCGGCAAGCAGGAGGAATACCGGAATCAGAACCCACCGGCCGGACCGGGGTCGCTTGGCAGCCGGGGCTTGCGGCGGAGGCGCGGGTTGCGCTGCCGGGGGTTTTTGGGATTCGGAGGTTTTCTTCTTTTTGAACCGGTTGAGCCAGGACGCGCGCACCGGTTCCTCATCCGGAGGCAGCAATTCTTCATGCGCCTTGACGAAAGTTTCCTCCGGCGGGGCAGGTGGAAGCTCCTCCCGGCGCACGGGAACTGAAACCCATTCCATCTCGAACCCCAGCCGCCGCAGGTACGTTTCGGCGGGTTCGACCTGCCGGTCGGCGATGTTCTTTGCAAACTCCCAGGGAACACCGCCGGCAATCTGCCGCATCACCTCGGCGGCACGTTCCGGAGTCATGCGAAACACTTTGGCCAAACAATCGCCGGCGTGCTCCCGGTCGGACCCCGACCATCCGGTTAAAACGATGCGCCGCCTCATCTTCTAGTGATCTTTTTGATCGAGAAAAAATTTGTAATTCATGGCGTACTCCGCGTCGATGACGGAAATCTTGCCGATCGACGGATTGCCCGGCATGTCGCAATACAAATGGGCGTAAGGGTCTTCATCGGCGTGCTTCAACTCCATCAGCTTGGCGTTCATGGGATCATGCCGCAGACAGGCCAGGGTGTATTCATCCAACCCGAAAGGCTGCGCGATTTTTTCCAGGGCGGTCTCCGGCGTGTCGCCTTCCGTCATCAATTTTTGTATCTCTTTTTCAATTTTCTGGTTCCTCCCCATCAGGCGGGCATGGGGATAGTCCGGCTTGGACATGATCATAAAATCCAGATGGCCCCAATAATTGTTGACAAAATCGTCGAAATGAACCGCAACCCCCTTGCTGAGACGCAACTCCTCGGCCCGCTCCCCGGAAACGGACAGAAGGTCGTTATAAAACTTCACCATATTGTGAACAACGTCGTAAACCACCATCCAGTGGTAAGAGTTCATGATTTCCAGAGCGCGGCTATTTTCCATGGCGGTGATCAGAACGACCAGCATGGAATGCGCGTTTTCCATGTCCATGAAATTGGACGTCCAGGGATAATGATCCTGATACCAGAGCGGAATATCGTCGGGAAATTCCTTGCGTTGGGAATCGCCGGGTGCGCGGTAATTGTTGTCCATATAACTCAGCAAGTCATCGATGTCCTTGTAGGCCAGGTCCAGCGCGGACCGGATGATCGTGAAAGGAAACAGGCTGCGCTGATAGTCCATGTATTCTTTCAGACCGGGATCGATGCCCTCCCGGGAATGTTTGTGCCCCTTTTTGCGTATGTCTTTGGCGAAAACCAGCATGGAAGATTATTTGACCGGTCGAATGGAGTTGCCGATTTTCTCCAGTTGCTTGCACGCCGCGCTGAGGTCTGCCAATCGAATCGATTGCAACTCGTTGCACAACTTGAGAAAAGCCTTGAGAATATCCGTCTCGGTGATGATCCCCACCAGTTTTCCCTTGCGCAGCACCGGCAGCGCGCCGAATTTCCGTTTTACCATAATCGCGGCGGCATCGGCGGCCCGTTGGTCCGGGTTGATGGAAACAACTTTGCGGGTCATGATGTGTTTGACCTTCTTGCTCGGAAACGTGATCGAACTGCCCGATTTATCGACCAACGCCTTTTTGGAACCCAATACCTTCTTCAAGTCCCGGTCGGAAATGATACCGACCAATTCTCCCTTTTCCAAAACGGGAATATGGCGTATGGTCTCGAAATGAAACAGGATAAACACCGAATCGATATCGTCGTCGGGATTCAGGGTGTGCACTTTCCGGGTCATCAGTTCTTTAACTTTCATGGCTCCTCGTCTGGTTAATGGTTACCGGAAAAGGTTCGGCGGCGGGCCGGGGACAACGGTTTGGCGGCTTGAAAGGCGAAAACGGCATGGGCGCGCTCTGCTCAAGGTTTGGGCTTGCTGATTTGGGCGAACAGCTCCAGGATACCGGCTTTCTGCTCGGCGGTCATATTTTCCGCCATTTTGCGAATTTCCGCAAGCTGTTCGGGAGTCAACCGGGCCAGATGCTCCTGAACCAGTTCCTGAATGTTTTCGCCATCGGCGGTTTCCTTTAAACGCGAGAAGTCCGCGCCGCCATCCCGGCCGGACGCAGGCCCCCGATGACCGGGCATATCTTTGTCCGGCGAACGAAAGATAATATGGTTGCCCTGGATTTCGCCGATGATTTGCTCGTTTTTCAGGTTCTTGAGAACCCGGTTCAACCCGGTGCCGTTTTTTTTGCAGCACTCGTAGAGGGCTTTAAAAGGCAGACGGACGATT
>Ga0114931_10007625_pt1 | contig 13205 bp, 9 predicted proteins | sample 2SBtaG_FD_89579 | JGI IMG/M metagenome (GOLD analysis project Ga0114931, IMG submission 89579) | Deep subsurface microbial communities from Kolumbo volcano to uncover new lineages of life (NeLLi) - 2SBTROV14_V59a metaG | ecosystem: Environmental > Aquatic > Marine > Volcanic | place: Kolumbo... | reverse complement strand
CGAGCGCGCCTTCGGGGTCTTTGAGGAGGCCCCGCTCGACGTGGTCTGGCGGTTCGCGCCCGAGGCGGCGGCGGTCGCGCGCGAGTTCCAGTTCCACCCCCAACAGACGCTCGAGCCCCAGGCCGACGGCGCGCTGATCGTGCGCTTCCGCTGCGGCGGGCTGGTCGAGATGGCCTGGCACCTCTACCTCTGGGGCGACGCGGTCGAGGTCGTCGCGCCCAAGGCGCTCCGCGACATGACCCGGGACCACCGCCAATCCTGGGGGCTTCTGCCGTGAAGCGCGGCGAAATCGCACGCGCCCGGTTCTGACACCTCCCCCGGTTAGCCTTCTCCCAAGAGCGGCCACAGGTTCCCCAGTCCACAAGCCGCCGGGAATGGACAAGCGCCCGCTCGCAAAGGGAGACACCGGATGCATGTTCCGTTGAAGACCCAGGCAGCGCTCGCGACCGCCGCCCTCGGGCTCGCCGCCTGCGCTCGGACCTATCAGCCGATCGTCGATCTGGGCGGCGTCGATCAGGCGAAATACCAGCGCGATCTCGCCGCCTGCCGCCACTACGCCGAGCAGGTCGACCCCGCCTGCGAGGCGATCGCCGGCGCGCTCCTCGGCGCGGCGCTCGGAGCGGCGCTGGGCGCTGTGACCGGCTCGTTCGACAGCGGAATCAGCGCCGGCACCGGCGCCGCCGCGGGCGCCGCTTACGGCGGCACCCTGGGCGTGGCGGGCGGCGCGGCGGGCGGTGTCGGCGGCCAGATCGACGTCATCCGAAACTGCCTCCGCGGCCGCAGCTACACCGTGCTGCGGTAGGCGGTGGTGCGATTCCATCTATGGCAGAAGGTAAAAGGAGCACTGGAGTGAATCCTGGGAATGTCGTGGTCAACCGTGACTTCTGTTTCCTAAGTCAGAGGACTTTGCTCATAAAAATATGCTGCTCACGGGTGCACTGAGTATCGCGGCTTTGGCGGTAAAATGGCACACTGAGCAAAGGGGGCTCGTAAGGGTTGTGCGTGGCAACGGCGTGGCAACCCGTCAGGAGGCGGGTTGTGCTTTGACTGACTATGGGCAGGAGGGCTTTCAGCGGAACGAGTTGGGGACGCTTGGCTGGGTGACGAGCGGTAAGGGATGAAGAGGATCTAATGGATGTTTCCGAGTTCAGAGACCGAGCAATCGCTGACTACGAGCGCGTTTCGCGAAGCTTCACCAAGATCCGCTCTTCAGCCCGTTGGTTTCACAGTCGATAAGTGAAATGGAGAGAGTGCGGTGGACAGCAATCCCACTGTTAACGGGCACCTCGATCTGGTTGGAGAATTCCGCCAGCGCTTTCCACTGTTCGACAGGATCGTCGGGTGGTTCGGCGAGGACACGCCGGTGGAGCGTATACCATGGTTCTTCGGCTTCATTCTTGCGGCTGCCGCCAAGCCGGGGCCTGGAGCATGCTGCTTCGTCCTGGACAAGACCCCGGGAACGACTGCAATCGCGGCAATCCTCGCGGCACTGGTCCGGCTTCAACATGATTTCCCCTGTCTGGTCGAGCGCTATGCCCGGACCGCGCTGACACGCGGACAGCGTGTCAAAGTGAAGCCTAGCGACTTCGTGTATGAGTACGAGGGTCTCTGGGAGGATTTCCCCGGCTTCTTCAGACTGAAGCTTCTCGGCGAGGATGCTTGGCGAAGTTTTCCGCTTGTCGATGTGCTCAGGCTGGAACCAACCGATCATGTAAAGCCCAAGGGCACCGGTGGTTCCGACCTGGGTATGTTCGAGCGCAGTTCTCTCGATCAATTGCTCGATCTTGCCACCTGCGGGAATAATAGCGTCATTAGGAATACCGTTCTTGTTCATATGGCGCGGACCCAGTTCGCGAGAATTGCAGACGCCGTCATCCTGGCACCAAGTGATGCCAGCCGGTTTGCTAGGCTTTCCCGCTTCCTGCCCTGGGGTTCTGTCGGCCACGACGGTGTTCTGAAGCCAAATGATCCGTATCAGGTGATAGGCGAACCTCTGGTCGCGGCAACGAGCGTACCCGAGGACCTAGCCCTGGCATCTTCAGCGGTGGATGCTGCTACCAAGATCGTGCTTGTTGACGGAGCCCGCAGAGTGGCGCGAGACCTTCAGGCATTCGACGACATCGCCGACCATCAGAGGATCGTGGTCCTGGCCTTGCCCGACGAAAGCGAGGAGCTCGACCTGCTCAAGGACCGGGGCTGCCCGATCTGGCACATGTCGGTGGGCGAGGTGCTGATCGGCGAGACTTCTGCCGGCAAGCGTTCGCGCGCAAGCCTTGTCGGCGCGACCATCCGGGCCGCCGACATACGGCGCCGCAGCAATGTGAGCACGGTCGATTGTCGTGACGACGTGCTCGAAGCGGCTGCTGTTTCCCTGGAGCGCGCCGTGGAAATGATCGGAGACAGCGAGGAGACATCCGAGGTCGAGGAAGTCCTGGCACGGCTCTTCAGAGTTCTCTTCGAGTGCAGCGAGTGCTGCTTTGGTGTTGGGGAAGGTACTGCCAGCGATCTGCGCGTTGCAGGGGAGCATATGGCAGGACACGCGAAATGGATGGATCGGGCGGTTGTCGAGGAGCTCCGAGGCGCAATCGACGGATTGGAACGCGCTATCGCCAACGGGTCTGGCGGTCAAAAGGCCGATTCGTTTCTGACCATCGTCACCGAAGACGATGGGCAATGGGCCGTAGCAGCACGATCGCCTCGAACTGCGGAAAGGCTTCGGGAGGGGTTGGACGCCCTGGGGGCCGACCTGCCAGTCCTGCCGGTGTCAGCGATCAGCCCCGACCATGAGTATGGCGGCATCATCGTGCCGGCTTGGCCCAACGATCAGAGGTTCTCCCGCCTAAAGAATCTGTCTGTGGCACCGGAGATCCGGGTTCTGGCCTATCCCTTCGAGAGCAAGTGGGTCTTGCGCCACCAAGCGCGCGAACATGCGCGCGTGCGGTCCAACCGGATGGAAGCTGAGAAGCGCTCCTCGATTTTGGGGATCGTGCCTCGTCTTCTCTCCAGCCTGGACGGCGCAGAGAGCGAACCGGAAGAGGTGCCCACGAAAGAAATCCCACTCGACCTTCCCGTCTTCAGGCTAGAGGAGCGGGTCGCAAAGCGCCGGATCACGCAGCCTCCCGTTGCGAAAAGTGGCGAAGACAGCCGTGAAGCGCAGTTCGTTCGGTTCTTCGGAGGTTGCTACGCCCTCTTCACGGAGTGGGCCGAGCTACCTGTGCTGAACGAACTGATCGACAACAGCAAAGGAGACAAGGCCAGAATCGTAGCTGCCACTGCATCCCTCCTTTCGACAGGGGACTTCGTGCTGTTCAGAGAGGGTGGAGACAAGGAATTCATAAGGCTGATCGCAGAGGAAGAGATCATCGGAACGGAGGAATATCAGCGAACCCGGGATGTCGCCGAACGCTGGAAGTCCGCCCTTCGACGTCTTGGCAGCAGTCCTGCAACGGTTCAACGGCGCTTGGCAGCCCATGGTCTCAATCGAACGGCAATTACCGTCGCCGGATGGCTTTACAATCCAGACCGTATCGGACCTGGTGACTACAGCGACATCGAAGCCATTGCGAAGGCGGCGGAGGACACGGAACTCCTCTCGACCAAAGACGAAGTGAAAGCAGCCATCCATCAAATTCGTGGCGCTCATCTGAATGCCGGGAGGCGACTGACGAAGCTCATCCTTGGCGAGCTCCATGGTCGGCTCAATGAACTGGGCGACCAGCCAACGCTGCTCGATCTCGGCTACGGGCAGGCCTGGGTGGTCCAGGTGGAATCCGTTGAGGCCAAGCGGCGGGAGTATCCCGCGAACCAAGTCAATCGGCTCCTGTGGGCCGCCGACAGCGCGTTCTGAGGGAGCATCACGGATGGCGAAGATGGTCCCGGCACGGATCGATGACGACGAGGTCAGCGCCGGCGAACGGCGAGTCTTTGGCCTGCTCGAGAATGATCCCGCAACGACGGATTGGACCGTGCTCCACTCACTGGGTGTCGCGCGCAGAGCGACTGGGCCATATGGCGAAATCGATTTTGTCGTCATCGTCCCGGGGGAAGGCGTCATCTGCCTGGAAGTCAAAGGCGGGCGCCTGTCCTGCGAGGCGGGGGTATGGCGGACGATGGACCGTCGCGGAAACGTGGCGGTGCTCAAGAAGAGCCCCTTCCTGCAGGCCAGAGATTCGATGTTCGCGCTGCGGGAAGCGATTGTCCGTCACTTCGGGAAAGGCGCTCCCGAGACCCGGTGTCCAATCGGATGTGGTGTCGTTTTCCCGGACGTGAGCTGTCCGCCGCTTACACCGGAGTTCGAGCGTTCGGATGTCATCGACTTCGATGATCTCCGGGGTCCGATATCCAGGCCCATCATGCGCATCGCGCGCCGCCGGCTCCGTGAGTTCCAGTCGCACCGCGGCGAACCTTTGCCGACCGCTTCCGAGGCAAGGGCGATCAGGAACTTCCTGCGTCCGGATTTCGAACTGATCGTGGCGAAAGGCGTGTCGGTGGGACGCATCGAAGAGAAGCTGCTGCGCCTGACCGAAGAGCAGTATGCCAGGCTGGACGAACTTGAGGCCAACCTTCGCTGCCTTTTCGAAGGAGCAGCCGGAACCGGCAAGACCCTGCTAGCCCTGGAATTCGCACGTCGTGCAAGCCATAGCGGATCGAAGGTGCTTTTCGTCTGTTTTAACCGTCTTCTTGGTGAGTGGCTGCAGGAACAGACCAGTGGCGCCGGGGTCACGGTCGGCACGTGGCACGGAATCGCGAGGCACCTCATCCTGGAGAGCAGCGTCGCGGACGAGTTTACGGGGAAGGAGCGCAAAGCACTGGAAGTCGGTGACACCAGCGCATTATTCGGCGAACTGTATCCCTTCTACGGGGAAGTCGCCCTGGAGGAACTGGGGACGCCATTCGACGTTCTCGTGATGGACGAGGCACAGGACCTCTGCAGCCAGTACATACTCGATGTCCTGAATCTTACCATACCGGGCGGACTGGCCGGGGGGCGCTGGGCCATCTTCGGCGACTTCACGCGTCAGGCTCTTTACGGCGCCAGGGAGGAACCGGTCACGGCCTTGTCCCGTTACAGTGAGCACTTTGTAAGAGCGAGGCTGACGCTGAATTGCAGAAACACGCGACGGATCGCCGAAGAAACCACGCTTGTGGCAGGATTTGAAAAGCCGCCGTTCAGGTTGGGCGAGGAGATGGGGCTTCCGGTCGAGCACAGGTACTGGAAGACGACTGCCGACCTCATGGAGTCCCTGACAAACATCGTGGAGCGTCTTATCAAAGAGGAGATGCCCATCGAAGACATCGTGATCCTGTCGCCACGGCGCCTGCAGAATTCGGGTTTGGCGGGGGTCGAAAGGATCTCTCGTTTTCCTCTTGTAGACATTTCTCGTGGCATGGCCACCGCGCAACCATCTCTCAAATTTTCGACCGTTCATTCCTTCAAAGGCCTCGAAAGTCCGGTGGTGATCATAGTGGACATCGATGAACTGGATGGGGTTGAGCCCAAATCACTCCTGTATGTAGCAATGTCGAGGGCGAGGAGCCTGCTGATCCTCATGATCAGCGAGCACGCTCGAAATACGGTTGAGCGTCGGATCAGGGCCGCCATGGAACAGGAACTTCGTCAATGAACGAAACTCTCACCGCACGTGACTTCGTCGTGGATTTCCTGCGAAGAGAGCTCGTGGGCCCCTCTCCCGGCCACCCGGCTATTCAGATCGATGGAGAGGAGATCCTTCGGCCACAGGATCCGCCAAGACAGCGCTATGGCGCAGGAATCCTTTTCCCGATGAGGGCCCAGGTGATCAGCCAGGATGAGACCGCCGCGGATGAGGACGCCGCAGGAGACGCGGAATCGCCTGAGCCGGATGAGATCGTGGAGAGTCCAGGAGGCGCCGAGACCGAGGCCGTCGAGGTCAGTCCGGGCGAGATTCCGCCTGACACCGACAGGGACGTGACGCTGGCAAACGAGTTCCTGCCGAGCGCCATGGGACTTACTGCCCTTGTGGAAGTACCCGAGCGCCTTCGTGTCGACGTGTTGGCCGGCATCTACGAGCATGAGGAGCTCGAGTGGGAAACGCGCAGGGACAAGGACGGCAGGGAGTTCTATCCGAAAGCCTGGTGGCGGCGACCGATCGATCGCTCCATAGATCTCACTTCGGCCGAACTTCTCGGAGACAGAACGGTTATTTTCGAGAGACCGGTCTTCGAGGAGAGCGGAAAGCTAGCCATGGCGCTTCATGTGGTGAGCCGACCGTATTTACAATCGGAGCGGCCCAGCCAAGCGCGGTTGATCACCTTCTCACTCGTCAATCGCCGACTGCGGGAAAACAGGGCACCCGACAACTCCGACTGCTTCTTCCAGTGCGGCTTCTCGGTGCGCGATGCCGACGGCGAGGCGCGCTTTCTGGCTTATCCTGAGCGTCCTCGCGATCCCGGAGATCCGGAGGAGCTGTCGCTTCAGCTTCTTTACCTGCACAGGCAGACGTTCGCTGTCGGACACGGCTGCGCGCCGGAATGGAGCGAGCCGAGCAACGGGCGCACCGCTCTCATACGGACCGAGGTGCTTCCGACGTATGATCTCAAACCGGTTCTGCCGACGCAGATCGAAGGACTGGAACTTCGGATGATTAATCTGGCGTCCAATGAACTGGACGCCGCAACTACCCTCTGCGTGAGACTCGCCGACGAGTATGAGGGCTGGATCGCCGAGAGGGAGCGGGAGATCGACCTGCGATCAGACCTGTCTCCCGAGCTGAAGGAGACTGCACGAAGGCACATGGGCAGCTGCCGCGAGTGCCTCCGTCGCATGCGGGAGGGCACCCTGCTTCTTGAGCAGAATCCCGAGGTGGCATTTGGCTTCCGCCTGATGAATGAAGCCATGCTAATGCAGCAGATCCACTACGCGATATCATCACAGTCGACGAGGTCGTGGGTTAGCACCTCTGAAGGATTGGAGATCGAGAGGCCATTCAACCGCCCCTCCTATGACGATCCGGAACGGACGTGGCGGCCGTTTCAACTGGCGTTCATCCTCATGAATCTCACGGCGATTGCCGATCCGGGCTGCGCGGAACGAGATCTCGTCGACGTAATCTGGTTCCCGACCGGAGGTGGAAAGACGGAGGCCTATCTCGGGCTTTCCGCCTTCACTATGTTCCTAAGACGGCTTTGGAACCCGGACCACGCGGGAACCACCATTCTCATGCGCTACACCCTCAGGCTGTTGACGACGCAGCAGTTCCAGCGCGCAGCGTCTCTCATATGCGCGTGCGAAATCATTCGGCGCAGAGAGGTGCAGACACTGGGCCCGGAACGCTTTTCGATCGGTCTGTGGGTAGGTGGCGAAGTCACGCCCAACACCGAGGAGAACGCCGTAAGAGCGCTGAGGCAGCTCCAGTCGGGGCGCGGCGTCAACAAGTTCATAATGCTAAGCTGTCCGTGGTGCGGTGCGGCGATGGGTCCGCAGCAGGTCGGGCGAAGCACGAGATGCAAGGGGTACCGCAAGCTGGCGCATCCCGCCCGGGTCAGACTCATCTGTGAGGACCCGGATTGCGACTTCAGCTCCGATGACGGCCTTCCGCTCGCGGTCATCGACGAGCAGATCTACGCATCACCGCCGACGCTTCTTATCGGCACCGTTGACAAGTTCGCGATGCTCACAGTCCAGCCGTCTGCCCGACGCCTGTTTGGTATCGATACGACCTGGCCTCCACCGGAGCTGATCATCCAGGACGAGCTGCATCTCATTTCAGGGCCACTCGGATCGATGGTCGGACACTACGAAACGGTGATCGACGCCCTGTGCGTGAATGAAAGAGAGGGGACGCGCATTCCTCCGAAGATCGTCGCATCGACTGCGACGATTTCTCGCGCGGAAAGTCAGGTCAAGGGGCTGTATGGGCGGCCGGCCTTTCTGTTTCCACCGCAGGCTCTGAAAGCAGGAGATTCATTTTTTGCCGAGGAACGAGAGGACGAGGTGGGACGCCTGTACGTCGGCGTCTTCGCAACCGCACTCCCCTCTCACGTGACGGCACAGGTGCGGACGATGGGAGCGCTCTTGCAGGCGCCCAAGCTCTTCGCGGCCAGCAGTGCCGACGTCATCGATCCCTACTGGACGATGATGGGTTACTTCAACAGTCTCCGCGAACTGGGTCACGCGGCAACCCTCATCCGTGCCGACATCCGGGAGTTTCTCAATGCCATGTGGGACCGTCTGGGACTGCGCCTCGACGTGGTGAGAACCGCCGACGCCGATCCGCGCCGGTTCATAAACAAAGACGTGGAGCTGACCAGTCGGGTCCAGAGCAGCGAAATCCCGGGGGTTCTCCAGCAACTCTTCATCCCATACGACGGCTCCGCGACATCAGATGCGGTCGATGTCTGTTTCGCCACGAACATGATTCAGGTCGGGCTCGACGTCCCAAGGTTGAGTCTGATGACCATCGTCGGGCAGCCGAAAACGACGTCCGAATACATACAGGCATCGAGCAGGGTTGGCCGGAACATCAAGCGCCCCGGCATCGTTGTGACGAACTACAACCCGTTCAAGCCCAGGGACCGATCGCACTACGAGCATTTCCGTTCGTACCACCACGGCATCTACCAGCACGTCGAACCGACGAGCGTCACACCCTTCGCCGTGCCCGTACGGGAGCGGGCACTCCATGCGCTCGTGGTCATACTGTGTCGCTTCTGGGGAGACGCGGATCTGCGCGCCCGGCCGAACCACCCGCCGGACCCCGGCGTCGTGCGGAGAATCAAGGAAACCATCCGGAAAAGAGTGATGTTGTCCGACCCGGACGAATGGCCCGGAACGGAGAGTCTGATCGATGCGATCGTGCGCAAGTGGTCCGATGCTCCGCCGCCCCGGTATGGTGGATTCGGTCCCCCGTCGGAGGAGATGCCGCTGATGTATCCCGCGGGCGGGCAGCGCCATCCCCTGTGGTACGACTGGCCGTACCCGACGCCGAGTTCGATGCGAAATGTCGACGCCGATTGCGCGGCCCGCCCGTTGGCAGGCGGCTACGGCGAGGGGGCAATCTTCTGAACGGCCTCACGAGAAGCCGTGCCAAATAACTGATGCGTGGGAATCATGCCGAATCTCAGACCGATCAGAAGGGGCCAGCTCATCAGTCCATTCGGCATCGGCGCCCTGGTGGACTTCCGGGGTGACGAATCGCTGATGACCGCCGGGCTCGACGCATGGCCATTCGCCAAGAACGAATGCCCGACCGACTGGCTCGTGCGGGAAGAACGCCTTCAGGCACGTCTCAACGTGACCCATTTCAGGCTTCCACCGGAACACAGAGAACCGGGCCAGGGAGTCCAGTTCGCCAATCAGTTTATTCCATTCGTCCGTTTTCCCCGTTGGCACTATTGTCCGCGTCGGGGCGCGATGGAGCAGTTGCCGCTTTACGGCGGGCGGATGAAATGTCCGTGCCGGCCGGGTCTGGACTGCGAATCGCTCCCCGAATGGAAGCGTCCCTACCTGATTCCGAGCCGGTTCATTGCCGTATGCCCGAAAGGCCATATCGAGGATTTTCCATTCATGCGGTGGGTCCACAGGGACGGCACCTGGGATCGAACGCACAAGCTGCGCCTGCTCGCCGGACGCTCGTCGGCCAGCCTGTCCGGAATCAAGGTTGCATGCAGTTGCGGGAAGACCGAAACCATGATGGGCAGCTTCAACTTCGACGTCGAGTCGGGTGGCGCGCTGCACAGGATCGGCTACGACTGCTCGGGAAGCATACCCTGGCTTGGCAGAGTTGACGATGGACCCGGGAAGTGCGGGGAGTTTCTCCGGGTCGTGCAACGTGGTGCGTCCAATGTCTATTTCCCGCTGACGGTCTCATCCATCTATCTTCCTCTCTGGGGCGAGGACACGAGCCGGATCATCAACAAGATTCTCAACAATCCGAAAGTCTGGGACACCCTGGTCGCGGGACTGGACGATGGCAAATACATCCAGGCGGTGCGCTGCGAGACTGTCGCCTCGATCTATCAGGTCGATCCGGAAGAACTCAGAGAGGCCGCGCAGAGGAAGTTCGACGGCACGGCAACGCTGGACGGCACACGGCTTCGATCCGAAGAAGAGTTTCGACGACAGGAGTATGAAGCTCTTCGGACGGGAAGAGGCGGGGAAACCACGGACCTGATGGTGGAGGTGCGCGATCCAGCGCCGTATGGACCAGACTTGGCAGATGTTTTCGACAGCGTGTGTCTGGTGAGAAAACTGCGGGAGACCCGGGTGCTGGTCGGCTTCTCCCGGCTTCTTCCCGTCGAAGACCCAGGATCAGCGGACCTCCTTCCCATCGCAGAGGATGACACCCTGAGTTGGCTGCCGGCGACGGTCGTCTACGGAGAGGGCATCTTTCTCGAGTTCAACGCGCAAACGCTTGACGCCTGGGGCGAAGCCCCCCTCGTGAAAAGCCGCATGGCGATACTCAAGGAGCATTACAACCGCCGCCGCCTGGAACGGGGCCTGGGCGAGGTGGAGATCACCCCAAAGTACATTCTCCTGCACACGTTCGCTCACGCCCTGATCGGCCAGTTGAGCTTCGACTGTGGCTATGGAAGCGCGTCCCTGAGGGAGCGGGTCTACTGCGAATCGGACGACCCCGATCGACCCATGCAGGGGGTGCTCATCTATACCGCCTCAGGTGATTCCGAGGGAACCCTCGGCGGGCTCGTCCGCCAGGGTGAGCCGGATCGGTTGAAGGCCGTAATCGGGCGGGCGATACGTCGGGCACAATGGTGTTCAAGCGATCCGGTCTGCATCGAGAGCGCGGGACAGGGCAGTGACAATGCCAACCTTGCGGCCTGCCATGGTTGCGTCCTGCTTCCCGAGACCTCCTGCGAGATGGGAAATCGACTTCTTGACCGGGGCTTGCTCGTGGGCACGCCGGACGCCCCGGAGATCGGATTCTTCTCGAACCTTTGACGTACCCGGGCATGAAGCGGCGGACGCCAAGCCGTGGCCGTGACGCTACGCCGCGATTTCTGCTCGCTTCGAAGGAACAGATCGGGCACCGCGTTCGATGGGAGTTGGCGCGGGCCGAACACCTTTCGCGTCCGGATCGTGCTCGTGGATCGAGTCCGCGTGATTCGGCGCCACTGCTGTATCCACTGGACGGCGCATCAGCGACGAGTCGGCGGACCCATCGCGCTGATCGTCGGAGAGCTCACGACCGACCAAGTCCCTGACGGCTGCCGCCATCACTGGAGGGCAGACGCCATTGCCCAGGAGCATGATCCTGTCGCGTCGCGTTCCTCGCTTGAGGATCAGGTCGTCATTGAAGCCCATCGCACGGGCCAGTTCAGGCACCTGAAGCATACGGAGCATCGGCCCGTCGTCAGAGGGCTCGCACAACCCGAATCGATCAAGTGTCGTGATCGTGCGGAGGGGCACGGTCAGGGGCTGCCATCCGCCGGCGCCATCGCTTCCGTAATAGACGATCAGGAAAGGTACGTTCCTTCCGAGCGCCGCGAAGCCCCGCTCTGCCCGTTCTAAAGTGGCGGCTGCACGCCGACCATTGTAGAGCGGCGACCGATTCCAGGTCCCGGGATTGTCCAAAATGCCTGCGGCGAGTCGCTTCGGCCCGCGTCTCTTGGGAATTCGGGAAGGAGGCTCAGCTTCACGATCACAGAGGAGGAAGAGGCGCTTGCGCTTTTGCGGCACACCGTAGTCGGCCGCATCCAGCACATGCTCCGCAATCCTGTAGCCTTCGTCACGGAGCGCTTGCAGCAGATCCGGATAGCGGGACCAGGGGCGCATGTGGATCACGTTCTCGATAATGATCCAGCGTGGCTTCATGACACGCGCGTAACGCACAACCTGAAGCGCCGTCTCCCGGCTCGCTTCCAGACGTGGTCGCGCTCCGCGCGCGCAACTGTGGTTCGTGCATTCCGGGGACGCGACGAGGAGGTCGACCAAACCTATCTTGTCGAGAATGAAACGTGGATCGAGCTCTTCGACACGTTCCGTAAAGACCCTGGCCTCGGGAAAGTTGTCGGCAAAGACTTCAGTCGCGAGCGCCCAGGCATCGACACCTCCGACGACCGAGACACCCGCCAGGGCAGCGCCGTAGCTGCTGCCGCCCCCCCCGCAGAACATGTCAAAGGCCCGGATCATTATTCCCCCTCTCGCAATGACAGAAAAAACATTACCAAGTCACCACGCGCCTGACCAGGCACATGGCTATGCGTGGCGAGGCATGCGGGGCGGGCCGAGAAAAGCGATTATTTGGTCCAGGATCGTTTCATCGCTCTCAACTTCGCATTCCCAGACGACAAGAACGCGCCAGCCTGCTCTCGCGAGCAAATTTTGATCACGTTTGTCCCTTTTGACGTTGTTGGCGAACTTCGTCTGCCAGAACTCGTACCGAGACTTTGGGACATAGGTCTTCCTGCAACCGTGCCGGTGCCAGAAGCATCCGTGGACGAAAACTACTGCGCGCCGTCGCGTGAATACCAGATCCGGGCAGCCGGGAAGTACGCGGACATGCGTACGAAAGCGATAATCCAGGGCGTGAAGAGCGCGTCGGACGAAAAGCTCAGGTTTCGTGTCCACACCTCGTATGCGGCCCATGAGGTCGCTACGTTCCTTTGGCGTCAGGATATCGGTCATCCAAGGCTCTCAGCGGCTTCGTTAGCCCTGATAAAGCGTGGTGCGCTGCAGCGCTTCGGCGCCACCGTTGAGTAGGAACAAGTCCAGCACATTCGGTAATTGGTCTCAACCGTCCATTCCCCGCCTCCGATTCCACTCCAGAGTGCGTAGGCAAGCGCCGAGAGCGCGATGCCGACGGCCGAGCGCCGGATGATGCGGCGGATCTTCTCGTCGGTCATGGGAAGATCAGGCATTCCCCGGACGGGACTGCGGCTGCCGGCAGAGCGTCAGCCGCGATCGAGACCACCGCCATCCGCTACCTGCCCGCGGCCGAGCGCGCGCGCCTGGGGAAGGGCGAGAACGATCTCGCCTTGTCTCACCATCTCGTTGCGGAAGCTCTCGATCGCCGCGGCGGCGCCGCGCGTCTCGCCGGCGGCCTCGATGATCAGCAAAGGCAGCCACCTGTCGGCGCAGTCCCACTGGTCGACGGGCGCCGACGTCTGTGGGTGCTGGCCAAGCAGGTGGACCCATTTCGGGCAATGCGCGCGCATGTCGGCGCAGCGCTTCTTGAATCCCGTATAGGGGCACTTGTAGCCGTTCGGGT